>Ga0190270_10001170_pt1 | contig 12045 bp, 7 predicted proteins | sample Popmic320T_FD_133748 | JGI IMG/M metagenome (GOLD analysis project Ga0190270, IMG submission 133748) | Populus adjacent soil microbial communities from riparian zone of Weber River, Utah, USA - 320 T | ecosystem: Environmental > Terrestrial > Soil > Riparian zone | place: USA: Utah | collected... | reverse complement strand
TGATCATGATCACAGGCGATCATCCGTTGACTGCTAAAGCAGTCGCCGAAGAATTGGGCATCAGCAAGAACGGACGGATCGTCGCGGGCCCGGAACTCGAGGCGATGGATGACGCGGACCTGGAGCGCGTAATTGAGTCGATTGAAGTTTGCGCCCGCGTTTCGCCTGCACACAAGTTGCGCATAGTCACGGCCCTGCAAAAAAGAGGACAGATCGTCGCAATGACTGGTGACGGAGTGAATGACGCTCCCGCGCTCAAGAAAGCAGACATTGGAATAGCGATGGGCATTACCGGCACCGACGTTTCAAAAGAAGCGGCGGCAATGACTCTTACTGATGACAACTTCGCCTCAATTGTCGCCGCGGTCGAGGAAGGCCGGGGCATCTTCAGCAACATCAAAAAATATTTGATGTACCTGTTGTCGTCGAACGTCGGCGAGATCGGTCTAATGGCGGGCGCGACACTGGCGGGATTGCCACTGCCGCTTTCTGCGGTGCAAATCCTCTACGTTAACCTTGCTACCGACGGCCTCCCGGCTTTGGCTCTGGCTGTGGATCCGCCGGAGGAAGATCTAATGCGCCGACCACCGCGTGAACCCGGCACAGGTATCTTCACACGGCCCGTAGTCATGCTCATGCTGGTGGGAGGTCTGTGGTCCACTGTAGTTAATCTAAGTCTCTTCGTCTGGGCTTTGAACTCAGGACGCAGTGTTCAAGAGGCGATGACGATGACGTTCGTTTCCCTCGTGCTGATCCAGTTTTTCAAGGCCTACAATTTCCGCTCTGATCGGCACTCGGTGCTGCACCATCCCTTTGCCAATAAGTGGCTCAACCTGGCTATCATCTGGGAGTTGGTACTGCTTGCTTTGATAGTGTACGTGCCTGTTCTGGAAAGGACCTTCAGCACGTTCGGTCTAACTCTCAGGGACTGGTTAATCATCATCGCGTTGGCGTTTACAGTCTCGCCCGTCCTGGAACTTGCTAAATGGATTGAGCGGCGCGGATGGTTTGGGAAGCTTCAATAGAACTGCGCTTCTACAAACAGGCAAAGTGGTTGAGCTCAGTATTATAAATAACCTTTAAGGCAAAGCCATTAACCAATTAACCACTCACCTACGGTTACGTAAATCGATCTCACATCGACCTATCTAAACTATTGATACGATTGAAACGGCAGAATGTCTGTTACGTTTAGTGAGTTTCCGTTCCGTTGCGTAATTTTGGTTTTATCCCGACGCATTGCGTAAACCTTGTTCTCAACCCGAGGCCCAACTTACGTCACGTTTTTTGCCCAGCAAATCCGCCCAATAGGGAGTTCTCGAATGTGGTTAATAGTCCCAAGGCGATCTTACTAGCGAACGATAGACCGAGGTGCGTAAGAGCGGCCGAGGAGTTTGACTACCCATGCCTCGGGGCGGCAGCCGTAAAAATACTGTATCGCTCTCGTCGCGGATCTGCGATAGCGAATCATCACGGTTTAGGAGATCAGAGCCGCATTGCAGCAGTAACCGGCGCTCGTGTGATTCGGGTTATTCCTCGCGCAGTGCGATCAGAGGATCGACCCGTGTCGCTCTGCGGGCGGGAATGTAGCAGGCTAAGAGAGCTACCAAAGCTAACATCAGAGAGACGAACGCGAAAGTCATTGGATCGGTGGTGGTTACTCCACCAAAAAGCAGGCTGGCCATCACACGCGTCAAGGCGAGGGAGGCCGCTAATCCAATACCGACGCCGATTATTGCCAACACCATTCCCTGTCCAAGCACAAGCTTAAGCACGTTTTCCGGCTGAGCGCCCAATGCCATACGGATTCCGATCTCGTGTGTGCGTTGAGCTACGGAATAAGCCATCACGCCATAGATCCCGACCCCGGCAAGTATCAGCCCGATACCGGCAAAAAGGGAGAGCGCGGTTGTGTTGAAACGAAGCTGAGCCAGCGATTCGGAGCGCAGTTCATTCATCGTCTTCACGAGGGATATCGGTTGGTCTTTATCAATTGCGCTGATTTCGTTCCGCAGCGAAGGCACGATGCTCGAGGGATCGACCTCCGTGCGTACTGCCACTGTGTAGGCGGGGCGGACCGTTTGCAGATATGAAACGTACATCTCCGGCTTAGGCTCGGCATCCAACCCGCTGTGTCGAACGTCTCCCACCACGCCGACGATCTGGCTTGCGCTTTTAGCGCCGCCCACCACCAGGCGTCTGGCGAGAGGGTCTTCATTGGGAAAAATGCTGCGGGCCATGGTCTGGTTAATAATGACTACGCTTGGCACATCCTTGCCGTCTCGCTCCGTGAACGTGCGTCCTTTTATCAGGGGAATACTCAGCACTTGAAAATATTCCGGGCTGACCACCCGCCAGTTTGCAATCGGCAGATTCCCATCAGGTGGGAGCGGTTGGCCCTCCACGGTAAAGCTGGAAGCAGCTTCGGCCCGGCTCAATGGCAAAGCCGTGGTGATCGCGACAGAATCTACGCCCGGCAAGTTTTTCACGCGGTGGAGAAGCTCCGTGGTGAACGCTTTACTCTGCTCTTCTCCAGTATATTTGTAAGCGGGCAAAGCGAGGCGCATTGTCAACACGTTTTCCGGGTTGAAACCTGGATTAACCTGTTGCAGGTTAATGACGCTCTTGACGAGCAGACCTGCACCCGTCAAGAGAATCAGTGTTAGAGCAACCTCCGCTACGACCAGCAGTCCACGTATGCGACGACTGCTCGACCCTGCGTCAGCCCCTCTCCCTCCCTCCTGGAGCGTTTCATTCAGGTTGGGTTTGGAGAACTGCAACGCCGGCACCAGTCCAGCGATTACTCCCGTAAGCACAGAGATCAAAAACGTCCAGCCGAGCACAAAGGTATCAAGGTTGATCTCGTTAAGGCGTGGGATATCGCTGGGGGCGAGCGTCACTAGTAGCCGAATTCCCAGGTAGGCTATCAATAAGCCCAGGATGCCTCCAACCAGAGCCAGCAAAACGCTTTCAATCAAAAGGTGTCGGATGATGTGAGCTCGATTAGCTCCAAGCGCAATGCGGACCGCGATCTCTTTGCGCAACGAGGTAGCGCGCGCCAGGAGGAGATTGGCAACATTGGCGCAGGCGATGAGCAGCACAAAAAAAACCACGCCAAGTAGGATTTGCAGCGCCGGTTTGATATCACCGACTATCTCCTCGTGCATGGTCACGACGCGCACTCCCATGCTTCCATTGGTGTCCGGATATTGACTCTGTAGCCTGCTCCCGATGTTTTTCATTTCAGCCTGCGCCTGTTGCATCGTCACTCCCGGCTTGAGGCGTGCGACTACGAACAGGTAGTGAGCAACTCGATTGGTTAGGAGATCGGCCTTAGCAGCCCCTGGCGCCTCCGGCACCTCCAGACGTGATAGAACCCACAACTCCGCATCATCCGGATATTCAAACTCTCGAGGCATGACGCCGATCACGGAGAAGAGCTCATTATTCAGTGACAATTTCTGCCCAATAACGTTTGGATCCGCGCCAAATCGCCGTTGCCACAGTCCATCACTCAAGACGGCAACCCGTTCTCGATTCGGCTGTGCATCTTCGGGCAGGAAACTCCGGCCAAGCGCTGGCTTTACTCCTAAAAGCGAAAAGAGGTTTTGTGTCACTATCGCTCCAGGAACACGTTCGGGAAGGTCGCCGCCGGTTAGATTAAAGCTCAGGACCCTAATCGCCGCCATGCCTTCAAAGACCTGATTCTGGTTGTTCCAGTCTAGAAAATTCGCCGGAGCTACCTGATTACGGTTCTGCGTGTTCATCTGCACGGCGATCTGCTGAGAGTTCGTCTCCCAGAGAACCACGAGACGCTCGGAATCCTGGTAAGGCAAGGGGCGCAGCAGCACGGCGTTGACCACGCTGAAGATGCTGGTGTTGGCGCCAATCCCCAATCCCAAGGACACGACCGCGATGGCAGTAATGCCGGGCCGCTTAAGAAGCCTCCGAAAACCATAGCGAATATCCTGTAACAGATTCCCCATGAGTTACTCCGCCTTTAAGATGAAAGTTGCGCTGATAAACTTGTTCGTACCTGACAGCCGTATGCTCTCTAATCCGCACGCCGCATCGCCAGGTACGAGCGCGCACACCCGAGGTTATATTTCTGACGGTAAAGCCGAATCCTACAAAATCAAAGCGGAGAGATACATCATTAGGTGAATTGCGTAGCGGCGGGGGTCATGGCTATGGTTCTGGGACAACCGATTTACACCTTGCGTCGGATTTTCCCGCTCTAAGTTCCCGATAGATTGATTTTACAGATCGTCCCATCACCCAACCTCAGGACCGCGCAGCATAGCAATGTCCCAGGCAAGACGAAATGTTTACATCCTCGCCAAGCGGTCGTTCAGCCTTGAGATGATCGAGAAGTTTAGCTACCCGGACACACTATGATCGGCTCATCCATTCCAGAGCCTTGACCTGCCCCACAGGCAGTGGGCCCACCACAGCACCCGCAGGAACATGCCTGAGCCTGGGCATCGATCAGATTTGCACCAAAAGCTATCGGGTTAAAAAGTGTGTCAAACATAACGGTCTCCTTATCTTTTCGGTTTTAACCAGGACCCCCTACCTAAGCGATCGTCTGGTTAACCACCTGCCAGGGTCTTGCGTCCTAGTTCACTGAACTTGATAGATTGATCTTACAAATCGATCCATCATCTAACTTCAGAACTGGAGCCGCATAGCAGTGGCCCAGGCAAGGTGAAATGTTAATATCCTCGATTCGCTCATCGCCAAGCGACTGCCCCGCCTTGAGATGATCGAGTACCTCCTTCGCACCATTCAAATAACAGGGAAGGCCCAAACACAGCGACGTTTGAGTCCGCTGCTCTTTTTGAAAGACGGCATAGTTTCCGACTATCTCCATGACGGAACGCACGTCTACCTCGCAGATCTCAGCCACTACTGCCAGTGCCTCATTACTGATCGGTTGCTCTGTCTCGAGCAAAACATGTAGCAATGGCACCAGCGCCATCTGCGGATGCGGGTAATCTCCGACTAGCGGCGCCAATCGTTCTCTCATTTCCTGCGGATTCATACTGCGACCAACCCTTCGTGATGACACTCAGCACTCAACGTGTGCTCTTCAAACTCCTTCATGAAGCGCTTTAACAAGCCCTGGATCGAATTGGCCGCTTCCGTGCTGTGGTGGCAGTCACCCCTGTATTTGTAGAACTCGCAGAGGTACCGAATCTTATCCAGCCCTTCGGTTGTGTCCGTGTAACTGACGCCCGCGACCGGATTGTTGAGGACATTGAGCGTTCGTTTGCGAAGCGATTGCGGAAGAATTTTGCCGCTCCGGTCAATGGACTTTTCATCGAGGCGCTGAAGATTATGCAGCATTACTCCAGTCCTCTGGGTTCCATCCTTGCACGGCTGACACTTGCCGCAAGACCCGAAATAGAAAAACTCGGCCAGCTGCGTCGCCACGTGGGCCATGCAGGTCTGCTCGGCAACGACGATCACGGAGCCTGAGCCTAAATCGGAGTCAACCTCACGCATCGAATCGAAGTCCAGGCCGACGTCGAGGGACTCGGGCCCGAGCACCGCGGAACTTACTCCGCCAGGAAAGATGGCTTTCAGCGCTCGTCCGTCCGCCATCCCTTGTCCATGTTCGAAGATGAGTTCACGCAAGGTCGTTCCGAGGGGCAATTCGTAAAGGCCCGGTCGCTTCACATGCCCGCTGAGACTAAAGATAAGAGTGCCAGGGGCATGCGTTTGGCCAGCCTGCCGGTATTGCTCCGCTCCAACTCTGAGGATGTAGTATGCGTTCAGGATCGTCTCCAGGTTATTGACAACCGTCGGCATGCCAAACAGGCCGCGAGCAGTCGGCAAAGGCGGCTTTGTACGTGGACGCCCTACCTTACCTTCCATTAGCTCCATGAGCGCAGTCTCTTCCCCAATGATGTACCCGCCCAGAGATTTGTAGACAAAGACGTCCAGGCGCCTGCTGGTGTCGAAGATGTTCGAGCCGAGGTAACCTTGGTCGCGGGCCTCCTGGATTGCTTCTTCAAGCAATCGGGCTTCAGCCGAAAGGTGGGGCGGCAGGGCGATAAATGCCAGGCTCGCGCCGACCACGAGGGCGCCGGTCATAACTGCCTCTATGATCTGACGGGGATTCGCACTCAGCAGAAAGCGTTCCTTGAAGCTGCCGGCCTGACCGGCATTGGCATTGCAAATGAAGTATTTCTCTTCGGATTCACTTTGTGACACGAGCCACCATTTGTGCGCAGTCGGATAGCCTCCACCCGCACGGCCACGCAATCCAGCATCGTCCAAACTCTGGATGGCTTCGTCACGAGTGTTTTGCTTTGCTATCCGACGCGCTATTTCATAGCCGCCCAGCCGCCGGTGCTCCTCCGAAGAACCTCCCGCGTTTGACAAGAGGTCTGTAATTAGCGGCCCCGGATACAGATAGGGCCGCAGCTCGCTATTTGCGATTTTTTCTAAGTTGATCTGGCCATTCATACGGCGCCTTTTCCTTATCTCCGTAGCCGAGCATGACCGACTTTACGTCGAGCTTGAAGTCAGGATCGAATTTGATCCAGGCAGGTGAGGTTTCTCCAGCTAAGATCTGCGAAGAGGACTTGAGCTCAAGGTTCAGGTCATTCACGTTGAATGAAAGGGCCGGCCCCTCGAACGTTCCACTCTGAGTTGCGCCATCGAACTCCCGGCTGGAAATGGTGAATAGTCCGTGGGAAGGAACATAAAAATAAAGATAGGAAAACCGAGTTTGCATCACCGAGAAGCCCTTGTGGATCAACTTCCCGTTTAAGTAGAGTTGGCCATTCTGTAGTTGAATTGCCGCCCCATTTTGGACATCTTGAGGCGTCGGCTTAGCCGACTGTGCCGGTATTCCTAACATCACTACGCTGGTGAATGCTATGGCTGTAAACTTCTTCAACATTTGGTAGTTCTCCTTTGCTCACGCTTGATTGCGCGGGGTTAATATGGTTCACTTTCCGCGCAAAGTAGAAAAAACGCGGACACTTAAACCAAAGTCGTCTTCATCTTCCCGCGGGAGACTTTGCAGGTGTTTGGAAAGGCCCGAAGCAATCCTGAAACCAGGGTCAGCCGGTTTAAAAATTGCTCCGGGGTTGGTCTCGTCTGCCAAGGATGAAATGGTAGACAAGAGATTACTTGCTCGCCTTCTCTGACTGAGAATACGAGGCCGTTAGTTTTCGCCTTGGACTTCAGCGCCGCTGCCGCCGCCACTGCCGGCACCGCCGCCGCCGCTACAGCCGCATGCGCAAGCACATGCTGCCGCCGTGGCGTCAACTATCGCTGCCCCATAAGCTTGAGGGTCAAACATGATAGTTTTGCTCTCCTTTCTTTAGAATTAATTCTCAAATCCTCCTCGGTTTTTGAGAATTGGTTAATGCTCTTCCGATCTGGCCCATGTCGTCGCGCGTGCCAGGCCAAGGGACCACCATCAAAGAGCATGAAACTGTTGACTAAAACCTCCCACTGATCAGGGAATCAAGCCCAGTTTTCGACAGGGCGATCGCTAACCAGGCGTCCAGCCAGCGCTCCCTTTTCCAGGTAAAACCCCGTTACTCGCGAACGGTTGGCACGCTGGCATCTCTTGTTAGCTGGGCGCCAGCGAAACGTGGCTCGTTCCCCACATCTTGCCGACCGCAACCATCTCAAGATAGTTACAGTAGATCTCATTGTGAGCGTCAAATTCACGATAGACGTTATAGGCGGTCGCGCGACATCCAGCGTTGCACAGATAGCGCAGGTCGCAGTGAGAGCAAACAGCGATGGTATCAACCGTTGTGGATCTCATGCGCTTCATTACCGCCGACTCCTTGAAGATTTCCTTGATGTCGTATTCGCGTACGTTGCCGCAGATAAACTCGTCAAAGTGGAGCGATTGGCAGGGATAGACGAAACCGCCCGGGTCGACACTAATCTCGCCGTGACCTACGCCGCAGTGGTTGCGAGGTCCAATCGGAGACGCAGTGGGTGTGACGGTTTTACCGTTCCTGGCCGCGCGGCTCTTGAGATACTCGGCGGTTTGATCCATCGCTTCGAGATAGACGTCGAGCGCCGGAATCTGAGCGATATTCACGTCCTGATGATCGCCCGCTTGAAAGATAATCGGTGCCAGCCCGCTGGCACCCAGATCGTCCAGGCTATACTCGAAGATGTCCTTCATCTTGACAATATTGCGCTCGGTCAGGGCCGGCACGATGCAGATGTAAGGCTGGTGGGCTTGCCCGAGTTCCTTCTTCTTGGCCACCAATCGCCGGATCCCGCGAACAGTCGGCTCGAATGTATTCTTGCCGCGGTAATACTCGTGCATATGCTTTTCGTGGCCGTCCAGGCTGATGGTCACGGAGGTCATGTTCTTGCATAGAATCTCGGCGACTTCATCCGTGATCAGGATGGCATTAGTCAACATCTCCAATTTGACGGTTTCGCTTTTAGAGCGCGCGAACTGCACCAATTCCAGAACGTCCGGACGCATCAACGGCTCGCCACCAGTGAAGAGTATCCGGTGAACGCCGCAGTCGATGATGCGCGCGATTAGATCCTTAAACTCCTGTGTATTCAGGGTGGGCGCCACCATTCCGATTTTTTCCAGCTTGATCTTGGTTTCCCGATCGCTCTTGTTGTAACAATAAGGACACTTCAGATTGCAGTTGTTGGTCATGTGCAGGTAGATGTCCTGCGGGAAGTCCAACTGCGGAAAAATAGATCGATCCCGCTCGCGGTACTCGTTGTGATGAAGGAAACCGGAAGCCACCACACTATCAACGAAGGCCTGTACCGCCTCTGCGGCTTTGTCTCGGGCCAACCCGAATTTGCCGACGATGTAATCGACGATCTGTGGGGGAGTCATGTACTTGCGGAACAACTCAAGCAACAGCCGGCCGCTCTCGTTTACTCTGACCCAGACGAAGTTGTGCGGGTCAAAATAGATGTACCAATCATCTTTGGACCAAACACGAATGCGGGGCGGAACTACTACTCTCTCCATAAGACCTCCATTTCAGGCAAGTGCAATTGTTGGATTCTCTGAATCGCTCCCCTTAAGCTGCGTGTGAAACTGCTCGGAAAATAAATTGGCGTATGGCCCTTCGGCCTCCATCAGGTGTTGGTGGAATCCCTGCTCCACCACTTTCCCTTGTTCGAGGACGATCACATGATCAGCGAGCTGCAGCGACGAGAGCCGGTGAGCTATCACGATTGTGGTTCGTGAAGAAATCAGTGGAACTAAGGCGCGCTGAATGTAGCGTTCGGACTCCGAATCAATGGCTGAAACCGCCTCGTCCAAAATCAATATCTGCGGATCCTTGAGAAACATGCGGGCCAGGGCAATCCGTTGGCACTGTCCGCCCGAAAGCCGCACCCCACGTTCGCCGACTCGTGTTTGGTAGCCTTCGGCCAATCTCTCGATGAACTCATCCGCGTATGATTGCCTGCTCGCCGCGACCACTTCTTCAAAACTTGCATCGGGCCTACCGAAACGAATGTTTTCGAGGATGGTGCCGCTGAAAAGAAACGTCTGTTGATCTACCACGCCGATTGATTCGCGCACCGTCTCAAGTGACAACCTGTTAATATCGTTGTCGTCCAGCAACACCGTCCCGCTCTGTGGGCTGTAAAATCCAAGGAGTAAATTCACCAGTGTGCTCTTACCGGCGCCGGTTCGGCCGACGATCGCCACGGCTTTCCCAGGCTCGATGCTGAAGCTGACTCGCTCGAGAACTTCACGGTCGCCATCATAGGCAAACGACACATCCCGGAATTCAATCTTGCCTTTTACTGCTTCTAACCTTTTCCCATCCTGCCTCTCTCTGGGCTCCTTCAGAAATTCGTAAATGCGCTGGATGGCCGACGCCGATTGTTGAATGCGCAGGTTCGCAGCGACGAAACTATTGATTGGGCCATAAAGAAAATTCAGAAAAGCGAGTACGGCGAAGACCTGTCCGAGAGTCATACGTCCCGTCATGACGGAGCGGCAGCCGTACCAAAGTACGAAGGTAATGCTAAGGGAAGTGACGAAACTTGTGCCTACCGTACTAACGATGCCAAACCAGTTCGTCTTGACATAAATGTCCCGCAGATCCTTAAGTCGCGTTTCCACAATTCCTTCCTGAAACTCTTCTCGCAGGTAGGCCTTGACCGTGCGGATGCCCGCAAAGCTCTCGCTCATGACCGCAGACGAGACTGCCGAAGATTCCTGCATATCGCGGCTCAGGATGCGCATCTTTTCATTCGCGTAATAACGGATGTAGGCGAAGGGGAGGAGGAAGAAGAAGAGGACTAATCCAAGCTCATACCTGATGTACGTTATGAGCGTGATGCCAACCAGAAAGGTCAATCCGTCAACACCAATAGAAACCAGCGTTCTCACCAGCGCTCCCTCAATTGCGCGCGAATCGTTCATCACTCTGCTTTGGAGATAGGTAGAGTGCTTGCCGGAAAAAAAAGATAAGGGCAGACGTTGAATGGTATTGATAAGCCTTCTCTGTATTTCAAGGATAATGTTCTCTTTAAGCCGTAAGGTCAGCGTTTCATTGAAATAGCTGAAGACGTGCTTCGCCACTACGAGCGCGGCCAGCAACAAGGCTACTGTTGTCAACAGGTCGACATTCTTGACCGACACAGTGTGGTCAATGATGTACATCGTTAATATCGGAATCGGTAGCTGGAGCAACACGCACAGCACCATTAAGATTCCCACAGCTATACAGCTACCCACGTAGAGACGTAAAAAGTCTCGGGCGAATTGCTTGATCAGGAAAAGAGGACTCTTCATTTCTGTTTTGAGTTGTGCAGATGACATCTTGGGTATCCGCTCCAAAAGAGATCTGATCGTTCTACCAAATTACCGCTAGAGAAAACGATTCAACCGAAAGACCTAAACGCGCTGGTGTCCGTCCATCGGACGGCAGAGCCAGGAAATTTGTATCTGGTTTGGGTGAGTAATACGCCTGAGACCATAGGAGAACATCTCCCTTCGCGGTTGAGGTGAAGTCTGAATAATTCAGGGTCTGTGAGTGCCCAATAGTGAAATTACAAGCACCACAACTGCACAAATAAAAAAGCCCCCTCACTAATTGCTCTAAGCAGGGGAGCTTTCTCTAAGCCTTTGAAGCAAATTACAACAACACATCCCAAGATTAGCGTGGGGCGTAAAGCGGATCCACAACGATTCGAGTAACCCGGAAAGCTTAAATATAGAGGAATGCATTGAGTTACCGGTCTTCACCTGACGCAATTTAGTGAGCGGTGAAAGTAAATCTCCGATAGTTAATGAAGGCATTATGCATGCAATACAAAGCCTGTCAACAAAAATTTTCCCATTAAATAATGATAGGGAACGAGTAACAGGGAATGCCAGAAACCGAGCACTCAAGGGCATACGCGCTAAAATTTCTCACCAGCTGCGGAGTATCCAGTGGGCCGGCGCTTTCCGAAATCGGGCCGCTCACGCTCCCAGGTACTTAAATCTCATGACAGAGCTATCAAAACCAATGCTTTGCACCACCACTGCCCGGTGGCTCACGCCGTGCGACGGGCCTTCCATTTTCGGGTTGGTGAACTGCCGGGGCTGGCCGGTCGCAGGCTGCACAGTCCGCACTCCGAGAGGATGGCCGAGAAGAGCGCGGTCACGCCTACCGCGCTGAGCGTCCAGACGAAGAAGAAGGCTCCGCTGGACTTGGCGATACCGCCGCCGCCACGGTTTCCTGTGGGAGCTTGGCGGGCGTTAAAATGGTGATACGATCAGGTGCCGGTAGCAGCCGGTACTATCCACGAACTCACCGCGAAATAAGTGCCGACGACTACGAACCAACAAGCTCTTCTTTCATGTTGCTTTCTGTGATTTCGTGATGCCTGAGTCGTCTTCAATCAACAGGATCTTGTTTGCCCCTATGTCGTCAACGCCGGTGAGTTCTGAGCGGCTGGGTTCATATCGTGGCGTCCCAGAGCCGAACTGTGCCATCAGCGCTTCCTGTCACCAGCACGCGCCCATCAATTGAAAAAGCCAGTCCGTTCACCCCGTCACACTCTCCAATCGTGCGC
>Ga0190270_10001169_pt1 | contig 12047 bp, 9 predicted proteins | sample Popmic320T_FD_133748 | JGI IMG/M metagenome (GOLD analysis project Ga0190270, IMG submission 133748) | Populus adjacent soil microbial communities from riparian zone of Weber River, Utah, USA - 320 T | ecosystem: Environmental > Terrestrial > Soil > Riparian zone | place: USA: Utah | collected... | reverse complement strand
TTCTAAAAATGAATGCCTCTTTCCCAGGGTTGCCAAAGCGCAACCCTGGGCTGGAGCTAGCGAACGCTTTCAGCGTTATTCACTCGTACCTTCAGTTTTCACACAGCCTCGGTAGCGCCGGATGCTGGAGGCGACTTGCATAAGTTTGAATTGACACTAAACCGCAATACGAACTTCTTGAGCGAGAGGCCTTCGGGATCCGGCGCTACCGCGCTCGGTTCTGTAACGGAAGCTAAAACCTGATCTCAATCACATAAGCGGTCACTTGAATCGCCAAATCGGCAACTGGCATTTGGCAATTGGAAATCATTAGATGAGCACGATGATCCCAACCATGAGGCACGTGCGCGGCTTTGATGTGGCGCGGCCGCTAAGCATTGGCATGCTCGTGCTCATGATGCTGCCGCTCGTTTTTCTGCCGCTCGCCTCGATCTTTTGGTTTGGCACTCTCGATGGGCTCGGCAGTTTCTGGGCCGCGCTAAACGCGCCGGAAGCAATTTTTGCCCTCAAGCTCTCGATGGTAACGAGCTTCTGGGCCACGGTGTTCAATGTCCTATTCGGTCTCTTCGCGGCTTATGTGCTTTCGCGTTACAACTTTTGGGGCCGCAACGCATTAATCGTTACGATCTCGCTTCCGACGGCAATACCAACCGCCGTCGCCGGCTTCGCGCTGCTCCTGGTGTGGGGACCCTATGGCTTGCTCGGCCGTTTCCTCCAACCTCATGGAATTCAGCTAATGTTCACAGCCGGGGCGATTATCCTGGCAAACATCTTCGTGACGTTTCCGCTCGCTTTCGGAGTGATTAAGCCTGTATTCGATACGATGAGCCGATCGCTGGAGGAAGCCTCTGCGACCATTGGCGCCACGCGCTGGCAAACTTTCTGGCACGTCACCCTACCCTCGCTTCGAGGGGCGATCGTGTCCGGCGCTCTGCTGACATTCGCGCGCGCGGTCGGTGAGTTTGGATCGACGATTCTGGTCTCAGGTAATTTGGCCGGACGCACGCAGACGGCCCCGCTTTACATTTTTGCCAAGTTTAACGAGGGACAGATCGAAGCAGCGAACGCAATCGCGATTGTGCTGGCACTGTTTTCATTCCTTATTTTCAGCGTGCTGTTTTTTGCGAGAGATTGGCTCGACGTTGATTGAAGGCCAAGGAGCGCGCTCGGTTCTGTACTGATGTTTTCAATGAGATCATAGCGACCTGCGGTAAATTTCGAGGTAACTGGTGAAGGCCAAAGCTGCCATGATTATGGAGACTCCGGTGCATCCGATTTCGAAGGAAGGCACTCAACCGCCTGCGGCCAGTATTGTTGGCATCAGCAAGCGGTTTGGCAAAACCAGTGTGCTCGAGAATATTTCGTTTGATGTTGCAGAAGGCGAAGCGCTGGTTCTGCTCGGCGCCTCGGGAAGTGGAAAGACCACAATCCTGCGGATCATTGCCGGCCTCGAACAGCCTTATACCGGTAAGGTAATCCTTCAAGGCAAAGATGTGACGGAACTACCGGCGCGTGAACGCGGTGTCGGAGTCATTTTCCAGGCCTACGCGCTTTTTCCCAAGATGACGGTGGAAAGAAATATCGGCTACGGGTTGAAGATCAGGAAGCGTCGTCGGAAGGAGATCAAAGAGAAGGTTAAGGAGCTCCTTTCCCTGGTCCAACTTGAAGAGCACCGCAAGAAGTATCCTTCACAACTTTCCGGTGGCCAGCAACAACGAGTCGCTATCGCTCGCACATTGGCTTATGACCCCGAAGTGTTGCTGTTTGATGAACCTTTCGGCGCTCTTGACGCGCAGACGCGAGTTCATTTGAGACGCGAGATACGTGCGCTGCTGAAGAAGGTGAATGTTCCCGCGATCTTCATCACCCACGATCAGGAAGAAGCACTGGAGCTTGGGGATCGCATCGCGGTTATCAACGTGGGCCATATCGAACAGATTGGCACGCCCGCTGACGTCTACAACAAGCCGGCCACTGAATACGTGGCAACTTTTCTGGGCGCGGCCAACATAATGGATGGCGTTGTTCGCGGCGGACAAGTAGAGGTGGGTTCCGCTCGAATACCGCTCCCGGCGGGTGCGCATGAATTCAGCGAAGGCGCGATTGTCAAACTAATCTTCCGTCCTGAGGATGTCTTGTTGGGTAAGACACAGGAGTTGCCTGCAGGTCTCGGATGTTTGTCTGCCGGTATCATCGAAGAGACCAGTTTTGTTGGCGCTTACGAACGTCTGCGGATTCGATTAGAGCGGAGCGGCAATTCGGGCGACTTGGGAGACACACCATTTTATCTGACTACCGAAACGCCTGAATCGCAGAGTGCCAAGCCTATCATTGCCACCAGGCCAAAGCCCGAAACGCTCTCGACGAGTCTAAGGATCGGCGACAGAGTTTTTCTGGGACTTACTTCCTTTACAATCCTGCCCAAAGAATCGCGAACAAAAAAAGGCCTCGCCGAATAGCGAGGCCTCCTGGTAGGACAGACATTCCTGTCTGTCTGACTTTATCCGGATATTTTGTGCGGGTATTACTTCATAGATCCGCTACCAGCCTCAGGCCAGTCTCAGACAGACAGGAATGTCTGTCCTACTACGTTCCTACTTAAACTCCAACACGAGTCCTTTTTCGCAGAAGTCAAACTCAACGGGCTCCGACTCTTCGCCGTCGGCAAACACTGCTTTGAAAGTCTGTTCGCAGTTTTCGGTGTCAGTCGATTCGTTCCAGACTAATTCCACCGTTGCGCCAGCCGGGATACCGCTGCCGATGTCAAAATAGCCATATTTCTTTCCATCCTGGGAGGCCAGAATCTTTTTGATTGCCTGGTCGGTATTGTTATGGACTTTGAATTTGTATTCGACTGCGGTGCCGGCGATTGCCAGCGATGAGCCGATCACCACGAGGGCAAGTACCAGCATTAACTTTCTTCCGACATTGTTGTAGACGTGCATTACTTCTTCTTCACTTTCTAAGTTGTTTGGATTGTTTGCCGTAGGGCGGGTCGCCGATTAGAGCGCTCGACGAAGGGGAGAGAGTATACGGAGCGCGCAGAGATTCCGCAACGATAAAAAAATAGAACGGCGTCGCATGTTTCTAGGGGCGTCCCTCCGTGGGCGCCCCTCCTTGCGCACGATCCGGGGCGGCCACAGAGGGAACGCCCCTACAATCTCACCAGCGCCTCCACTGTCAGGCTGTGAAACTGCCGCCGCACGCTGTTGATGTTCATGAAAGGTAAGGCGCGGGCATGCGTGCGGTTGGTCAACAAGATAAAGACATGTTCGCGATGCGGGTCATTCCAGCAACTCGTGCCCGTGAAGCCCGTATGCCCATAGCTGTCGGGAGGCAAATCGGGCCCAGCAGTTGAATCCTTCGTCGCCGCCAATTGCCAACCGATTGAACGCGCTTCATTCAAGCCTTCCGTGAAGTTTGTGCGAAACAGTTCGCACGTTTCTGCTTTAAGCAGAAGGGTTTGATGGCGCAGGAATTGATTTGCCATCCGCCACGTTTCAGTCGCCGTGGAAAACAGGCCTGCGTGTCCTGCGGCGCCGCCCAAAAAATACGCATTGCCGTCGTGGACCTCGCCCCAGATCAAACTATCTCGCCAGTTCTTATATTCTTCCGGGTAGTCGTTGCCGCACGTTTGGCGCTCGTAAGCATTGCCTGTTTCGCACGCGGCAATTCCTGTCTGCATCGTCTGCTCAGGGTTAAAGAAAGTATGCGCGAGTTTTAGCGGCCGGAAGATTTCCTCTTGCGCCAGCTCGACCAGGGGTTTGCCTGTCAAGCGTTCGAGTAACAATCCGAGCGCGATGAACCCAAGGTCGCTGTAGATGACATAAGTGCCGGGCGCGTATTCAAGATCCAGGCTGGCGATTGCGCCGGCGGCCCTATCTTTTTCACCCTTTGCCAGGATGTAAAGCGGACGCCATGCGGGTAAGCCTGAGGAGTGAGTCAACAGTTGTCGAATTGTAATTGCTTGTTTGTCCGTCCGGTCAAACTCTGGCAGGTAATGAGAAACCGAACTGTCGAGCGTAACTTCGCCGGCCTCAATTCGACGGGCGCAAAGCATCGCAGTAACGAGCGGCTTTGTTAGCGAAGCAAGATCATAGATGGTGTCGAGCGTGGCCGGGATTTTTTGCGGCTCAACCACCGCGTTGCCAAGTGCGTCGCCGAATACAGGTTGTCCGCGTTCGGCCACGAGATAAACCGCGGATGGGAAATCGCCGGCCACAATCCGTTCGGCGAGAAAGTTCGAAATCGAAAGGGCCTGTGTAGTCATGTAGATCTCGAGGAGTGGGGGCCTCAGCGCCAAAGGCGCGAAATGTAATAGCCTGGGCCAACGGCCCAGGTCGGACCCCGTTGAGTCTTCGAAGCGCTGAAGGCGCGAAACAATTTGGGCGACCCCACAATCAGGAGCACTGCCGGTCGACGATATTTCGCGCCTTCAGCGCTTTCAACCCCCCGATCTTTTCCTGGGGCCTTGCCCCAGGCTACTGCATTTCGCGCCGTTGGCGCTGAGCACACTTGTCAAGTGCTTTGTGCTAGTTGATTGATGCTGACCTTCCCAGCATGCTCCTCGATTCGCTTAAGGGCCCGTAACGCCAGAGCCAGCGCGTTGCGTCCTTCAAGTCCCGACACGGGTGAAGGTTGTCCATCGCGTGCCGCCTCGATCAACGCAAGAATCTCAGCTCGCAAAGGCTCGACGTCAATTACATCCAGGTTCTTAACGTGTACGCCCGGCCAGCCCCCGTCGGCGCCTGGAGGCGCCAGGCTGCTGATTGATGCTCGTTTCGTCGCGTAGTCGACAGCTACATAATCGTGCGGCTGGAAGAAACGCATCTTCCTAATCTTCTCTGTGCCAACGCGCGACGCCGTGATGTTTGCCACGGCCCCGGTGGAAAACTCGAGACGCGCGTTCGCAGCATCCACTCTGTCAGTCAGGATCGGTATTCCGACGGCGTGCAATTCCGTAACTTCGACATCTTCGCCTACCAGCCACTGCACAATGTCCAGATCGTGAATCATCAAATCCAAAACCACATCTATGTCCAGTGAACGCGCGGTAAACTCGCCGACCCGATGAATCTCGAAATAGACTGGATTGCGGACGTGAGGTCGAAGTGCGACTAGCGCGGGATTGAATCGCTCCGCATGACCAACCTGCAACAAGGCGGCGCCTTTTTCCGCCGCTGCAATCATTCGGTCCGCCTCTTCCAGCGTGCGTGAGATAGGCTTCTCGACCAGAACGTGGATGCCGGTTTCAAGCAGTCCACACGCGATTTCGCAATGCGACACGGTCGGAACAGCGAGACTGACGGCGTCAACCTTACCAATGAGATCGCGCCATTCAGTAGTCCATGCGACTCCGCTGTTGGTTGCGATATCTTTCGCCGTTTGTTGATCGATGTCACAAACGGAAACAAACTCAGTCAAGCCTTCGGTGGCAAGGTTTGCATGGATACGAGCGTGTTGGCGGCCTAAGTGGCCCACGCCGATTACTGCAGTACGTAGCATGTCAGTCGTTACTTGTCAGCGGTAACTGGTCAGTTACAGTTTAGTCAGTTGATTGAAATGAAGGCGCTTATGAATAATTGTCAGGCCGTTTTGCGAAGTTGAATAAGATGTTCTCTTCTATGATACTCGTCCCCTTGATATCGATGCGAACAACCAACAACTGACCACTGAAAAGTTCTTCTCGGGAGTCGACTATACTTGCAACCTTCGACGCTTGCCAAGCGCGGCAGTCTTTTCCTTTTCCTCGCAATCGTCGCGTTTTATTTGTACGGTTTGGGCCGTCTTCCATTGCTTGGCCCAGACGAGCCTCGTTATGCCCAAGTGGCCCGCGAAATGTTTCTTCGCGGCGATCTGATCACGCCGACACTTGGCGGCCATTTGTGGTTTGAAAAGCCGGCCTTGCTTTATTGGATGATGATCGCCAGCTATAAACTGTTTGGCGTTTCGGAGTGGTCGGCGCGGCTGCCATCTGCAGTCTCTGGGATACTTACTATCGCTGCCTTATTTCTTGTCGGGCGACGAATAGAACAAACGACTGACGACGAGCAGCTTCAAGGCCTGGGTTTTTGGACTGCACTCGCGGCAAGTACCACGCTCGGCATAATTGTATTTTCCAGGGCTGCAAGCTTCGACATTGTCCTCACCATGACGATCGCGTGGTCACTTGCGTTCTTTGTCCTTCATGAACTCGAGCGAGAGCGTAAACGCCGACGGCAGGTGCTGATTGGCTTTTACGTTTTCATCGGTTTGGCGCTGCTGGCGAAAGGTTTTATTGGACTCGTTATCCCGGTCGGCGTGGCCGGCGCATATTATTTTCTCCGACGACGTCTTCCCGCACGAGAAACTCTCTTAAGTCTTATTTGGGGATTGCCTCTTGCAATGATGGTCGCGGCTACATGGTATGCGCCGGTTATCTGGCGGCACGGCCGGCCCTTCATCGATCAGTTTATTTGGCAGCACCAATTTGCGCGTTACGTATCGAACAACTACCGCCACCCCGGCCCGATTTATTACTACCTTGCCATTCTTGTTCCGCTTACATTGCCCTGGACTGCATTCTTAATTGGAGGACTTGCGCGAGCGAGTAGTTGGGTCTGGCGTCCGGTTAGCGATTCCGAAGAAACGGCAAACAAACTAGTAGTCTTTGCATTTGTCTGGCTTATGTTTCCCCTGCTGTTCTTCACCTTCTCAACCTCCAAGCTTCCCGGATACGTTATTCCGTCCCTGCCGGCAGCGGCATTGTTAATTGGCGAACGGCTCGTTCGATTCAATTTTGACTTGAAAAGCCACGGGTGGAAGCTAAAGGCAACGGTTGCGCTTTTCTTTGTGGGTGCGGTCGCTGCGACTGCATACGTTTGGCGTTCAGAGCGCTCATTGCTCAACTGCGCGCTGATCGCTGCGAGTATTCTCGGCGTTGCTGGTGTCGTCGCGTTGTTTGCAGCTGGTCGCCGCGCAGCCTCCGTTGTCCTTATCTCCGCGGCGACGCTTTCAGTTGTGCTGACGGTACTTCACTGTGGGTCCGGTGTTGTGGCAGACCGCGAATCTTCGAAACGTCTGTTGCAACTTGCTGACGCGCGCGGGTATTCGCAGTCGTTGATCTATGGTCTGAAATTAGACGATCGATCACCGGAGTTTTATGCGGCGGGCCGCGTCATCTATAGGGATGACGGTGAGCCCGTCATTTATGAAGGACCGCCTCAGTTGGTCAATGAATGTCGCAGGCGAGGGACGACGCTGCTGGCCTTTGTATACCTCGAGGGCGTGAGCGAATTACAAAGCGCACACGCGGCCTACACCGAAGTAATTGGAGAGAACGGAAGAGTAGCGCTGGTTGCGGTGCGGCCGCGATGATACGGCGAGCGAGTGGCTCCCGCGCTCTTCATCGCGCAACCCAGTCCCCGTTTAGAACGGGCACTTGTGCCCTGCCGGGCGGACAAGTCCGCGCTCTAAACGGACGAGGCGGAGGCGGAAGGGTATCCTCTTTTCCCGATTAAACTTGGGCGACGAAGAGCGGGGGCAAGCCCACCTTCCTTACCTGAGAGGGTACAACGGTGCGTGCATAGTTCTAGAGGATCCTATGCGTTCAGCGGGGGAAGTGAAATGCTCTCACTGCAAGCTCTTCAAGAAAAATTCGATAACGGGCCGATCGTAGCGTTCGCCTTGTTCGCCTGTCGCGGACGGCAAAGTGAATCCTGTCAAAGGCAGATCAGTCTTAACTTCCAGATTCGCGGGATTTGCAAAGCAGCTTTGCAGCGCGACCGTCGATTGCCGAAGCGATTCAGCCTCTGCGCCGGCCATCAAGAGAACACGTTGAGTTTTGAGCCCTTGCGCCAGTTCACAGGAGGACGTGTTTTCAAAGACGCCGAGATAATATATATGTGTCGCCATCCGAGACAGCTTCAGTAACACCGTGCTGTTTATGCCGACATCTTCCCGCACGGCCGCGTTAAGCAGTTCATCTGCATCAGCCGGAACCGAATCAAGGGCCAGCGCTTGTATTCTTGGATCTTTATTCGCTGCGCGCAGCGCGGCGTAAGCGCCCAGCTCAACCCCATAGACCCCGACACGATCACCAACCAACTGGCTGTCAGAGTCGCCTCTTACTGTGCGAAGAAAGTCGAGCGCAGCCAGAAGGTCTTCGGCCTCTCGATTTCCGAAGGTGGTCGAGGATGTGGGCGGATCAATGCCGTGCCCTCTGAGGTCTGGCCAGAGGATGGTGAAGTTTGTCGTTTCGTTTAGTTTGATCCCGAGGTTAAAGAGCAGCGATCGATCGCCGCAATACTTGTGGAGGAAAACGACCGCTGGTGCTCCTTCACCGCCCTTGAGAAGCCAGCCGCGCGCTCGCGTGCCGTCGCGGTTCTGCCATGTTTCGTCAGTAACCTTAAGCACTCTGCCGCTGATGCCGGTGAAGGATTGTGGGGTGACAAGGTATGGACGCCGGCAAGGTCGAGTAACTCCGTAAACGATGAAACCAAGCGCAATGATCAGTGCAACCGCCAGGACCAGGAGGATGGGCAGCAGCGACTTGAACAGCTTCTTTCCGAGTGGTCGTCGGGGTGCCATTAGCGGAATGAAGACGAGCGATGGCTTATGACGGTTGCACGAACTCTGACTTCTAGTTCGTGGAACCACCCTGAGTTCATCGCTTCACCGTAACCCAATTCCTTTCTCAGTCATTCGATCGTAATCTTCCGGAGAGTTGATATTGTCGAAGAAGTCGCCTGCCCCACTCAGATCGGCAATTTCGTCAAACGAGACCCAACACGTTCTCACGGATTGTAGCAGAGCAATTGGCTTTCTTTCTCCGGATTTGATTAGTTGTTCAGCCCGCTCCAAACAAGGGTCAACTTTGTAGAGGGTGCAGAGAGGCTGCGGAATAAGATCGCTTTGCACCGGGGCAACCGCTTCAAAGTTCCGGCGACGCTCGGTGAGTTGAGCAAAAAATTCGCGAGTTACCAAGGGAAAGTCACAGGCCACAACTAATGCCCATTCCGACGCGCAAGCCGAGAGTGCGGCATGCACGCCACCCAGCGCTCCCCAATTCGAATAAACGTCAGGCACAGCTCGGACAGACATTCCCGTCTGTCTTGGTTTGGAATTCCGCTGCTTTGTTTCCCCACGAGCAGGACTGGAACCGACAACCGAAATCGAATTGACTACTCCCGCCATTTCCTCGGCAATGCGCTCCAGGAACGTCTGACCCTTTAGCGTCAAAAGCGCCTTATCAGTTCCCATACGCCGAGACTGCCCACCCGCGAGAATAAACCCTTCGATTGAACCCATTTCGTCGCAACTTAACACGCGAAAAACCCCTCGGGCAAGAGGAACGTTGAGCCGCTTTCAGGCGTCTAATGCTTCGATTGTCGCGCAGCGTTCGTATGCGGCAGTTCCTGCATCATAACCACCTTGACCCGTTCGGGGGCGACGGCTATAGTCCCACCTTAGCTGCAGGCTGCAATCTTGATAGGCGGTAAAAGAGGTAATCCTTTAATGAAGTTATTAGTCAAAGTTCTCCTCCTGGCGATTGCGGTCGCCATGCTTAGTGGGCTTGCCATTGGCCAAAACCGCGCAATCCCCCAAAAGGCGGCAGTTTCTGAACAGGCTTCCGCGCCTGCCCTAAAAGACTCACGCATGTTTCCCCTCGAGGACCTTCGCCCGGGGATGAAGGGAACGGCGCGCACGGTTTTTTCAGGAACTGAACCGGAAGATTTTGGCGTGGAGATTCTTGGTGTGATGCCGGGGTTTCCCGGTCCACGCCAGTCAGCGATTATTGCCCGCCTGAGCGGCGCCAACGTGCAAAAGACCGGTGTTTTCGGCGGCATGTCTGGTTCGCCGGTCTATATCGACGGTCGTTTAGTTGGCGCTATCGCCTTCAGTTTTCCATTTTCAAAGGAGCCGATCGCAGGTATCACGCCTATCAAGCAGATGATCGATATTTTTGAACGCGGCGCCAATCAAACCCAGCGTCCAAAAGAACCCAGGGCCGTGTCGTTTGCACAGTTAGCATCGACTGACTGGAAACCGGGTTTGCCGAAACCGGCCGTGGGCTCAGCAACATTAATTGCGCCGGTCTCGCAAGGATCGGGGCTGTTACCACTGATAGGTCAACAAATGATTCCGATCGCGACGCCGGTCGTTTTCGGTGGAATTAGCCAGGAATCTCTTGCGATGTTTGCGCCGCAACTCATCGCCAATGGCCTCCTGCCTGTTTCGGGCGCCGGCGGTTCCGCCGCAATGACGCCCATGGGTAAAGCCACAGAAAAGACTTTGACCCCCGGTACGTCAGTTAGCGTGCAATTGGTTCGCGGCGACTATTCGATTGCGGCCTCAGGCACGGTTACTTTTCGCGATACCGATCAGATCTACGCATTTGGCCATCCGTTTTTGAGTCTCGGCGCGTCCGATATGCCGATGAGCGAATCGTCAGTGGTGACCGTAATATCCAACGTCAACAACTCGTTCAAGCTTTCAATTCCTGGAACGATGATGGGTTCGATTTCGCAGGATCGTGCTGCGGGAATCTACGGACAATTGGGTCAATCGCCGAAAATGATTCCGGTGAAGATTAACTTGCGTACAAGTCGCGATCGAAGCGAGACGTTTTCCTATGAAATCGCCAACGACTCTTTCTTAACGCCACTGCTACTCAACATCACCGTGTTCAATACGATTACTTCGAGTGAACGCGGGCTGGGCGAGTCGACGATTACCATTAAAGGCGCAATCAATGTAAAAGGGCAGGAGCCAATCGAACTCGACCGGCGCTTCTCGGCTTTTAATTCGCCGATTATGGCAGCCGGTTCCGTGGCGGCCCCGATTGGGTCGTTGATGGGCAGCGGTTTTGACGATGTACAGATTGAGGGGATCACGCTCGACATTTCTTCTACTGACACTAAATACGCCGGCACGCTCGAGCGGATTGCGCTTAACAAGACGGAAGCAAGGCGCGGAGAAACCATCGAGATTCAGGCGTACGTTAGAACCGAATCAGGAAAACAATTCGTGCAGCGTATCCCGGTGCAGATTCCTGAAGATGCGACGCCGGGACAACTGCTCGCTTTTGTAGGTGACGGAGGCGCGCTTCAGGAAGGTTCCGGCGCACGCTCGTTCGTACCGCAGGATCTAGGACAACTGGTGCGGGCGATCAACAAAGTGAAGAAGAGCGATCGGCTTTACGTGAAGCTGTTCCGCATTACACCCGGCGCAGTGATTGGCACCAGCGAAATGCCGAACCTGCCGCCGTCAATGGTCGCAACGCTGAACAGCGATAGAAACTCCGGCGGCTATACACCAACCGTGCTTTCGGCAGTCTATGAAATGGAGTTACCGCCGGCGGAATTTGTCATCTCTGGTCAGCAGTTGATCGCGCTGGATATCGTTCCGTAAGTAGGACAGACATTCCTGTCTGTCGGAGTCAGGTTAGAAACCGGGTCTGAATTAACACCAACCTCTAAACCTGAGGCCTTTGACGAAAACAAAAATGCCCCGCGAGTTGGCTTGGGGCAAAGCCAACTTCGGGGCTGTTTTTTATCGGTATCGCTGTCAGATACCGTCGGCACCAAATTTTGTTTGTCTTATTTTAGAAACGGCGAAGGCTAAAGCGTTTCCAGGAATCCAGAGTAGGACAGGCATTCCTGCCGGTCATGGTTTGGAGAGAGAGATGTGGGCCGCAGTTGTTTGGTTCAAACGGGCTTCTAGCCGCCGTCCGACAGACCGGAATGTCTGTCCTACTTAGCTACATACAGAAACCGCTTTTTGGAATTCGGAATTAACTGCTGAGTGAATTCCAGACCCTCCATCGATCCGGCCAATCCCTCGCCACCGAAGAAAAGAAATACCACATCACCGGGCGCCCACTTGACCAGCTGCGGCACTGTTTCTTCAAAGCGCTCCAACGCCCGACAGGTAACGAAACCGACCTCAGGAGCATCGACGTTTTCAAATCGATCCGCGACCACAGTGGCGCGTGCTGAAGTTCGAGTCTGACTCAACGCTTCGCGAAGAAAGACAGCTTTCTTTTTTGACGACTCGATCAGCACCGC
>Ga0190270_10001168_pt1 | contig 12048 bp, 9 predicted proteins | sample Popmic320T_FD_133748 | JGI IMG/M metagenome (GOLD analysis project Ga0190270, IMG submission 133748) | Populus adjacent soil microbial communities from riparian zone of Weber River, Utah, USA - 320 T | ecosystem: Environmental > Terrestrial > Soil > Riparian zone | place: USA: Utah | collected... | reverse complement strand
TCGCACGGTGGGTTGCATAACCGCACGATCCGGGAGGACGAGATGCGTACAAGGATCCGCCGGCTCGCGGGACCCACCGCCGCGGGCGTGCTCTTGCTGGCGACCTCGGCATGTGGTGGCTCCAGCAGTGACACTGGGCAGTCCGGCGACGAAGGAGACGCGGTCCGAGGCGGCACGCTCAACCTGCTGGGCTCGGGCGACGTCGACTACATGGACCCGAACGTCAGCTACTACTCGATCGGGTACCTCAACCTCCGGATGTGGAGCCGGCAGCTGTTCACCTACCCGGCCGACCCGGCCGAGCCGACGACGGCAGTGCCGGATCTCGCAACGACCATCCCGACGGTCGCCAACGGCGGTGTCAGCAAGGACGGCCTGACCTACAGCATCACGCTGCGCAGGGGCGTGAAGTGGAACACCGACCCGGAGCGTGCGGTGACCGCCCAAGACGTCGTACGCGGCGTCGAACGCACCTGCAATCCGGTCCAGCCCTTCGGCGGTACGCCGGACTTCGCCGACCTCATCGTGGGCTACCAGAGCTACTGCGACGGCTTCGCGAAGGTGGCCCAGTCCGTCGACGCGACCAAGGACTACATCGACTCGACGGCGTTGCCCGGCGTACAGGCGAAAGGCGACCGTACGGTGGTTTTCCACCTGACCCACCCGGCGACGTACTTCGTCGACATGCTGACGCTGCCGGCGTTCTCGCCAGCACCCGACGAGGTCCTCAACTACCTGCCGGGGAGCACCGACCTCGGACAGCACGAGATCTCCGACGGTCCGTACCAGGTCGACTCGTGGGAGCCGACCAAGTCGATCGTCTACACCCGCAACCCGGCGTGGGACCAGTCGACCGATCCGGTGCGCAAGGCCTACGTCGACAAGATCGTGGTCGACGAGACGGCGAGCCAGGATTCGACCCAACTCCAACTGCAGACCGGTACCGACAGCGCCGACATGGAGTGGGACAACTTCCCACCACCGTCGCAGCTGCCGAGCCTGGTCAGCACCGACGATGCCGATCTGAACCTGGGTGAGACGTACTCGTCCAACCCGTACATCGTCTTCAACCTCGACTCGCCCAACAACGGGTCGGCACTGAGCGACGTGCGAGTGCGTCAGACCCTGGAGTACGCCATCAACCGCGACCACCTCATCCAGGTGCTCGGCGGACCGACCCAGAACCCGCCGCTGACGCACGTGTTGCCGGCGGGCATCACGGGGTCGCAAGACGCCAACCCCTACCCGTACGACCCCGACAAAGCCAAGCAGCTGCTGGCGGCCGCCGGGCACTCCGACGGGCTGACCCTGAAGTTCCTCTACCGCAACTCGTCCGAGGGCAACCGCAAGGCGTTCGCGACGCTCCAGCAGGACCTCGGAGACGTCGGGATCAATGTCGTCGGGGTCGCGGTGCCCAACGCCGACTTCTATACGAAGTACCTCCAGGTGCCGGACGCCGCAAAGCGCGGCACGTGGGATCTCGCCCTGGCCGGATGGGCGCCGGACTGGTACGGCAACGCCGCGCTGACGTTCTTCAAGCCGTTGTTCTCCGGTGAGCCGTCGTACCCGCCGTACGGCAGCAACTTCGGGCTCTACAGCAGCCCGCGGACCAATGCCCTGATCCCTCAAGCCGAAGCCGCGCCCAGTCAGAGCCAGGCGGCGCAGCTGTGGGCGCAGGCTGACGAGCAGGTGATGAAGGACGCGGTGTTCTTCCCCATCACCGAGCCCAAGCAGCCGAACTACCACGCCTCTCAAGTGCACAACGCCGTGTTCGTCCCTGCCATCCAGAACTTCGACCCGACGAACGTCTGGTTGAGCGCGGATCAGCAGGGCGGCTGACCGCGGTTCCGGGGACCCGGGTGCCCAGCCCACCCCGGTCCGGGTCCCCGGACCGCACCCACCCTCGCGCCGAGACGTGACAGGACGCGCAATCTCGGCGCGAGGAAGTGGGTGGGACGCGCAATCTCGGAGGGAAGGGTGAGGGAGAGGGAGTGCGATGGCCATCCGGACCGGGCGGGCGCGGACGCTGTCGCGAGCGACAGACTCCGTCGGGCCGACACCGCAGATCGCGAGTCTCGGCGTCTGGTCGCTGGCCTGGCGCCGGCTGCGGCACGACCGGGTCGCGATGGCGTCGCTGGTCGTGATCGTGCTGATCGTCCTCGTCGCGGTCTGCGCGTCGGTCGTCGCCGCAATCACCGGACATCCGCCCAACCAGCAGTACCGCGACACGGGACTCAGCCCGGACGGACTGCCGAGGCCGCCCAGCCGTGAGTTTTGGCTCGGTACCGACGATCTCGGCCGCGACATCCTGGTGCGGATCGCGTACGGCGCCCGGATCTCCCTCCTGGTCGGCGTCGTCGCGACGGTGCTGACCGTCGGTGTCGGCGTCGTCGTCGGCTTGGTCGCGGGTTTCTTCGGCGGCTGGACCGACTCGGTGCTCGCGCGGGTGGTCGATCTGGTGCTGTCGATGCCGTTCCTGCTCGTCGCGATCGCGCTCGTGTCGATCACCGGCCCGAGCCTGACGGTCACGATCCTCGTCATCGGGTTCTTCAGCTGGGCGTCGGTGGCTCGCATCGTCCGCGGTCAGGTGCTGTCGATCCGGGAGCGTGAGTACGTCGACGCGGCCCGAGCCCTTGGCGCACAGCCGGCGCGGATCATGTTCGTCGAGATCCTGCCCAACGTGATGGCACCGATCATCGTCTACACCACGCTGCTGATTCCGGTGGTGATCGTCACCCAGGCGACGCTGTCGTTTCTCGGGCTCGGGTTGGCGCCGCCGACCGCCGACTGGGGAGGCATGCTCAGCGAGGCCCAGGGCTACTACACGACATCCTGGTGGTTCATCGTCTTTCCCGGCGCCGCCCTGTTGGTGACGACGCTCGCGTTCAACCTCCTCGGCGACGGTGTCCGCGACGCGTTCGACCCACGATCGGACCAGTTGCTCGGCACGTGGCGGTGATCGGCGATGCTGGGCTACCTGTTCCGGCGCATCCTCCAAGGTGCGTTCGTGCTCTGGCTGGTCACGCTCGCCGTCTTCGGACTGTTCTTCCTCGTCCCCAACGACGTGGCGCGAACCCTCGCCGGCCGCCAGGCGACGCCACGCACCATCGCCCTGGTAGAGCAGCGACTCGGCCTCGATCAGCCGGCCTGGAAGCAGTACGTGACGTTCCTCGGCCATGCGTTGCACGGTGATCTCGGCTACGACTACTACCACCAGGTGCCGGTGACCCACGTCCTCGCAGACGCGCTTCCGATCACGCTGTCGCTGGCTGGCCTGTGGAGCGGCTGTCTTGTGGATGGCGCTCGGCGTCTTCTCGGGGATCGTCTCCGCCGCGCATCCGCGGACGATCGCCGACCGTACGCTGACCGGCTTCGCGTTGTTCTTCTACTCGATGCCGTCGTTCTTGCTGGGCCTTCTGCTGCTGTACCTGCTGTACTACCGGCTCACGCTGGCCGGACTGCACTGGTTCCCGCCGGGGGACTATGTGCCGTTGACGCAGGATCCTTCGAGCTGGGCGCAGCATATGGCGCTGCCGTGGGTCACGCTTGCGTTGCTGCTGGCTGCGACGTACACCCGGCTCACTCGCGGCTCGATGCTCGACGTGCTCGGCGAGGACTACATCCGCACCGCGAGGGCCAAGGGACTCGCCGAGCGCCGCGTTGTCTATCGCCATGCCCTGCGGAGCGCGTTGACCCCGGTCGTGACGCAGTTCGGCATCGACCTCGGGCAGCTGATCGGAGGCGTCGTCGTGACCGAGACCGTGTTCAGCCTTCCCGGCCTGGGCAAGACCGCGGTCGACGCCATCGGCCAGCAGGACCTCCCGGTCATCGTGGGTGTTGTCCTCGTCGCTTCGGCGGCCGTCGTGGTCGCCAATATCGTCGTCGACCTCGCGTACGCGGTGCTCGATCCGCGAGTGCGACTGGCCTGACGCGGCTTGCTCATCTTTCTCTCATCGACCGCGAGTCACGGTGGAGGCGACGCACCGGCTCGCCCGATACGTCGCCAGACCGCCGGAGGTGCCGATGTCCGGTCGTACGCCGCCCGTACAGGCACCCCGGTGGCGGTCGGGGCTCGCCCAGGCCGCACCGACCGCACCGGCTTGGCGGCGGCCGCCGGTCGATGGATCGGCGTACTCGTCGGCGGTGCCGCACTCTACGGCGGCGTGCTCTGGGCTATCTTGGTCGCGCGCGACTCGTTGTACTTCCCGACCCTGCTTCTCGTCGGAGCCGCCGTCGTGCCGGCGGCGTTCGTGACGTTCGTCAACGAGATCCGGCTGCCGTATCGGCTGTCGGCAGGGGTCGTGGCTACGGCGGCGGTGCTCGGCGCCGTGATCGGGTCGATCGTGGCCGGCCAGCTCGAATCACTAGCCCTTCGCGGTTTCGGATCGCTTCCGGCGATCCTGGTCGGGCTGATCGAGGAGTCGTCCAAGCTGGCGATCCCGGCGATGTTTCTGTTGTGGCGCCGTGCCCGCGCAGCCGACGGGATGCTGCTCGGTGTCACCGTCGGCAGCGGGTTCGCCGTCCTCGAGACCATGGGCTATGGCTTCGTCAGCCTGCTGGTGCACCAAGGCCACCTCGCGCCGGTCACGCGGCTGCTCGTCGCCCGAGCCGTCGCCGCGCCTGGTGGGCATGCCGCGTGGACCGGACTCGCCTGCGCCGCTCTGTTCGCGATCAGGGGCAGTCGTCGACCCGGCTGGGCATGGGCGCGCTTCGGTGAGCGGGGGTGCCTACCTCGTCATCGGCGCGGTCAGCTTCGCGGCGCTGATGGCCGTGACCTGGTGGCTGCGCCGGCCGATGCTTCGGGCCGACGCGACTGGGGAGGATCGCGCCAATCCGGTTTTGGCGCAGGGGTCCCCAGTGCCAATAGGTTCGTCGTGGGGGTCCCCCGCGCCAACGACACCGTCAGTCGTTGACGCGGCGCTTCAGCCACTCCTGGACGCCCCGCGGCAGTGCGCGGACCATGCCGCTGCGGCGGGCCCGGGCCACCATGGGGCTGCCGCCGCGGCCGGTCCAGTGCCGTCCGGCGCGCTCGGTGAGCAGCGCCGCGAGGGCATCGGCGGCGGCGTCGAGCACCTCGGGGTCGGTGGGGGCCTTCTCCCGCGAGCCGAAGGACGGGCGCAGGTCGTTGAGGTCGCCGACGATGTCGACGCCGGACTCGGCGATCGCGGTGACTATTCGCTTGGCCTCCGACAGCAGCCAATCGCGCATCGACTCCGGTACGGTCGGCCGGGCGCCGGAGCCGAGTCCGATCAGGAACTCCTCGGCGAACCAGCCCTTGACGGTCGTCTCGTACGCCGGCCACGGCATCTGGTCGCCGAGCGCCCGGTTGACCCTCCGGAGCAGTTCTGTCTGGGGAAAGCCGAGTGACGTGTTCGTCGTCGGTCGCTCGGCGTCCGCGAGTTCGGGATCGATGTCGACCGTGGCCGCGATGCGCTCCCAGAGCAGCGTCGGCGGCGCCTCGGGCGGCGGAACCGTGACGAAGTGGAAGCGCTCGCGGGGGAGGTAGGCGCACCACCGGTCGGCGATCTCGGCGGCGTGCTGCTGGCGCCAGAACGTGTTCGCGACTCGACCGCGCCGCGGCTCGCGCGCCAAGCGGCGTACGTAGCGGTCGAACGGCACGGTGGCGTGGTTCTTGACGTACTCCTGCCACATCGCCGGAACCTGTCGTCCGAGGTCCCGTGCGGTGTAGAGGACGTGGACTTCGTGCCCCGCGAACGACTCGACCGCTTCGGCGATGGTCTCGTCGGGTGCGCCGCACAAAAGCTCGTGGGAGATGACGACGCTGTCGCCGTCCCATTCGACAGCCTCGTCGACGAGGCGCAGCCAGCGGCCCTGCCAGTTCTCGTCGCGGTGGCCGCCGAAGGACATGCCGCGCAGGTCGACGACGGCCTCGAAGTGGGCCTCCGGGTAGCGCCCGGGGTAGAGCACTCCGGCGTCGGCGAGCCGGCCGCGGTGATCGAACAACACGCTCTGCAGGTACGTGGTGCCGGTTTTCGGTGCCCCGATGTGGAGGTAGATCCGCGGCATAGGGCGATCCTAGGGCCGGGCGTGGAAGCCGACACGATCAACGGCGCGCAACCCGCCGAACTAAGTCTGTTCTGCCCTGATATTCAGACCCTTTAGCGGATGATCCTGTCGAAATCTGATTACAACCAAGGGCTGGATCGACTCCCACACCAAGTACTCCGACGTGGTCGTGCCAGACCGAGATCGTCGTCGCTTGTTCGGGCGGGGGCGTGACCCTGCCGGGAGTTAAGGTTTTCAGACCGGAAGTGGCGTCTGGATCGGACGGCTAGGGGAGCGTTCGGTCGGACTTCCGGGATTCGCGGAGTTACCGAGGGGGTTCCGATGCTCGACGGCGGCGGTGGCGGCGGCGCGTCGCCAGGCGGACCTTTCGGCTCCCTTCTGTTGTCAACCGGCTGGTGTGAGTGGCCTCTTCCGGGTTGGAGGGGTCGGGCGTAGCGTCGTGGGTGCGGGTCCGGGAAGTGGCCGATCCGAAGTGTCGATGTGCGGGTGAGAGTCGACCGCGCTGGATTCTTGAGTCGCCCCGCAGTGCCCTCCCGGGCCCGTGCCGGTGTCGTGGTCGGCAGCGTGCTGCGCGTCGGCGACAAGTTGGCGGTAGACCGCGTCGGAGATGCGGCGTTTCAGGCAGCGCATGGCTTCCAGGGGCTTCTTCCCGTCGACGCGTTTGCGTTGGTAGTAGCCGCGGCCGACGGGGTCGTGACGGAGCTGGGTGACCGCGGCGATATGAATCATGTGGTTGACCCGGCGGTTGCCGGCCCGGGACAGCCGGTGTCGGTTCTGCTCGCCCGAGGACGCGTCAAGGGGTGCGGTGCCGGTCCAGGACGCGAACCGGTTCCGGTCGGCGAACCGGGCCACGTCGCCGACGTCGGCGAGGATCCGGGCGGCGACCACGGGTCCGACGCCAGGGATGTTCATGAGTCGCGACTGCCGCGCGAGGACCATGGTCTTGAGTTCGGCGGTGGCCTTCTTGATCTTCGCTTCGACCGCGACCAGCTCGGCGAGCTCCTCGGCCGCGATGCGGCGTCGGGTCTTCCCGGCGATGTCGCGGGGGCGCACAGACGCGAGCATCGCCCTGGCTTGGCCAGTGGTGATGTCGCGTTTCGCCTGGCCCGGCAGTAATTCGGCCAGCAGCGCTTGGAGCCGGTCGACGGTCTGGACCCGTCGCCGGGTGAGTGCTTCGCGTCGGTCGGTGAGCATCCGTAGCGCCTCGAGTTCGCCGTCGACCTGCAGCACCCGCAGGGTCGGGGTCCGGGCCGCGACCACGGCGACCGCGTGCGCATCGCGGGCGTCGGTCTTGCGGTTGTGCCCGCTGTCGAACAACCGAACCCGGGCAGCGAGCTTCGCGGGAACGTCGACGACGTGTTCGCCCGCCTCCAGCAGCCGCTGCGCGAGCGGACGGCCGACACCGTTGGCGCCCTCCACCGCCCAGACCCGCTCTGGCCAGTTCTTCACATACCTTCGCATCGCCGCGTACCCGGCCTGGTCGGTGGTGAAGCGACCCGCCCCGAGCAGCTGCTCCTCACCGTCGATGACCTCGATCGTGGCCGAAAGCTTGTGGGGATCAACCCCGATGATGACCTGCTCCATGTGTGGGCTCCCGCCTGCACTGTGCCGATAGGGACGGCGAGGCGGGCAGTGCTACTACGAGCAGAGCAGTCCCTTCTTGAGCCACGCCCCGTCACGGCGCCCGGCGGGCTGCAGACCGAAAGTGAGCCACACCCGCACACGAGTGGGCAGCCCAATAGAGAGCAAACCCGCCGAGCGCCTGGACCGAGTCTGGCCCGACACCGATCCTGCAGGAATCCTCTAGTAGCCCACTATGACGCGACTCCGGGCACGATCTACTCGCACGCGGGCGCGATCACCAAACAGGCCGGCGACGTGACGACGCTGCAGGGCGGCATCACATCCACGCATCGCGCGGCGGAGACCGGTGTCGCCGGGCTGCTCTCCGGGCCGATGAAGGCGTCGCCACGGCCGGTCAAGAACAACGCCGCCCAAGTGATGCGGGCCGCGCTCGTCGGTGGTGCCTGTGTGACGTACTTCGGCAACGGGGTCTCCACGTTTGACCGCGGCGTCGACAAGCTCAACTCGGAGTACGCCACTGCGGCCGCTGGCCACTTCGGTGTGAGCTCGACCGATTCGTCGGGCAAGGCGAAGCCCGAGGCGACACTCACTGATGACGTGGCCGACGCCAAGGCCGGCAAGCTCGCCGAGCTGAAGAAGCGCTACGCCGGGTTGGAGAAGAAGCTCGACGGCGAGGCGTCCAAGACTGCCACGATGCTCGAGAAGGGCCCGAACGACGAGAAGACGATCCTCAACCTTCTCGGCACCGGAGCGCTCTCGGTGACGGCGATCCCGGCCTTCCCTAGGGTCGACATCTCGAAGTCACCCGACGCACAGCGCAAGCTGCTCGAATATCTCCGAAAGCATCCGGACGAGCTGCTCAGTCCACCGGCCTGGCTGCAGAAGCTGATCGCGGCCCAGCCGTACGAGTTCCAGGTCAAGGTCAAGGTCGAGCAGCGGATGGAGCAGTTGCGCCGGAAGGGCCTGCTCGAGGGTCCGAACCCTGGTGGCTACTACGAGGAGTGGATCCGCAACACGATCGAGAACGGTGTGCCGATCGAGACCGTCATCTCCATCGCCCGCGACCATGACATCCGGCCGGACGACTTCAAGGTGCTCGACGGCCTGAAGCGGATCGAAGACGGCGACGGCAAGTCGTTCTTCCTGCTCGACACCGATATGACGGGCGACGAGGCCCGCCGAGCGGTGTTGATGACCTACATCCTCAACGCGGGCACCGACTACTCGGGCGGCGACTTCAGGCCCGAGGCCTACAGCTCGGCCGAGGTGCAGCGGATCATCGACCGCCAGCTACAAAACAGCTGGACCTACGACGACGATGTCGCCTTCGTCCACTCCCACGGCGGCCGGCTCGTCGCGACCCCGAACGGGATGCTGATAGGGGCCGGCGGCGACGAGCTCATCGACGCGTTCAGCACGGCTGGTGGGACGACCTGGGGCGACACGTTCATGCTCAACGAGAACGACGTCGAAGATCCGGAGCAGCGGCTCGAGGAGATCATCCGATCCAGCTACGCACCGGAGTCCACGTCGCTCGACCTCGACCGACTGCTGCACCATGAGGAGCGGCACTCGCGGCAGTGGGCGCACTACGGGCATGACGAATACATCGCGCGCTACGCCTGGGCGGTCGTCACCAGTCACGGCGACGGCTGTCTCAACCGATACGAGGAAGACGCCGGCCCGTCCGACGGCGGCTACGACTGCGACCACCCCGAGCCCAACCCAAGGCCGGGTCCCTCGCCGTCGGCACCACCCGACACGGGCGACCACGGCGACTCCCACGACGAGACTCCGAGGCCGAGCCCAACTCCGGGTCCGTCGCCGGTACCGCCGCCGCGGTAAGGCTATACTCCCGCTATTGCGCTTACCGGGAGTGCCATGGAGACGAGCGGATACCGGGTCGACGGCGCCGGCACGGCGGCGGCCCTGGTCAACGCGGTCACGACGGGCGGTGGGCTCCCAGACGCCGGTCTCGCCGAACTCCTCGCGACGCACCGCTATCTCGTCGACCGGCTGTCCACCGCGGAGGCGGAGCGCCTGCGGGACTGGGCGCGGCGGCTTCGCCCTGCGTTCGACGGCGTTGAGGTAGTCGCGCTGCTCAACCGGTTGCTTGGAGAGGTGCCGCTGCAGCCGCACATCTCCGACCACGGGCTGGGCCCGCATCTGCACTACGGTGGGCCGGGCGCGGGCCTCGTCGACAGGGTCCGGGCCAACACGGTGTTCGGGCTGGCGCTGGTCGTCTGCGAGCATGGTGCCGACCGGCTAGGTCGCTGCCGGGCCGCCGGCTGCGACCGGGTCTACGTCGATGTGCAGCGGGGACCGCGCCGCCGGTACTGCTCGCGGGCCTGCCAAAACCGCAGCTCCGTCGCGGCTTTCCGGGCCCGGCGCGCCTCCTGAGCCGTGGCTTGTCGGACGCCACGCGCCACCCTCGTCGTGTTCACGGCGACGGCTCTGCTGCTCCAGTCGACGTGGTTTTCCGCGACCGCGGTGATCCCGCAGGTGCGCGCGGAGTGGCAGCTCTCGGCCGATGCCGTCGCGTGGCTGACGATCGCGGTGCAGTGGGGCTTCGTCACCGGCGCGCTGCTCTCGGCAGCGTTCACCGTCGCCGACGCGGTCGCTCCGACCCGGCTGATCTTCCTGTGTTCGCTGGGGGCGGCCGGCGCCAACCTGCTGCTCCTGGTCACGCAGGGGGTCGGCCTCGGCGTCACGGCCCGGTTCGCGACCGGCTTCTTCATCGCGGGGGTCTACCCGCCCGCGCTCAAGCTGATCTCCACGTGGTACCGGCACGGCCGGGGCGCGGCGCTGGGCCTTCTCGTGGGCGCGTTGTGCGTCAGCCAAGGCGTGCCGCACCTGGTGAACGGCCTAGGTGGACTGGACTGGCGGTTCGTCATCGTGACCACGTCGGTCCTCACCGTCGTCGGCGGTGTGATCACCCTGACCGTCGTCGCGGAGGGTCCGTTCCCGTTCCCGGCTGCGGTGTTCGACCCGCGGAAGGTCCGGGCGGTGTTGCGCGACCGCAGAACCCGTCTCGCCATGATCGGCTACCTGTGCCACATGTGGGAGTTGTACGCCGCATGGGCTTGGTTCCTCGTCTTCTTCACCGCGGCGCTGTACCGGCGTGGAGTGGACGACCCGGTCTTTGCTGCGCACATCACGTTCGCGTTCTTCGCCGTCGGCGGCCTCGCCAACTGGAGCGGCGGGGCGGTGGGCGACCGGATCGGCCGGGAGCGCACCGCGATTGCCATGATGGCCGTGTCTGGCACCTGTGCTGCCACGATCGGATTGCTGATGACGGCCCCCTTGTGGCTTCTCATCGGGGTGAGCCTTGTGTGGGGCTACAGCGTCGTCGGTGACTCCACGCAGTTCACCACGCTTGTCACGGAGCTGGCCGACCAAAGCTACGTCGGCACGGCGCTCACCGTGCAGATGGCGCTCGGGTTCCTGCTGACGGGCGCGACGATCTGGCTCGTCCCCGCCGTCGAGCAGGCCGTCGGCTGGCACTGGGCGCTCGCTGTGCTGGCGGTCGGGCCGCTCGCCGGCATCGTCGCGATGCGCCGCCTGCTTGACGCTAGGGCGGCCGCCTGAGACCTCGGCGGTCTGCGGGACGAGTACGACGGCTGAGCGTAGGCCTAGGACGGTCGCGCGATGCCGAGGATGTGCGGCGTGGCCGGCAGCGAGATCCGGGTGTCCGGCACGCGCAGCGGCTCGATCGACTCGACGGCGAAGCCGGCTTCCTCGATGGCGGCGGCGGTGTCGCGGTTGAGATGGCAGCCGCCGGCGAGCCTGGGATAGATCGTGGCGTCGAGGGCGCGCTGAACCCGACGCAGTCCGGCGGTGTCGGCCCGTACGTGCTCGAAGAACCGCAGCTCTCCGTCGGGTCGCAAGACTCGCCGTACCTCCGCCAGCGCGGTCGCCTGATCCGGCACCGAGCACAGCACGAGCGACAGCACGGCCGCATCGAACGACGCGTCGTCGGCCGGCAGCTCGTCGGCGACGCCGTCGACCACCTCGACCTCGGCGTCGACCTCGTCCGCCCGCGCGACCGCGAGAGCCCGAAGTCGCGGCTCCGGCTCGACGGCGTACACCTGATCGACCGCCGGTGGATAGTGCCCGAAGTTGAGTCCGTTGCCGGCGCCGATCTCGATCACGCGTCCCCGCAGCCCGGCGAGCAGACGGCGTCGATAGCGGCCGATCTCGGGCTCCATGCGCAGGCTGAGTCGGGCGTAGTAGCGGGCGAAGTACGGATGGCGCACGGTCGACATGGCGATCAGCGCGGCGTACTCGGACCCGGCCAAGACCCGTCAGGCTCGGCCGCGACGTCTTCGTCCTTGTCGATCACGTCGTAGACCCGAAACCCGCGCGCCTCGTAGTTGGCCAGCGCGTGTGGGCCGTCGAGGCTGCACGTGTGGACCCAGACACGGGAGGTGGGTGGGC
>Ga0190270_10001167_pt1 | contig 12053 bp, 15 predicted proteins | sample Popmic320T_FD_133748 | JGI IMG/M metagenome (GOLD analysis project Ga0190270, IMG submission 133748) | Populus adjacent soil microbial communities from riparian zone of Weber River, Utah, USA - 320 T | ecosystem: Environmental > Terrestrial > Soil > Riparian zone | place: USA: Utah | collected... | reverse complement strand
TAGGGCCGGGGACGTGGGCTCTGCCCGCGTCCCCCCTCCGCACCGCTGAGATTCGAGGCGGGACGCGGGCAGAGCCAGGTCACGTCCGGTATAGTTAGCCTCACGAATGATTCGTGAGACTACGCTTTCGTCGCTCGAGCTTGCAGAGGAGCTGCGACCCATGCTCCTCCGCCTCGCGCGGAACCTCCGGCGCGAGACCGAGACGCTGGGCGTCACGTCGCACCAGGCGACGCTCCTCGCACTCGTCCAGGCGCGGCAAGGGCTCTCGCTTCGGGAGCTCGCGAGCGAGGAGGGCATCTCCGCCCCGTCCCTCTCCGGGCACGTCGACCGCCTCGAGGCTGCAGGGCTGCTTCGCCGCCTGCGCTCGAGCGACGACCGCCGACGCGTCGGCCTGGAGCTGACCGCCGAAGGTCGCGCGCTGCTCAAGCGCGTCCGGGCACGTCGTACGAGCTGGCTCGCCGAGCGACTCGACACCCTCACCGACGCCGAGCGCGAGCAGCTCGAGCGCGCGCTCCCGGTGCTCGCCGCTCTGCTCGAGGCGCGACCGTGAGCGTCCTCTCGCTCGCGCTCGAGAACCGGACGTTCCGGTCGCTCCACCGCCACCGCAACTACCGCCTCTTCTTCGCCGGGCAGGTCGTCTCGCTCGCCGGCACGTGGATGCAGAACGTCGCGCTCGCGTGGCTCGTGATCGAGCTCTCCGGCTCGGCGCTCGCCGTCGGCGCGCTCGCCTTCTGCCGCTTCGCGCCGTTTCTCCTCCTCGGGCTCGTCGCCGGCGTGCTCATCGACCGCTTCGACACGCGGCGGCTCCTCGTCCTCACCCAGGGGCTGGCGATGGTCGTCTCGGTCGTGCTCGCGATCGTGACGCTCACCGGCTCGGCGACGCTCCCGCTCGTCTTCGCGCTCGCCGCGGTCGGCGGGCTCGTGCTCGTCTTCGACGCGCCCGGCCGTCAGACGCTGACGTTCCAGATGGTAGGCCCGAAGGAGCTGCAGAACGCGGTGGCGCTCAACTCGGGGCTCTTCAACGGCTCCCGGGTGATCGGGCCTGCGATCGCCGGCGTCGTGATCGCGCTCGTCGGAACCGGGCTCTGCTTCGTCGTCAACGCGATCAGCTTCCTCTCGGTGCTCGTCTCGCTGCGCCTCATGCGCGAGGAGGAGCTGCATCCGGTCGAGAAGCGACCCGAGACGCGCCTCGTCGCAGGGATCCGGGAGGGGTTCGCATGGGCGTATCACGCTCCGGTCGCGCGGGTCGTCCTCAGCGTGATAACCGTCGTCAGCCTCGTCGGCTTCAACTTCCACGTGCTCGTACCGCTCCTCGCCTCGCAGACGCTCGACGTCGGGGCGGAGACGTTCGGGATCCTCGCCTCCGCGTTCGGGCTCGGTGCGCTCGTCGGCGCCCTCGCGATCGCGAGCCTCCGCGACGCGACGCCGCGGGTCTTCGTCGGCGGCGCAGCGGGCTTCAGCATCCTGATGGTGCTGCTCGCGCTCGTCGACTCGGTGGCGCTCGCGCTCGTCCTCCTCTTCGGCCTGGGCCTCACCTTCGCCCTCTTCACCTCGAGCGCGAACGCCCTCGTCCAGCTCAGCGCGCCCGGGCACCTGCGTGGGCGGGTGATGAGCCTCTACCTCTTCGCGTTCGCCGGCCTCGCGCCGGTGGGCGGGCTCGTCTCGGGCTGGCTGGCGCACCTCGGCGGCACACCGCTCGCGTTCGGCTTCGCAGGCGCCGCGGGCCTCGCAACGGTCACCTGGGCGCAGCGGAAGCTCAGGCTCGACCGCGCCGCGACCGCCTGAGCGATCCGAAGTCGGCATCGCACGTCCGGGATGCCGCGGCGGCGGCGGGTTCACGTCCGTGCGATGCCGGCTCTCGAACCGTAACGCAGAACGGTCCCCCTGTGGAAGTCAGAGCTGCTCGACCCGGACGAGCCAGGCCGGCCCGTCGGCTGCCTCGAGCCGCGGGACGGACGGATCCCCCGGATCCTCGAGGCTCACCTCACGGACGAGGAAGCTGTTTTCGCCGAGCGTCGCGATCGGGCCCGTGACGCTTCGGTCGAACATGACCGACCACGCGCGGACCTGCCGCTCCAGCTCGACGCGGGACCGTCGCACGTCGAGCACGGCGTAGTCCTCGCCGAAAGGCGGCGCGTAGCTCGCCCCGAGCTCGGACTGCGGCTCGCCGGTGTCTCCCGCGAGCACGCGGCCGAGCGCGCCGGGAAGCAGCTCGGCCCCGAGGGACTGGAGCACCGGCGCGAAGGCCCCGATCGACGTTCCGGCCGGCATCGGCCGGGAGCCCTGGGCGAGGATCGGGCCGGTGTCGAACCGCTCGTCCATCAGGTGCACCGTCATCCCGAGCTCTGCGTCACCCTCCCGGATCGCCCAGGCGATCGGATACGGGCCGCGATGCCGGGGCAGAAGCGACGGATGGCTGTTGACGACGCCGAGTCGCGGGATCGCGAGCACCTCGGGTGGAAGGAGCCAGGTGTAGCCCGCGCAGAGACCGAGGTCCGGTTCGTAGCCGCGCGTCAACCGCTCCAGGCTCGCCTTGCTCTCCACGAAGCAGAGGTCGAGCCCGGCCGGCGACTCGGCGAGAAGCGCCTGGCGCCGCTCCGCTGCCTCGGCGTCACGCACAGCGCGCGGCGTCAGCAGCGCGACGGGCTCGATCCCGACCGAGCGAGCCGCTGCGACCAGCCCGTGCACGGCCACCGGAACGGTGGAGAAGATGACGGCCCGCACGACCTAGGGGCGTGGCTTCAGCCGCGTCCCGGCCGCGCTGCACGACGAGCGGAACGCGGGCAAGCCCATGTCCCTACGAGATGCTCCAGGTGTCGGCGCCGTGGAGCAGGGTCTGGAGGTCGCCCTCGCCCTTGCGCTCGACGGAGGTGCGCACCTGCTCGTGCACGAGGTCCTCGTACACGGGCCGGCCGACCGAGCGGAAGACGCCGAGGGGCACCGCGCCGGCCGTCTCCCAGGTGAGGCGCGCGAGCGCGAATGCGAGCCCGGGGTCGTCGCGACCCGGGTCGTGCCGCAGGAGGCCGCCGACCGAGGCGTCGACGATCTCGAGCGTGCCGTCGGGTCGCATGCGGACACCGCGTTCGCCCCAGCGCACCTCCTCGCCCGCCTGCAGGTAGAGACGGTTCTCCTTCTCGTTGCGGACGACGTCGAAGGCGCCGTCGTTGTAGATGTTGCAGTTCTGGAGGATCTCGACGAAGGCTGCCCCGCGATGAGCGGCCGCGGCCCGAAGCACCTCGAGCGAGCCCGCCTTGTCGGTGTCGATCGCGCGGCCGACGAAGGTCGCTTCGGCCCCGATCGCGATCGAGAGCGGGTTGAACGGCTGGTCGACCGACCCGAGCGGCGTCGACTTCGTCACCTTCCCGCGCTCCGAGGTCGGCGAGTACTGGCCTTTCGTGAGGCCGTAGATCCGGTTGTTGAAGAGCAGGATCGTGACGTTCACGTTCCGCCGGAGCGCGTGGATCAGGTGGTTGCCGCCGATCGAGAGCGCGTCCCCGTCACCGGTCACGACCCAGACGGAGAGATCCGGTCGGGAGGTCGCGAGGCCGGTCGCGATCGCAGGTGCGCGGCCGTGGATCGAGTGCATGCCGTAGGTCTCGAGGTAGTACGGGAAGCGCGCCGCGCAACCGATCCCGGAGACGAAGACGAGGTTCTCCCGTGGGATCCCGAGCTCCGGCAGGAACGACTGGACGCCGGCGAGGATCGCGTAGTCGCCGCACCCGGGGCACCAGCGCACCTCCTGATCCGACTTGAAGTCCTTGGCCTTGAGCTGGACGAGGCCGTTCCCGGTCATCGCTCGTTTCCTCGCTTGTAGTTGCCGGTGGCGCGCGCGAGCAGGAGCTGGCGCGCGGGCTCGTCCGCCGCGGTGGCGAGCGAGCGAGCGAGACGCTCGGCAGGCTGTCCCGCGACCGTGACGATCGTCCGCCCCTCCCGCGCGATGAGCACGCGCTCGTCCTTCGTCACGACCGCGGTGAACGGCGTCATGAGCTCGCCTCCAGCGCGACGATCGCGTCCTCCAACTCCGCCGCGCTGAGCGGCCGCCCTCGCACCTGTGTGTAGGAGACCGCGTCGACGAGGAACTCCGCCCGCAGGAGCAGCGCGAGCTGTCCGAGGTTCATCTAAGGCACGAGCACCTTTCGGTAGCGGCCGAGCACGTCGCCCGTGTTGCGCGGGAACGGATTGAGGTGGTGAAGATGGGCGTGCGCGACACGCAGGCCACGCTTGCGGACGCGGCGGATCGCGGCGCCGATCGGCCCGTACGTCGACCCCCAGCCGACGACGAGCACATCGGCCTCGCCGTCCGGGTCGTCGACCTCGAGCTCCGGAATGTCGGCGGCGATGCCTGCGACCTTCTGAGCCCGCAGTCTGACCATGTGGTCGTGGTTGTCGGGGTCGTACGAGATCCCACCCGTGACGTCCGCCTTCTCCAGACCGCCGATCCGATGCTCGAGCCCCGCCGTGCCCGGGATCGCCCACGGGCGCGCAAGCGTGAGTGGGTCGCGCCGGTAGGGCTCGAACGGCTCGTCGCCGGGCTCCGCGAACGTCGTCGTCAGGTCGGGCAGCGTCGAGACCTCGGGGATCAGCCACGGCTCGGAGCCGTTCGCGAGGTACGCGTCCGAGAGGAGGTAGACCGGGGTCCGGTACTTCACGGCGATGCGAACCGCCTCGATCGCCGCGTCGAAGCACTGCGAGGGAGTCGACGCCGCGATCACCGGTACCGGGCTCTCGCCGTTCCGGCCGAAGAGCACCATCAGCAGATCGGCCTGCTCGGGCTTCGTCGGCATCCCCGTCGAGGGGCCGGCGCGCTGGATGTCGAGGATCACGAGGGGCAGCTCGAGCGCGATCGCAAGACCGACCGTCTCGGCCTTCAGCGCGACCCCCGGGCCGGCGGACGCCGTCACTCCGAGCGCGCCGCCGAAGGCTGCGCCGACCGCGGCGCCGACCGCCGCGATCTCGTCCTCGGCCTGGAAGGTGAGGACGCCGTACTCCTTCTTCCCGGCGAGGTCCTCGAGGATCGACGAGGCCGGGGTGATCGGGTAGGCGCCGAGGAAGAGCGGCAGCCCGGAGAGCTTCGAGGCGGCGATGAGCCCGAAGGAGAGCGCTGTGTTGCCCGTGATCTGGCGGTACGTGCCGGGCGCGAGCTGTGCCGGCGCGACCTCGTACGAGACGGCGAAGTCCTCGGACGTCTCGCCGTAGTTCCAGCCGGCGCGGAACGCTTTCGTGTTCGCATCGACGATCTCGGGCCGCTTCGCGAACTTCGCCGCGATGAAGGCCTCCGTGCCCTCGGTCGGCCGGTGGTAGAGCCACGACATCAGACCGAGCGCGAAGAAGTTCTTCGAGCGCTCCGCCTCGCGCGAGGTGATGCCCTCGACCTCCTTGAGCGCACCGACGGTCATCGAGGTGAGCGGCACCTCGTGGACGTGGTAGTCGCCGAGCGAGCCGTCCTCGATCGGGTTCGCCGCGTACCCGGCCTTCTGCAGGGTGCGGTCGCCGAACGCGTCGGCGTCGACGATCACGGTGCCGCCCTTCGGCAGGTCGCCGATGTTCGTGCGCAGCGCCGCAGGATTCATCACCACGAGCACGTCCGGACGGTCACCGGCCGTGAGGATGTCGTGGTCGGCGAAATGGACCTGGAAGCCCGAGACGCCCGGGAGCGAGCCGGCCGGCGCGCGGATCTCCGCCGGAAAGTCGGGGAACGTCGCGAGGTCGTTGCCGAGCGTGGCGGTCTCGCTCGTGAAGCGGTCGCCCGTGAGCTGCATCCCGTCACCCGAGTCGCCGGCGAAGCGGATGATCACCCCGTCGAGCTTCTCGACCGTCTTCCCGACCTTGTCGACGCCCACAGGTGGAGGTTACCCTCGGGTCCGGCGGCGGCGAGCGTCGTCAGGCGTCCGACCGACCGCCGACACCAACCGGTCGCCGGACGAGCCTGATGCCCCAGGCCGCGCCCGAGGCGAAGAGCTCGTCGGCGTCGACCTCGTCGGCCCACCCGAGGAAGTGGCGCTCGGCGTCGTCCGGCGTGCAGCCTTCGACCGCAATGCGGGTCTCACGCGGCGCCTCGCTCGTCCCTTCGGCGAGCTCCTCACGACGACGCTCGGCTTCCTCCGCCGCGGGCCCCTCGGCATACCCCTTGGGCATGCCCCTGAGTCTACGAGCCCAGCGCGGCGCGCCGGAAGGCGTTGAAGCTCGACTTGCGCTTGCCGTCGAAGGTGATCAGCCCGGACTGCCAGCCGCCGAGCCGTTCCTCGTCCCGGAGGAGAAACCAGAGGAAGAGATCGATTCTCGGATGACGCCGAGCAAACCCCACGGCCTGCGTGAGGTACGCAGCCTGCTTCGCGTACGGGACGCCGAAGATCTGATCCGTGGGGTTCGTCTGGTAGCCGTACTCGGTGACCCAGATCCGCATCCGCTTGCCGTAGAGGCGGTCGAGCTCCTTCACGAGCACGTCGAAGTTCCCGAGCGTGACTGCGGTCGGGGGCTGCCCGCGCTTGCCGGGTCGAGGCTTCGTCGACGGCGTCTCCGTCGGCGAGCCGTAGTAGGGGTGGTGCGCGTACGCGTCGAAGCCGCGCGCGCCTCCGGCGCGCATCGCGCGGAGGAACGCGATGGGAGAGACCGACTGGCGGCTCGAGCTCGGGTTGTTGTTCCCGCGTGGGCCGGTGGCGCCGCAGGCGACCTTCGAGGTGCGCTGCACGGACTTGATGCCCTGCACGATGGCGTTGCAGATCCGCGCGTAGTCGGCCCCGCTCTGGATCGCCCACTTGGTACCGACGCGCCTGTACTGCGGCTTCAGGAAGACGGGGTTGTTCGGCTCGTTCCACGCCATCCAGGAGCTGACGCGAGGCAATGTCACGCCGTCGGCGTTCACGAACCGGCCGCTGTAGCGCTTCTGCGCCGCGGCGGCGAAGAGACGGAGGTCACGCGCGTTCGTCGGCGCGACGTTCCAGCCCTTCGCGGCGTTCGCCCAGGGTGGGGTGCCGATGATCGAGAAGACGGGATTGATGTTGTTCTCCACCGCGAAGCGGACGGTGCGGTCGTACGTGTCCCAGTTGTACGCGAGGTCGGTGGGGTCGGCGCCCGAGCGCGGTTTCTTGGTGGCGACGCTGATTCCCGGCCCGGCCCACCAGAGGTTCACGCGGAGGAGCTTCGTGCCCGTCTTCGCGAGCTGTGGGAAGACGAGCTCGGGCTCGCCGTAGAGGACGACGCCGTCGTCGAAGATGCCGACCTGCACGTTCTTCACCGCACCCGCGGTCGGCGCCAGCACGAGCGCGAGACCGAGGAGTGAGGCGACGAGCAGCGCCCCGAGGCTACGCACGCGCCGGGTCTCTGCCGAGGGACGCCAGCGTGCGGCGCAGACCGTCGTCCAACGCGATCTCCGGCTCCCAGCCGAGCAGCTGCCGCGCTCGCGTGATGTCGGGCTGCCGCACCTGCGGGTCGTCGACCGGCAGTGCCTCGTACACGATCTGGCTGGACGAGCCGGTGAGGCGGATCACGGTCTCGGCCAGCTCGAGGATCGTGAACTCACCCGGGTTGCCGATGTTCACCGGCAGGTGCTCGCCCGATTCGGCGAGCAGGATCAGACCGCGGATCAGGTCGTCGACGTAGCAGAAGCTCCGTGTCTGAGACCCGTCGCCGTAGATCGTGATCGGCTTCTCGGCGAGCGCCTGACCGAGGAAGTTCGGCACCGCACGACCGTCGTTCTCTCTCATTCGAGGCCCGTAGCAGTTGAAGATCCTGACGATCGCCGTGTCGACGCCCTGCTGCCGGTGGTAGGCCATCGTCAGCGCCTCCGCGTAGCGCTTGGCCTCGTCGTAGACCCCGCGAGGGCCGATCGGGTTCACGTTGCCCCAGTAGGTTTCGGGCTGCGGATGCACCTCGGGATCGCCGTAGACCTCGCTCGTGGAGGCGAGGAAGAAGCGCGCCCGCTTCCACTTGGCGAGACCCAGGGCGTGGTGCGTCCCGTACGACCCCGTCTTCAGCGAGTGGAGCGGCAGCCGCAGGTAGTCGATCGGGCTGGCCAGGGCGGCCAGGTGGTAGACGAAGTCCAGCGGCTCCTCCACCGAGATCCGCTCGGTCACGTCGTGGTTCACGAACGCGAACGCGTCATCCCGAAGGTGGGCGATGTTCGCGAGCGAGCCTGTCTCGAGGTTGTCGAGACAGAGAACGCGGTGGCCCTTCTCGAGCAGTGCCTCGCAGAGGTGGGAGCCGAGGAACCCGGCGCCACCGGTGACGAGGGACGTGGGCATCGCGGGCGATGCTACCGACCCTTCAGGACGCGAACCCGCATGCTTACGAACTCCTGACGGAGGCCGTCGACGCACCCTGCGTGTGGCCGGCGACCGGTCGGGGTATCCCCGGGGTCCCACGGCGAGGAGGACGAGATGTCGACCCCGGAGCGGCAAGACGATCCCGGTGAGTACGGGTACGGCAGCGCCAAGCAGGAGCCCGACGCCGAGCGGGCGGACGAGGCCGGCGCACCGACAGGAGACGAGGAGCCCTCAGCGCCCGACGACGAGCCGGAGCCTGCTGCCTAGCTTCTCCAGCACGCGTCCCGCGAGCGGCGAAGGCGGCCCGCCACCCCTGATCTGCCTGCACGGGCTCTCGGCGTCGTCACGCTGGTGGTCCCGTGTCGTGCCGCGTCTCGAGCCTTCCGGGCCGGTCGTCCTGCTCGACATCCCACGTGCCTTGCCACCCGACGAGGTGCCGGGCTGGCTGACCGGCGTGCTCGAAGAGCACGAGCCGCCGGTCGACCTCGTCGGCCACTCGCTGGGGGCGCTCGTCTCGGTCAGGGTCGCAGCCGCACGACCCGACCTCGTCCGCCGCCTGGTGCTGATCGCTCCGCCGGGGATCCGCTCGAGACGGTCGTTGGCCTACGCGTGGCCGCTCGTTCGCAGCGTGGCTCGGTCCCGGCCGGGCTTTCTCGTCAGGCTGACGACGGATGCCCTGCGCGCCGGGCCACGCAATCTCGTCCGCGGCGGGAGGCACGTGGCGCGGGCCGAGGTCGGCGAGGAGCTCGCCTCGGTGACCGCTCCCACGCTGCTGCTCTGGGGCGAGCACGATCGTCTCGTCCCCTCCCGCGATGCTGCGGACTGGCGCGACGGCCTCCCGGACGCGCGGCTCGTCGTCCTCGCGAACGCCCGGCACGTCCCGATGCTCGAGGCGCCCGAGGAGCTAGCCGAGGCGATCGCCCGTTTCCGCGAGGAACGACTCGACGAGCCCTGAGACGGGCACGGGATCTGAGAAGTGCGCGGCGTGCGCCGAGCGCGGGACGAGCTCGAAACGCCCTCGTGGGGCGAGGCTCGCGCAGCGCCGGCCCCAGGCGGTCGTCGTGATCGCGTCGTGCTCGCCGCGGAGCACGAGCACCGGCGAGACGATCGTCGGTAGACGCGTCTCGGGACGGTCGTCGAGCGCCGCTCGCGCCGTGGCGATGACCCGCGGCACGCCCATGCGGGCGTAGTCGCCGAGCAGGATCGGCCAGAGGGAGACGGGCTCGCGCAGCGTGTCGAGCGCAATCCGCCAGGCGTGCCGTGCCCACGAGCGGTGGCGCGGGTCGACCGTCGGCCCGATCAGGACGAGCGGCCCGGCGAGATCGGGATGGCGTTGGGCCAGCGCGAGCACGACCTGGCAGCCGAGCGAGTTCGCGACGAGCGCTGTCGGCGTCGTGGCCTCGAGCCGCACCAAGTCGGCCAGCACCTCCGCCGCAGCCTCGACGTCGAGCGCGCGCGGAGGGTCCTCGCTTCGTCCCCAACCCGGCAGGTCGGGCACGAGGATGCGCCGGCGCGCGGCGAGCAGCTCTCCCAGGGGCTCGAGGTAACGGCCGGAGACGCCGAGCCCGTGGACGAGCACGACGGGCTCGCCGCTCCCCGCTTCCCGCACGTGCAGCCGATAGCCGGATACGTCGACTTGGCGGGAGCGAAACCCGCTCCCGGGAGCCACGGTGTCGGGCACGCCGTTCGTCAGACTCTGGCGATCACCGCGGCGGCGGCGATGAATCCCGCGATGCCGACGGCGGAGAGCCAGAGCCAGTGCGCCAACCGGCGAGGTCGTCTGCGGCCGCCGCTGAGAGGGTTCACAGGTCGGCGCGCAACGGTCCGCCGTCGGCCTCGAGCCGCGGACGCGTCGCCAGACAGACCCCGAGATCGAGGTCGGAGAGGAGCGGCCAACCCCCGCCGGCCTCGGCGTCGTCCTCGCTCGCGCGCTCGGGCGCTTCGGCGGGCTCGGGCGGATCTTTGTCGTTCGGCATCGGGGATTCCCTGTCGTAGGAGACGCGGTTGTACCCGGCGGCGGCCACATCCATGCGGGCGCGACGAGAACGGCCCGCGTGCTCGGCGCCGCGGGCCGTCCTCGGGTGTGCCGCTCCCTACTTGCTCGCCGTCGCGCGGGGCTTCCGTCGCCCGGCAGGCTTCTTGGCGGCAGACGCTCGCCGCCCCGCGTTCGCCTTGCCGTTCGCGACCTCGCCCGACGGCCCCTTCGGCAGACCGGCCTTCTTGCGCAGCCCCGCCGCGATCTCCGCAACCCAGCCGGGATCGACGTCGGGCGCGAAGACCGCGGGCTGAGCCGGCAGGTCGCGTGGCAGCTCGCCTGCCGGAGCCTCGTCGACCACGACGAGCTCTTCGCCCGTCTCCGGGTGCGGCCCGTTGAAGACGGCCGACAGCTCGAGGTAGTCGTTTGGCGAGAACCGGTAGAGCCGCAGGTGGTCTCCCCGCTCGATGTGCGGGCGGCACTCGGGGATCTTCTCCGTCGGGATCCGCGGAGCCGGGAACAGCTTCATCAGGTTGGCGCCGGTGAGGTTCTCGACCGCCCGGGCGTAGGCGACCTGGTGAACGCCGCCGCGGACGAGCAGATACCCCGTCAGCGCGCGCGCAACCGGGTGGTCGACCATCTCGTACACCTTCAGCTTGCCGTTGCGGGCACCCGTCTCGAGGAAGAAGTTGTGGGTCAGATCCTCGACGAGGTCGCCGGACGAGAAGACGTAGTCACCCGTCCACGGCCGCCCCTGCGAGTTCTGGGGAAGCGCGCCCTGGCCGCCGGCCAGGAAGTGGTGGGGGTTGCCGACGCCCTTGAGGGACTTCAGCGGCGCTCGCGAAGGCGTCTTGCCGTTCGTCGGCGTCGCACCGGTGAGCATCGTGTTGATCGCCGCGGCGACGAGCTCGACATGGCCGAACTCCTCGGCCGCGATGTTCGCCACCAGGTCGTAGAACGGCCGCGCACCTTGCCGGTCGCGGAAGTTGAACGACTGGAACGTGTAGTTCAGCCAGGTCGACATCTCGCCGAAGCGGCCACCTATCAGCTCCTGAACCGCAGCCGCGCCTTCGGGGTCGGGGTCGGTCGGGGGCGGCAACGCCGTCGCCACCCGGTCGTAACGCAAGATCATCAGTGCCTCCACTCGTAGACGAAGAGGGATCTCCCCAACGAGAGCGGCGCAAAACATCGAGCGTGGCCGGAGGAGGAAACGGTTACACCGCTTCGATGGCGTCGATCGGACTTCTCGCGGCCGGGCCCGGCCTCGACTGGGCAGACCCCTACGCCGCGGGACTGCTCGTCGTCGGGCTGGCCGTGTTCGCCGCGATCGGCGCGCTCTCGCACCAGGCCGACCGGGCGTTCTCGGCCAGCCTCATCTACCTCGGCATCGGGCTTGCGGCCGCGATCGTCATCGGTCTCACCGGCCTCGACTGGCTCGTCCCGCGGGAGGACGCCGAGCTGATCGAGCGGCTCAGCGAGCTCGCGGTCGTGATCGCGCTCTTCTCGACCGGCCTGAAGCTCGACCGGTCGCTCCGCCCGCGGGACTGGGGCTCGGTCGCGAGACTCCTCGTGCTCACCATGCCGCTCACGATTGCCGCGGTCGCTGCCTACGGCGTCTGGGTGATGGGTCTGCCGCTCGCGGCCGCGATCCTGCTCGCGAGCGCCCTCGCGCCCACCGACCCGGTGCTCGCGGGCGACATCGGGGTCGGCCCGCCCGGCGAGAAGGACGAGAGCGAGACGAGATTCGCAGTGACGGCCGAGGCAGGACTCAACGATGGCCTCGCCTTTCCGTTCGTCGTGCTCGCGCTCTTCGTCTC
>Ga0190270_10001166_pt1 | contig 12060 bp, 12 predicted proteins | sample Popmic320T_FD_133748 | JGI IMG/M metagenome (GOLD analysis project Ga0190270, IMG submission 133748) | Populus adjacent soil microbial communities from riparian zone of Weber River, Utah, USA - 320 T | ecosystem: Environmental > Terrestrial > Soil > Riparian zone | place: USA: Utah | collected... | reverse complement strand
GGTCGCAGCGGTGGGCCGTCTCGAGTCGGTCGAGGCCCGCCTGCTGGGCACCGTGGCCAACTGGACGCCCGCGCGGCGCAGTTCCTACGGATACAGCTACTCCTATGGATACGCGCCCCAAGCCGTCCGGTCGAAGAAGAAGGCCTCGAAAACGCCCACCATCCGCGAGGACGGAACGACGGTCAAGCAATCCAGGAGAGAACGCAGAAAACAGAAGAAGCAGTCCGCCCCGATCACGGTCGACTCAAGTTTTCACGCCCTCCTCGAGCGCAACGAGAGGGTGGGCACACCCGAGCAGCCCACGCGCCGGACGGGACCACCCCGCCATGAGGCTCCGCCAACGGTCGCACCGCGGGCTGACACGCCGAACGGCGCCGGAGACCGCCCGAGTCGCAGCAGCTGACCGTCCTACGCCTTGGTCCAGGTGCGGCCGCCGTCCTCACTGACGTAGACACGATCGCCGGCAATCGCTGCCACGAGGTTGCGGTTCGCCGCCAGTGCGCGGCCCGGCCCCGCGTCCAGACATCCGGAGGCCGTCCATGTACGGCCAGCGTCCTCCGTGGCGTACGACCCCGTGGCGCAGCCGCCGTCGGGAGCCAGGGCGTAGCCTCGCCTGCCTGTCGCATAGGCCGCCGCCTTCACGCCGTTCAACGCTCCGAGCCTGGCCCAGGTCTCGCCTGCGTCGATCGTGCCGATCAGTACGCCCGACGCGCAGAAGACGCGGGCGGTGTCCGGGTTCGGAGCCGAGAGCGTCAACGTCTCCGTGCATCCGGGTTCCACGACGCCAACCGGGGCCGTCACCCTGTTCTGCGGACCGAGGAACCACACGTCGGCTCCCTCCGCCGCCTCCCAGGCTTCGCCACCGTCGGTTGAGACGAACCGCTGCGGCTCGCAGCCCTGCGGGGCGGCCACGAGGTCGAGGGTCTCGGCGTCCTCCGCCGTCAGCATGAAGACGGCGCGCATGTCCTCCGGCAGTCCCACGTCGTCGAACGTGGCACCGTCGTCCGTGGAGACCGCAATGGCCGGGCTCTCCTTGCCGTCGCACGATCCGCCATGGACACGGAAGATCGTGTCGTCATCGGCGATCGTGAGACTCTGCTGGCCACCCGGCGGCGGCGGCTCCGACGTCGGTGTCTCGGTGGTCGTCGGCGCCACGGCCGGCGTCGCCTCAGCTGCCGCGTCCCGGGAGTCGGCCATCTTCTCCCGGACGAGGATCACCAGCGCCACGTTCATCAGAACCAGCGTCACGATGACGGCGATCTTGAGCCGCTGGCTCACGAGACACCTCCCGACCAGGTTCAGGGCTGGCTCAGTGTAGCCACGTGGAGCGGTAGAGGTCCCGCAACCTGCAGCGCTGGATAGGTTGATCGCATGCGCGTTCTCCTCACCGGTGGAGCCGGATTCATCGGATCGCACACCGCGGTCCAGCTCATCGGTGCCGGCCATGATGTCGAGATCGTCGACAACTTCTGCAACAGCAAGCCGGAGGTGGTCCGGCGCATCCAGACGGTCACCGGCGCAGCGGTCCCGGTGAACGAGATCGACCTCAGGGACCGTGTCGCAGTCAGCGACCTCATCGCTGGCGGCGACTTTGCGGCGGTTGTCCACTTCGCCGCGCTCAAGGCGGTCAGCGACAGTGTGGAGAGGCCTCTCGAGCACTACGACCACAACCTGAACGTCACGTTCTCGCTGCTGTCGGCGATGGAGTCCCACGGTCCTCGCACGCTGGTGTTCTCCTCGTCAGCGACCGTCTACGGCGATCAAGCCACGCTTCCTTTCCACGAGGACCAGCGGCCGCTGGAGTCGGCGAGCCCCTATGGCCAGGCGAAGATCATGACCGAGCGTCTGCTCGCGGACGTGGCCGCGGCGGATCCACGGTGGCGCATCGCCGTGCTCAGGTACTTCAACCCGGTGGGAGCTCACCCGTCTGGTCTCATCGGAGAGGACCCGAAAGGGACTCCCAGCAATCTCGTCCCTTGCATGGCTCAAGTGGCGGTGGGACGACGCGACAAGCTGTTGATCTTCGGTGACGACTATGAGACGAAGGACGGCACCGGCGAACGCGACTACATCCACGTCGACGACATCGCCACCGGTCATCTCGCAGCTCTCGAGGCCATCGTCGAGGGCGATCCGCGCGTGCGCACGTGGAACCTCGGCGGAGGGGCGGGGACATCGGTGCTCGAGGTGCTACGTGCCTTCGAGCGGGCGTGCGGCCGCGACATTCCGTTCGAGATCGTGGGGCGCCGCGCCGGAGACGTGGCTGTCATGTGGGCTGACCCCTCTCGGGCGAAGGCCGAGCTCGGCTGGGAGGTTGAGCGCTCTCTGGACGAGATGTGTGCGGACGCGTGGCGCTGGCAGCGTCAGAATCCAGATGGCTACACCGAGCCGTGATTCAGACGGTCTTGCCGTCGCGATGGAGGTCGCGGTGCGCCTCGTAGATCCGGGCGTTGTTGTACAGGTTCTCGACCTCAGCGTCGCTGAGCTCGCGCCGCACCTTGCCGGGCACTCCGGCGACGAGGGAGCGGGGCGGCACCTCCATGCCCTCGGTGACCAGCGCTCCGGCGGCGATCATGGACTCGTCGCCGATGACCGCGCCATTCATGACGATCGCGCCCATGCCGACGATCACGTTGTCGCCGATCGTGGCCCCGTGCACCACGGCGCCATGGCCCACCGACACACCCTCGCCGATGCTGATCGGGCGGTCGGCGTCGACGTGGAATGCGCAGTTGTCCTGCACATTGCAGCGTGCACCGATGGTGATCGGCTCGTTGTCGGCGCGCAGCACTGCCCCGTACCAGATGCTGGTGCCAGCCCCGATCGTCACCGATCCGACGAGCGTCGCGGTGGGTGCGACCCACGCCTCGGCGTCGACCTGGGGCGTCTTTCCGTCGATCGAGATCTGCATGCCGAACACGCTAGCCGTCAGGTGAGCCAGCGCGTGATCGGGTTGATGGCGAAGTACACGACGAACAGGGCCGTCACGAGCCACAGCAGCCAGTGCACCTCGGACGCCTTGGCGCGCACGGACTTGAGGACCACGTAGGCGATGAAGCCGGCGCCGATGCCCGCGGTGATCGAGTAGGTGAACGGCATCAGGACGATCGTGAGGAACGCCGGGATCGCGATCTCGGCGTCGTCCCAGCTGATCTCCGACACCTGGCTCATCATCAGGAAGCCGACGAGCACGAGTGCCGGCACGGCGGCCTCGTTGGGGATGTGCTGGACGAGCGGCGCCAGGAACGTCGACAGCAGGAACAGGATGCCGGTGACGATGCTGGCGAGGCCGGTACGGGCACCGTCGCCCACCCCCGAGGCCGACTCGATGTACGCCGTGTTGCTCGAGATCCCGGCGGCACCTCCGGCGGCTGCGGCGACGGAGTCGACGATGAGGATCCGCTGCGCACCCTCGGGGGTGCCTTCCTCATCGTTCAGCTCAGCCTCTGCGCCGATCGCGGTCATCGTCCCCATGGTGTCGAAGAAGTCGGCCAGCATGAGGGTGAACACCAGCAGGGCCGCGGTGATGACGCCGACCCGGTCGAACGAGCCGAGCAGCGAGAAGTCACCGAGCAGCGAGAAGTCGGGCTGCTGCACGAGGTTGTCCGGCCACGCCGGCACGTTGAGGTTCCACCCCTTCGACGCCGGGTTGCCACCACTCCCCTTCGTGTCGGTGAGCGCCTGGACGATGCCGGCGAGCACCGTCGTGATGGCGATGCCGATGAGGATCGCCCCGGGCACGCCGCGCGAGTAGAGCGCGATCATCACCAGCAGGCCAATGCAGAACACCAGGACCGGCCAGCCGGACAGCTGACCGCCGATGCCGAGCCCGACCGGCGGGGCGGGGAGGCCCGATGTCCGCACGAAGCCGGCGTCGACGAGGCCGATGAACGTGATGAACAGGCCGATGCCGACGGCGATCGCCGTCTTGAGCTGGCTCGGCACGGCGTCGAACACGAGCTTGCGGAAGCCGGTGAGGACCAGCACCAGGATGATGAGGCCCTCCAGCACGACGAGTCCCATCGCGTCGGCCCAGGTCATCTGGCTGGCGACCGAGAACGCCACGAAGGCGTTGAGGCCGAGACCGGTGGCGAGGGCGAGTGGGAAGTTCGCGACGGCTCCCATGAGGATCGTCAGAACGCCGGCGACCAGGGCGGTGACGACGGCGATCGTGGCGAATCCGGAGCCGGGTGTGGAGCCACCGCCGAGATACTGGCCGTCGGCGTCGGCGACATTGGCCAGGATGATCGGGTTGAGGACGATGATGTACGCCATCGTCAGGAACGTGACGACGCCGCCACGCACCTCCTGGACGACGGACGATTCACGTTCGGTGATCTTGAAGTAGGAGTCGAGAGTGAAGGCCATGCCCGGAGCATGCCAGAACGCGGGCGGACGCGACTAGTGACGACCCGTGTGCTGACGACGCCGGGCCACCCAGAACGCCACCAGGGCCAGGACGGCAACGGCGACGATGGCCACGATGAGGTACACGGGGGTGCCGACTCCCTCGTCCGACGCCTCGTCGGACGCGTCCGCGGCGTCCGGAGTCGGCGACGGGGTCGGTGTCGGGCTCGCCTCCGGCTCCTCCGACTCGAACGCCACCCGGATGAGCGGCGAGTTGTCGCCCTCGCTGCCGATGATGAACGATCCTCCGCCGGGCTCCATGGCGATGGACTCGCCGTTCTCGACCTCCGGAACCGACAATTCCTCGACCTCCGACCAGGTCTCGGGGTCGAAGACGTGCACGGCAAACCCCGTGCGGATCAATGCTTGCGAACCCGACGGCGTGAACGTGCCGTCCGAGGTGTCCACGGGCGTTGACTTGTGCAGATCGGTGGCCCGGTTGTCGCCGTTCCTGGTCAGCTTCTTCGGCAGGGAGTACAGCTTTCCGGGCGCCTCCTCGTCCCTGGTCGCGAGGAACTTCTCGCCGGTTCTCGGGTGCACCAGGAAGGTCTCGATGTCGGCGGGGCCGCCCTCGAAGCTCACCGGGTACCGATTCGCGGTCACCGAGTGTCGGCCCGGGCCGGGCTCAGGAAACCTGTAGAGCGCTGCGTCGTCGCGCTCCCTGTCGTTGTCGCCGAGGTCGGCGAGCCACATCTTGCCGTTCCCGTCGATGGCGATCGACTCGGTGTCGTCGAATTCTCCTCCGCCCACACGGGTCGTGCCCACGACGTTGCCGGTGGAGATCTCGATCGCGTAGACGATCGGGTCGTCGCCGTCGTTGATCGTGTAGGCCAGGTCCTCGTGCTTCGGGCTGATGACGAGACCGCTCGACTCCTCGATGCGCGGGTCGCTCATCTCGCTGACCTTCTCCGAATCCGCAGCGACGGCCGCGGCCGGGACGCACAGGGCGACGAGTGTGAGGGCGAGCGGAAGCGACTGGAGAGTGCGAGGCATGGAGAACATCCTCGCAAAGGTTGTCTCAGGACGGGTGAGAACGACGACGCTTTGCGCGATGCCCCTCAGATCTCTTTGCGGGGGAACACCGCCCAGACGGCCACCAGCGCGAGGACCGACATGGCTGCGATGCCCACGACGGCAACGACCGGGATGCCGACTCCGTCTGCCAACACGTCATCGGACTTCGACGCCGGCGTCGGCGTCGGCTCGGCTTTCGTCTGGGTTCCGAACACCACTCGGATGAGCGGTGAGTTCTTGCCCTCGCTCCCCATGATGAACGACTTCCCGTCTGGTTCCATCGCAATGGACTGGCCCATCTCGACCTCCGGAACTGACAGGACCTCGACCTCCGACCAGGTCTTCGGGTCGAACACGTGCACCGCACCAGGCGTTCGGATCAGGGTCTGCGAGCCGTCCACCGTGAAGGTGGCGTCCGTGACTTCCACGGGAAACGCCTTGCCGAGGTCGGTGGCGCGGTTGTCGCCGTTCACCGACAGCTTCTTCGGCAGGGAGTACAGCGTTCCCTGCTTCGCCATCTCCCTGCTGGCGAGGAACTTCTTGCCGGTCTTCGGGTGCACCAGCATGGCCTCGATGTCGACGGGACCACCCTGGTACGAAACGGGGTACCGCTTGGCGATCACGGAGTGCTTGCCCCGGCCAGGCTCGGGAAGTGCGTACAGCGCTGCGTCGCGGCGTACCTCGTCGTTGTCGCCGACATCGGCGAGCCACATGGTTCCGTCGCCGTCGATGGCGAGCGCCTCGAAGTCACCGATGACTCCCCCACCCACCCGAGTGGTGCCGACGACCTTGCCGGTGGAGAGCTTGATGGCGAACACGATCGGGTCGCCGGCGTCGTTGATCGTGTAGGCGAGTTTCTGGTCCTTCGTGCTGATGGCGAGACCGCTCGACTCCGTGATGCGCCGGTCGTGGATCGTGCTGACCCGCTCCGACTCCGCGGCGACGGCGAGCGTCGGGACGCACACGGCGACGAGCGTGAGGGCGAGCAGGAGCGACCTCAAAGTGCGGGGCATACCGTCCATCATCACAAACACCGTGTCACGACGGGCGAGATCGTCGTCGCGCGATCGTGATCCCGACCACCACCAGGGCGATGAACCCGGCGAGCAGGCCCAGGGTGCCGATCGACATACCCGTCCCTTCCTCATCCTGAACACCGGTCGACGGCGAGGCCTCGGTCGGCGCGGGAGACGGCGAGGTCGCATCGGCGTCGAAGGCGACACGCAGCAGCGCCGAGTTCAATCCCTCGCTGCCGACGAGATAGGACCGGCCCGAAGGCTCGAGCGCGATCGTCTCGCCCAGCGGCTGGTCGGGCAGCACGTCGGTGCGGATCAGATCCCAGGACTCGGCGTCACGGACCTCGGCGACCGTATAGCTGCGCACCAGCACCTGCCGTCCGTCAGCGGTGTACGTGGCGTCCGACGTGAAGGCCGGCGTCTCTCGAGACGTCGGGGTGGCCACGTTCGTCCCGTTCTCCCGCAGCTTCGCCGGGAGGCGGTGGACGACGCCGCCCGCGGACAGCTTCGACAGCAGGAGGATGCGCCCGGACCGAGGCGGCACCGCGATCGCCTCGACGTTCTGCGGACCTTCCTCGTACGTCACGGCGTAGCGCCTCGGGACGACGGTGTGATTGCCGGGACCGGGCTCGTCGAGTGCATAGAGAGCCGCATCCGCCCGTTGCTGGACGTTGTCGCCGGTGTCGGCCACCCACAGCGTCCCGCCGCGCAGGGCCAGGGCCTCCGTGTCGAGCCAGTTCCAGTCCGGGTCCCGGACGCTCGTCGTACCGACCACTTCCCCGGTGGAGATCCGGATCGCGAAGATCGTCGCCGTGTTGCCGGAGTCGTTGATCGTGTAGGCCAGGTCCTCGTGCTCGGTACTGACCGCGAGCCCGCTCGACTCGGTGATGCGCACGTCGTTCATCCGCGACACGACGGTGAAATCGACCGGCTCCGCCGGCTCGGCGCCGTCGGCACGGCCGACCATCGCGGCCACGAGGACGACGACCAGCAGGGCCACCAGGAGGCCCGGAATCAGCAACCGTCGGAAGCGGGGATTCATCGTCGCTCAGCATGCCAGCAGGTCCGGGTGCCACCGACGCCGACGGGTAGGCTGACGGCGTGAGTGACGACGGTTCCGGCGGCAGCGCCGACGGTGCGGACTGGACCGTCCGCGAGGGCGACGGTCCGGAGACGATCGAGCGCAAGCTCGGTCACCGCGAGCGGGCCCGCCTCGAGCGAGCCGCACGTCGCCACGAGCTCGGCCGACCCGAGGTCACCGAGCTGGAGATCGGCAGCACCACGCACCGCGTCGCTGAAGTCGAGCCCATGGACGTCGACGGCGTCCGCACTCTGACGGTCGGCACGATCGTCTGGGGCATCGTTGCCGTTGCCCTCCTGCCCTTCCTCGGCACGCTCGACGAGCAGGGACGCACCTGGTGGATGTGGACCGCGCTCGCCGGGCTCGGACTCGGGCTCATCGGCATCGAGTACTGCCGCCGTCGGCGCAACGCGCTGCGGATGCAGCCCGGACGCCGCAAGAAGGTCTGAGCCGGGCTACAGCCAGTCCACTTCGTCGATGTTGACGGTGTCGAAGACCGGCGGCGGTAGTTCCTGCGGAGACGCGGAGCGGCTCAGCCGGGCGCCGGAGTGGGCGCCGCAGCCGTGCGTCAGCGCCACCACCTTGCCGTCGTCGTTGGCCATCCCGTTGGCGCAGACGCCGAACGTGTCGGAGAGCGGCCCGGCGAGGCTGATGAGGAAACCGCAGGAGGCGCAGCTGTCGGGGGCCTGCTGGGCGAGCGGTGTGTACGGTCCCTGATCGCCGTCGTGCCACCGCTGGGCGGCGAGATCGCGGCCCTCTAGCGACAGCACCCACTCGCGCCCGAGCCCGACCTCGCGGGCGAAGGCGCGGTCGACGGTGTCCATGTCGTCGCCCGCCGACCAGGACGGCACGAGTCGCGCGTCGTCATCCTCGGGCGGGAGGACGTCGCCGGGGCCGAGGTCGCCGGGCTTGATGCGCTCCTTGTACGGCGTCCAGGGCGGCGCGACGATGGCCTCGTCGCCGGGGAGGAGCACGACGTCGTTGACGGTGATCTTCTCGTCCTCGGGCGCGCGCGTGACGCTCACCGACCAGTACCACCCGCGATAGCCGGGCTGCTCGCACGCGAAGTGGTGGGCGACCAGCCCGTCACCCTCGTCGGCCGAGCGCAGGTGCTCGCCGACGGTTCCGTTGTCGGCCGCCTCGTTCGCGGCGCTACGCGCGACGTCGACGGCAGAGGTCAGCATCGCGTCGGAGGTCATGCTCCGATTGTCGCCCATGTCACGCTCGGCGACGCCAACGGGGTGAGGCAGGATGAAGACATGGAGGAGAACGAGCGGTTCAGGACCCAGGAGGACCCCACGCTCCCGCTTCCCGAGGACGAAGAGTCGCGGCTCGCTGGTGCCCGCAGGTTCTCCGAGCGCGCCGGGCGCCTGATCGCCCGTGGGGGCACATCGGCCTTCCTCGGCGCCCGCCGATTCACCCGCTCCGGCGGGGCCGGCGAGAGCGGCCTCTCGCGCCTGCTCGAGCTGCACGCCTTCAACACCGCGGGCGATGCCGCCGTGGCCGTCTCGCTCGCCGGCACGTTGTTCTTCACCGTCCCCACCGAGCAGGCGAGCAGCCAGGTCGCGCTCTTCCTGGTGCTGACGATGCTCCCGTTCGCCGTGGTCGCACCGCTGATCGGGCCGTTCCTCGACCGGTTCCGGCACGGACGGCGGTGGGCCATCGGCACGACGCTCGCGGTGCGCGCGTTCTGCTGCTGGGTCCTGGCCGGCGCCGTGGCCGACGAGTCGCCGTCCTTCTACCTGGCGGCGCTGGGCGTGCTGGTGTCGTCGAAGGCGTACGGCGTCAGCCGCGCCGCGGTCGTACCGCGACTCCTGCCGGCGGAGTTCACGCTGGTCAAGGCCAACTCGCGCATCTCGCTCACTGGAACCGCAGCGGCGGTGATCTCGGCGCCGCTCGCAGTCGGTGCGGCGGCCATCGGGGCGCCGTGGGCGCTGCGGTACGCCGCCGTGCTGTTCGTCATCGGCACGATCCTGGCCATCCTGCTGCCCGAGCGGGTCGACTCCACCGCCGGCGAGGAGCAGGTGGACATCACCGGCCGGCGGCACGGCATCGCTGTCTCGCGCAACGTCGTCAACGGCCTGCGCAGCAACGCCGGGCTGCGGCTGCTCACCGGCTTCCTCACCATCTTCATGGCGTTCGTCCTGCGCGAACCGCCCGACTCGATGGGCTGGGGCGGCAACGCCACGGTGCTGATGGCGCTCGTCATCGGCTCGGCCGGGCTGGGCAACACCCTGGGCATTGTCATCGGCTCGTGGACGAAGTCGCGGCGTCCCGAACGGGTCGTCCTGGCGGTGCTGGTGCTCGACGTCGTGGTGCTCGTCCTGGCGGCGGCGTTCTTCAAGTGGCCGCTCGCCGCCGTGCTCGGCCTCACCGTCGGGTTGTGCCAGTCGCTCGGCAAGCTCAGCCTCGACGCGATCATCCAGAAGGACGTCGGCGAGGACGTCCGCACCAGCATGTTCGCCCGCTCCGAGACGTTGCTCCAGCTCTCCTGGGTGATCGGCGGCCTGCTCGGCATCGGGCTCTTCACCCTCGAGGTGTCCGCCCCGCTCGGCATGGTGATCACCGCGGTGATCCTGCTTGCGTGGCTCTCGTTCGTGATGGCGCGGGTGATCAACCCGCCGCCGTCGCCTGCCCCGATGAAGCCGTGACGAACGAGCGCATGCCCACCGACCCGAGATCGATCGCGTCGTTGAAGAAGCGGATGTCCTCGCCGTCGTCGAGCAGACTGAGCGCGGCGACCATCGGCCGGTAGTGGTCGTCGGTGGGCACCGCGATGCGGGCCTCGGGCCAGGTGTTGTAGGGGTCCAGCAGCAGGTCGCTGCGACGGTCGCGCAGCGCCTCCGCCGTGTCGGCGTCGAACTGCTCGGCCCAGTCCCACGGGTCGCCGCCGCCCCACCTGACCCGGTTGAGCGCGTGCACGATGTTGCCGCTGCCGATGAACAGCACGCCACGATCACGCAGCGCCCGCAGCCGCGAGTACAGCTCGTGCAGCCTGGGCAGCGGCATCGTGTAGTCGATGCTGACCTGCAGCACCGGCATCTCCGGCTCCGGCGCCAGGTGCTTGAGCACCGACCAGGTGCCGTGGTCGAGGCCCCACTGGGCATCGAGCTGGGCCTCGTACTCCAGGAGCTGGCGGGCGAGGAATCGGGCCACCTCGGTGTCGCCGCGGGTCGGGTACTCCACGTGGTAGAGCTCGTCGGGGAAGCCGCCGAAGTCGTAGATGACCCGGTTGCGCGGTGCGTCGGTGATGTGCGTCGACCCGGGGGTGAGCCAATGGGCGCTGATCACGACGATCGCCTGCGGCTCGGGCAGCTCACGTCCGACGCGCTCCCACTCGCGGGTGAAGTCGTTGTCGGAGATCGCGTTCATCGGGTTGCCGTGGCCGACGAACAGCACGGGCATCCGCTCGCTGGGCGTGAGTCGCGCTTCGAGGTCGCCCGGCGAGTAGGAGGTCACCTCGGGGCCCTAGCCGTCGAGCTCCGTCGCCAACGCGCGCAGAAGCTGCGCGACCGGCTTGGCGGCCTTGTGGTCGGGTTGCCGACCGTGGCGGTATCCCTCGCCGATGCCGTCGAGCAGGCGGATGAGGTCCTCGACGATCGGGACCATCTCCTCCGGTGGCTTGCGCCGGGCCTGGGCCTGCGAGCGCGAGACGGACCCGACCGGCTCGAGCACACGCACCTGCAGCGCCTGGTCGCCACGACGTCCCTGAGCGATGCCGAACTCCACCCGAGCCCCGGCCTTGAGCGTCGTGACGCCGTCGGGCAGCGCGTCCGAGCGCACGTAGACGTCGCCGCCGTCGTCCTGGGTCAGGAACCCGAATCCCTTGTCGGCGTCGTACCACTTCACTTTGCCCGTGGGCATGTCGCATCCTCACGTCTTCGGTCGGTCGTTGCGGACTCCCAGCCTATCGGGGCGGATCCTTGGGCCGCTTCTCGAACGTCGACTCGATGGACTGGAAACCCTTGTGTCGCTGCGACTTCGCGTAGCTGGCGTACGCCTTGAGGTCGGCCTCGGTGGGCGAGACGTTGTCGGTGAACGGCGTCAGCAGGGCGCGGGGGTACAGACGGCGGCGGAGCACCACGTTGATCTCGAAGCTCAGCACGACCATCATGCCGGCGAGGTACAGGAAGGCGACGAGTCCGAGCACCAGCGCGAACGTGTCGGTCATCTGGCCGGCGGAGCCGATGACGTTGGTGACGAAGGAGTTGCCGCCGATCTGCAGCAGCTGCCACATCACGGACGCGGCGAGTGCACCCGGCAGGACCGACCGCGTCGTACCCCTGCCGGCACTCACCAGCCGGAAGAGCCCGATGAAGATCACCGAGGTGAACACGAAGCCGACGGCCCGCGCGATCCACCCGTAGTTCGGCCGGACGATGCCGTCGAAGACGTCGGGGTTGGCCAGCACCGACGACGTGATGGCCAGTGCGAGAATGCCGAGACCGGCGAAGGCGAGGAACACCAGGCTGCGCACCCGCTGGAGCAAGGCGTTCGTGCGGCTGTTCCGCGGCACCGACCAGGTGATGTGGGCGGCGTTCT
>Ga0190270_10001165_pt1 | contig 12068 bp, 4 predicted proteins | sample Popmic320T_FD_133748 | JGI IMG/M metagenome (GOLD analysis project Ga0190270, IMG submission 133748) | Populus adjacent soil microbial communities from riparian zone of Weber River, Utah, USA - 320 T | ecosystem: Environmental > Terrestrial > Soil > Riparian zone | place: USA: Utah | collected... | reverse complement strand
CCGGCCGACTCCCTCTAGGAGTCCCGTGGCTTTGCGGACCCGCCTCACGACGGGGGTGCCTTTGTCGGGGATGGTGCCTGTTGCGTGAACTGCTCTACCCGTGTTTCGGCACACGCGCGATCAGGCTTGAGCCCGGCCCCGCGCGCGACGGACACGGTCCCTCACCGACCCGTAAGGAGCGGTCCGACGTCAGACGAGCGGGCGGCGCCCGAACAGCAGCTGGCCGGGCGGCGACCGTGTCCGCGCGATTGTGGACCCCGAGCTTTGCGCATGATGTTCTTGAGGTGGGAGCGCACGGTTTCGGTCGAGAGGACGAGGATGTCGGCGACGTGATCGGTACGCGCCCCTCCTTCGCGCGGCAACCGAGCGCCGCCGAGCTCAGGGCCGGACGCTCGCTGGGGACGAAAACCGAGTGCGCACCGGTCCGAATGCTCGCTCTCGCTCCGAGGCAAATGGAGGAGCACCCTGCTCTCGAGCCGCACTGCCAGCGACGGCGGGCTAGTTGCCTCCTCAAGAGCCCGGAGGTTGTCCCGCAAGCCGAACCCCGAACGGGACGGCTGGCAGCACTTGGTCGGCGCGCCAGCGACGCGTTGCGGCCACGCCTGCTCTTCGTCGGGAGCGGGCGTCGTCGATACCTCCGCCCGAGGCGTCTCCTTTCAGCAGGAACCGGCAGCGCGCACCCAGCCCTGCGAGGCGGGTCTTGTCGTCTCGAGGGCTCGCGGGCGGCCCGTCGATGCGGGCCGCCCGGGAGTGGTTCGATCCGGCGAGGCCTCAGACCGTGGCGCGGCCCCGCTTCCGGCTCACTGCGAGCCGGGAGGCGAACCCGACGCCGGCGAGCCCCAGAGCGAGTGCGATCAGCGCCAGCGGGGTGATCGTCGGTCCCGAGCCGTCGCTGCCATTGAGCGGGCTGGTGGCGTCGGCCTTCGGCGCCGGGCTCACGTGGGCGATCTGGTCGACCCGGTCGTGCGAGGCGACGCTGATGCCGCTCCGCCTGAGGACGATTCGCGGGGCCTGCTGGTCGCGCGCGGCGACATCGGTGCCGCGCGCGTTGACGACGGATCGCTGCACCTGCTGGTCGCGGGCGGCGACGTCCGTGCCGGGGGCGTTGACGGGGGCGACGGGCACGCCGTGGGCGACGGGCCGCGCGCCGGCGGCGGCCGGGAGGGCGACCATCACGAGCGCGGCGATGACGGCGCCGAGAACGGCCTGGTGCGAGCGGTGCGACAAAGCTGACATGACGACCTCCTGCGGTCCTCGTTGGCGATGCGCCATGCTCGACCGCGCCGCTATCGGTTCGCTATCCGTCCGCCACCCATGCCGCTCGAGTTCCGCATCCTCGGCCCGCTTGAGGTCGTCGACCCGTCCGGGGCGTCCGTCCGTCTTGGCGGGCCGCGTCAGCGTGCGGTGCTGGCGATCCTGCTCTTGAGCGCGAACCGGGTCGTCTCGATCGACCGCCTGGCCGACGACCTCTACGGGGGCGAGCCGCCGGCGACCGCCGTCACGCAGGTCCAGCGCCAGGTCTCGGACCTGCGCAAGCTCCTCGGCCCCGCGATCGAGACGCGCCCGCCCGGCTACCTCGTCCGCGCCGGGCAGGAGACGCTCGACTTGAACCGGTTCGAGCGGCTCGCGGAGGACGCCGGCTCGGCCCTCGCGCACGGCGCACCCGAGCGCGCGGCGGCGTGCCTGCGCGAGGCGCTCGCACTCTGGCGCGGGCCGCCCCTCGCCGACCTCGCCTACGAGCCGTTCGCGGCGGCGCCGATCGCACGGCTCGAGGAGCTGCGGCTCGCCTGCGTCGAGCAGCACATCGAGGCGGAGCTCGAGCTCGGCGAGCACCGCAGGTTCGTCGCCGAGCTGGAGCAGCTCGTGGGCGAGCACCCCACCCACGAGCGCTTCACCGCTCAGCTCATGACCGCGCTCTATCGGGCCGGTCGGCAGGACGACGCGCTCGCCGCCTACCGCTCGCTCCGCCGGGCGCTGGTCGAGACGTTCGGGATCGAGCCGACGCCGGAGCTGTCGCGGCTCGAGCAGGCGGTCCTGAGCCAGGACCCGTCGCTCGACGCGCCGGCTCCGACCACATCGCCGCGCTCGCGCACAGGCGGGAGCGTGCTCGTCTCCGCGCGCTCCGCGCCCGCCCTCCAAGGCCTCGCAGAGCTCGCGGCGCCGCTGGCGGCCGCTGGTCGCGAGCTGCTGCTGATCGAGCTCCTGGCCGAGGAGTCCGAGCTCGCGCCGGCCACGGCGCGTCTGGCAGAGCTGCGGGCGACGCTCGCGAAGGGCGCCCGCGCGGCAGCGTTCGTCTCGCGCGCCTGGGGCGCCGACGTCACCCGCCTGGCCACGAGCTACGACGTCGAGCTGGTCGTCGCCGACGCCTCCGCCGACATCCTGCAAGAGCCGCTACCGGACGAGCTCACCACGCTGCTCGAGCGCTCGCCCGCGGATGTCGCGCTGCTCTCCGGCGCGCACTCGCGGCCCGGCGCCGGCCCCGTCCTCGTCGGCTTCGGCGGCGGCGAGCACGACTGGGCGGCGGTCGAGCTCGGCGCCTGGCTCGCCGCGTCGGCCGGCAAGCCGCTGCGGCTGCTCGCGCTGCGCCGCGCTGACGCGGCCGAGCCGGCCGACGCGACGCGCCTGCTCGCGGCCGCCTCGATCGCGGTCCAGGGCGCCGTCGGCATCGACGCCGAGCCGCTGCTCGTCGAGCCGGGGCCCGATGCGCTGATCGCCGCCACGCACGGCGCGCACGTTCTCGCGCTCGGCCTGTCGCCGGCCTGGCGGCGGCGTGGGCTCGGAGCGGTCCGGCGCGCGCTGGCCGGCCAGGCGGATGCGCCGCTGCTGCTCGTCCACCGCGGCCCGCGGCCCGGAGGTCTCGCCCCGGCGGCGTCGAAGACCCGCTTCACCTGGTCGCTCGGCTAAGCCGCGCGCACGCACGCCGCCCCGAGGTCGAGGAACTGGTAGGCGCCCTGTCGGACGCGACAGGCGATCCGCGGGGCGACGTACTCCGGTCGGACGAAGCTCCCGAAGGTGGCCAGCCGGGCGCCCGTCTCGAGCGCCTCCTCCTGCAGCGCCGCGAACCCGGCGTCGCGCTCGGCGCCCGGCAGCGCATCCGCACGCGCGACCCGGCGCAGGAAGGTGTTGTCGCGCCACCAACCGCGCGGCAGCATCTCGCCGCCGAACTTGTCGTCGTCGCCGCCCGCGAGGGCGAGGAACCCCGCGGAGTCGAGCGCCAGCGTGCTCGGCGAGAGCAGTGCGATGTCGGCGGCGTCGCGCTTCGGGTCGTGGCCGCGCAGGCAGGCGAGCGACGGGGTGATGCGGACGCCGATCCCGATCGGGCGCAGGTTCGCGCGCACGATCTCGGCGACTCGCTGGTTCCCCGCCTCGCCGCAGTAGTAGAGGGTGGCCGTGCCCCGCCGGCCGGCCGCGAGCCTGCGGGCGGCCGCGACGTCCGGGCCCGACAGGGGATCCCGCGAGCGACCGGTCGCGGGCATGATGGCGGGCGGCACGTAGCGGTCGGTCGGCAGCTCGCCCCAGACCGCGGCGAGCGCGGGCCGGTCGAGCGCAACGCTGACCGCGCGCCGCATCGCGACGTCGCGGAACAGCGGCCGGCGCGGGTTGAGCGCCAACATGTCGAGTCCCGGCGCCGGGTTGGCGAAGTAGCGCTGATCGCCGCGACGAGCCGCCGGGCTGGTCGCCCCGAAGGCGCGGTCCCGCTGCCCGCCCACCGCGAGCGGGCCGTGGTGGTCGAAGTCGTAGGGGACGTAGTCGACCTCGCCCTTGTCCGCGCGCCGGAGCGCCTCGGCGGCGCCGACACCGGTGAGGTAGACGATGCGGTCCGGCCGCCGCGGCCTCGAGCCGTGGTATCTCGGGTTGCGCTCGAGCACGGTCCGGCCGGGCTCCTGCGTCGCGACGTAGTACGGGCCGGCCGACGGCAGCGCCTTCTGGATCCCGCCCGGCACGGCGGGCGTGCCCGGCGGCACCGGGCAGAACAGCGGCATCGCGAGGCGCGCCGGTAGATCGCCGGCAGGGCGCGTGAGGCGGATGGTCAGCCGGTCGCCGCTCGTCGCGAGGCCGCGCACCCGACGCGCCCCTCCGGCGTGGTAGTCGGCGGCCCCTTCGATGTCGCCGAGCACGGACATCGCGATCGACGCCTTGCCCAGCCGCGGCGACAGCGTCCGTTCGAGCGTGGCGCGGAAGGTCTCGGCCGTCACCGGCTTGCCCGACGGCGGTGAGAACCGATACCCCGGCCGGATGCGGAACGTGTACGTCCGGCCGTCGGGCGAGAGCGCGGGCGGCGCGGCGGCGACCTCGGGCACGAGCCGGCGGCCGGCGGCTCCGGCTGCGTCCGGGTACGCCAGCAGGCCCGCGCAGGTGGCGTAGCGCAGCTGGGCCGTATCGGGGGAGAGCGCGGTGGCCGGATCGGTATCCACGCCGTCGGCCGCGATCGCGACGCGCAGCTCGCCGCCCCTGCCCGCCGGACGCGCGGGCGCGGGGAGCGGCAGCGTTGCGGTCCACAGCCGGCCGCCGGCCGCCGCGACGCCAACGGGGATCGCGTCCAGCCGCAGCTCCGACCGAACGCTTTCGCCGCCCACCTGCAGGAGCGACCGGCCGGCTCCGGTCGAGGCCCACAGCCGCCCCGCGTCCCACGACAGGACGTCCGGGCGGGGCCGGGCGCGTGTCGTCCCCGCCACCGCGAGGTCGTCCGCGCTGAGTTTGAAGACGACGTCGTCGGGCACGACGGCGAGCCACGCGAACCCGCCGCCGACGGCGAGGTCCGCCGCCCAGCCGTGGATCCGGTTGCGTGCGATGACACGCGCCGTCGCCGGGTCGATCTTGGCGACGCGGCCCTCCTGCCCGCTCACCGCCCACACCGCGTCGCTGGCGGCTCGGACGGTGGTCACCTCGACCGGCGTCGACACGCGCGCCCGCACGCGCCCCGAGTCAGGGTCGACCCGCAGCACCTCGGGGCCCCGGCCCAGCCACACCGAGCCGAACCCGACTGCGAGCGGGCCGGCGTGCTCGGCACCGGGACGGAGTGAGAACGTCCGCTCCACGCCGCGGCTGCCGACGAGCGCGATCCGCGGCCCCGCCGCCTCGGTCACCCACAGCCCGCCCGTGCCGGGGGCGATGCCCCCGGCCGCGAACGGCAGCCGGACCGGCGGCGAGACCTTGCGCGTACGAGCGTCGACGCTCGCCACGCGGCGGCGGCCGTCAACCAGGACCCACGTGGACCGCCCGGCCTGCGCCAGCTCGTCCGGCCGGCCTGGGAGCCGGACCCGGCTCACCACGCGGCCGCTGCGCGCGTCCACGGCGGCAAGCACGTCGGAGCCGAGGCGCAGCGGCGGCCGGCCGGGCGCGTCGTTCGCGCCGCCGCTCAGGATCACCGCCGCCGCCGCGGCGGCCGCGAGGGCGGCCGCTGCGGCGAGCAGTGCCAGCGCGCGGCGCCGGCTGCCTCGCCGCGGTGCCTCGCCGCGCAGGGCGGCGCGCGCGGCGCTCGCCAGCTCGCCGCCGCTCTGCGGCCGGTCGGCGGGCGACTTCGCGAGTGCTGCGGCGATGACCTCGTCGAAGGCCCGCGGGAGCTCCTCGCGGCTCGCGCTGAGGCGGGGCGGCGGCTCGTTCAGGTGCGCGTAGAGCACGCCGAGCTCGCTCTCGCGATCGAACGGCGGCTCGCCGGTCAGGCACTCGTAGAGCACGCAGCCGAGCGAGTAGACATCGGACCGGCCATCGACGCCGGCACCCTCGATCTGCTCCGGGGCGATGTACGCGACCGTTCCCACGAGCATGCGCTCGCCGGTCAGGCTCTCCGCGCTCGCCGTGTGCTTCGCGAGCCCGAAGTCGCACAGCCGTGCCCGGTCGCCGGCGACGAGGATGTTCGCCGGCTTGACGTCGCGATGGACCAGCCCGGCGGCGTGCGCGACGTCGAGCGCGGCGCCGACGTCCGCGACGAGCGCGACCGCCGACTCTGGCTCGAGCGGCCCGTCGCGGCGCAGCAGGCTGCGCAGGTCGACGCCGTCGACCCACTCCATCGCGATGTAGAGGAGCCCGCGGTCCTCACCGGCGTCGAGCACCGGGACGACGCCGGGATGCTCGAGCAGCGCGGCGACGCGGCTCTCGCGCACGAACCGCTCGCGGAACCGGGCGTCGGCGGCGACGGCCGGGTCGAGCACCTTCAGCGCGACCGCGTGCCCCTCAGCATCGCGCGCCAGGTAGACGGCCCCGGTGGCGCCCTCGCCGAGCAGCGACTCGATCCGGTAGCCGGAGACCTCCGAGCCAGGCGCGAGCGCGTGCGGCATGGGCACCGCGATCGTACTCGCGCAGCGGAGGGCGCCGAAGAGCCGCGCCTACCCGTAGAACCGGGCGTGGGCAGCCGGCGCTCGCTTCCACGCGGATCCGTGTGTCCTGCGCGGACTCCCGACACGCGTGAGGGACCGGTGCTCAAAAGGCGATGGAGGCCGACCATCTCCTGAATTGCGCCGAAAAGGATGCAAATTGCGGGAGTCTGACCTCGGCGTCTCATCGGCGCAAACCGTTTGTCTTCCAGGGATTTCGCGGCCTCACTCGGCCCTGACCGCCCGACTGAAAATCGAGGTGTCCCCGGCTCGAGCGAGCACAAGAGGCGCTTCGTGTACTCCACAGCCCGAGGACACCCCTGACCATCGTCTTCTCCTTCGCTCAGTGGGATTGAGTGCGCATCGCGAGCGCGAGCATGCAGCGGCCGTAGATCGCGACACCGATCGCGACCGCAGGAGTCGCTGCGAACCGGCGTCGCGCTGCGCGACTTCCACATGACCTTCGACTAGCAGGTCGCGCGGTATTCCTGCTCGGGCACGGTGTCCTCCCACTGCGCCCGGGTGAGCCCGCCACCCGCGACCGTGCAGGCATGCCGCCGCCAGACCGCGGGATCGAGCTCCCAGCGCACGGCGCGGCCGTTGTCGTAGACGGCAAACAGGCGCTTGCCGTCGGGCGAGAAGCGGACGGTCGACCAACGCTCGTCCGCCAGAATCCGTACGTCGGGCCGGTCGGGGGGGGCAGGCAGCGGCGTCCCGATCTGCCTCTGGGTGCGGACGTCCCAGAGCGCGATCGTCGAGTCGGTGCTCGACGTGGCCACCAGGTCGCCGTCCGGTGAGAACTGCACGGCGAGCACGAGGCCGCGTTGGATGAGCGGCGCGCCCAGCTGCCGCCAGCCGGCGGTCCGCCACAGCGAGGCGGTGCCGTTGGCGTGCCCGCTCGCCAGCGTGCTGCCGTCCGCGGAGAACGCCACCGAGCGCGGCTCGCCGCCTGCAGCGAAGCGGTCGACGCGCCGTCCCGTCGCGACGTCGAAGATCACCACGCCTGTCTCCTCGTTGATGAAACCGAAGGTGACCGCGATGTTCGTGCCGTCCGGGCTTGCAGCGAGGCCGACCACGTAGGGCGGGAGCCGGAGGGGCGCGCGGAGGCGCCGGCGGCCCTCCAGGTCCCAGATCTCGACGGCGCCTCCGAGCGTCGCCGTCGCGAGTCGCCCGCCCTTGACGAACGCGAGCGCCTGGATGGTCTCGGCGAGGCACGCTGACTTTCCGAACAGGCTGGCCGGGGCCGTGCAGTCCCCGCCCGGCGTCCGGACCAGCGCGCCGTCGGGCTTGCCGGTGCGCGCGTCGAACACGCCGAGCAGGCCGCGGCCCCCCGCGACCGCCAGTCGCCGGCCGCCGGGCGCGTAGGCGATGGCGGTCGCCGGCGTGCGCTCGAAGGCGGTGAACGTCGACCGGACCCGGAGCGTCCTGGAGTCGATCAGGTCCACCTTCCCGTCGAGTCGCGCGACTGCGAGCTCGCCGCCGTCCCGGCTGATCGCGAACGCCGGCGGGAATTGATCTTCGTAGAGCTTGATGACACCTGTCTCGAACCATGTCCCGAGACGCGGCGCGCCCGACAGGTCCCAGACGATCGCGCTGCCCTCGCTGCCGGCGGTGTACAGCGTGCGCCCGTCGGCGCTGAAGCGCTGCGCGTCGACCGGGGCCTGATGCCCCTCGAGCGTCTCGACACGCCGGCGATTCTTGACGTCCCACAGCAGGACGCGGCCGTCCAGCGTGCCCATCGCGAGCATCCGGCCATCCGGGCTGAAGGCCATATCCCTGAAGAGGTCGGCAGCCACCGCACCCAGGCTGCGCGTCCGCCCCGTCCGCAGGTCGAGCAGGCGCAGGTGCCCCTTCTCGCTCCCCAATGCGAGCGTGCCTCCGCTCGGGTCGAGCGCCGAATTCTCGTCGCCGCGGTAGCGCCGCAGCTGGCGCAGGCTGTCGCCGTCGATCACGTACGTCGCGTCTGTGCCCGTGTAGACCAGCCGGCCGTTGCGACCCCGGAAGAAGCCCCTGAAGAACCCGGCGTCGCGCGCGACGATCCGGGCGCGGCCCAGTGGAGCGCCGGTGTCGGCGTCGTGGCGCCGTAGGAGAGGAGGTTTGGCCTCCTCCGATGCCGGTGTGTACGCGATGACCAGGCTGCGCCCGCCGGGGTCGTAGCTGACAATGGGCACGTACCACCCCTTGGTCCCGCTTGGATGCCGCAGCACGACGGAGCGGTACAGGCGCTGCGTCCGCGCCTCGAGGAGCAGCAGCCGTCCCTCCGGCGCCCCGCTGACGCGGGCGACCCCAGTGACCGCCAGCCGGTCGCCTGCAGGCGCGAACTCGACCGAGAAGATCTCCATCGCGGGCGCCTGGTAGGAGCCGATCCGTGTGTTCGTTCCGGCCTCGAAGACGGTCACGGTGCCGTTGAGGTCCCCCATCGCCACGAGCGATCCGTCCGCGCTCGTCGCGATGTCCACCAGGCCATCGCCATCGCCGTTGAGCGATCCAATCGCGGCCGGGCTGCGCATCAGCACGCGCAGCAGGTTGGAGCGGGTCGCGAGCGAGTCGTCGAGCGCGTTACCCGCGACGGCGAGCTGCAGCGAGCTGTCGAGCCGCTCGACGGTCACCGCCTCGGCGCCGAGGCGCTGGGCGGCTTCCTTGCGCGCGGCGTCGCGCGCGGTCGCGCTCTGCGAGCGCGCGACGAGCCCGGCAATCACCGCGAGCGCCAGCAGCACGCCGGCCCCCGCGAGCAGCGCGCGTAGCCGGCGGTTGGAGCGGCGCTGGCGGTCGGCCTCGCTCTGCGAGGCGGCGACGCTCGCGTCGATGAAGGCCCGCTCGGCCGCGTTGAGCGCATCCGGATGGCGACCCGTCCAGTCGGTCGCCGCACCGAGGCGGGCGCCGCGGTAGAGGTCTCCCGGCTCGCGGCCGCCGGCCTCCCAGAGCCGCGCGGCGTTGCCGAGGTCGCGGTGCAGCAGGACGCTGGCGCGGTCCTCCTCGAGCCAGCGCCGCAGCGCCGGCCATTCGCGGATGAGCACTTCATGGGCGACCTCGGCAGTGCCGTCGCCGAGGGTCAGCAGCCGCGCCTCGGCAAGCCGCTCGAGCAGCGCCTCGACCTCCTCGCGCGATCCGTCCTCGGGCACGAGCTCGCCCACCGGGACGCGCCGTCGCGAGTCCTCGACCCCCTCGCCGAGCTCGGTCAGGCGCACGAAGACGCTGCGCAGGAGTGCGTGGCGCTCAGCCGGGACCGATTCGACGATCGCGTCGGCCGTCTGGGCGACCGCCGACGCGACGCCACCGCTCTCGCGGTAGCCCTCGACGGTCAGCGTGCGACCGTCGCGGTGCTCCCAAGTGACCCGCAGCGCGTGCGAGAGCAGGGGCAACGCCCCAGGCTCGCCGACCACGTCGCGCAGGATGAGCTCGACCAGGCCGGTGTCCAGCCGCAGGCCGGCGAGGCGCGCGGGCTCGATCACGGCGCGCTCGAGCTCGTCGTCGTTCATCGCCCCGAGCAGCACCTGGTTCTCCGCCACCGCGCGGGCCAGGTCCGGGTGATCGGTCAGCTGGCCGTAGAGGTCGGCGCGCACGGCGATCAGCACCGGCGAGCTCAGCACGAGCAGGCCGTCGATGAACGCCTGGCGGCGATCGCGGTCGTCGCACAGCGTGTAGAGCTCCTCGAACTGGTCGACTACGACGAGCTGGCGCGGGTCGTCGGTCACCTCGAGCTCCGGCGCGGCGCCCGGGACCACGATCGTCGCGCCGTCGAGCTCCTCGATCTCGCCCGCGAGCACCGCCGCCACGACGCCGGCGCGCACGACGGAGGACTTGCCGCTGCCCGACGCGCCGACGACGGCGAGCAGCCGCCCCGGCTCGAGCCGACCGATGACATCGGCGACGACGTCCTCGCGCCCGAAGAAGACCGCGCGGTCAGCGGGCTCGAAGGACAGAAGGCCGCGGTACGGGCACTCGCCGGCCGGCAGCGGGTTGGACAGCCCGGGGCCGCGCAGCGCGCGGACCCGCTCCGGGGCTCCGACGCCGCGCAGCCGGTAGGGCCCGAGGTCGACGAGGTCGTATCCCTCCGGCGGGACGACGAGCTCCTTGGTGGCCGATGAGATGAGGATCTGCCCGCCGCCGGCCTCCCCGCGGATCCGCGCCGCGAGGTTGAGCGTCGGCCCGAAGTAGTCGGCGCCGCGGCGCTGGGCCTCGCCCGTGTGGAGCCCGAAGCAGACCGCGATCCGCAGGTCGCCCGGCCATGACTCCTCGGCGATCGCGCGCGCGGCCGCGAGCGCAGCCTCGAGCGCACGCTGGGCCGAGTCGAAGACCGAGACCGTGGAGTCGCCGTCGCCCGTCGATTTCAGGAATCGGCCGCCGTGGGATTCGACATGGTCGGCGATCAGCTCGTCGTGGCGCACGAGCGCGTCGGCCATGGCCTCGGGGTCGGACTCCCACTTGGGCGTCGAGCCCTCGATGTCCGACAGCAGGAACGTCGTGACCCCCGTCGGGAGCGCCTGACCCCAGCCGGAGCGCAGCCGCTCCACGAACTCGCCGGGGGTCGCGGGCCGGCGCTGGGGGTGCGACGCCAGTCCCGCCCGGATCGCGACCTCGAGCTGCTCGGCCTGCGCCGGGTCGAACCCGTCCCAGGTGGGCAGGACGCCCGCCGGCGGCGCACCGGTGAGCAGCGCGAACGCCGTGGCAGCCAGCGAGTAGACGTCGCTGGCGCGCGACGGAAGGCCGTCGCCGGCGAGCTCCGGCGCCCTGAAGCCCGGCGTCCCGCTGCGGCGAAGGATCGCGTTCGGCGCCGAGGACATCCCGAAGTCGACGAGCTTGACGCGCCCGCCCTTGGTCAGGATTAGGTTGGCCGGCTTGACGTCACCGTGGATGACCGGCGGGTCGAGCGAGTGCAGGTGCGTGAGCGCCTCGGCGGCGTCAGCGAGGTAGGCGAGGACGCTTGAGGGCGCCAGGCCGGGGCGGCCGCGCTCGCGCAGCAGCGTCTCCAGATCGGTGCCCTCCACCCAGTCCATTGCGACCACGTAGCTGTCGCCCTCGAAGAAGTCCTCGCGGACGAGCGGCAGCCCCGCGTGCGGTGAAACGGCGAGCAGCACGCGCGCCTCCGCGAGCAGGTCCTCGCGGGTCTGGCCGTCATATATGGAGCGGATCTTCAGCGCGACGTGGCGGCCGTGCTGGCGGTCGAGCGCCTTCACGACACGTCCCTCGCCGCCGACGCCGAGCGTCTCGAGCAGCTCGTAGCGCTCGCGGATCAGCTGCACCGCGTTCTCCGGTCTCCTACGCTTCGCGCGTGGCGTACGTGGACGTGATGGCCGCCGCGCGCAGCGAGCGCATCGAGCTCAAGCCCGACCGGACGACGATCGGCAAGGCCGAGGAGAACGACATCGCGCTCGCCGACGACCCCACCGCGAGCAAGCTGCACGCCATCATCGAGCAGTTCGCCGCGGGCTGGTGCGTGTCCGACCTCGGGTCCTCCAACGGCACCAGGGTCAACGGCGAGCGCATCTGGGGGCCGCGGGCGCTGCGGCACGGGGACGAGGTCCGGATCGGCCAGACGCGCCTGAGCTTCCGCGACCCGCTGAGCGTCGGCGGCCCGGCGACGGAGGCCGAGATCGCCCCGCCGAACGTGACCGGGCGCGAGCGTGATGTCCTCGTCGCGCTCTGCCGCCCGCTGCTCGACCGCGACCTGTTCACCCAGCCGGCGTCGACGCGCGCGATCGCCGAGGAGCTCGTGATCACGCAGGCGGCGGTCAAGCAGCACCTGGCGAACCT
>Ga0190270_10001164_pt1 | contig 12074 bp, 8 predicted proteins | sample Popmic320T_FD_133748 | JGI IMG/M metagenome (GOLD analysis project Ga0190270, IMG submission 133748) | Populus adjacent soil microbial communities from riparian zone of Weber River, Utah, USA - 320 T | ecosystem: Environmental > Terrestrial > Soil > Riparian zone | place: USA: Utah | collected... | reverse complement strand
TCCAGGGCCACGCGGCGCCCGGCATCTACGCGCGGGCCTTCCTCGAGGGGCGGCTCAACGAGGACCACCTCGAGGGGTTCCGCCAGGACGTGTCCCGCGGCCCCGGGCGAGGTCTGTCGTCGTACCCTCACCCGCGGCTGATGCCGGAGTTCTGGGAGTTCCCGACGGTCTCGATGGGCCTCGCCGCGATCAACTCGATCTACCAGGCGCGCTTCAACCGCTACCTGCAGCACCGGGGCATCAAGGACACCAGCGGGCAGCAGGTGTGGGCGTTCCTCGGCGACGGCGAGATGGGCGAGCCGGAGTCGCTCGGCGCGATCGGCGTCGCAGCGCGCGAGGAGCTCGACAACCTCACCTTCGTGATCAACTGCAACCTGCAGCAGCTCGACGGACCGGTCCGCGGCAACGGCAAGATCATCCAGGAGCTGGAGTCGTACTTCCGCGGCGCCGGGTGGAACGTCATCAAGGTCGTGTGGGGCCGCGAGTGGGACGACCTGCTCGCGCGCGACGTCGACGGCGCGCTCGTCAACCAGATGAACCGCATGCCCGACGGCCAGTTCCAGACCTATTCGGTCGAGTCCGGTGACTACATCCGCGACCACTTCTTCGGCGGCGACCCGCGGCTGCGCAAGATCGTCGAGCACCTCAACGACGAGGATCTGCGCAAGCTGCCACGCGGCGGGCACGACTACCGCAAGGTCTACGCCGCCTTCAAGGCCGCGACCGAGCACGTCGGTCAGCCGACGGTGATCCTGGCCAAGACCATCAAGGGCTGGACGATCGACGCCCTCGAGGGTCGCAACGCCACGCACCAGATGAAGAAGCTGACCAACGACGACCTGAAGAAGTTCCGCGACCGCCTGTTCCTCCCGATCAGCGACAAGCAGATCGAGGAGGCCGACGTCGCCCCGTTCTACCACCCCGGCCCCGAGGACGACGAGATCGCGTACATGCGCGAGCGGCGTCGCCAGCTCGGTGGTCCGGTGCCCGAACGCCGGGTCCGCCCCAAGCAGGTTCAGCTGCCCGGCGACGATGTCTACGCCGAGCTCAAGCAGGGTTCGGGCAAGCAGGCGATCGCCACCACGATGGCGTTCGTCCGCCTGCTGCGCGACCTGGTGAAGGACCCCGACATCGGCCGGCGAATCGTGCCGATCGCGCCCGACGAGTACCGCACGTTCGGCATGGACTCGATGTTCCCGAAGGAGAAGGTCTACTCGCCGCACGGGCAGAAGTACGACTCGGTCGACCGCAAGCTGCTGCTGGCGTACAAGGAGGCCGTGGACGGCCAGCTGCTGCACGAGGGCATCAGCGAGCTCGGTGCCATGGGGTCGACGATCGCGGCCGGGTCGTCGTATGCCACGCACAGCGAGCCGATGATCCCGGTCTACATGTTCTACTCGATGTTCGGGTTCCAGCGAACCGGCGACTGGATCTACGGCATGGCCGACCAGCTCGCCCGCGGTTTCCTGGTCGGCGCGACCGCCGGACGCACCACGCTCACCGGCGAGGGCCTGCAGCACGCCGACGGCCACTCGCCGTTGATCGCGGCGACCAATCCCGCGGTCGTGCACTACGACGCGGCATGGGCGTTCGAGCTCAGCCACATCACCCAGCACGGTCTGCGGCGGATGTACGGCTCGACCGACGAGCACCCGCACGGCGAGAACGTCATCTTCTACCTCACCGTCTACAACGAGCCGGTGGTGCAGCCGCCGGAGCCCGACGGCCTCGACGTCGAAGGGCTGCTCAAGGGCATGTACCGCTACCGCGACCAGCAGAACGGCAACGGCGACCCGATGCCGCGCGCGCAGGTGCTGGCCTCGGGTGTCGCGATGCCGTGGGCGCTCGACGCCCAGCGCATCCTCGCCGAGGAGTGGTCGGTGGCAGTCGACGTCTGGTCGGTCACGTCGTGGAACGAGCTCGCGCGCGACGGCGTGGCCGTCGACGAGTGGAACTTCCTGCACCCCGGCGAGCAACCACGCACGCCGTACGTCACCCAGACGCTGCAGGACGCGCCCGGCCCGGTGCTCGCGGTCAGTGACTACATGCGCGCGGTCCCCGACCAGATCGCCCAGTGGGTCCCGGGGCAGTGGAGCTCGCTGGGAACAGACGGGTTCGGCTTCGCGGACACCCGGCCGGCGGCACGGCGCTTCTTCCACGTCGACGCGCAGTCGGTCGTGGTCGGTGTTCTGCAGGCGCTCGCGGCGCGCGGAGAGGTCAAGCCGGAGTCGGTGAAGGAGGCGTTCGACCGCTACCGCATCGACGACCCCACCGCGGTGCGTGACGTCGAGCAGACCGGCGGCGACGCCTGACCGAGCCCCCTCGCGTCGAGATTGCGCGAGCGCCAGACCTTCGCGTCGCAGGAATGGGGCGGGTCAGGCCGTCTCGACGACCTCGAGGGCGGGCGCAGCGGGCCCGCGTCGCAGCACGGCGGCCCAGCGACGACGGTGGTAGCGCGCCGGAGGTGTCTGCGCGACGAACTCACGCAGGATCTTCACGAACCGCTCGGGGTGGTCGCGGTGCGGGAAGTGACCGGAGTCGGGCAGCACCTCGACCCGCGCGCTCGGGGCGTTCGCCCGGGCAACCTCGGCGTGCCGGGCCGGGATGATGGTGTCGTCGGCGCCCCAGACCACGCACAGGGGCATGTGCTCGGTGAGGTATGCCCGGTCGTTCATCGTGATGATCTGGCCGCGCCAGTCGATGACGCCGCGGGCGACGTGCTGCAGTGCTGCTCGGGTCGCCCGGTCGGCGAGGCCCTCGTAGATCTGGCTCAGCTCGCGGGCGTCGCGGAAACACGACAGTCCTGTCGCCGACAGCGCCCGCAGTCCGACCCGGCCCAGGTGGCGTACCGGCGCCGACGTCAGTGCGCCGACGGCCAGCCCGGCGCCGGGAAGCGTCATCGCCCGCAACAGGGTGGACACCTCGGGCCCCATTCCGCCCGGAGCGACCAGGCAGAGCCGCTCGGTGCGCTCGGGGAACTGGTAGGCGAACTGCATGGCCACTCCCCCGCCCAGGCTGTGACCGACGACCGTGACCTTGTCGATGCCGAGCACCGTGAGCAGGTCGCGCATCCCGTTGGCGTACCCGGGGACGCTGTAGTCGGCCCGGGGCTTGGCGGACGCACCGTGACCCAGCAGGTCGGGAGCGATCACGGTGAAGTGCCGGCTCAGTCGTGACAGGACCGGGAGCCAGGTGCGGTGGTCGCAACCCATGCCGTGCAGCAGGAGCAGAGCCGGACCGCTGCCGGACTTGACGTAGGCCCGGCGGTGGCCATGGACAACCACGGTCTCTACGTCGAAGTCGGGGGCCCGGGTCACGCGCCTTCTATACCCGAGCGTTCGCGAAGTTACACCGGTGCGACCCCTGGACTTTCCCGCGGCGTAGGCGGGGAACCGCAAGCGCCGGCGGCCGGTCATCCCCACAGCCCATCGGCCGGCCGGGTGTTGACCACCCGCGCGGGGTCGATCTCCAGCTCGACCGCGCGTGCGCACCCGTAGTCGAGGAAGTCGAGCTGCCCAGGTGCGTGCGCGTCGGTGTCGATGCTGAAGTCGCAGCCCATCTCGTAGGCGAGCTTGATCAACCGGGTGGGCGGGTCGCGTCGTTCGGGCCGGGAGTTGATCTCCACCGCGACCCCGAACTGCCGGCAGGCCTCGAACACCACCTCGGGGTCGAACTGCGACTCCGGACGGGTTCCCCGGCCGCCCATGATGAGCCGCCCCGTGCAGTGCCCGAGCACGTCGACGTGCGGGTTGGCGACCGCGGTGACCATCCGCCGGGTCATCGAGTCGGCGTCCATGCGCAGCTTGGAGTGCACCGACGCCACCACGACGTCGAGCGAGGCCAGCAGGTCCTCGTCCTGGTCCAGCGAGCCGTCCTCGAGGATGTCGACCTCGATGCCGGTGAGGATCCGGAACGGCGCCATCTCGGCGTTGATCTGCTCCACGACACCCAGCTGCTCGTGCAGGCGCTCCGCGGACAGGCCGTTGGCCACGGTGAGCCGCGGTGAGTGGTCGGTGAGCGCGAGGTAGCCGTGCCCCGCGTCGGCCGCCGCCTCGGCCATCTCGCGGATCGGGCTGCCGCCGTCGGACCAGTCCGAATGGGTGTGCAGGTCGCCGACGAGCCGCTCGCGCATCGCCTCGCCGCCCTCGGCCAGCCGCTCCGGGGAGGTCTCCTGCAGCTTGGCGAGGTAGCCCGGGACACCGCCGCGCAGCGCCTCGGTCACCACCCCCGAGGTGGTCTTGCCGAGGTACGGCAGCTCGGTCAGCGTCTCCGCCGCGGCCCGCTGCTCGATCTCGTCGGGGGTCAGTGTCTCGAGTGTCCACGCCGCGCGCCGGAACGCGCGTACCCGATGGGTCGGTGCGAGCTCGCGCTCCAGCAGGAACGCGATCTGCTTCAGCGACGCCACGGGTTCCATGCGCCGATCTTGCCCTGCCCGACCCACGCGACGAAACTGCGACGCGTGAGCCGTGCGCCGTGTCGAACCGTGACCGCGGCTGTGGCCGTGGTCGCGCTGGCAGCGTGCACCTTCGGCGGCGGCGACGGCGGTGGCTCCGCGGGCGAGGAGTCCGGTCGGCGGCCCACGGCGTCAGCCGCGCCTCCGGCGGCGACACAGGCGCCGGAGCCCGCACCGGTACCGCCGCTCCCCTCGACCCCGCCGTGGCGCGACCGGCCCGTTGTCGACCTGTCGTTCGACCTCTCCGACGGCCTCGCGGTGGTGTCCGGACGCGAGCGTGTGGTGTTCACACCCGACCGGCGCACGTGCCAGGTCGTGTTCCGGCTGTGGGCGAACAAGCCCGAGACCGTCCAGCACGGCAATGCGCTGCGGGTGACCGAGGCCCGCCTCGACGGGCGGCGGGTGCGGCCGTCGTTCGAGGCACGCGGCGCACCCGCGTCGGTGCAGGGCTCGCTGATGCGCCTGCCGGTGCCCGCCTGCCTGCGACCGGGCCGACCCGTGCGCATCGACGTGCGGTTCGCGCTCACCCTGGGTCCCCGCACGCCGGAACGCCTCGGGCGCAGCGACGACCTTGCGTGGATGGCCACCGCCTTCCCGCTGCTGGCGTGGGAACGCGGCCGCGGCTGGGCCACCAACCCGGTCGTCGACCAGCAGGGCGAGATGGTCGGCAGCGAGGAGTTCCGGCTGCGCCGGCTCGCGGTCGTGGTCCCCGACCGGTACGACGTGCTCGGCACCGGACGTCCACTGGGACGCAGCCAGGGACCACGACCGGGCACTGCGGTGGAGGCGTTCACCGCAAGGGCTGTGCGCGACGTCGCCGTCACCGCGGGCGCGCTCGACGTGGTCGAGCGCGAGGTCGACGGGGTCGACGTGCACGTGGGCGGGCCGCGGTCCGGTACCGCGATGAGCCTGCAGCAGTGGGCCGACGAGAGCGCCCGCGCGATCCGCGAGCTGGCCGACTACCTCGGGCCGTTCCCGTACCCCGACCTGTGGGTGTCGGTGATCCCCGACTGCCCGAGCGGCGTCGAGTTCCCCGGCGCGATCCAGTACGCCGACGTCCCGCCCGGAGTCCCGGTCCTCGAGCTTCTGGTGTCGCACGAGACCGCGCACATGTGGTTCTACGGGGTGGTCGGCAACAACCAGGGACGCGACCCGTGGCTGGACGAGTCGTTCGCGAGCTTCGCGCAGGCCCTGGTCGACGGCGAGCAGGCCCCGGCGTTCGGCGTTCCGCGGGTCGCCCGTGACCAGGTGGGGCGCTCGATGGCGTGGTGGTCGACGCCGCGGACACGCGCGGCGTACGGACCGGGCGTCTACTCCCAGGGCTCGCAGATGCTGCTGGAGGCGCGCGCGGCCGCCGGCCCCGACCGGTTCGACTCCCTGCTGCGCGAGTACGTCGCCGACAACGCGCACCGGATCGCAACCCCCGACGACGTGCGCCGGGCGTTCGCCACGGAGCCGGGCGTCGTGGAGATCCTCGAGTCCTACGGCGCGCTGCGGTGACCGGCACCGCAGCGGCGGGCGGAGGCTACGCTCCGAATGTGCCGAACGGTGCCCACCCAGACGTCGTCCACCGACTCAAGAGCGCGGTCGGGGACGTCAGCCAGGCTGCGCTCGCACGGATGGACCGCGACCTGCCGTGGTTCCGCCAGCTCAGCGCCGAGGACCGTTCCTGGATCGGGCTGATCGTGCAGGCAGGCCTGAACGCGTTCATCAGCTGGTACCGCGAGCCGGGTCATCCGAGCGCGATCACCGCGGACGTGTTCGGCACCGCGCCGCAGGCGCTGACCCGGGTGGTCAACCTGCAGCAGACCGTCGAGATGGTCCGGATGGCCTTCGACGTGGTCGAGCAGGAGATGGAGGCGATCGTCGAGCCCGAGGACGTCGCCTCCGTGCGCGAGGCGATCACCCGGTATGCACGCGAGGTCGCCTTCAGCGCGGCGGAGGTCTACGCCCGGGCGGCGGAGATCCGCGGCGCCTGGGACGCGCGTCTCGAGGCACTCGTGGTCGACTCGGTCCTGCGCGGTGAGGCGGACGAGGCGGTGCGCTCTCGCGCCTCGGCGCTGGGCTGGGGCTCCGACAGCGGCGTTGTCGTCGTACTGGGGAGAACCCCCGGCCCCGAGGACAGCACGCGCGCCGGCGAGTCCCACGTGGAGGCGGTACGCCGACGGGCGCGGCAGCACCACATGGACGCGCTGTGCGCCGTACAGGGCGACCGACTGGTGGTCGTCCTCGGCGGCGTGGACGATCCCGACAAGGCCGCCGGTGCGATCGCGGAGTACTTCGGCCCGGGGCCCATCGTGGTCGGGCCGATGGTGCCCGACCTGCTCGCCGGCAACGTCTCCGCCCGGGCCGCGGTCGCGGGGCTGCGCGCGGCCAAGGGCTGGCCGGGAGCGCCGCGACCGGTCTGCAGCGAGGACCTGCTGCCCGAACGCGCGCTGGCCGGTGACGGGCACGCGCGACGTCGCCTGGTCACCGAGGTCTACACGCCGCTGGCGACCGCGGGCGCGGCCGTCCTCGAGACCGTGTCCGCGTTCCTGGAGGACGGCGCCTCGATCGAGGCCACCGCGCGGCACCTGTTCGTGCACCCGAACACTGTGCGTTACCGGCTCCGGCGGGCCGCCGAGCTGACCGGCCTGACCGCCACCGACGCCCGTGACGCGTACACGCTGCGGCTCGCCCTCACGCTCGGCCGGCTGATGAGCGCGGAGGGCGCTGGCCAGGCGGATTTGTAGGGATCCCACAACATCGCCGTGGTGATTTCGTCTCCGCTGAGCGTGCGGCGTGCACTTGTGACAGGGCATGGTTGTACGCGTGCTAGTCGTAGTCGCCCCAGGGCAGGGGGCCCAGAGCCCCGGATTCCTCGAGCCGTGGTTGGAGGACGAGACGTTCGCCGACCGGCTCAACTGGCTGTCGGCGGTCGCCGGTCTCGACCTCGCCCACTACGGCACCGAGGCCGACGCCGACACCATCCGCGACACCGCGATCGCGCAGCCGCTGCTGGTCGCGTCCGGCATGCTCGCCGCGCTGTCGCTGTTCCCGCACCCCGCCGACGCGTTCGGCCGGGTTGGCGCCGTGGCAGGCCACAGCGTCGGTGAGATCACCGCGGCCGCGGGCGCGCGGGTCATCACCGCCGAGCAGGCCATGGTGTTCGTGCGTGAGCGCGGCCGGTCGATGGCCGACGCCGCCGCGAGCGCCGAGACCAGCATGAGCGCCGTACTCGGTGGTGACCGCGACGAGGTCATGGCCAAGCTCGAGCAGCACGGCCTCACCGCGGCCAACGACAACGGCCCGGGGCAGATCGTCGCCGCCGGGACAAAGGAGCAGCTGGCCGCCTTGGAGGACGACGCGCCGGAGAAGGCGCGGGTGAAGGCCCTCTCGGTGGCCGGTGCGTTCCATACCGAGCACATGGCCAGCGCGGTCGACACCCTGGCGCGGCTCTCGCGGGCGATATCCACCCACGACCCGCGCACCCGCCTGCTGAGCAACCGCGACGGACAGGTCGTGCACCACGGGCAGGACGTCCTGGGCCGGCTGGTCTCGCAGGTACGCAACCCGGTGCGCTGGGACCTGTGCATGCAGACCATGGCCGACCTCGGCGTCACCGGGCTGGTCGAGATGCCGCCGGCGGGCACCCTGACCGGGATCGCCAAGCGCGGCCTCAAGGGTGTGGAGACCTTCGCCCTGAAGACACCCGACCAGCTCGACGAGGCCCGCGCGTTCGTGGACAAGCACGGCAGCGCGTCACCGCTGGACACCTCGCCAACCTGGCGGCTCCTGGTGGCGCCGGCCAAGGGCACGTTCCACACCGACGACCGACCGGAGACCGGCAGCAAGCTGGAGCCTGGGGCGGCGGTCGGGGCCGTACACAGCCTGCGTGACTCGATCCCGGTCGTCGCCCCGCACGGCGGCAGCATCGTGGAGTGGCTGGTCGAGGACGGTGACCTGGTCTCACCCGGTCAGCCACTGGTGCGTCTGCACCCGGAGGGACAAGCATGAGTGTCGAACTGACCAACAGCAACGGATCCCAGCACGCCCGCATCATGGGTGTCGGCGCGTACCGGCCCGGGCGTGTGGTGACCAACGACGAGGTGTGCGAGCACATCGAGTCCACCGACGAGTGGATCCGGGCCCGATCCGGCATCATCGAGCGCCGGTTCGCCGAACCGCACGAGACCGTGCAGGCCATGTCGGTCGCGTCGGCCCGCGCTGCGCTGGAGCACGCCGAGATCGACCCGCAGCAGCTCGGCTGCGTCGTGGTCGCGACCGTCTCGCACCTGTGGCAGACCCCGGCGGTGGCCACGATGATCACCGAGGAGCTCGGCGCGACACCCGCGGCGGCCTTCGACATCTCCGCCGCCTGCGCCGGCTTCTGTCACGGCGTCGCGCTGGGTTCGGACATGGTGCGCTCGGGTACGGCGAAGTACGTGTTGGCAATCGGGGTCGAGCGGCTCTCCGACATCACCGACCGGACCGACCGGAGCACCGCGTTCATCTTCGCCGACGGCGCCGGCGCCGCCGTGATCGGTCCGTCCGAGGAGAACGGCATCGGCCCGGTCGTCTGGGGCTCCGACGGCGACAAGTACGACCTGATCGCGCAGAAGGAGTCCTGGATCGACGTGGTCGGCTCCGACACGCCCTCGATGCCGCACCTGCGGATGCAGGGAAACCCGGTCTTCAGGTGGGCGTCCTACGAGATGGCCAAGGTCGCGCGCGAGGCGCTGGACCGGGCCGGGATCACCGTCGACGACCTCGACGCGTTCATCCCGCACCAGGCCAACATGCGCATCACCGACGCCATGGCCCGCGCGCTGAAGCTTCCCGAGCACGTCGCGGTCGCCCGCGACATCGCCTACCAGGGCAACACGTCGGCGGCGTCCGTGCCGTTGGCGATGGACCGGATGATCCGTGACGGCGAGATCAAGAGCGGCGACACCGCCTTGCTGATCGCCTTCGGCGCGGGCCTCGCCTACGCCGCCCAGGTGGTCAAGGTCCCCTGAACCACACGTCGTCGCGGGACACCGCAGTCGACATTCCCTGACAACCCAAAGCAGTACGAGATCGAAAAGGAGCAGTAATGGCCACCACTGAGGAAATCCGTTCCAGCCTCGCCGACATCGTCAACGAGGTCGCCGGCATTCCGGCCGAGGACGTCCAGATGGACAAGTCGTTCGTCGACGACCTCGATGTCGACTCGCTGTCGATGGTCGAGGTGGTCGTCGCCGCCGAGGAGAAGTTCGATGTGAAGATCCCCGACGAGGAGGTCAAGAACCTCAAGACCGTCGGTGACGCCGTCGCGTTCATCGAGAACGCCGGTTCCTGAACGTCGTAACCCGTCCTCGCAGCCGCCGTCGGGCGCGCCCACCGCGCCTCGTCGGCGGGCGCGAGCGTAGACCTTGAGCAGAGCCTTGAGCAGAGAGGTGACTCAGCAGATGAGCAGCACACGTGTCGTCGTGACCGGTCTCGGCGCGACCACTCCCGTGGGCGGTGACGCATCCTCGACCTGGGACGCCATGCTGGCGGGCACCTCGGGGGTGATCACGCTCACCGAGGACTGGGCGCAGGAGCTGAGCGCCCACCTTGCCGCAAGGGTCGCGGTGGAGCCCACCGAGGTGCTCGAACGCGTGAAGGCCCGGCGGCTCGACCGCTCCGGCCAGTTCGCCATGGTGGCCGCGCTCGAGGCGTGGGCCGACAGCGGCATGGACGAGGCCGACGTCGACGACGAGCGGCTCGGGGTGGCGATCGCGTCCGGCATCGGCGGTGTCACCACGCTGCTGAACAACTACGACGCGCTCAAGGAGAAGGGGCCGCGCCGGGTCTCGCCGCTGGCGATCCCGATGCTGATGCCGAACGGGCCCGCGGCCAGTGTGGGCCTCGCGATCGGCGCCCGCGCCGGCGTGCACACGCCGGTCTCGGCCTGCGCGTCGGGCAACGAGTCGATCGCCCTGGGCATCGACATGATCCGTCTCGGGCGGGCCGACGTGGTCGTGGTCGGCGGCACCGAGGCCGCGATCCACGCGCTGCCGATGGCCGCCTTCGGGCAGATGAAGGCGTTGTCGCGGCGCCACGACGACCCGGCCGCGGCCTCGCGGCCGTGGGACCGCGACCGGGACGGCTTCGTGCTCGGCGAGGGTGCCGCGGTGCTCGTCATCGAGTCCGCCGAGCATGCCGAGCGCCGCGGCGCCAAGGTGTACGCCGAGGTGGCCGGCGCAGGCATCACCGCCGACTCGCACGACATCGCGCAGCCCGACCCGAAGGGCCTCGGCGCCACCCGGGCGATGAAGATGGCCTTGCGCGAGTCCGACATGCGGCCCGACGAGGTCACGCACATCAACGCCCACGCCACGTCGACCCCGTTGGGTGACGTGGCCGAGGTGAAGGCGATCGAGCAGGCGCACGGTGACGCCGCGCAGAACACCCTGCTCACCTCGACCAAGTCGATGACGGGGCACCTGCTCGGTGCCGCCGGGGCGCTGGAGTCCATGGCGACCGTGCTCGCCCTGCACCACCGGGTGGTGCCTCCGACGATCAACCTCGACAACCTCGACGAGGACGTCACGCTCGAGATCGCGCGTGAGCAGCGCAAGCTGCCCGACGGCCCGATCGCGGCCCTCAACAACTCGTTCGGCTTCGGCGGTCACAACGTCGCCCTGGCCTTCCGCTCAGTCTGACCCGAGGGGACTCGCCATGGCCGTCAGCCAGGAGACGAAACCGCAGGAGCAGTCCGCGCCGGCCAAGAAGCCCAAGCTGCCGCGCGAGGACGATCCGCGTAACCCGAACTACCGGCTGGCGGCCCTGTTCGACGAGGGCAGCCTGGACCTGATCACCGACGACGACGGCAGCGGCATGCTCGCCGGCGTCGGCACCGTCGACGGCGCACATGTCGTGGCGTTCTGCTCCGACGCGACCGTCATGGGCGGGGCCATGGGCAACGACGGCTGCAAGGTCGTCGTCCGTGCCTACGAGCGGGCGGTCTCCGACGGTGTGCCGATCGTGGGGCTGTGGCACTCCGGCGGCGCTCGTCTGGCCGAGGGTGTGCTCTCGTTGGACGCGGTCGGTCAGATCTTCCACGCGATGACCGTCGCCTCCGGGCAGGTGCCGCAGATATCCGTGGTGCTCGGCCCGGCGGCCGGTGGTGCGGCGTACGGACCGGCCCTGACCGACATCGTGATCCTCGGCCCCGAGGGACGCATCTTCGTCACCGGACCCGACGTCGTGCGCTCGGTGACCGGCGAGGACGTCGACATGCTTCGCCTGGGCGGGCCTGAGCCGCACGGTCGCCGCTCCGGTGTCGTGCACGTGCTGACCGAGAGTGAGACCGAGGCGATCGGCGAGGCACGCAAGCTCGCCGGTCTGCTCGGCGGACAGGCTCAGCTGGAGATGTCCAAGGTCAAGGACGTCGACCTGAGCGAGACCATGCCCGACTCGTTCAAGCGCGCCTACGACGTGCACCCGCTGGTGCACGAGCTGCTCGACGGCGACACGATGGTCGAGCTGCACGCGCGCTGGGCGCCGAACATCGTCACCGCGCTGGGCCGGCTCGGTGGCCGCACGGTCGGTGTCATCGCCAACAACCCGCTCCGGCTCGGCGGTTGTCTGGACTCGCTGTCGGCCGAGAAGGCCG
>Ga0190270_10001163_pt1 | contig 12075 bp, 12 predicted proteins | sample Popmic320T_FD_133748 | JGI IMG/M metagenome (GOLD analysis project Ga0190270, IMG submission 133748) | Populus adjacent soil microbial communities from riparian zone of Weber River, Utah, USA - 320 T | ecosystem: Environmental > Terrestrial > Soil > Riparian zone | place: USA: Utah | collected... | reverse complement strand
GCCTCGCCGGGTCAGCCGGAGGCTCGGTGCGGGTGCGATGCGGGCGGTGCTCATGGCGGGGCTCCCTTCGCTGTCGATCGAGACGGCTGATCGAAACAACGTTCGATCGAACGTCTGTACGAACTTCTACCCCAGCCCACTGACAGAAACAAGCGACACGTCGAACAAGTGTTCGTTCGGCGTGTCCGAGGCGGGCCTACCTGTCCAGAGAACGGGACATAACGCCGGCGACACGCCGTTCGAACAAATGTTTGAGTCGCCGGTCGGACCCGGCTACGGTATCCGGCACCAGCGTGAAAGGGATTGTCATGGCCAAGGACAAAGTCGCTGAGCTCCCCGACGGGCCGCCCGACGCCAACGGGTTGACGCCGCGGCAGCGACGGGTGCTCGAATTCATCCGGGAGAGCATCGAGCAGCGCGGTTATCCGCCGAGCATTCGCGAGATCGGCACGTCGGTCGGTCTGACGAGTTCGTCCTCGGTCGCCCACCAGCTCAAGACGCTCGAGAGCAAGGGCTTCCTGCGTCGCGATCCCAATCGGCCACGGGCGCTGGAGGTCTTCCTGCCCGACGTGATGGCAGCTCGCCGGTCGATCGGCAGCTCGCACGACTTCGGCTTCGACGAGACCGACATCGGCAACGCCCGCCCACCCGCGGCGTACGTGCCGGTCGTCGGTCAGATCGCGGCCGGCGGTCCGATCCTCGCCGAGGAGCGTGTGGAGGAGGTGTTCCCGCTGCCGAAGACGCTGGTCGGCGACGGCACGCTGTTTCTCCTGGAGGTCAAGGGCGACTCGATGGTCGACGCCGCGATCTGCGACGGCGACTACGTCGTCGTCCGCCAGCAGCCATCGGCCGAAAACGGTGAGATCGTGGCCGCTCTGATCGACGACGAGGCAACCGTCAAGACGTTCTCCCGCAAGCGCGGCAAGGTCTGGCTGGTCCCCCACAACGACTCCTACGAGCCGATCGACGGCACCAACGCGACCATCCTCGGCAAGGTCGTCACCGTCCTGCGTCGGGTCTGACCGGGTTGCCGACGGCTCGTCAGGTCCATGGATCGAGCGCGTGCTTGCCCGTCGTGAGTCGTCCCTCGATCTTCCCCAGGAGGCCGGGACCGTCTGCGAGGGCATGGATCTCGGGTTGTCCCGGCAGGTAGACGCCTTGACAAATCAGGCTCTCGATCTCGGTCAGCAGTCCCTCGTACGTTCGCGGTGCGGTTGCCGCCAGCACGCCGATGTGGAGGCCGATCACCTGGACCTGATGGTTGAAGACCAAGTCGTGCGTCGTCAGCGTCGCGTCTCCCGAGGCGGCGCCGAACACCACGATGCGGCCGGTGACCCGCTTGGTGGCCGAAAGGCTCGCTTCGAGGGTCGATCTGCCAACCGACTCCAGCACGAGATCCATTCCGCCGGTCAGCCGCAGGACCTCCTCCGCCAGGTCGGCACGCGAGCCGTCCAGGACCTCGTGGGCGCCGAGCGTCCGTACCAGCTCGTGTTTGGACGGCGACGCGGTGGCGATGACGCGAGCGCCGTAGTGGGTCGCGAGCCGGACGGCTGCCTGGCCAACCCCTCCCGCGGCCGCGTGGATGAGCACCACCGATCCAGGACCAACCTCACCCAGCGGGACCAGGGCGGCCAGAGCAGTCGCCCAGTTGAGAACCAATCCGAGCGCTGCGCCGTCGGTCCAACCAACGGGAACGGGAAGAACCCCTGCGGCGGGCATCGTCATGTACTGCGCAAACGCTCCCGATCCTGTCCCCACCACGTGAGCGCCAAGCCGCGGTGGTGACGTGACCTCGCTGCCGATGCCCACGACCTCACCGGCCGCCTCGAACCCCGCGACGTAGGGCGCCTGCGGGCCACCCCCATAGGTTCCATGAGCCTGCATCACATCGGCGAAGTTGACTCCGGCAGCCGTCACTCGGATCAATAGCTCGTCGGGTCTGGGCTCGGGTCGCGGAACATCGAGGAGAAGGGCGAGGTCCGACGGCCCACGGTCGGACTCCTGGACGAGGGCACGCATGGTTGTGCATCCGACAGCTTGGTCGACTGTGATCACCATGACGCGAACGTAGAAGGCTCACACTTGTGTCAGGGTCAAGCCGACCGTCACGAGCGAGCGCTGCGGGCTTGTCGCAGATAGGCACTGAGCGCCGACTCCTGCGACGTGAGATCGGCGATCCGCTCGACGAGACGATCGCGATATCGCTCCACCTCGAGGAGAAAGACCTCGCACGGCAATCGCGCCGGATCGGACTCATCCCCGAGGTACGGCAGGGCCTCTCGGATCAACCTCACCGGCAACCCCGCCTCCAGCAGCGACCGAACTTGGAGGACCGTGGCGATCGTGGAGGCGCAGTAGTCGCGGTAGCCATTCATGTGGCGACCGGGCGTGATCAGCCCCTCGGCTTCGTAATAACGCAACGCCCGGACACTGGCACCACTCGCCTCGGACGCCTGACCGATTCTCATGCCGAACACAACGCGGGCCGGCCGCATGCCCTTCCCGCGCGTTGGCGGCAGGGTCAGTCGGCCGGCGCTGCCTCGTCGAGCCGGCGCAGGGCCTCGCGGGCGACTCCGGGGTCGGTCGTACGCCACATCGGTGGCAGCGATGCGGCGAGGAATCCGCCGTACCTCGCTGTCACCAGCCGCGGGTCGAGCACCGCGACGACACCCTTGTCGGTCTGCCGTCGGATCAACCGGCCACTCCCCTGGGCCAACAACAGCGCGGCGTGAGTGGCGGCCACGCTCATAAATCCGTTGCCGCCGCGGCGCTCGACCGCACGTTGTCGGGCGCTCATCAACGGATCGTCGGGGCGCGGAAACGGCAGCCGGTCGATGATCACGAGCTGGCAGGTCTCGCCGGGCAGATCGACCCCCTGCCAAAGGCTCAGGGTGCCGAACAGGCAGGTGCCGGGGTCGTCGACGAACCGTCGGGCCAGCTCCGGCAGCTGCGCCTCGCCCTGGCACCAGACGTCGACGTCGGGCAGCCGCTCGCGGAGTGCCTCGGTCGCCGTCTCGGCCGCCCGTCGGGACGAAAACAGGCCGAGCGTACGGCCGCCTGCGGCCTCGACCAGCTCGGCGATCTCGGTCAGCTGGGCGTCACCGAGACCGTCGCGGCCGGGCGGCGGCAGATGCTTCGCGACGTAGAGGATCGCCTGCCGTCCGTAGTCGAACGGCGACCCGACGTCGATGCCGCGCCATCGGATGCGGTCGTCGTCGCTCTCGGCCTCAGCCGCCTCGTCGGCGTCCTTGACCTCGGCCGGCGGGTCGGACCCGACCGCGTCGTCGATCCGCTCGTCGCTACGGAGCCCGAGCGTCGACGCCAGCGCGCGGAAGTCGCCGCCGAGCTTGAGGGTCGCACTCGTCAGCACCACGGTCTTTTCCCCGAAGAGCTTGTCGCGCAGGGTCAGCGACACGTCGAGCGGCGCGATTCGCAGCTCGTTGCCGCCCCGCGAGGGATCGCGCTCGCTGACCCAGAGCACGTCGTGCTCGGCGTTGGCCGCCATCCGCTCGGCGACCTGGCGTACTTCGTCGGTCATCGCCTTGGCCTGCTGCCGAATCGGGTCGGGTTGCGACGGGTCCTCCTTTGGCAGCGCCGAGAAGCAGGCCCGCGCACTGTCGCGAACCATGGACAGCGCGTCGGCGAGCTGGTCGGACATCGCGTCGACACGTCCCGCCGGCGTGACCGTGATGGCGTCGCGCAGTGCGTCGGCGGAGTCTTCGAGCTCGTCGGCCTGGCCCTCGTGCAGCAGGTTGCGCGCCCGCCGGGCGGCTCGCTCGACGATGCCCGGCGACAGCTCGTCGGTCGACGCCTGGGTCACTCGGGCAGTCAGCTCGTGGGCCTCGTCGACGACGACCACGTCGTATTCGGGGATCATCGGCACACCGTCGATCGCGTCGATGGCGAGCAGCGCGTGGTTGGTGACGACGATCTGCGCGGCGGTCGCCTCGTCGCGGGCCGTCTCGGCGAAGCACTCGCCGGCGTAGGGGCAGCGGGTTGCGCCGAGGCACTCTCGGGCCGGTACGGACACCTGGTGCCACGCCTTCTCGGTGTGCGCCGGCGCCGAGTCGCGGTCGCCGCGGCCGCCCGACTCGAGTTGGCCCTCGGCCCAGCCGCGGAGCTCGAGGACCTCGGCGCCGAGCGATCCGGTCGGGAGCTCGATCAGGGCGCCCTGGTCGTCGGGGACGCCGTCGCGGATGCGATGCAGGCAGGCGTAGTTGGACCGGCCCTTGAGCACCGCCGCCCGGGGCCGCTGGCCGAGCACCGACTCGGCGGCGTCGAGCAGCGCCGGAATGTCGCGTTCGACCAACTGGTGCTGGAGATTGAGTGTCGCGGTCGCGACGACGACGCGCTCGTCATGGAGCAACGCCGGGGCGAGGTAGCCGAGGGACTTGCCGGTGCCGGTGCCGGCCTGCACGAGCAGGTGCTCGGATCGATCAAGCGCCGCCGCAACGGCGTCGGCCATCTCGATCTGACCGGGACGCTCCTGGCCACTGATCGCCTCGACCGCGGCGCCGAGGATACGGCGCGGGGTCGGCTGCTTGGTACGCGGCGATGAGTCGACCTCGGTCACTCGCACACGCTACCCGGCCGACCCGACACGCGGCGGCCCCATCCACAGGGTTTCGACGATCCGTCAGTTGTGGTCCGACGATCCGTCACGCCACCCCCACCGATCCGAGCGTGAGAAGCCACCTAATGTACGGATCGTCGGACCACAACTGACGGATCGTCGTCCGCGGCGTACTGCTCGAGGGCGCCGGCGAGATCCGGATGCACTCGGGCGACGACCAGCGTCCCCTCGGCGGTGTGGTCGACCTCGATGACCTCGCCACGCTCGTGGACGGCGTTGACCAGGTCGCCACGCGCGTACGGCACGATCGCGCGCACCTCGATCTGCGGCCGCGGCAGGTCGGCCTCGATCGCGGCGATCAGCTTGTCGATGCCTTCGCCGCTGCGGGCCGAGCACGCCACCGCATGCGGCTCCCTCGCGAGCAGCCGGGACACCACCATCGGGTCGGCGACGTCGGCCTTGTTGATCGCGACCAGCTCGGGTACGCCAGCCGCCCCAATCTCCTCGAAGACCTCCCGTACCGCCGTGAGCTGGCCCTCCGGATCGGGATGCGCCCCGTCGACGACGTGCACGATGAGGTCGGAGTCGGCGACCTCTTCGAGCGTCGACCGAAAGGCTTCGACGAGTTGGTGGGGCAGGTGCCGTACGAAGCCGACGGTGTCAGACAGCGTGTAGACCCGGCCGTCGGCCGTCGTCGCGCTCCGGGTCGTCGGATCGAGCGTCGCGAACAGCGCGTCCTGCACGAGCGCGCCGGCGCCGGTGATCCGGTTGATCAGGCTCGACTTGCCGGCGTTGGTGTAGCCGGCGATCGACACCGACGGCACCTGCCGCCGACGTCGCTCGGCTCGCTTGGTGTCGCGGGTCGTCCGCATGTGGGTCAGCTCGCGGCGCAGCTTCGCCATGCGGCTGTTGATCCGACGCCGGTCGGTTTCGATCTTCGTCTCGCCGGGGCCGCGGCCACCGATGCCGCCACCCTGGGCGCCGACCCGACCGCCGGCCTGGCGGGACAGCTCGCCACCCCAACCGCGCAGTCGCTGGGTCATGTACTGCAGCTGCGCCAGCTCGACCTGGGCCTTGCCCTCGGCCGACTTGGCGTGCTGGGCGAAGATGTCGAGGATCAGCGCGGTGCGGTCGACGACCTTGACCTTGACCTGGTCCTCCAGGTTGCGCAACTGGCTCGGGGCGAGCTCGCCGTCGCAGATGACGGTGTCGGCGCCGGTCGCGCGTACGGCGGCGCGCAGCTCGTCGACCTTGCCGCGGCCGATGTAGGTCGCGGCGTCGGGCCTGCGGCGCCGTTGCAGCATGGCGTCGAGCACCTGGGAGCCGGCCGTCTCGGCGAGCAGCTTGAGCTCGGTCAGGGAGTTTTCGGCGTCGTCGGTGGTGCCCTCGGTCCAGACACCGACGAGCACCACCCGCTCCAAGCGGAGCTGGCGGTATTCGACCTGAGAGACGTCTTGGAGCTCCGTCGACAAACCGGCGACGCGACGCAGCGCGTTACGGTCGTCGAGGTCGAGCTCACCGACGGTCTCGGCGTACTCCTCGTGCGGTTTCGTCATCGCCTCGATCCTGACACGCTTTTCGCCCCGGCTCACGCGGTTATCGCCCCCACCCCTCCCGCGATCCGTCACAGATGCCCCCGCGATCCGTCACAGATGCCCCCGCGATCCGTCACAGATGCCCCGCGATCCGTCACAGGTGACCGCACGGGCGGCCGTGAGTGACGGATCAGCCGGGAGTGTGGCGGATGAGCAGGGAAACGGTGACGGATCAGCGGGCTGGCGGGCGGCGACGCGGCGCACCGACCCCTTTCGCCGAGTGGCGCACGGTTGTCGGTTCGGCCGGGCCGATTCGACAACCGTGCGCCACTCGGCGGTTCCGCTCGGGTCAGCCCTGGAGCCAAGTCCCCTCGGCGACGAGGACGGCCGGCCCGATGAGGTCGACCCCTCCGTCTGGCCGCAACGCCACCTCGAGATCGCCCCCGGGCACCCGAACTCCGATCGACGCGGGCAACCGGATCCCCTCGGCCGAGGCAAATGCCGCCGCGGCCGCACAAGCACCGGTGCCACAGGACCGAGTCTCACCCGACCCGCGTTCGTGCACCCGCATCGCAATGGCCCGATCGCCGAGACGTACGACGAACTCGACGTTGACCCCCTCGGGAAAGTCGACCGCATCGAACCCCGGCGGCTCGAGCAGCGGCCCGGCGTCGGTCAGATCGCCGACGAACGCCACCGCATGCGGATTGCCGACCGAGACTCGAGTCGCCTCGTGGCGGCGGCCCGAGGCCGCGACGACGGTCGTCCCCTGCAACGCGACCGCACCCATGTCGACGCCGATCCGACCGTCGTCGCGGATGGTGCCGACGCGGACGCCGCCCCGAGTGCCGACAGGAACCGGCTGCGAGGGATCGACGAACCCCGCTCGTACCAGGTAGTGAATGAAAACGCGCACGCCGTTGCCGCACATCTCGCTCAGCGACCCATCGGCGTTGCGGTAGTCCATGAACCACTCGACACCGTCGTCGGCCGCTGCCTTCGCCGCCGGGTCGTCGATCGCCGTCGAGCGCACCACCCGCAGCACGCCGTCGGCACCGATCCCGGCACGCCGATGACACAGCGCCGCCACCTCGGTCGGGTCGAGGTCGCGGACGCCATCGGGGTCGGGCACGACGATGAAGTCGTTTTCGGTGCCATGCCCCTTGAGCCAGGTCAGCGCCGCGCGAGTCACCCACTCAGCGTACGGGGATCGCCGCCGCCCCACTGAGAGGACCGAATTTGCGCGACACACCGGCGTGTCCTCGCCAAATCGGTCCCGCCAGGGGGCAGTGCCGGCCCACACCCCTCAGTCCGCCGGATCCACCACCATCGCCGAGCCGCCGCCGCGGCGTACGGGCTCGGCCGCGGCCAGGAACTGCCCGTCGGGCAGCATCTCGATCGCGGCGACCGCCCCGATCTCGGCCGCGCTCGTGCCCGGCGCACCGGCAGGCGTCAGCTCGTGCCCGTACGGCTCGAGCAGCGCCTCGTACGCGTCGATGAACCCCTGCTCCGACGTCACTGTCGCGGAGTTGCGCTGCGACCCGCGTGGCGCCGCGATCGCCTCCGGCAGCGTCATGCCGAGATCGATCCGGTTGACCAGGGTCTGCAGCACGGTCGTGATGATCGTCGATCCGCCCGGTGATCCGACCGCGAGCCACGGCTCACCGTCACGCAGCACGATCGTGGGCGACATCGAGCTGCGCGGCCGCTTGCCGCCCTCGATCCGGTTCGGGTCGTCGGGGTCGTAGACGGCCGAGAAGTCGGTCAGCTCGTTGTTGAGCAGGAAGCCACGCCCCGGCACCGTGATGGCCGACCCGCCGGTCTGCTCGATGGTGAGTGTGTAAGAGACGACGTTGCCCCACTTGTCCATCACCGACAGGTGCGTCGTCGACAGACCCTCGGTGTCGGTCGGCGTTTCGGCCGAGCCGCCATCGGGGCAGCCGCCGTAGTCACCGTCGGGCTCCCCTGGCGCCACCGGCTTGGCCGCCGCCTGCGTCGGGTCGATCTCGCAGGCCCGCTCGGCCGCGAAGTCGTCGGACAGCAGTTCGTCGAGCGGCACGTCGACGAAGTCGGAGTCGCCGACGTAGGCATTGCGGTCGGCAAACGCCAGCGCCGACGCCTCCAGGTAAGCATGCAGCACTTCTGCCGGCTCCATCGACTCGAGGTCGACCGTCTTGAGGATGTTCAACGCCTCTCCGACGGTCGAGCCGCCACTCGACGGCGGCCCCATGCCGTAGACGTCGAGACCGCGGTAGCCGAGGTGGGTCGGCGCGCGATCGACAACGTCGTACGCCGCGATGTCCGACCTCTTCATGAAGCCGGGCGGCACCGGTAGGTCGGTGTCTGCCGTCTTCGGGGGCGACTGCACGACGTCGACGATCTGCCTGGCGAGCCGGCCGCCATAGAACGCGTCCATGCCGCGCTCGCCGAGCAGGTCGTACGTCGCGGCCAGCTCGGGATTGCGGAACACCGACCCGACCTCGGGCGGGTCGCCGCCGGGCAGGAAGAGGTCCGCGGTCGGCTCGATCGCGGCGAACCGCGCGGCGTTGTCGAGCGTCTGCTGCCGGAACGTCGAGTCGACGACGAAGCCCTCCTTCGCCAGCTGGGCGGCCGGCTCGAGCGACTTGGCGAGCGAACGGGTCCCCCACTCGTCCAACGCGGTCTCCCACGTCGCGGGCGTACCCGGCACGCCGACGGACACGCCGCTGGTCACGAGGTTGGGGAAGAAGGGGTTGTACGGCTCACCTGTCGCCGGGTCGATGAACGCGTCGTGCGGCATCGCAGCCGGTGCGGTCTCGCGGCCGTCGAGGGTCGACACCTCCCCGGTCGACGCGTCGTAATAGACGAAGAACCCGCCACCGCCGAGGCCGGAGCTGTAGGGCTCGGTCACGCCGAGCCCGGCAGCGGTCGCGACCGCGGCGTCGACGGCGTTGCCACCATGACGCAGCACCTCGACGCCGATCCGGCTGGCATCGGCGTCGACCGACGCCACGGCGCCGCCCGCGCCGATCGCCACCGGCTGCTTGGCTGGCGCCGATCGGGCCACCGGAGCAGACGGCGGCTCGGATGCCGCGATCGTCGGGGCCATTGTCACCGCCAGGCCGGCTGCCATCGCTGCGGCAAGGGCGGTCTTCGTGTTACGTCGGATCACCATGACGACTCACACTCCCTCGAAGCCGCCAACTTAGTACCCGTCGTCGCTCAGTGCGAGTGCTTGAGCGACCAAATCTGGTGCGTCGTAAGGGATCCACGTGACCCGCGGGTCCTTGCGAAACCAGGAGTCCTGCCGACGCGCAAACCGTCGCGTGGCGCGAATCGTCTCTGCTCGTGCCTCGACCTCGGTGCATTTGCCGGCGATAAACCGCAAGACCTGCGCGTATCCGAGCGCTCGACTCGCCGTCCGGCCTTCGCGCAGTCCCCGTCGCTCCAGCGACCGGACCTCGTCGACGAGGCCGGCGGCCCACATCGCGTCGACCCGGTCTGCGATCCGACGGTCGAGAACGTCGCGGGGTACGTCGACGCCGATCTGCGTGACGGACGGATAGGCATACTCGTACGTCGGCAGCGCGGCCATGAAGGGGCCACCGGTCAGCTCCATCACCTCGAGCGCCCGTACGATGCGGCGGCCATTGGTCGGCAGGATGCGCTCGGCCGCGTCGGGGTCGCGTTCGGCGAGCCGGGCGTGTAGCGCCTCCGGGCCGACCTGCTGGAGCTCTGCCTCGAGGGCGGCCCGCACCTGCGGATCCGTGCCGGGGAACTCGAACTTGTCGACGACGGCCCGCACGTACAACGCCGAGCCCCCGACCAGGATCGGAAGCACAGACCGGCGTACGCAGTCGTCGATCGCGTCGCGGGCCCACGACTGAAACTCCGCGACCGTCGCCGGCTCGGTGACATCCAAGCGATCGAGCAAGTGGTGGGTGACCCCAGCCCGCTCGGACGCAGGCAGCTTGGCGGTTCCGATGTCCATGCCACGGTAGATCTGCATCGAGTCGACGCTGATGACCTCGTCCCCGCGCGCCGCCGCGAGTGCGACCGCGAGATCCGACTTGCCGGCGGCTGTCGGACCCACCACCGCCACGAGACGTGACATAGGCGATAGTTTGTCAGGAGCAGACATCGGAACACGTTATGGAGGTCACGATGTCCATCCTCGACAGGTTTCGGGGCTCGGCCAAGAAGGCGAAGGAGCAGGCCGAGCATGTCGTCGACCAGCACGGAGACAAGATCGCCTCGGGCGTAGAAAAAACCGGGCAGGCCGTCAGCAAGGTGACCGGGCACCGGTTCGACGACAAGATCGACAAGGGCGTCAGCAAGGCCAAGGAGCGCCTCGAAGGCAACGGCGCCGACGCGGGATCGGAGCCTGACTCCCCGACCGCACCGCCGCCCGCCGCCGACGCGGGATCGGAGCCCGACAAGGGCACCTCCGCCTAGCCCGGGGCACCGGAAGGTCATCGGCGTGCCTAAGGAAACGGCGGAGGACTGGCAAAAGCGCCTCGACCACGCCGGCACCGTGGTCATCCGATCCAGCCGTCATACGGCGGTGTGGATCCTGCTCGGATGCGTGGGGCTGACGCTCCTCGGCATCTCGCTGGCGCTCGGGGGCTCGTTGCTGGAAATCGCCGTCGGATTGGTCGCCCTCGTCGGTGGACTGTTCGGCCTGACTCGGGTCGGCAGCACCGTCATCACCGGGCAGCCCCATCTCGTGGTCACCACGGAGCGCCTTGAATTCGGTCGGCATTCGGTGTCGTGGTCGTCGGTACGAGAGGTCGTACGACACACCATGACTGCCCGCGGCTCGAGGTCGACGTACGTGTGGATCCTGCACGGCCAGCGGGACCGGTTGCGGCTCCCGGACACGCTGCATGCGGACATGTCCGAGTTGGGCACCTGGCTGCGCGGCGTCTACTCGCGACAGACCGACCTGTCGTCGTCGGAGTGAGTGCCGGCCGGCCGTATCCCGGAAGTCCGGCACAATGCCGCAGGTGTCGCACCAAACGGCCGACGACTGGCAGACCCAACTCGATGGCACCGGCGAGGTGACGATCGCGACCAGTCGACTGCGGGCCACCCCCGTTCTGCTCGCCTGCATCGCGTTCATCGCCCTCGGCGTCTTCTTGCTCGTCGACGGCACCGAACTCGAGGCCGTGGTCGGTGTCGCGTGCATCCTGCTAGGTCTGTTCGGGTTCGCGCGGGCGGCGTGGGCCGTCGGCACCGGTCGACCGCACCTCGTCGTCTCGACCGGGCGGGTGCGCTACGGGCCCGAATCGGTTCCGTGGTCGTGGGTGTCGTCGATCTCGCATCGGACGGTCCGGGTTCGCGGCCGGTCCGCCGTCTATCTCGCGATCTCGTACGACGCGAGCGATCGCGGTATGGCCGGCAACGACGTGCTGTACGTCCCTGACACCATCGACGCCGATCTCACGGAGCTCGGCAGGTGGCTCAATGGTGTGTTGCTGCGGCATCACCGGAGGGAGTGACATGTCCTATCCCGCCGAGCCGCCGCGTCATCAGCTTGTTCCGGCGGCGTACGTCGTCTTGCTGCGCCCGGGTGACTCGGGCCGCGAGGTGCTGCTGCTCCGGCGCGCCAACACTGGATACATGGACGACCATTGGGCGCTGGTCGCCGGGCATGTCGAGCCGGGCGAGTCGTGCGTGGCCGCGGCCGTACGCGAGGCCCGCGAGGAGGCTGGCGTCGACGTGGCACCTTCGGCGTTGGAGCCGTTGTGCACGGTGCATCGGACCGACGGGTCCGACCGGCCGATCGAGCAGCGGGCCGACTTCTTCTTCGCGGCCGAGCAGTGGGTGGGCGTGCCGGTCCGAAATGAGCCGGAGAAGGCGTCGGCGTTGGGGTGGTTCGCCCTGGCGGCGCTGCCCGAGCCGGTCGTGCCGCACGAGCTGATGGTCTTGCGTCACCTGGCGACTGGGATGGTGCCGGCGGTGCTGACGCACGGGTTTTGAGCGCAG
>Ga0190270_10001161_pt1 | contig 12077 bp, 12 predicted proteins | sample Popmic320T_FD_133748 | JGI IMG/M metagenome (GOLD analysis project Ga0190270, IMG submission 133748) | Populus adjacent soil microbial communities from riparian zone of Weber River, Utah, USA - 320 T | ecosystem: Environmental > Terrestrial > Soil > Riparian zone | place: USA: Utah | collected... | reverse complement strand
GCGGCGTCGGCTACTACGTCAAGGATCTGAAGCAGCACCTCCGCCAGATTCTCGGTCTCGACCGCAAGCTCAAGGTCGCCATCTTCGGCGCCGGAAACCTTGGTCTGGCGCTTGCCGACTACCCGGGCTTTCAACAGGAGGGATTTCAGATCGCCGCGCTCTTCGATACGCTGCCGGCCAAAGTCGGTCAGAAATCGCGCGCCGGGGTGCCGATTCTCGACATTCGGGATCTGCGCAAAATTGCCTCGCGCGATGGCATCGCGATAGCCGTCATCGCCGTACCGGCCGAGGCGGCCCAGGCCGTCGTCAATCAGGTGGTGGCCGCGGGCATCAAGGCGATTCTGAATTTCTCGCCGGGCACGCTTCGCGCGCCGCAGGACGTCAAGCTGAAGAGCGTCGATCTCACGGTGTCGCTTGAAAGCCTGTCGTTCTATCTGGCGCAGGAAGACTGACCACCGACTAGGGATTAGGGATTGGGGATTGGGGATTAGGATGGCTAGAAAACTGTCGCACGTAGATGCGAGAGGGCGCGTGCGCATGGTCGACGTTGGCGACAAGCCCGAGACCGCGCGTGAAGCCGTCGCGCGCGGGCGCATCCGGGTTAGTGCCGCCGCGCTTCGCGCAATCCGGGCGGGGAAGGTCAAAAAAGGCGATCCCCTTCAGACCGCGCGCCTGGCGGGCATCGTTGCCGCGAAGCGAACATCCGACCTGATTCCCCTGTGCCACCCGCTTCAGCTGTCGCACGTCGATGTCGACATCACGCGCGAGAAAAACGGCTACAGGATCGAGTCGCGCGTCCGCACGACCGGACGCACCGGCGTCGAGATGGAAGCGCTCACGGCTGTCGCGGTCGCGGCGCTGACGATCTACGACATGCTCAAGGCGCTGGACAAGACGATGGTGATCGGAGAGATCTGCGTGATGGAAAAACGAGGCGGCCGTTCGGGCGAGTATCGTCGAATGCGTGGGTAACGTAAGTCGCGTAATTCCTACCAGCTACCAGCTACCACCTACCGCCTACCAGCTAGCGGAGGCGGCTCGATGTGAATGATGGCGTCCGCGATCTGCGGATAGCGTTCCATCAGCCTGTCCTTCACCTCGTGCGAGAGGGCATGTGCGTCTGTCAGCGGCGTGTCGCCATCGAGCCAGACGTGCAGATCGAGGAACACATGATCCGCTGAGCCGCGCGAGCGAATATGGTGGCAGCCGAGCACGCGCGGCACGCTCTGCACCACGCCTCTGATGTCTTCCTCCGAAATCACGATCTGATCCGACAGGATTTTGGCGGCGTCGCGTGCGATCTCGAAACCGGCGTAGCCGATGAACCCGACAATCACGAGTGCCGCAAGAGGATCGAGAATCGGATACCCGTAAGCCGATCCGATCAGCGCAGCGAGCACGGCCAGCGACGTCAGCACGTCGCTCTGCGTGTGCCGCGCATCGGCCAGCAGCAGCTCGCTCGAGAGGCGGCGAGCGGCCTTGCGTTCGGAGCGGACCACCGCGATGTTGATCGCCAGCGTGGCGAGCATGATGCCGAAGCTGGCGGCTGTCACGGACGGAGCCCCGCCGGCGCGGAATCGCAAGATCGCGGTTTGCGCCACCTCGACGACCACGAGCAGGAGAAATAGCGCGATACCGCCGGCCGCCAGCGTCTCGAATTTGCGGTGGCCGTACGGATGGTTGGTATCTGGAGGCTTTTCAGCAAGCCGCAGTCCGACCAGCGCCACGACGTTCGACGCGCCGTCGGTCAGCGAGTGAAAACCGTCGGAGAGAATGCTGATCGAGCCGCTCGCCTGGCCGAAGACAATCTTCGCGAGCGCGACGCCGATGTTCAGGAAAAGGATGCGAACGAGAACGGACCTGACCGACGTGTAACGGGTCGCCAGGTCCTCATGCATTGGAAGATTGGAAGATCGGCTTCCAATGCTTCGCGCTTAGAACACCCGCGCGGAGGGTATCGGCCACCAACGCACTTGTACTTTGCCGATGATGTAGCGCTTCGGCACGAAGCCCCAGTGGCGGCTGTCGGAGCTGTTGTTGCGGTGGTCGCCGAGCACGAAATAGTAGCCTTCGGGAATCACCTGCGGGCCCCAATCGTCGTGCGCGCGAAAATCCTCCGGCACGAAGTCGTCCTTCATCGGGGTTTCGTTGACGAAGACGTTGCCATCGACGATGCGCACCGTATCGCCCTCTTCGGCGATGACGCGCTTCACGAACGACTTGTTCGGGTCGATGGGGTAGTAGAGCATCACGATGTCGCCGTGATGCGGCTCGCCGATGCGATAGGCCAGCTTGTTGACGATGAGCCGGTCCTGGTCCTCGAGGGTCGGGGCCATGCTCATGCCCTCGACGCGGGCGACCTGGAACCCGAAGGTGACGATGAGCGTGGCGTAGACCGCCGCGGACGCGAGGGTCTTGAACCACGCAACCAGCTCGTCCCGCACCATTCTGAGGCGCTCGGCGGTCTTCGACCGCACCGCGGGATCTGCTGCCGCAGGCACCGTCACGATGACCGGTGCGGCGACCGCTCCCGCAGCGTCTCCTGCCATGGCCGGCTCCATCCCGAGCCGCATCTGTTCGGCTTCGGCGAGCTCCAGCTGAACGCGGGACTCTAGAGGCGGAGATACTCCCGCAGGCGCTTGGTCTGCGCGCGGCTGACCGGGATCTCCGTGGCCTTCGGGTCCTTCATCCTGAGGATGTAATTCCTGCTGAACCAGGGGACTATCTCCTTGACCTTGTTGATGTTAACCAGGTGCGACCGATGCACACGCCAGAAGACACTCGGGTCGAGCCGGGATTGCAGCTCGTCGAGCGTTCTGAAGTTCGACGTTCCCGCCAGCTGGCTGGTTACTATGTTAATCGAGTCGTCGGCCAGTGAGGCATAGATTATCTCCTCGGCCTGCACGAGCAGAAACCGCTCGCCTACCTTGACGGCGACCCGCTCGCGCTTGCTTTGGCGGTCGGCCATAAGCTGCGCAATCCGCTCGATTTGGTCGTCGAGCGGCGCCTCGCGGGTCGGGGCGACCCGCTGGCGCGCCCGTTCGACGGCCTTCTCGAGCCTCGCGGCCTCGACCGGCTTCAGCAGGTAGTCAACAGCGTTGACTTCGAACGCCTCGATGGCATGGCGGTCGAACGCGGTGACAAAAACGATGTTCGGCGAGGTCCCGTTCTGGATCAGCCGGTGGGCCACTTCGAAGCCGTCGAGGCCGGGCATCTGGACGTCGAGGAAGAGGACGTCGGGCGTCAGGCGCTCGACGATGCCGACCGCCTCGAGACCGTTGCCGGCCTGCGCGATCACTTCCACGCTGTCCATCTGCTCGAGCATGTAGCACAGCTCCTCGCGCGCGAGCTGCTCATCGTCAACGACCACGGCTTTTAAAGACATATGGAATAGCTCTTAGCTCTCAGCTGTCAGCTCTTAGCAGAGAGCTACTGACAGCTGAAAGCTGACAGCTGATAGCTGGAAGCCGAAGGCTTTCACGCCGTAATCCTTTCCGTAGACACCATGTCAGGAATCTCCAGACGGATGATCGTGCCCAGATTCGGCACGCTGGTGATGCGCACCCTGTATGCGGCGCCGTAGATCACGCTGAGCCGCTCGTTGACGTTGCTGAGCCCGATGCCGTCGGTGAGCGCGGTGTCGAGCCTATCTTCCGTCATCCCGAGCCCGTCGTCCTCGACTTCGATGATCGCGTGGCCGTTCTGGCGCACGCTGCGGATGACGATGCGTCCGCCGCCGACCTTGCGCGAAAAGCCGTGTTTGATGGAGTTCTCGACGAGCGGCTGCAGAATCATGCTTGGCACGATGACGTCGAGCGTGTCGGGGCTGATTTGCTTTTCGACCTTGAGCTGCGGGCCGAAGCGGATGACTTCGATGTCGAGGTACTCGTCGATCGACTCCAGCTCTTCGCGGAGGGTGACGAAATGATCACGGCTGCGAAGCAGCCGCCGCAACAGGCCCGACAGCTTGACGATGACCGTTCGCGCGGTCTCGGGGTTCGTGCGGATCAGCGACTGAATCGACGTCAGCGTATTGAAAAGGAAGTGCGGGTTGATCTGGCTGGCGAGCGCCTCGACGCGCGCCGTCAGCAGCAGCTTTTCCTGTTCCTCGAGCCGGTGCTCGATGCGCGCGTTGTTCCAGATCTTGATTGGCGTGGCGACGCACAGCACGGTGGTGAGCACGATCAGCGCAAGCCACCATGGCGACATGGTTTCGGTGTGAAGGAAGAACAATCGCGTCAGCTGCGGATGATTGAACCGCCAGCCGAGTGCCTGGCGGATCAGCTCCAGCGCGACCGGAGCGAGCAGCAGAATCACCGCCCAGTCGAACTTCGCGTTCCGCAGCATGCGCCACACATGGCGATGAAGCTTGGTGAAGACGAACGGCGAGAAGTGCCAGATCTCCTCTTTGTCGGGGCACGCCTCGCGAAGGCCTCCGCCCGCGAACCCGCAACCCACGGCAAAAAACAGCGCGATGAATTCGCCCGCCAGCAGCGCCGGCAACGCGACCATCAGTCCGACCAGGGCGCCGGCATAGGGCCCGGCGATCAGTCCCGCGAGAAAGGCGCCTTCGAGGGTCAGGTCGGCGGCGTCGTAGTTGAGCAGGATTCGCGAGGTGACGCCCGCCGCCAGCGGCACGCCGAGGCTGAACGAAAACAGCAGCCGTTCGGGCCAGGCGCGGCGTTCAGAGATGAGGATGTGCCGGAAACGGTGATACCGCACCAGGATCGTGGCGAGTGCCGCGACGATCGTGATCTTGACGACCAGGGTCGTGAGCAGGAACTGATCAGCGGTTAGGAACATTTACGGTAAACGGTGCACGGTAAACGACAAACCGCGAGACGGCCTATCGTAACAAATTGTGGCTTACAATGTTGGCAGCATGTTGAAGCGGATTCTCGAAAATACAGGCGCGTTGATTACGGGCTTTGCGACCACGTTCAGGTACATGTTCAAGCCCGCCGTCACTGTGAATTACCCCGATCAGAAGTCGCCGATGTTCCCGAAGTGGCGCGGCAAGCAGGTGCTGATGCGCGACGAGGCGGGGCTGGAGAAATGCGTCGCGTGCGGGCTGTGCGCGGTGGCGTGTCCCGCCGATGCCATCTACCTCGAGGCTTCGGAGAACGACGGCTCCGTGATGGCGGGGCCTCGCTACGCGATTACCTACCAGATTCACAAGACGCGCTGCATTTTCTGCGGCTACTGCGAAGAAGCGTGTCCGGTCTCGGCGATCTTCATGGGCAAGGACTATGAGCTCGCCGTGTACAACAAGAGCGACTTCATCTGGGACAAGAAAGACCTGTTGGTGCCGGCGCCAGCCGATGCCGTAACGCCGGCGCAGAGAACGTAGAATCTGGAATCTAAAACCTAGAATCTAAAACCTGGAACCTAGAACCCAGAACTGGAACCCCAGAACCCAGCACCAAGCACCCTAGAACCGCAGAATGCTGATTGGCGCTGTTGGTGATCTCCACGGGGATTTTGAATCGCTCGATCGGATTATGGCGCGTCATCCCGAGGTCGCGCTCTGGGTTTGTCCGGGCGACCTTGCCGCCGAAGACGGCACCTATCCGCAGCCGCGTTCACCGCTTTACTGGATCAAAGGCAACAACGAAGAATTTGATTTCGTGGCTGCACAGCCGGCCGGTGCCGGTACGCTGCCGAACCTACACTACATCCCGAACGGAATTTCTGTACAAGCCCATGGCCTGACTCTCGCCGGTCTCGGTGGGACCATGGCGCCCACGTGGTACGAGAAACCGGCGAGCGATCTACGCAGAGTCTCGGCGCGCGACGACAAGCGACGTCATTTTGTACACGAGGAAGTTGATCGCTGTAAGGCGCTGTATGGCGTCGACATCTTCCTCTCGCATGAAGCGCCGCGTCCATTTCCGCTGCCTCGCGTGAAAGATGCAGGCAAGACCCCGATCAACGAGGTCCTCTCGGCAATGCGTCCCCGCCTTCATCTGTTCGGCCATCATCACGTGTACAGCGTGGCCGAGCGCCAGCGGGTTCCATCGATCTCCCTCGACCGGGTGCCGGACTCCTACCTGCTCTTCGACGGCCAGACGCTTGCTCACCAACGGTTGACTATCTGATATAGTCCTCGGCGGAGGCTTGATGGCGCTACTCTTTCCGCGAGAAGAGGATAAAGACTTCGCGGCTACAACCGACGCGGCAACACGTTCTCTGTCGGCCATCTCGCTCGAGACGTCTTTTGTCGAAGGCGTGTACGAAAAGATGGCGTCGGTCTACGATCTCTTCTTCGGTCTGCCATTGCACCACGGCCGGGCGAAGGCGATTCGCCGCATGACCATCAAGCCCGACGATCAGATCCTGGAGGTCGGCGCGGGCACCGGCATCAGCCTTCCGCTGTACCCGCGGAAGTGTTCGGTGACGGCGATCGATCTTTCGGAAGGAATGCTGGAGCGCGCGCGTACGCGCGTGATGCAGTACTCGCTGCGCAACGTCCGGCTCATTCAGATGGATGCGACGCGCCTGAACTTCCCGGATGACTCCTTCGACATCGTGTACGCGCCCTACTTCATCAACTGCGTGCCCGATCCGCTGGCGGTGACTCGTGAGATGCGCCGCGTGTGCAAGCCCGGAGGACGGCTCGTCTTCCTCAACCACTTTCTCAGCGAGAACGCGATAGGCTCGAAGCTCGAGCGGGCGATCGCACCGCTGACGCTGCACTTGGGGTTCAAGTCGGATTTCGACCTTCCGGCATTCCTGGCGCAAACCGGGCTTCGCGCGGCCTCAATCGAGAAAGTCAACGTGCCGCGCATCTGGTCGCTGGTCATCTGTCACAACGCTGAATGAGTCGTGAATCGGCTATCCGATTACCAGACTTTCCTCACACAATTTCTTCGTAACTACGAAACTACCGGCTCGATCATTCCGAGCGGGCGGGCGCTCGGCAGCGCGCTGTGCCGCTACGTGGGGTCTGGCGGCGCGCAGAAGATTCTCGAAGCGGGACCCGGCACGGGCGCCGTCACCGGCTGCATCATCAATCAGATGCGGCAGGAGGACGAGTTGTGGATGGTCGAGCTGAACCCGACGTTTGCCGCGCACCTGCGCAGCTCGTTCAAGCACAAGCCTGCATTTCGTGACGCCGAAAGCCGCTGCCACCTCATCGAGGGATCGGTCCAGCAACTCGGAGACGAACACCAGTTCGATCTGGTTATTTCGGGACTGCCGCTCAACAACTTCTCGTCCGAAGACGTGCGGGCCATCCTGCAGGCGTACGCCAAGCTCCTGAAGCCTGGCGGCGTCTTGTCTTTTTTCCAGTACATCCTGATCCGTCCGGCAAAGATGTTCGTGAGCGCCGGCCCGGAACGCACCCGTCTCAAATCCGTCGGCGATGCGATAGAAGGGGTACTAGCGGAGCGCGAGTTCGCGCGGGAGTGGGTCTGGGTGAATGTGCCGCCGGCGTGGGTACATCACATTAGATTCTGACGCTCACTAGCTGGTAGCTGGTAGTTCGCTTTCAGGTGGACCCTATCAGCCGCAATATTGTTTCAGCTGCGACATCAGCGCCGTTTAATGCAGGCGTGTCGGGGGGTGGCGGCTGATTCAGCACGTGCCTCAGCGCTTCGATCCAGTTTCCCTTCAGCAGATCGTCCTGCGCAATAAACTGCGCGCGTAAGTATCGCGGCATCTCCCGAACGAGCACGTCGTACTCGACGAACTGGCCGCGGGAGGTGTAGAGCATCGCGGCGTCGTTGGCGATCGCTTCGCTGATGATGCCGTAGCCCGGCTTGGTCACGACGACGTCGGCGCCTTTCACGAGATCGACGAAGCGCAGGCCGGTGTCGTTCATCTGTTGCCTGGAGATGTACAGCAGCCCGGACGCCGGCTTGTTCGTGGCGCCCGCAGCAGGGACGTCCGTTGTCGCGATGCGGTAATCCTTTTGTGCGGCCAGAGCCGGCGCGTCGAGGCCTGCGATGCCGTGACCCCCGAACGCCATCAACGCCAGGGGCTTGTCCTTTTCGCGCGGTGGAAGCCCGAGCGCGCTACGCACCTCATCCTGTGTGCGATTCGAGCGGAGTGCGATGAACGGGATATCGCGCGTGATCGGCTCGAGCCCGGCGAAGCCGCCGGCCATAGGCAGGCGAAGGGCCACGGTGGCATCGTGATACAGACGCCGGATGTCGCGCGCGAGTCCCGGCGCGGCGGGGTCGCGATAGCCTTCGTAAATCCAGTCCCACGTGAAGTTGCCGATCAGGACCGACGGAATGCCGGCCGCGTGTGCCGCCGCGGCCGCGAGTGGAGGAATGTCGCCGACGGCGACACGTGCCGCGCTCTCGCGCAGGTAACTGGCCTCTGTCGCAACGAGCTGCGGCAATCGCTTCTGAAACTCGACGGCCCGCCGGACGCTCGCCGGCGCGTCCAGGTTCAGGCTGTCCATCTGAACGATTCCCGCATCGCACTCCAGTGGAACGACCTCGCATCGGTCATGAAGGGTGTGCTCGAACAGGTGGCGCGGCGCTGAGGTTTTGACGGCCACACGAGCCTCCGGTTGTGACCGGAGCACGGCGTCGATGACCTCGATGGCGCGCGACGTGTGCCCGAAACCGTGCCCCGAGATGTAAAAGACGATGCGATATGATGGGCCCATGGATGAACGGGACTTCTTTACGGAGCGGCCGGAGCAGAAACCGGCTCAATACTCCTGCCCGCGCTGCAAACGCCGGAACGAGTACATGGTGCGCTGGATGCGCCGTACGAAAAAGAAAAGCCTGCCGCCGGGTGCCGATGCGCGCGATCGCGCGCTGTATGCCAAGCTTCGCGATTATCTCATCAGGATGGACGACGACGTCACCTGCAAGACGTGCGGAAAGCGCTTCGACATTCCCTCACATCAGTCGATGGTGTTCCTCGACGAGCACGGCAATGCGCCCTCGGGAGACTACGATCCCGACGATGACAACCGCGGAAATCGCGCATAATAAATGTCTTCCATGAAAGCCGGATTTTTGCGCGGCGCGTTGTTCCGCCTCCTTGCCGTGGCGCTGGCCATCGGCACGGTGTCGGACGGCCGGACGAGCCGCATCGCCTACGCGCAGGGCGCCACGGATCCGACGGTCGTCAAGGCGCGCGCGGCGATCAATCGCGGCCAGTATGCCGAGGCCGAAGCGCTGCTGAAGCCGCTCGCTACGCGCACGCCGGATGGCGAAGCGGCGCTCGAGCTCGGCCTGTTTTACGAAATGATGGGGCGCCGCGACGAATCGCTGGCGCTGCTGCGGCCCATTGCGAACGTCCAGGTGGGGCCACGCACCTCGCCGGCCGAATACGCCCGGCTTGGCCGCGCCGCGCGCGCGCTCGGTGAATTTCAGCTCGCCAACGATGCCTATCGCATCGCCACGGAGAAGGCGCCGAACGATCCGTCGCTGCACGCCGGGTGGGGCGAGCTCTTCCTGCACGTACACAACAACGCCGAGGCCGCCAAGTCCTTCCAGGATGCGCTGGCGATCGACGGCAAGTGGATTCCCGCGCTCGTGGGGATGGCGCAGGCCCTCATCGACGTGAATCCGCCCGCCGCCGAGAAAGCGGTCGAGCAGGCGCTGTCGCTCGACGCGGACGTCGTCGAGGCGCATTTGTTGAAGGCGATGCTCGAGCTCGACAAGAGCGATCGCGAAGCCGCCAAGGCGTCGATTGCGAAGGCGAAGGCCATCAACCCTGTACACCTCGAGGCGCTGGCCCTCAGCGGAGCCGTCGCCTACGTCGAGGATCGCCACGCAGAGCTCCAGCAGGAAGCCGCCGCCGCTCTCAAGATCAATTCGCGTTTCGCCGGTGCGTATCGCGTGCCCGCCGAGCTCGCTGCGGCGAACTACCGGTTCGAAGAAGCGGTGGTCCTGAGCCGCAAGGCGCTGGAAATCGATCCGAACGACGTCCGCACGCTGTCAGCGCTCGGCGTTCAGCTGCTGCGCACGGGTGACGAGGCCGAAGCGCGCCAGGTGCTCGAGAAGTCGTTTTCCATCGACAAGTTCGATCAGACGACGTTCAACCTGCTGACGATGCTCGATGGGCTCGACAAGTTCGACACGACGACCGAAGGCGACATCGTGTTCAAGAGCCATCCCAGCGAGACGCCGGTGATGCGCGAATACGTGGCGCCGCTGGCACAGCAGGCTCTTGCGGAATTCTCGGAGAAGTATCAGTTCAAACCGAAGGGGCCGATTCTGATCGAGATGTTCCCGAAGCACGACGATTTCGCTGTGCGCACCGTCGGACTGCCCGGGATGATCGGCGCGCTCGGCGCGTGCTTCGGCCGCGTCGTGACGCTCGATTCGCCGAAAGCGCGGCCGCCGGGCGACTTCAACTGGGCGCCGACGCTCTGGCACGAGCTGGCGCACGTGATGACGCTGCAGCTCTCGAAGCAACGCGTCCCGCGATGGCTCACCGAAGGCATCTCGACCTATGAGGAGAAGCTGGGATCGCCTGCGTGGGGGCGCGAAGGGGAGCTGTCCTTCGTCGCCGCTTACGGCGCCGGCGAGCACATGAGCCTGCGCGAGCTCAACGCGGCGTTCCAGGACCCGGAAAAGATTTCGCTCGCTTACTACCAGGCGTCGATCCTCACCGAGCACATCGTCGGCAAATACGGCATGGGCGCGCTCCGCAAGCTGCTCGTCACATACGGTGAAGGACTCGAGGGCGAGGCCGCGCTGAAGGCGGGGCTGGGAGTCGATATCGATACGCTGCAGGCCGACTTCGACAAGTTGCTCTCGTCCAAGTACGGCTCGATCGTGCGCGCGCTGAAGCCGCCGAAGGAGCTCGAGCCCGGGAAGGGAAATCCTGAAGCGATTGCGGCGGCGTTCCCGGACAGCTTTCAGGCTCAGATCGCTCTGGGAGAGTTCCTGCGGAAAGCCGGGCGCATCGACGAGGCGTTCAAAGTTCTCGAGCGTGCCGCCGAAATGGTGCCGATGGCGACCGGACCGCGAAGCCCTCACGCGATGATGGCCCAGATGGCGCTCGAGCGGAAAGACAGCGCGCGCGCCATCAGCGAGCTCGAGAAGCTTCTGCAGTACGAGAACACGGATCTCGATTCGGTGCGCCTGCTCGTCCGCGAGCTCGAGGCGACCAAGGCTCCTGCGGCGAAGCTGACGTCGGCATACGAGCGCATCACGCAGCTCGATCCATTCGATGCGGCCAACCATTCGAAGCTCGGCCACTTGAAGATGCAGGCGGGCGATTCGCGCACGGCTGTGCGCGAGTTCCGGGCGGCGATTGCCGCCGGCTCGCTCGACCAGGCCGGTGCCTATTCAGATCTGGCGGAAAGCTATCTCGCCACGGGCGACAAGACGCAGGCACGGCGGGCGGCTCTCTCGGCTATCGAGGTAGCGCCAGGATACCCGCGCGCGCAGGAGCTGCTGTTGAAGGTGGTGGGGCAGTGATCCGCCTTCGCGCTTCGCGCTTCGGCGGACAAGCCCGCACTTGCACGGCGCTCGTGATGCTCGCGGCAGTGGCTTTACCGGGCGCGGCGGCGGCAGAAGAGCGTTACGCGCTCATCGTCTCCGGCGTGTCGGGCACCGAAAAATTCGCCGCCAGCCAGAAGACATGGCTCGCGTCGCTGCAATCGACGCTGCAGCAGCGCCTGGGATTCACGGCCGATCGCATGAGCGTGCTGTCTGAGGACGGCACCGGGGCGGCAATCGCGAATCGCGACAATGTGATGCGCACGCTGGCGTCGCTCAAGTCGCGCCTGACCGCCGAAGATACCCTGCTCGTCGTGCTCATCGGCCACGGGACCTACGACGGGACGACCGCGAAGTTCAACCTTGTTGGTCCCGACATGGACTCGCGCGAGTGGAAGGCGTCGTTCGACGGCAACGCCGCGCGGCTGGTGTTCGTCAACACGACGAGCTCGAGCTTTCAGTTCGTCCCCGCGCTTTCGGGTAAAAACCGCATCGTCATTGCAGCCACCGACTCTGCTGCCCAGAAATACGCCACCCTGTTTCCCCAGTTCTTCATAGAAGCCCTCGAGCAGGGCGCCAAGGCCGACATCGACAAGAACGGCCGCCTGTCGGTGTGGGAGGCGTTCGCGTATACCAGCCAGGCCGTGAAGCAGGCCTTCG
>Ga0190270_10001160_pt1 | contig 12081 bp, 14 predicted proteins | sample Popmic320T_FD_133748 | JGI IMG/M metagenome (GOLD analysis project Ga0190270, IMG submission 133748) | Populus adjacent soil microbial communities from riparian zone of Weber River, Utah, USA - 320 T | ecosystem: Environmental > Terrestrial > Soil > Riparian zone | place: USA: Utah | collected... | reverse complement strand
CCTTGTTTCTTAGTCTAAGAGAGACCTTACGGGGTCAGCCCTTGTTTGCATCCGGAAATCCTATCTATAATCGCCGTCCTTCTTTTGCATGTTGCATATTGCCTATTGAAACCAGAGTTCAGTACATTACTTTCCATTCACCCATGCAAGCGCACCTTCACCATTCAATCTGATTCTGTCCAATTGATTTACCACTACAGTTACTTGCAATTTGCCGTGGTAAGAAATGTCCTTCTTTGAGTCGATATACAGGCGTCCATCTTTTACAGAAACAGCTATTTCTTTAACCAGGTTTTCATCACCTTCGATAAAAACTGTACGGTATTCGTTATTTTGAACCAACACTACGTCCAGTTTAGCGCTAACTGCAAGCTGCTTAAATGATTCTACTTTGATCTCTTTCACCGCATATCCAAATTCGGGTTGGCTCTGCGCGTTCCCTGCCGTTGCCATCGCAACTAAAGGAGCAAGGATAAGGTTTGAATTATTTTTCATGTGCTAAGGTTTTTTTGTTTTGACTCCACAAATATGCGTCAGCCAACATCCGATTCAATGCTGCTCTTCAATGAAATGAAGTAATCGTTGCATGAATTGAGCAAAACTTTGGTCGTTGTGTGTATGATTAACGCAAACGATTGCGTCCTAGGAGAATTCCCATTGAAATGTAATCGGTTACATAAAGTAGGCCATGTACCAAGACCCACAGACGACGCTACTCAGAAAACTCGAAAAACTTGATGAAATAAGGAAGAATAAAATCAATAGAGGCGCACGTGAAAATTATTCATCACAAGGGAAGGCGGCCAAATTACCAGTCGAAAAAAGTCATTTCTAATTGGCCACAGTTCATGACCAATCCAACATCCAACCTGTCTGCGGGCAGTCAGGCTATTCAACTATTCAACAATTCAACTATTCTCTACCTGCTCCACTTCAGCAATCTTTCTCTCCACGTAATGAATAGCTTTCTTAATCTCTTTCGCGTCTTTCAATGGCCGGTCGTTTTGGATTGCCCGAATGTACTTTTCTGTCAGCTTTTTAATCAAAGCTCTTAAGGTGTTAATGTTCAATTTTGAGGGATCGAATCGCATAGGAATTCATTTTAAATGAACGGTGCTTTCCTATGGTTTTTTATTAGGGGAAAAACAGGTCGGGAGTATGGCATTTACAAACATTGGGCCGAAAAAAGGGTGGGTTCGCTTAAATGAAGAATAGATATTCACAACCAACCAGATCGTTTGAAGAAATAGAAAAGCAATAGACATGCGGTGATAATCAATCCCAAAGCAAAAGGATAGCCCCAGGTCCAATGGAGTTCGGGCATGCTGGCAAAGTTCATCCCATAGATGCCAGCTATCATAGTGGGAACTGCAATGATGGCCGCCCAACCAGCAAATTTTTTTGCGACATCGCTTTGGGAAATGGAGATCATAGAGAAGTTTGCTTCCAATGCTCCTCCTAATAATTCCCTGGCGTTATCAACCATCTCATTAATGCGTAGCGCGTGATCATAAACGTCACGGAAATATGGTCTCGTGTCTTCTGGAATTAGCGCAAGATCGAAACGCATTAATTTGTTACAGATGTCAATCAAAGGTGAAACAGCCCTTTTGATCTCGAGCAACTCTCTTTTAAGTTGATAGATATGTTCTGTTGTAGAGCGACTGGGTTTTTCACCAAAAATCTTGTCTTCTACTATTGCCAACTCTGCCTCCATCGCCTCAATCACAGGGAAGTATTGGTCAACAATGGAATCCATTACTGCATACAACGCGAAGCCTGGTCCTTTTTGCAGCAAATCCGGTGCTTTCTCACACCTGTTACGCACATCTGTATACGCAATGGAAGATCCATGTCTAACTGTTACGATGAAATTTTCACCGAGAAAAAAATGGGTTTCACCAAAATCTACCCTTTTCTCTTTCAGGCTTATTTGTGCGGTTCGCAATGCAATGAAAAGGGAATCTCCATAATTTTCCAGCTTGGGGCGTTGGTGTGCGCGATGGGCATCCTCAATTGCCAAATCATGCAACCCGAATTCTTCCTGCACCTGCGCAAGCAATTCTTCTTCCGGTTCATGCAAGCCGATCCACACAAACCTGTCAGATTGTTTTAATGCTTCAGATACATCGGCGATCCCGATGTTTGAAACGCGGCGACCCTTGGAATATGCCGCGCAATTGATGACGGCTTCCATATGTAGTTAGTTGTTGTGTAATTGGAAATCTGTCTTTTAAAGCTATTCAATTTTGAAAGAATTGCAAAACTGCTGCGGTATTAGGTATTTGGTATTAGGTAATTGGTATTATGGTAAAGGGGGCCTCCCCTCGTACTGTTTCTTCCCTAATACCCAATACCATAATACCCTATTACCATACTACCCTGAAACATTCACCGACAATTCTACGACTCTTACCGACCGGTGCACCTGACCAGCCTATTGTGACTTGCCAAACACTGGGTTGTAGCCGTATGTTTGTCTAAAATCAAGCATATGGATAACGAACAAAACATAGGGCCATCAACCAATATAAGAAAAGGCAGGGGGCATATCTGGGGAGGGTTGATTGTACTCGCCATCGGCGCATTGTTATTAGCCAGGCAAATGGGGGTCTTCATACCCGAATGGGTTTTTACATGGCAGATGGCTTTGATCGCCGTCGGACTATTCTCTGGACTTAAAGATAGCTTCAGGGGCGGCGCGTGGATTATTATGATCCTTGTTGGTGGTATTTTTTTGTACGACAGGTTTGATCCCGAAATCGATATGAGGCGTTTTATATGGCCAATAATCCTAATCGGTATTGGAATGCTTATACTTTTCAAACCATCCAGGTGCCGCAGGTGGAAACACGGAAAAAGATTTAAGGAAGGATTTCAAAAATGGGAGCAGTCAAAAAGTTCTCATACTGCTGATGACACACAGTTTCATTCGAAGGAAGACTACCTGGATATGACTACCATTTTCGGCGGCAACAAAAAAATAGTTGTTTCTAAAAACTTCAAGGGTGGTGACATCACCAATTTCATGGGAGGGTCTGAAATAAACTTATCGCAAGCTGATATACATGGCACGGTGGTGATTGATGCCACCAATATTTTTGGTGGCGCAAAATTGGTAGTGCCCGCAAGTTGGGATGTAAAATCAGAAACCACTGCAATATTTGGTGGAATAGATGATAAGCGGGACTTGCATGCAATCAAGCCAGATCCTAATAAGGTATTGATCATAGATGGCACTTGCATATTTGGGGGAATAGAAATCAGGAACTATTAATTTCAAATTTAAGATTTAAGATTCAAAATTTAAGAATGACACATATTGAAACTGGAATCTGCAATCTTAAATCTTGAATCTTAAATCCGAAATCTTAAATCTCAAATTCTCTGCTATGAGCTGGTATCTTGCAAAAATAGTTTTCCGGATCATCTGTGGCGATGGCCAACACACACCACAGTTCGATGAGCAGTTGAGGCTTGTACGCGCTTCAAATGAGGATGAAGCATTTTTCAAGGCGCAGGAAATAGGTGAACAGGAAGAGGTTTCCTTTCTCAATATCAAGCGGAAGGAAGTTCAGTGGCAGTTCATTAATGTGTCGGAACTCTATCGGCTTTCAGCCTTGATTGATGGAGCTGAATTGTATTCAAGGATCAGGGAAACAGACGAAGCGGAGGAATATATCGAGCTGATTCACAAAAAGGCTCAGTGCATTATAGAAAAGCAAACTCACAAATTATTACACCTACTGTAAATATTCTCGTGTCCACCTCACCATTATCAGTTCCTAGATTTCGATACATTTTTGCAGCCTGCTGGCTTTGCTGGTGCGTGTTGCTTGGCCTTATGCTGCATTCGTTTGGTCTTTCCTGGGAATCGGCTTTCATCGATAGCGCTGTGAGTAATGGAATCCTGGTGTTGGCTTGCATCCTCCTCATCAATACTTTCAAATACTATCTCCCAAGGAAAGAACGCTATGGTTACATTCTTGGAATGTGCGGAACTGTTGCCGTTGTTTGGCTCTTTCTTACAAAGGCTATTCTTGTGCTGATACTTCCTGATGACTACAAGACATTTTATTCTGGATCCATTTATATCAGGCTTGCATTAGGATTTTTAATTCTTGGGTGTATGGCATTGCTGAGTGTTTTGTGGTATACGTTAAAGGATCAGCAACAAAATGAATACAGAAAGTCTGAGGCAGAAAAGCTGGCAAAGGAAGCAGAGTTGTATAAACTGAGACAACAACTGCAGCCACATTTTCTCTTCAATAGCCTTAATTCCATCAATGCACTCATTGGCACAAGGCCCGAAGAAGCGAGGCAGATGATTCACCAGCTTTCAGATTTTTTGAGAGGCATCTTGAGAAAGGAAGAGAACCAATGGGTGATGCTAAGCGAAGAATTACAACACCTGCAACTTTACCTGGAAATTGAGAAAGTGCGATTTGGGCACCGCCTGTCTACTTCAATTGAGGCAGATGATGCCAGCAAGCAGATGAAAATACCATCGATGCTTTTACAGCCCGTGGTTGAAAATGCAATCAAGTTCGGACTGTACGACACCACCGATATTATCAACATTGGATTAGAGGCTACAACAGAAAATGGTGAATTGATCATTACGGTAAAAAATCCTTTCGATCCCACAACAAGTCTCCCGCAAAAGGGAACGGGATTCGGACTAAGTTCAGTGAAGAGAAGGCTGTATCTCCTATTTGCAAGGACCGATCTATTGGAAACTATGACAAACGATCAATTGTTTATTACGCGCATTAAAGTTCCGCAACAATGAAAAAAGTTATTATCATAGATGATGAACCCCTAGCCAGGTCAATTGTGAAAGAATACCTGGCATTCTATCATCAAATTAAATTGGTAGAGGAATGCAACGATGGGTTCGAAGGGGTAAAGGCCATTCAACAACATAAACCTGACCTTGTATTCCTCGACATCCAGATGCCAAAGATCAATGGTTTCGAAATGCTGGAATTGATTGATGATCCTCCTCCCGTCATATTTACAACGGCCTTTGATGAATTTGCCATCCGCGCATTCGAAACACATGCCGTTGACTACCTTTTAAAACCATTTAGCAGGGAAAGATTTTCCAAGGCAGTAGATAAATGGCTCGACCAGCAAGGTCCTGCGGCCCAACAGAAAGCGGCTACTGATTCACTTTTAGAGTCAACAGCACATTCACCTTCGCAAACCGAACGAATTGTGGTGAAATCGACTGGTAGAATCAAGATCATACCCTTGCGCGAGATCCACTACCTGGAAGCAGCTGATGACTATGTAAAGATTTTTACAGCAGAAGGAAACTACCTCAAGAAAAAAACGATGAACTATTTTGAAGGAGTGCTGGATCCGAAATTATTTGTAAGAACCCACCGCTCTTATATAGTGAATGTTCAACAGATCACAAGGATCGATGCCTATGAAAAAGATAACCAGATGGCTATTCTTACCTCAGGCGTAAAAATCCCGGTAAGCAAGACTGGCTACGTCAAAATAAAATCAGTCTTAGGCATTTAACCTCAAATTTCGAAAAGTTCACGACTATAAAACTTTATAGCCATGAAAGCATCCACAGAAAGAAAAATAATCCGTTGGTTTCATATCCTTGCAAATATTCCTTTGATCGGATACATATATGGCCCCGTTTCAAATATACCGGAAGCAACATTTGCTTTAAAATGGCTGATTTTCCCGCTCATAATCCTTTCAGGCCTATGGATGTGGAAGGGGCATTTAGTCAAAAAATGGCTCAGGCAAGGAGCCACCAGAAATCAACACCAGTATCTTAATTGAGAAAGTGCATCCCTACTTCTCAAGTAGGACGATCAGGAAGATGTGCCAGTTGACTACTTGTCCGCCAATTGAACTGCGGGTAAGGTTTTTGCAATTCATCTTCTCAAATAATAATTATGATGAAAAATGCACTTATCTATGGCAGTTTCCTCCTGCTTGCTTCCATTTTTTCTTCTTGCGAGCTGGTTGAGGGAATTTTCAAGGCTGGCGTTTGGGTGGGTATCCTAATAGTTGTGGCAATCATTGGCCTGATTGTTTGGCTGGTTGGAAGAGGAAGGAAATGAAATGTTTGCATGGGATTGTCCATGATGAACGGCAGATGCCGCCATAAAATAATTCCTTAATTTCCATTAACCAAACTAACGCAGATGACTTTTAATACGCATGCTATTAATTGGTTTGAAATTCCCGTCATCAATTTTGAACGGGCAAAGAAATTCTACGAGACCATATTTGATTACCAGATGCCCGAAAATCAAATGGGTCCAGCCCGAATGGGGTTTCTCTTGTACGATTTTCAGAATGGAGGAAGAGGAGGTGCAATAGTTCACAATCCTGAATTCTATACTCCTTCAAAAAATGGAACACTTGTTTACCTGAATTGTGATCCAGACCTTTCGGTGGTATTGGGAAAAGTAAAAGATGCTGGAGGAAAAATATTGCAGGAGAAAACCTCCATTGGTCAAAACCTCGGTTATTGGTCAATAATAGAAGATAGTGAGGGCAACCGAATAGCACTTCATTCAATGAAGTGATCCTTTCGTCCCCTTCTTGTCCCTCGTATCTTGGACCTGCCTTGTTCCTTGTTCCTTGTTTCTTGTTCCTTGTTCCTTGTACCTTGTTCCTTGTTCCTTGTACCTTGTATCTTTACCCAGTGCTTCACAGGTCCACTATACAGCTCCTGCGCTTTCATTTCTCTATTTTTCTTTTGCCGGTTTTTTTATTTGCGCTCAGCCTGGTAAGAGAAGTGAACTGGTGGAACGCAATTCTTGCATTCGTTATTCTGCACTTGCTGGTTTACCCTTCCAGCAACGGATACAATTCTTATATGGATCGTGATACCAGCCCGATTGGCGGAATATTGAATCCACTTCAACCAACAAGGCAACTCTTTCATGTTTCAATTGCGATGGATGTGGTTGCAGTAGCCTCGAGTTTTTTGATAAGTATATACTTTGCTGCTGGTATTCTTTTGTACATCCTCGCGTCCAGAGCATACAGCTATCGCGGCATCAGATTGAAGAAATATCCTATTATTGGTTACCTGATTGTGTTGGTTTTCCAGGGAGCGCTGGTATTTTTTTTATCTTACCACGCGTGCAGCGTGGATCAATCGCTAAATCCACCCTTGTGGGGATTATTGGCAGCTTCCTGTCTTATTGGAGGATCCTATCCATTAACCCAGGTTTATCAGCACAGGGAAGATAAAGAAGATGGCGTGAAAACCATAAGCATGTTATTAGGAAAGAGGGGAACTTTTCTTTTCTGTTCAATTGTGTTTACGCTGGCAACCTTATTTCTCTTTTTATTGTATAAGCAGTCATCCATTATTTGGGCATTTTGGCTTTTTGTGATATGCATGACCCCGATGGTATGGTTTTTTGTTCAATGGATGCTAAAGGTGTGGAAGGATGGCCATCAGGCTAATTTCAGGAACAGTCTTTGGATGAACATACTCGCGGCCATGTGCACAACCATTTGCTTTAGCATTCTCATCATTAAGCATAACTCTTGAGTAAAATCATTTCAATAGGTACCGCAGTTCCGGCTTACCGCCATGCACAACTCAATATTCTGCAATTCATGCAGCCTGTTTTTGCAATGAGCGAACAGGAAAACCGCAAGCTGAAGTATCTCTATCATCACTCTGGTATCGATTACCGTTATTCAGTGGTCAGTGATTATAGTAGACCAATCGGCGAATGGAAATTCTATCCGCAAACGGAGAACCTGGATCCGTTTCCCTCACTCGAACAGCGGATGAACTGGTTCAATCGTTATGCAGCTCCCCTATCTGTTGACGCTATTCGAAATTGCGTTGACGGAAAAATACCAGATGATGCCATAACACATCTTATAACGGTTAGCTGTACAGGTATGAGTGCGCCGGGGCTCGACTTGCAGATCATGGAACTCATGGACCTTCCTAAAACGATATATCGCACCTCAATCAATTTCATGGGTTGCTATGCAGCAGTTCATGCACTGAAACTGGCCGATGCAATTTGCAAAGCAGAAGCAGATGCAAAAGTGCTGATTGTTTGTACTGAATTGTGCACTTTGCATTTTCAACGGGAAGCCACAAGTGACAACATCGCTTCCAGTCTGTTATTTGGGGATGGATCAGCAGCTGCACTGATCACAGCCGGCAAAGAAAAGAAGAAAGGGTTTGAAGTGACAGATTTTGATTCAGAAGTAGTTACCAAGGGAAAAAAGGATATGGCATGGGAATTATCATCTTCCGGTTTTCTCATGACCTTAAGCGGATATGTACCAGAATTAATAGAAGAAGATTTTGAGTCCCTGGTAGAAAGAGCACTGGGCAAGAGGGGCGTTAAAAAAGCCAGCATCCAACACTGGTGTGTTCACCCGGGTGGAAAAAGAATACTCGAAGCAATATATAAAAGTCTAGGGTTGCAGGCAAATGATTTGAAGCAATCCTTCGAAGTATTGCGGCAATTTGGCAATATGTCGTCTGCCACCATCCTCTTCGTTCTTAAAAACATGATGGAAGAGATCAGGCATCGCAAACCAGCGAGGCCGGAATTGGCATTGGCAGCCGCTTTCGGTCCGGGACTCACGATGGAAACCTTCCTAGCCAGCTACCATTGATCGTTCATTTTCTTATATTATCGATGATACTTGACCATTGTGGATGAAATCCCCAACATTTGAATGTCGCACCTATGTGCACCTATCTCTAGTCCTAAATTAAATTTCTTGAACCTCAAGAATCGTTCATATCAAAAAGAATTGTTGGACAGGAATGATATTCCATTTGAGGATATCGCCAGGAACATGAAAGAATTGAATTTCATCAACACCTATCTTGGCGGACATTCCATTTCCATTAGCGGATTAGAGATCCTGCTCTTCTCAGCTCCCTCATTTCCACATGAATTATTGATTTGTGAGATCGGATGTGGTGGTGGTGACAATCTTCAGGTGATCTCCAATTGGTGCACAACAAAAAAGATTAAAGTGCGGACGATCGGGATCGATATTAATCCAGATTGTATTGCTTATGCTCGTTCCACATTTCAGCATTCATCTGCAGAATGGATTTGTGCAGACTATAAAAATATTACGTTCAAAGAGAAGCCGGATATTATTTTTAATTCACTTTTTTGCCACCATTTCGACGACGAACAAATGATCCACATTTTGCAATGGATGGATCAACATGCCAGGATTGGTTTTTTTATTAACGACCTTCACAGGCATCGCCTTGCATTTTATTCTATCAGGTTGTTGACTCAGCTCTTTTCAAAATCTTATCTTGTAAAAAATGATGCTCCGATTTCCGTAACCAGGGGATTCAAAAGAAGCGAACTGGAAAACTTCTTCATAAAGGCGGGCATTGCTGATTATGCCATTCAATGGAGATGGGCGTTCAGGTGGCTGATAACCTCATCCAACAAAAGAAAGGAGTGAATAAAGCTGTACATAACCTTCCCTTCCCTCAGGCTGAAGCAGAGGGGCATCGTATAAATGATTACGATCTCGCTATCATTGGTGGCGGTTTAGGAGGATTGGCGCTTTCCATTTTATGCGCCCGCGCCGGATACCACACAGTTCTATTTGAAAAAGAACGCTACCCATTTCATCGCGTATGTGGCGAATACATTAGCCTCGAAAGCTGGAATTTCCTGGAAGACCTGGGATTGCCACTCAGCGATATGAATCTTCCATTGATAAAGCGGTTGATCGTATCTGCTCCGAACGGAAAATATATTGAACAAGACCTCCCGTTGGGAGGTTTTGGTATCAGCCGGTTTAAGATAGACTTCGAACTTTCCCTTCTTGCAAAGCATGCGGGCGTAGAAGTAATGGAAGAGACCAAGATAACTGACGTGGAGTTTAATGGATCTGGGTTCAGGATAGAAAGCAAACACGGAAATCATTCATCTACTCATTGCTGTGCTGCATTCGGCAAACGAAGTAACCTGGATGTTAAGTGGAAAAGGAATTTCGTTCAACATAAGCCCGGAAAGCTTAATAATTATGTTGCCGTCAAGTATCATGTTTACTTTGATTTACTGCCCGAACTCATATGCCTTCATAATTTCAATGATGGATATTGCGGGATTTCCCGGATAGAAGACAACCAATGTTGTCTTTGTTACCTCACCACTGCGAAAAATTTACAACAGAATGGAAACTCGATCGGCGAATTGGAAAAGTTAATTCTGGCCAAAAATCCCTTCCTCAGGAAAATATTCAGGGAGGCAATATTCGTTAGTAATGAACCGGTGGTGATTTCGCAGGTTAGCTTCGAAAAAAAATCATTGATCGAAGATCACATTCTGATGGTGGGAGATGCAGCAGGCATGATCACTCCTTTATGTGGAAATGGAATGAGCATGGCCCTCCATGGAGCGAAACTTGCTTTTGAATGTATTGATAGCTGCCTGAAAGGAAAAGTTGGTCGGGAGAACATGGAAGATCTGTATAGCAAGCAATGGAAGTCTTATTTTGCAACCCGGTTAAAAACGGGAAGAGTGATACAGGGATTCTTTGGGCATCCTCTTTTATCGAACCTGCTTATTGGAGGCCTTAAGCCATTTCCAGGTATCAGCAGGTGGTTGATCCGGCAAACTCATGGAGAACCTTTTTAGTATGAAGAAAGTTATTGCCAGTGGCATCAGTTTATTGAGTCTGTTTTTTCCCGCTGCCGCGCAAAATTACCATGCTGTTCAAGGTTCTTCTTATGCAGGAAGCCTGGGAATAGCAAATAATCCTGCATCTATGCTGAGCACGCCCTTCGGTTGGGATTTAACCCTGGCCGGGGCACAATTCAAGAGCTCAACCAACATCATCACTATTCATGATTTTTCATTGCTCTCCCCTTCAAAAAATTCCTCTTATTCCATTAATCCTGGTGATTTTGAACGAATGGCAAGGGTAAATGCCAACCTCAACCTGCTCAATGCAAGAATAGCATTGGATAGAAAGACCGCGATAGGATTTGGAGTCAACGTTCGTTCACACGGCAGGATAAAAACGAATCCATTCAATTATAATGATTCAATTAGTAGTGTTCGCGAATTTTTTGATTCGAATCCAACCAATCGTCCACTTGCAGGGAAATTTATCGAGAGTTCGTGGGTCGAGATCTTTGGAAGCTACTCACGAACGATCTGGGACAGACACGATAGCCGCTTGAATGCTGGAATCACGTTACGGGCGAGTCGCGGACTTTCAGGTGCGTTTGCAAATGCTGATGATATCCGCTTTCAAAGTCATCCGCAAGGCGGTTACGAATATTTTACATTAACAAGCGGGAGGGTCAGTTATGGTTATTCATCAAATTATGACCGCATTGATGATAATAAGAATACTAGCCAGAATGCAAGGGACTTTTTAGCATACACTGAAGGCGGGGCGGCCTTTGATCTGGGAGTTGAATACCTGATTAAGAGTGGGGCTATACCCATTTATGACGAGGATGATTATTTCGATTACGATTGGAAGATTGGTTTGTCCATCCTGGATGTGGGCCTGAATCAATATAAATATGGAACTGAAAGTGCAGTGGCTTCAGGCTTGCTGCCAAATTTGGCAGATTCAGTGCTTGAACAAAAATTCACCGACATCAGCGGCCTGGAGGAGGCTAACGATAGTTTAGCAACGATCGTGCAAAGCTTCGTACCCCTTTCTGGAAAATTCTCCATATTGAATCCTACGAGGCTTGTAATAAATGTAGATCGATTTCTATATGATGCATTTTATATTAATATGGAACTTTCATTGAATCTGTCTTCCCTTGCTGGAGATAAATATCATCATGTGGACGAATTAAATCTTATCACCGTTACACCCAGGTGGGAAACAAAAAACCTTGGGGTTTATATGCCCATTCAAATCAACGCTGCAGGAAACTTTTGGGTGGGAGGCGCATTCAAAGCAGGTCCCCTACTCTTTGGAGTGCATAACTTGTCCAACATCTTCTCAAAAGTCAAGATGCAGAATGGCGTAGGCTATGTTGCAATCGTAATCAGCCCTGGAAAACTTTTAGAAAAAAAACAGGACAGAAGACTTAATTGTCCT
>Ga0190270_10001159_pt1 | contig 12087 bp, 14 predicted proteins | sample Popmic320T_FD_133748 | JGI IMG/M metagenome (GOLD analysis project Ga0190270, IMG submission 133748) | Populus adjacent soil microbial communities from riparian zone of Weber River, Utah, USA - 320 T | ecosystem: Environmental > Terrestrial > Soil > Riparian zone | place: USA: Utah | collected... | reverse complement strand
GTCCGCCAGCTGTCCGCTACTCAGGAGGTCCGGTTGGCCTGTCTCGTGCCCAGAACCGCCGAGTCGGATCTCCGGCAGGTGTTCGACGAATGGCGGCAAGAAGAGGCCGGACGGGAGGCCACCTTGGCAGGGCCTTGGCCTCCGTTCAGCTTCGTCGACGAGCAGGAGGCCACAATCCATGTCAACGCCTAGGCGTCCCAAGGAATCGGTGGCGGACCGTATCCTCGCCGATACGGCAATGGATGCACTGAGCCGACGAGTGACGGCCGACCCTGACAAGGTGGAGCGCGGGCTCGTTCAGCTCGTTCTCACCTTGGTGGAGCTGCTCCGGCAGCTGATGGAGCGTCAAGCCATTCGCCGCCTCGACGCTGGTGCGTTGACAGAGGATGAAACTGAACGGGTCGGAGAGACGCTCATGCTCCTCGAGCAACGCATGGAAGAACTTCGTGATCACTTCGGTCTGGAACCGGAGGACCTAAACATCGACCTTGGTCCTCTCGGACGGTTGCTCTGAAGCCAAAAAAGCGGGGATTCGCGGCAGACCCGCGAATCCCCACCCGAGCGAATTGTTACCGCACGAGATTCAAGATGCGGTTCAGAATGTTCGTCAGCCGAAGTTCGCCAAGCAGTGACGTCTGATCCAGGAGCCCAACGACGGCACACAAAAGATTGCCGAGAAGGTTGCCCGGCCCTGGGAGAGCCTCTATATGCAGGTGAACTCGGTTGAGTGTTACGTGGAGGCCAAGGAGATTCAGGTCCAGCGGACCCAGAACGAGATTCAAGATATCGCAAGGCTGGCGTGTTTCTACGACTGAACCGTTGCGGAGCGGCAGTGAAACACGACGATCCGCAGTTCCGACGAGTGTCCCGTTCCCTCGACGCAGAATGGCGTGCAGTGTTCCGACGGCGTACGTATCGCCGCTCTGATGCACCCACCGGATGGGCGAAAAGCTTCCTCTAACCGTGCCGTTTCGGCCGAATTCGCCTCGCACGCGCGATTGGATCGATCCTGCTCTCCCCTCAGTGGCGGGAGCTGCGTTACTCTGCGACGTGCTTGACGACGACTTTGTATCCCTCGGGGTCACCGACGATGTTGCGGCGGCACCAGTAAGGCTGGCTGTCAACACAACGGCGACCAATACGGCCACTGCCCTGAGCGGCCTTCTTTGATGATTCATCGGGCGTCCTCCCTCTATTGTCTCGGACTAAATTGCCACGGACCCGATGGCGTTAATTCAGCCCGTGTACCCCCGTCGGCACGGACCATGCGTTGTGAAGTCGAAATTCCCGCTCCCAGTTTGATCTGCGGGGCGAGGAAGATGGAGGCTCGGCCGAACGGGCCGGAAATGTGGAGTCAAACCTGGACAGCCTAGAAGGCAAGTAGGAGGCGTCTCCCCGATCGTCTCAAGAGCTCCGGCTCGTACGATCTGGATTCAGTCGCCAGGCCATTCGCCGGTCCAACGCTGAAAGGCGCGGGCGCTGCCCCGATCGATGGCGGCCTTGACCAACCCGAAGATCGCACCCTGGATCGCGGCGGCGAGGAGCACCTCGCGAAATGTGTACTCCGCCTCCAGCGGGTCCGGCGCATCATCCGGTCCAGGAGTCCGCCGCCAAACCTGTTTGAACAATGCGCCTGCTACGAGCCCACCAATGACGCTGCTCGCCAGGCCGACCGGCCGGTAGGCGAGCTTCGCGGCCTTACTCATCGCTTCCGCGCCGCCGGACGAGGATAATGAGCCCGGCCACGACGACGAGCGCCGCCGCCCCGCGGGTCACTGCCGTCGGGTGTTTGCGTCCATACATGCTGAGCTGGCGACTCGTGTCGTTCGCTTGCTGGCGTAGCTCGTCGACCCGCTGGCCCGCGTCACGCATCGCCTCCCCCATGCGGGTCCGTAGGTCGAGGCGGCGACCGATCTCGTCGACTGTCTCCCCTAGACGTTCCCTGGCCTCTTCGATGTCATCCTGTATGGCCGCCTGATCATCCAAAACGGCCTGTTGGTCATATCTCTGTTGCTCGTCTCCGAGTCTTGATGCGTCAGTCACAGGTGGCGTCCTTTCAGAGCTTGGATGTCCTCCTTGGTGCTCTCCATGGCTTCGCGAGGCACCGGCGGCGTTCCGCGGCGAATCTGGTTTCGTCCAGTCGCGCCAACAACGCCGGCAACAATGAGCAGCACGGCCCCGATGACTACCGCGGAAAGCCATGCTGGCCAAGCGAGGTCGAGGCCAAGGATTGCCGCTGCAACCAAACAACCGAACCCGAACAGTCCCAGCACACCCGCGGCACTCATGAGGCTGGCCCCAGTGCCGAACCGCTTGCCTTTGTCCCTCATCTCGACCTGGGCCAAGCGAATCTCGTCGCGCACCAGCCGGCTGACCTGCTGGCTCAGCTCGCCGGTCAGCTGACCTAGCGAGGCGTCCTCTATCTCTGGCGTATCACGTTGCATCATGTGTCCCTCACGATGTCCTTTAGATAGAGCGACAGTGCCCAAACCGCAGTCGTTTCAAACTGACTCGGTGGGGAATAGGCGGAAGCGGCACGCACTCGCCTCACCGGTCCGGGCTTCGCGAGCAGGCTGTCGCCGTCTGCCTTTTATGGGCGATATTTTATGCCTCGATGTCCGGCATCAAGCGAGATCGTGAAGAGAGTTGTCAACTTCCGTCCATCCACCGACATCGCGCAAATCCAGCGTTACCTTCAATCGGCCTGACGGGGCGTACACAGAGGCCCCTGGACATCCGAATTCTCGTGCGCCTTTTCGCGGGGCATGCCAACGCGAGTTCGTGGGTACCTCCGGGCATCACCGATATGGGAGGGGAGCCACGATGAGGGCACTAACTTGGCAAGGCGTTCGGAAAGTGCAGGTCGAGGAGGTGCCTGATCCGGTAATTCAGGACCCTACGGACGCGATTGTACGGATCACTTCGACGGGCATCTGCGGGTCGGACCTGCACCTGTATGAGGTGCTGGGACCGTACATGACCGAAGGTGACGTACTCGGGCATGAACCGATGGGCGTCGTCGAAGAGGTCGGACCTGAGGTGACCAGCGTCGCGGTCGGTGATCGCGTCGTGATGCCGTTTCAGATCGCATGCGGCGACTGTTTCATGTGCAGTCAAGGGCTGCAGACCCAATGCGAGACCACGCAGGTCCGCGACCAAGGTATGGGCGCGATGCTATTCGGTTACACCAAGCTGTACGGCCAGGTGCCCGGCGGCCAAGCTGAATACCTCCGGGTGCCCCGGGCCAACTACAACCCGATCAAGGTGCCCGAGGGACCGCCTGACGATCGGTTCCTCTATCTGTCCGACGTCCTGCCCACGGCTTGGCAGGCCGTCGAGTACGCCGATCTTCCCGCCGGCGGCACCGTTGCCGTGCTCGGAGTCGGGCCGATCGGCGACATGGCGAGCCGGATCGCGCTGCACCGCGGCCATCGGGTCATCGCTGCCGACCTGGTGCCCGAGCGGCTGGAACGCGCGGGCAGGTTCGGCGCCGAGACGCTCGACATCCGCGAGCACGATGAGCTCGGCGACGTGATCCGAGAGCGCACCGATGGTCGCGGCCCCGATGCGGTCATCGATGCCGTTGGAATGGAGGCGCACGGCTCACCGGGTGCCAAGTTGGCCCAGAAGATGACTGCCCTCCTTCCGGACTCGGTCGCCGAGCGGCTCATGCAGAAGGTGGGATCCGACCGGTTGGCGGCCCTCCTCAGCGCCGTCGACATCGTCCGTCGTGGTGGGACCATCTCTCTCGTCGGCGTCTACGGCGGGATGGCCGACCCGCTGCCGATGCTGACGATGTTCGACAAGCAGATCCAGCTACGGATGGGGCAGGCCAATGTCCGTCGGTGGGTCGACTACATCCTCCCGCTGCTCACCGAAGACGATCCGCTAGGAGTCGACACCTTCGCCACCCACCGGCTTCCGCTGACTGACGGACCCCACGGATACGAGATCTTCCAAAAAAAGCAGGATAACGCCTGCAAGGTCGTTCTCAATCCCTGAACAGCAGGACGAACATCCATCTGCCCGTTTTGATCCCGCCCTGTTGAACTGAGCTCCGTCATGGCCGTCGGCGCGTCCAGGCGAGTCTCCCTAGCCTTCGATGCCGGTAGCGTCATGGGGTAGCCGAGCGAGAGTAGAGCCGAGATCGCAGGCCACCGCCCACAGCCCAGCGTGGTGTTCCGGACGTGACATGCTGTCCAAGTCGCTGCTGCTCGTCAGTCTCTCGGCCTTGCGTGTTGAGTGACTTCGACTCCGGCGAGCCCTTCTGCACCAGCCACACTGTGACGACGATGTATAGCAAGAACTGCAGATACTCACATTGCCAGTTCTCGGTCACGTCCACGGCGTAGTCGGCCGACAACAGGTAGTCCCACAGCGTGCTCGTCGGTAGCCCTGCCGCCCGCTGCTGATTGTTGAACTCCGCCTGACCGGCGAAGGCCTGACCCACCAATGCGACGAGAAACAACATGCCAAAGACGATGCTGAGTGAGTTTTCTCGAAGTGTTTTGCGCATCTGTCACCGGTGCAGGGACGCCGTTGTGATGAAGAATGCCAAGCCGGCCGCGATGCCGGCCAAGTAGGCCAGAACATGAACCGCATCGTCAGCCTCCCGTGACGAGACAGTCGTACGGCAGCGAGCGGCGTTGCCTACAGCCGGCGGCCACGATCTTCCAACCGGCGGCGTACTCGGCAAGAAAGACCGTGTCGGTGCGGAACCGCACCTGAGCATGGCGTCCAAACCGCTGCGACCTCTGCGCCCGCTGGTAGACCCAACCTGGTCAAGGTCTCGCCGTACGTGCTGTGCTCAGACTGCTCGACTTCCCGCCGCGTTTGCGGCGCTAGCAGATCACAAGCGGTCGAGACATCACCGGCGTTCAGCGCCGAATGGAACCGCTCAGCGGTGCTTTCTGCACCCGCGGCCGGTGTGCCACAACCCACGAGCGCACCCAGCCCTACCAACGCCAGGCCGACAGCCAGGGACGGCCGACCGCTGCGGAAACCACAACCCGTCACATGCCAAAGCCTCCCGCGCCCGCTGCGAAACCACGGTGAGGCGCGCCCATCTCAGACCTCCGCCGCGGCGCCTGACACGCTTCATTGACCCCGTCCGGTGAGTTTGTCGCGAGCGCGATCCACGAGACCCACGCCGGGTCCGAGGATCTTGTTCAAGGGAGGCGTGTCCGGCGAGGACGGGTGTGGCCGGGTTGGCGCGAGTTTCTTGGCCCGCTGGACCTTGTCGCCGAGCTCCCGCAGATCCTTTGCACTGACGTGTTGACGCAGCTTGGGGAAGAGTTCGTCCTCTTCTTCCTGTACGTGCTCTTTGACGTTCTCGCTCATCCGGCGAAACGTCCTCATGAAGTCCGGGTCGTCGGCATCGATGTCTTCCAGCGCCTTGAGGGCCTCCTCGACCTCGTTGTGGTCCGCGATTTCCTTATCAACGATGGCATCACCGTCGGGAAGGTGTTCGCGTGCCGCGGGGTACAAATACTGTTCCTCCGCGACCGAGTGTCGGACCAATTCGGTGAGGACCTGGTCGGTGAGCTCCCGCCGCTCGGTCGGATCGATGACCTGTTCGATCTGCTCGAACAGCTCCTCGACTTCGCGATGATCGTGGGTGAGCACCCCTATCACATCTTCCTGATCGGTCATGGCGTTTCCTCGCTCTCGTGAAGGTGAGCGACCGGTACCCGCACGATCGATCGGGAAACGTCCTCAGCGGAACCTTTGCCGCGCAGCTGACCACCACGCCGCCGTCCGAGACCATGGGCCCGAGCGATCCGGTCAGAAAACCGCCTTCCCGCCGGTCACTCCGAGGACGGTTCCGGAGACATAACTCGCATCCGATGGCGAGGCGAGGAACACGAACGCTGGTGCCACTTCACCGGGCTGTCCGGCGCGGCCGAGCGGCGTGTCCTGGCCGAACTCGCGGAGATGGTCACCGTCTTGGGTAGCGGGCTGCAACGGCGTCCAGATCGGGCCCGGTGCGACCGCATTGACCCGAATGCCGCGCGGACCGAGCTCGCTGGCCAGATTGACGGTGAAGTTGTTGATCGCAGCCTTGGTGGCCGCGTAGTCCAGCAGGGAGACGGACGGATCGTACGCCTGGATCGAGGTGTTGTTGATGATGCACGATCCCCTCGGCATGTGGGAGATCGCCGCGCGTGTCAACCAAAACAGCGCGTAGAGGTTCGTCTTGAAGACGCGATCCATGTCGTCTGGATCGATCTCCTCGATCCCGTGGGTCCGCGCCATCTGAAATCCAGCGTTGTTGACCAGGATGTCCACGCCACCTAACTCGGCAACGGCTCGGCGAGGCAAGGCCTCGCAGACGGTTCGCTCAGTGATGTCACCGGCCAACAAAGCGGCCGAGCGACCGGCCTTCCTTACCCACCGCGCGGTCTCCTCGGCGTCTGGCTGCTCGGCCTCGAGGTAGGAAATGGCGACGTCGGCGCCCTCTCGGGCAAACGCGATCGCGACGGCGCGGCCGATGCCGGAGTCCCCTCCGGTGATCAGCGCACTCAGGCCGCGCAGTCTCCCGGATCCGGCATACGACTCTTCGCCATGGTCGGGAGTGGGGTCCATGGCCGACGTGATGCCTGGCGGCTCCTGCTCCTGGGAGGGAAAGCCACCTTGGTCGTCGACCAGACGCTCGGCACGTCGGGAGATTTCGGACCCGATCTCGGACATGTCCACCACCTCTATTCCGCTTGGCTTTTGACGTCGAGTACCCAGCAGGTCTTAGTCCATCCACTGACGTGCACATCGACTCCCTGCTCCAGCGACTGCACGCCGCCGAGTCGACGTCTCCCGCCTTTTCACCCGACAGACGGTTGCTCATACAAACGGCTAGGGCCGAGAGTCGCCGCAGTCCCGCCCGAGCGGGCTACACCAGGCTGCGCGTCACCATGTCGAACAAAGCAATGGGCCGGCTGGTCGCATCCTGTGCGCCGCGGTTCATCGCCTCGAGGCGATGGTCTTCTCCATTCGAATCCGTGTAGACGAACAACGGAGTCGAGTGGTCGCCACCCGAACGCATGGCCTCCAGCAGCGCATACCCTTCTCGGTCACCTTCGTAGTCGCCCCGCTCGGAGATCACGACCGCGCCATACTCCTCGCGTTGCACGTGGCCCTGTGCGCCGGTGGCGTTTGGCGAGTGGTCAACCTGGATACCGATCCGCTCGAATGCCTGCCGCTCGAAGACGTTGGTGTCCGGTTTGTCGTCGACCCAGAGGATGCGCCGCCTTACTCCGGGATGGCTGTCCAGCCGCCGCCGAGCCGCAAACACCGCGGCCGCGGTCTCCTCTGCCTGGACAACGGATGCTTCGTTGCCCGCCCGTTCCAGCTGGGCGTTGAGCAGCGGCGACATGACGGCAAGGAAGGCTGTCTCGTCGACAGTCTCGACGGACTCTACCGGCGCGCTTGCCCGTCGCGTGATCGGTCGAACGAACATCACAAGGATAAGGACGGGAAAGAGCACGACGAAAGCGATCAACACACTGCGGTCGAAGTCGCGAAGGTCTGAGGCTGTCGCGAGGACGAGACATGCCAATGCGTAAACGAAAAGTACTAACAGAACGATCAAGCCGACCGCATTCATACCGAGTCGCCCGCCTGCTCCGTACGTCGAGTTGTCGTTAGTCATCGTCGACCTCCGGGCCACAAGCGAATGAACCTCCACCTTGATTTGTACCCGTGGACAATCCGATCTAACGGTCCCGACGCCCCGCCGCGACACTGAGGTCCCACAAGATGCACTGTTTCGGCTCAACACGGTTCGGGTACGCACGCGGTGTTGCTGTATCCCGTGGGTCAGGAGGCGATGATGCCGGAACAGTGGAGCAGTAAACGCGAACGACAATACGACAAGATTCGGAAGTCCGAGCGCGAGCAAGGCGAGAGCCCGAGCCGCGCGAAAGAGATCGCAGCGCGCACAGTCAACAAGGAACGCGCAAGATCCGGCGAGTCGAGGCAAGCCAGCCGTACCTCGACCGACGACGTCTCATCCGGTCATCGGGGCGGCAAGCGGTCCGGCAAAGGCTCCGGTGGACCGACCAGAGACCAGCTCTACAACGAGGCGAAACAGCGCGGCATCAAGGGCCGGTCCCAGATGACCAAGCGTCAGCTCCAAAACGCCCTCAATGCGAAGTGAGCGATGGCGCCCCTCCCGTCGCCTCGCGCCGACCAATCGTCTTCGTGTGTTTGTGCGGTTTCTCAACCTGACCGCAGTCGGCCTCTACGGTGCCGCGTTCGTGATGCGCCGCCGCGGCCAGCATGGGTGGACGTCGGCCTCGGACTGCCCGGGGCGTGACCGCGAGCGGCGGCGGGTACATCGGCGTCGTGTGAACATCCCACGTAGCGTCGGCACCAGGACCCGATCTTCGACCGCGAATCCAATCACCCGGCTGCCGCCGCCGGGAAGGATGATGCGCGCCATGTAGCTCGTTGGCTCCGAGGATGCCAACTGTCAGCACGGCTTCAGGACCAGCCATGCGACGTGCGACGTGACCGCTTGTCTGTGAGCTGACGGTGGGCGCGTTGGGTGGTCTCACCACAACCGTCCAGAGGCAGGCTAAACCTACAGACGTTTGCCTTCTGACGGCCACCACCCTGCGTTAGGCGACCACCGCGGCTTACCGGCTAGTCCGGAACAGATTGTGCTGTTGCTTTGTGATCGCCGCCGGCTCTGTCGCCGGGCGTGGACGCCGTCAGGGCGAATCCTGACAAGACGACGAGGGCGACGCAGACGACGAAGCCGATCGCGGACCAGATGCCACCCCAGACCACGACTAGCCCGATGCCGAACAGGGCAACACCGACAAGTCCGAGAATGGCAGTAACAACGGCGAAAACCGTTCGAGGCTCCGGCATGGCAGGAACACGGTTGACGTGTCGAGCCAGGTAGTGGGCGTCGGACCACATGCTTCCTCCTGGGGATACGGCCATCGATCCGTGTACCCACCATCAGCACATCCACACATCGATGCCGCCGACGGCCGCTGGTCGCGTCCGCTAGCCGAATGCCGTCGACCCTTGCTCCCGTACACCGGCTGACATGGGGCCGGAGGTTCTGAATGAAGTGTCTGGGGGTGGTGTGATCCTGTTGCCGTGAATCTGAGCCAGCGCGATTTCGACCGGATTCCGGGCGAGAACCTTCGGGTGCCGCGGGGATGAGTTCAGGTGGGAACCAACCGGCGCTACGGATCGCCCGCCGAGCGGACCGAGATTCGGCGCCGCAAGGCCGGGACGGATCCTCCGCACTATCGGCCGCGTATCGGGACCTTGGGCGCTAGTAGGTCGCCGCCATCCTCTCCACCTCGCCCCGGCGCAAACGCGGACCCCAAAGATCCGAGTCAAGTGCGGACGATGGTTTGCGGCAACGGGAGGGCCGTGGAAGCGATCATTCATCGGTCCAACACAAAGACGCTGCATGTGACTACCTCAACGGAGAGCTCGGCGTAGAACGAGTCCAACGTCTCGACCTCGAGCTTCGCCAGCGACACCCCGCCCATCAAGGGTCTGATGTGTTGACGGACCTTACCTTCGTAGCCGCGTCGTGTTTGGTCGTCGACGTCATGGACGTCAATCCACTTGTCGAGAAGTTGACTGACCGTGGCACGGGTTCGCGGGTTGCGCTTCTCGTCGACCTGGCCGAGCAGGCGAGTCAACGCCTTCTCTGCTTGGGTTTCGATGCTGCCTCGTGAACGGTGGCGGCGATGCGACGCCCCCACGAAGGAGAGGCTACACCGATTTTAGGCCACGAGCGGGTCCTCGCGGAGACCCCAGTACGACCCAAATTTCGAGCCTCTTAGGTTCGTGACCTGCGGTCTTAATCGGTGGGGCGGGCGGGACTCGAACCCGCGACCCAGGGATTATGAGAGCCCCGCTCCCCCGCTACTCCGGTCCACTCCAGGCGCCAGGAGTCCCCCTCTCCCCCACTCCAGCCCCGTCGAACCACGGCAGATGACGCCATTTGATTCCACAAGAGATTCCACGCCGACCCGGCCTCATCCCCGGGTTGCCGAGCCCGGCCCTTCTGAGGTCAAAGGCGCGCCTTTGCGGGCGGCCTGCTCGCTGCGGGCGACATACCTCTGGCCGCCGTCCTCGCTCGCGCCGCCCCACGAACAGGGATGCACCACATCTGAGGCCACCCGGCGGAGCCTGGCTGCGAAGTCAGCCGACGCACCGTGGCCGGGGGCCCGCACCCGGTAGCACCAGTCTTCGGCCTCTACTCCGCGCCTCAAGGGCGCCTGTCGGCGTCACTGCGTGATCGGCAAGCCGACCCTTGACCCCGCTTCACTCCGACCTACGATCCGGCAGCTACCGGGTGCCGAGCCCAGACGTGGCCAGGAACGAGAACGGACGGGTTGTCTAGCTCTTGGTGCTCTTTCGGGTTCGGCTGGCCCGTTTGGCCGGGGCGGCCGTCTTCTTAGTACTGGACCGTTTGGCCGGCGCAGCCTTCTTCTTGCTGGCTGGGCCGCGCCCCGTCTCCTCCTCTTCCTCCTCTTCCTCGTCTTCGTCGTCTTCGTCGTCGCCCAGGAAGTCGGAGACCTTCTCCGAGACGGCCTCGATCGCTCCCCTGCCCTTGCCCTCCTGATCGGACTCGGTGAGGCCCTCCATGAGTTCTGGGACCCCACTGACCTGGGTCTCGGTAAGGTCGAGCCGATTCACCGCCTCGGCGAACCTCAGGTAGGTGTCGACACTGGCCACCACGATCCGAGCATCCACCGTCAGCAGCTCGATACCGACCAAAGACACCCGGACATAGATGTCGATCACCAACCCCTTGTCGAGGATGGTGTCGATCACGTCCGCCAAGCTGCTCGGGGCCGGGCGGTCCAGATAGCGGTTCGTGGCGTGCGTTGCGATAGTCATGGGTCTCTCTGCTCTTCGGTCGTTTTCCGCCAGCGCCATTGCTCTGGATGCAGGTCGGAGTCTTGGACGAAGAACGGACCGCCCGCGTAGGTCCTGTCGAGGAGTCCCTTCTTCGCATCCGTGAACGAGCCTGTACCCAGCCCGGCCGCCAGCACGCATCCGTACAGGACAGGAGTGCGCAACTACGCATCGAGCGACAGCGGAGCCCAACCGGGCGGTACATCTGGTGACCGATCGCCATCTGCCAGCCACGCCATGTGTCGGCGAGATGCCTGCAAGCTGGCCGCCAGCCAGATGACCTGCATGCTCTCCTCCGGGAGCGGTACACGGCGGGCGGGCCAGCATTGCTGAGGCCGAGAACATGGACAAGTTCCGTCCCCAGTTCGACCACGTGATCCTACTCAGCGCACCCGTCGACGTCATAGTCCAGCGGCTGACGACCCGAACTAACAACCCATACGGTCAGCGACCCCCCAGATCACGGAATCGCTGCATTACAAGGACACCGTAGACCGCTTCTGCGTCGGACAGCGACGATCGAAATCGACACCACCGCACCACTCAACCAGGTCGTCGCGGCCATGCTCGATCATGTCAACCCGAAGCCATCTCAGCCGTAACCTGTGCCGGGCTAACTGCCGTTCTACGTGTCCCCACGACCGCTCACATCACCCCGGTCACGTCCGTTAGGTTGGTCGCGCCCAGACGAAGGTGTCGACCGGCCGGGGTTCCGGCGTCGGCCGTCAGGACTAAGCGAAGGAGTCGGTATGCGCAGGATCGTCGTGTCGATGTGGACCACGCTCGACGGATACGTGGCGGGACCCCAGGACGAGATGGACTGGCTGGCCGTCGACGGCGACATGATGGCGTACGAGACCTCCCTGGTCACCGATGCCGAGGCACTGCTACTCGGCCGGGGCACCCACGGAGACTTCGCCGGCGCATGGCCCAAAATCGCCCGGGACGACACAGAGCCGCCCGCGACCCGCGCCTACGCGCAGCGGGTGGACGACATGCCCAAGATCGTCGTGTCCCGGTCCGGGCAGACGGCGGACTGGGACAACACGTCGCGCCTGGACTCCCTCGACGCGGATGCCGTGGCCCAACTCAAGAACGGGGGCGACGGGGACCTCGTCGTCTACGGCAGCCTGGGTGTGATCGCCGACCTTCAGGAACTGGGCGCGGTCGACGAGTACCACCTGCTGGTGCACC
>Ga0190270_10001158_pt1 | contig 12092 bp, 9 predicted proteins | sample Popmic320T_FD_133748 | JGI IMG/M metagenome (GOLD analysis project Ga0190270, IMG submission 133748) | Populus adjacent soil microbial communities from riparian zone of Weber River, Utah, USA - 320 T | ecosystem: Environmental > Terrestrial > Soil > Riparian zone | place: USA: Utah | collected... | reverse complement strand
TCCTGGCGTGCGCGCAACCAGTCGAGCGCCTTTGCCAGCCCGGGATGCGACGCCGGCACCCCCGCGCGCCGCAGCACGAACGCGGTGAAAGCGGTTGCATAGGCGTGGCTGCCGGTGGCCGGCGGCGCATCTGGGTGCGCCATCCACGGCCCCAACGACTCGATCGTCCACCCGCCGTCCGGCTGCTGGCTTGCGAAGGTCTCCGCGATGAGCGCACTACGCGAGCCATGCCCAATCAACGACAGCGTCGACGTTGACGCCCAGAGCAGCGCCAGCCGATCGTGCAGGCGTGGCGGCGACGGCGGATTGGCGAGAAACGCAATCAGTGAGGCGGCAGGCGCCTGGATTGCGTGATCCTGTCGATAGGGTTCCGGCGTGTTTCCGAGCGCAAGCGCGACGAGCGACGCACCGTAGTACCCGGACTCGGGGTTCTCCCACGGATCCAGGTTGGCTTCGTACCATTGCCAGCCACCCTTGCCGGGGCCGTCGGCTTCCTGGAGTTCCCACAACCGGTCGAACGCCTGTTTCCGATGCGAGCTCATCGCGGTACGGGCATCGTCACCGTCGAGAAACATCGCCCCGAAGACGGCCTCGACGGTGCCGAGCGCGCCTTCGGCCGGCTTGGTCAGCTTCGTCCTGAGCCGATTCAACAGGCCGGTCTCGAATTCCGTCGGCTCCGCTTCATGGAGCGCGCGCCGCAGCGCCGGACGCGCCAGCAGGTAGGTCATGCCGGTATGACAGGTCACGCAGGGGCCGTCGGCCGACTGCGCGGTCTTCCAGGCGAACCATTCCTTCTGCCGCGCGTCGAGGTAGCGGGCCGCCAGTGCCGGGCTCCACTCGGCGTTTACTGGCGCCGCGTCGGCGGCCGCCAGCAGCACCGCGATCGTCAGGGCCAGGCGGAGGCGCGGCATGCGGGCATTCTAGTGCGGCGACGCGGGATCGCGCTCGCGCTCGAAGGCGACGAGCGCTGCCGCGCGATAGAACCCGTGCACGAACTTTCCGTACGGCAGCGTCACGAACAGCGCGAGGACCGTCGCGAGATGCACGATCAACAGCACACCCATCGCCGCACTGGCGCGAAGCCCCAGCAGCACCAGGCCGGTGACGGTCGTCGTGAACAGCAGAGCCAGAAACGAGCGGTCGCCCGCGCGCTGCGCCGGATCGCCGAGCGAGGGATCGCGCCTGCCGTAGAGCACCCACAGCCCGCTCGAACCGGCGGTGAGGCCGACGCCGCCCAGCGTCCCGAGCACGACCGGCAGGCTGGTGATGCCGTAGGGCGCCAGCCACCCGAACACGCCGTGGTAAATCGCCGCGACGGTCGTGGACGCGAAGCAGAGCAGGAAGCCGCCGAGCACCAGGTGGTGACACCACCGGCGCCAGGGGCGACGCTCCTCCTCGCCGGACACGCAGTCGGCGCCCGCGGCGTGCAGATGGCGCAGCGTTAGCGCGTCCCTGATCGCACGCCAATCGCGGCCCCCGGCCGGAGACCGCCCGGCCTCGACGCCCGATCGGCGGACGTCGCCCGCAAACCGGGCGACGCCGATGGCGAGCGCCAGCACGGCAAAGACAAAGACGCTCCCGAAGACCGCGACCATGACGGCATGCGGCACCACCGCGTAGAAGTCGCCTCCCGGCCGCGCGCGCCACACCGCGCCGCCGGCGGTGAGGACCGAGGTGGCAAAGAACAGCGCCGTGAACGCCACCACCAGGCCGGCGGTGGTGAGCGGGGCGTTGCGGCGCAGCCGCGCGGCCAGCGGCTGCGGCCAGGCGTAGTGCTCGTACGAGTCGAGCCGGATTTCCGCCAGGGTACGCGGCACGTTGATCCCGAACTCGTGCGGCGGCGCGTACTGGCAGGCGTAGAGGCACTCGCCGCAGTTGTGGCACAGGTTTGCCAGGTAGGCGAGGTCCACGCGATCGAACACCACGCGCTGCTCGATCGCCGGGAACACCGGACAGAACTGCTCGCAGTAGCGGCAGGCGTTGCACACGGTGAGGACGTGGGCGCCGTGCGCCAGCGGATCAGCGTGCGGCATCGGCGGCTTGCGCTCCAGCAATGCGTCCGAACACGGTACCGATGGTCATCCCGATGCCGGCGAGGTAGCCGCGGCGGAGGATGTTGCCGGCCATCACCTCCCCCGCTGCGAAGAGGTTGCGGGACGGACGGCCGCGCAGCACGACCCGCGCCCGGTCGTCCACCTTGAGGCCAAGGTAGGTGAACGTGATTCCGGGGCGGAGCGGGTAGCCCTGAAAGGGCGGCGTGTCGAGCGGCAGCGCCCAATGGCTCTTGGGAGGCGCGAGGTGCCTGGTGCGGCAGTTGTCGAGCGTCTCGAGATCAAATTGTCCCGGCTCGAGGGCGGCGTTGAACGCGCGTACGGTGGCTTCGAGCCGCTCGGACGGCAGGCCCAGACGCGTGGCCAGTTCCCCGACGGAGCCGGCGACGATCGGCGGGAACACCGACGGCATGAAGCGGCCGGCCATCTTCGCGTCCACGAGGCACCAGGCGTCCTGCCCCGGTTGCGCGGCAATCAGCGCCCCCCAATTCGCGTATCTCTTGGGCCAGAAGTCCTCGCCCTCGTCGGCAAAGCGGTCGCCGTGCCGGTTCACGACGATGCCCAGCGGAATGCAATCGAGCCGCGTGACGATGCCGCCGTCGAACCGTGGCGCGCGGGCGTCCACGGCAATCGCGTGACACGCGCGGGGGTCGCCGACGGATTCGGCCCCCGCGGCCAGCAGCAGCTTCAGCGGGCCGCCGGTGTTGTACGGGGTCCCGCGTACGATGAAGCGATCGGCCGCCTCGCCCCACGCCTCGCGCAGCCACTCGAGGTTCGATTCGAACCCGCCCGATGCGATCACGGCGGCCGCGGCACGCACGACCCGGTGTTCGCCGGCCGCCAGGGTCTCGATGCGGACTTCCTGGTCCTCGACCTCGAGGCCGACCACCTCGGTGTCGTAGGCCACGTCGACGCCGAGGCGTGCCGCGGCGGCGTAGTAGGCGTTCATCAGCGATTTGCCGCCGCCCAGGAAGAACGCGTTGGTCCGGGAGAGGTGCAGCGTGCCACTCAGGGCGGCCTGAAAGCGCACGCCGTGGCGGCCCATCCACTCCGCGCATTCGAGCGACTGCTGGATCAGCAGGCGCGCGAGCGCTATGTCGGTCTCGCCGCCGTTCACGCGCAGCAGATCGGCGACGAACTCGTCCTCGGCGTAGGCACCGGTGAGCACCGGCGTCGGCGCGAGGTGCGCGCAGCGGAGGTTGCGCGTATGGCGGCTGTTGCCGCCGCGGAACGCCCGCGGCGCCCGCTCGACGACCGCCACGCGGCAGCCGGCCTCGCGCGCGGTGAGTGCCGCGCACAGCGCCGCGTTGCCGCCCCCGACCACGAGGACATCGTAGTCGCCGCTCATGACAGACGCCGTTTCACCAGCGGCGGCACGACGAGCGCGGCAGCGGCGACCGCCAGCAGCACCGCGCACAAGGGGCGGGTGACGAAGACCGACGGATCGCCTTCGCTGATCGCCAGGGCGCGGCGGCACTGCATCTCCGCGAGCGGTCCCAGCACGAGTCCAAGGACCGCCGGCACGAGCGGCACGTCGTGCACGCGCATCACGCAGCTGATCGCGCCCACCGCGTAGAGCAGCACCAGGTCGAGCATCGACGTGTTGAGGCTGTAGGTGCCGAGCGAGGCCAGGACCAGGATGCCGCCGAAGAGCAGCGGGCGCGGCACGAGCATCACGCGCGCCCACACCGGCGCGAGCGGCAGGTTCAGCACCAGCAGCATGACGTTGCCGATGTAGAGGCTGGCGATGAGCGTCCACACCAGGTCGGGCCGCGACGAGAACAGCAGCGGTCCCGGCTGCAGGCCGTACTGCTGGAACGCCGCCAGCAGCACCGCGGCCGTGGCCGACGAGGGCAGGCCCAACGTGAGGAGCGGCACGAGCACGCCGGCCGCGGCGGCGTTGTTGGCGGCCTCGGGCCCGGCCACGCCCTCGATGGCGCCGTGGCCGAATTCCTCGGGACGCGGGCTCAGGCGCTTCTCGACCGCGTACGAGAGAAAGGTGGGAATCACCGAGCCGCCGACCGGCAGCACGCCGAGCGGGAACCCGATGCCGGTGCCGCGCAGCCACGGACGCCAGGAGCGGCGCCACTCCTCGCGGCTCATCCCTGTGAACGTCTGCAACGCAACCGCTTCGACCGGCTCGCGCCCGTGATGCCACGCCTGGTAGAAGGTCTCCCCCACCGCGAAGAGACCGATGACCAGGACCAGCACGTCGATGCCGTCGAGCAGCTGCGGCACGCCAAACGAGAACCGTGCGGCGCCGGTGAGCTGGTCGATGCCGATGAGGCCGAGCGCGAGGCCGAGAAACAGGCTGAACAGACCGCGGGCGAGGGACCCGCCGAGCACTGCGGTAACGGCGGCAAACGCGACAATCGAGAGCGCGAAGTACTCGGCAGGCCCGAACCGGAGCGCCATCGCGGCCAACGGCGGCGAGAAGAACGTGAGCGCAACGGTCGCGAGCGTTCCGGCTACGAACGAACCCAGTGCCGCGGTCGTGAGCGCCGCGGCGCCGCGCCCCTGCCGCGCCATGGCATACCCATCGATCGCCGTCGCAATCGATGCGGTCTCGCCCGGCGTGTTGAGCAGGATGCTGGTGGTCGAGCCGCCGTACATCGCGCCGTAGTAGATGCCGCCGAACATGATGAACGCACTGACCGGATCGAGGCTGAACGTGATGGGCAGCAGCATCGCCACCGTGAGCGCCGGGCCGATGCCGGGCAGCACACCGACCAGCGTGCCGAGCAACACGCCCGCAAAGGCCCACCCGAGATGCGCCCACGAGAGGGCGCTCGCGAACCCGCCGCGCAACAGCTCGAGCGTGTCCACGAAGATCTAGTGTCCCGGAACCGAAGTTCGGTGACAGATATTCCGACCGCGGCGCCCGGATCGCAAGGCGCGAAGAGCGAGCTTATTGGGCATAAGTGAGCGATGAGCAACGCAGCGAGGCGGGATGCCCCGGTTGGAATATGTCAGCGAACTTCGGTTCCGGGACACTAGAGCCACCCCGCCAGCACGCCAGCCGGCAGCGACAGCTGCAGCACACGGGCGAAGACCAGGTAGGCCGCAGCCGACAACGCGACGGCAAAGACCCCGTCGCGCAGCGGGTGGCGCGGGTCGAAGGCGCGGGCGGCCAGCCAGAAGAGGACCGCGGCCGCAATCACGAAGCCTGCCCGTTCGAGCAGCGCCACGTGGAGCGCCACGGCACCGGCCAGCAGGACCAGGGGCGTCCGGCCGCGCCGCGGCGAGGCCGCGCCCGTGCGCGCACGCCCGCGCGCCTCGCGTACTGCGAACACCGTGGCCGCCACCAGCCCGGCGAGTACCAGCCATGGATACGGCTCCGTCGTCGTGCCCGCTTCTTCGCCGCGCGACCCGAAGCCGAGCTTGCCGAGCACGTCCCGCACGCGCGCCTCTTCCGCCTGGACGAAGCGGTCGAACGGCTCGCCCGCCAGGTAGCGGTCCAGCCAGCGGTAGCGGGCCAGCGCCTCCCGCCATTCAGGCGAGCGGACCATCGCCGCGATCACACCGTCGAGACGTGCACGGTCAGCGGCGGTGATGCCCGGCGGCGCCATCAATGCGCGCCAGTTCTCGAACTCGACGTCGACGCCCTGCTCGCGCAGCGTCGGGATGTTCACGCCCGGGAGCCGTAGTGCGCTCGAGATCGCGAGGGGCCGCAGCGTGCCCGCATCGATCTGCGGCGCGAACTCGGCGAGGCCGTTGATCCCGACCGAGACCTGCCCTCCGAGGATGGCCGGCATCGACTCGCCACCGCCAGAAAACGCGATGTAGTTGACCCGGCTCGGTGCCACGCCAAGCGCATCGGCCACCAGGCCGGCCAGCATCTGTTCGCCGCCGCCGCCCTCCGAACCGCCGGCCCACGAGATCGACTCGGGGCGGGCGAGAAAGGCATCGAGCAGATCGCGGAGACTGCGGTAGGGCGACGCCGTCGGCACCGCGATCACTTCGTATTCGCCCGTCAGGCGGGCCAGCGGCGTGACCTCGTGCAGCGTCACCGGCGAGCGCTGCGTGACGATGCCGCCGAGCATGATCAGCCCCGATACCATCACCACGCCACTTCGGCCCGACTCGTTGCCGATGAAGCGTGCCAGTCCGATCGTGCCGGCCGCGCCCGAGACGTTCTCCACCGGGACCAGGCGCACCAGGCCCGCGCGCTGCAGCGCCTGCTGCATCGCTCGGGCCGTCTGGTCCCACCCGCCGCCAGGTGCCGCCGGCGCGATGATGCGGAGCTCGTCCACCGCGGGCTGCGCCGCGAGCGGCGCGGCCGCCGCCACGACGGCAGCAACCGCCGCATACATGACCGTGGGTCGCACGCGCAACGTCATCGAACTTCGACGACGGCGCTACGGCTGCCGCTCGAAGAAGGACTTGGACCGCTCCTCGGCGGCGCCGGCGCCGGCCACCGTTTCAGCGGTCATCGTCTTGCCATCGACCGCGACCGTGAACTGCCCGGTCGTGACGTTCACCCCTTTCAGCTTCATCACCAGGTCGAAGGTGCGCGGGCCCGTGGTCTTGAGCGACGCGGTCATTCCCGGCGGGACGGCCGTGGGCGGACCGGTCAACGGCGCTTCGCGTCCGTCGGTCGAGACCACCGCGCTCCCGCCGAACGACGGCCAGGACACGTTCACCGTCTTGCCGTCGGTGGACGACATCTCCAGCAGGCTCTCGGTCTGGACCGTCTTCGTCTGCCACACGCCCGCGAGGCCCGGTCCGCCGGACGCGCGCGAGAAGACGATCGTCTGCTCGAATGGCTTCGGCACCAGATAGTCCGTCTTCATCGTCAGCGTCTTGCCGTCCTCCGACAGCGTGTAGGTGTCGATGTTGTTGTCGGTCTTGGCCATCCGGTAAACGGTGCGCCACGTGCGCGGACCGGTCTGCGTCCAGGTGGCGGTGGACTCGAGCGGTGAGGGCCGTTCGGTCCCATCAATACGGAACGTGTAGGTGATCCCCTGCATCGTCATGGTCATCTCACCCGACGCTGCCTGTGTGAAGACGAGGCGCGTGGTCTGCAGATCGCTCCTGGCCGGGTTGAACTTCCAGCGGCCCAGGAACGGCAGCGCCGGGGTCTGGGCAGCGACGAGCACATCGAGCACGCAGGCGAGGGTCAGAGCCGAGAAGCAGACGGCGCGGACGGTCGTTCGGGGCATGGGACACTCCCGTGAAATCGGGGTCTACGGTCGTGCGTATCCGTGGAGGCGGGCGTTCGTGTGCCGGGATCATAGCCCACGCACTCAGCCGTTGACCGCCGCTCGGACGGCCGTTACAGTGGCGCCGATGCGAATCTGGAGCGCCATCGCCGCGGTGCTGCTCGCCTCGGTGGCGACATCGGCACAGTGGCTCAACTACCCCACGCCCGGGCTGCCGCGGACCAAAGACGGCAAACCGAACCTCACGGCGCCAATGCCGAAGACCCCGGATGGCCGGCCGGATCTGTCGGGCGTCTGGCATGTCCAGCCAAACTCGCGAGCCGAGATGAAGCGCCTGTTCGGTGACGACGCGGACGCGGTGGAAGTGCCCGGCATGGAGATCGACACGATCTCGAAGTACGGCGTCAACATCCTGATCGACTTCAAGCCGGGTGACGAGCCGATCCGAAAGGACGTCGCATCAGAAATCAACCGGCGCAACCAGGTCAGCTCGGGTCTCGACACGCTCACGCGGTGCCTGCCAGCGAGCATTCCGCTCGCGACGCTGCTCTCGGAGGTGACGAAGATCGTGCAGACGCCGGGCCTCACGCTGGTCATGCACGAGCTCGACAACGCGACCCGCCAGATCTACACCGACGGACGGCCGCTGCCCACCGATCCCAATCCCTCGTGGCTCGGCTATTCGATTGGCCGCTGGGAGCGCGACACGCTCGTGGTCGAGACCATCGGGTTCAACGGCAAGGCGGCCCTCGACATCATGGGGCATCCGCGCAGCGAGTCGATGCGGGTCACAGAGCGGTATCGGCGGCGCGACGTCGGGCACCTGGACGTCGAGATCACCTTCGACGATCCGGTCGTCTACACGAAGCCGTTCGCGATCAAGGTCACGCACCTGCTGCAGGCCGACACCGACATCCTCGAATACTTCTGCAACGAAAACGAACGGGATCAGATTCATCTGATCAACGCCAAGTGAAAGGACCCTCTATGCGCTCGACCCTTGGCGCCGCCGTCATCGGCGCCCTCATCGCTGGCAGCTTCGCGGTTCGCGTGAGCGGCTCGACCGGACCGGTTCCCCTGGACTGCAACCGCGCCTGCCTCGAAGGCGTCATCGACCAGTACCTCGCGGCCGTCGTCGCCCACAACCCCAAGCGCCTGCCGCTCTCCGCGGACGTGAAGTACACGGAGAACAATCAGGTGCTCGAGGTGGGCGACGGATTCTGGAAGACGGCGCAGGGCGTGGGCAGCTACCGCCACGTCTTCGCCGATCCCGAGTTCGGCCAGGTGGCGATGATGGGCACGATGATGGAGGCCGGCGCGCCGATCCTCATGAGCCTGCGCCTCCGGATCGAGCTCGGACGCATCACCGAGATCGAGTCGATCTACTTCAAGCCGGGCGGCGGCGGCCCCAACAACATCGCCGCGATGGACAAGGTGGGGAAGGCCGAAGACATCTGGTTCCGCACCATTCCGCCGGCGCAGCGGCTGCCGCGCCAGCAGATGATCTCGATCGCCGACGCCTACTTCACCGGGCTCCAGAAGAACGACGGCAAGGGCATCGGGACCACCGGCACGTATCCCTTCACCGACGACTGCCACCGCATCGAGAACGGCGCGCCCACGACCAACGTGCCCCGTCCGCCGGGCCAGGATCCGAAGACGATCAACCTCTTCTCGATGGACTGCCTGGCGCAGTTCAAGGCCGGCCTGTATTACGTCGTGCAGAACATCCACCAGCGCCGCTACCCGCTCGTCGACCAGGAGCGCGGCGTCGTCTGGGCGCACTGCACCTTCGACCAGGGCACGGTGAACTCCGGCGTCCTCGCCGACGGCACCAAGCACAGCTACCCCGGCTTCAACCGCCCGAGCAGCATCCTCGTCAGCGAGGCGTTCCTGATCGAGAACGGGAAGATCCGCCGGGTCGAAATGATCGGGCCGGCGGCGACCTATCACATCACGTCGCCGTGGGGCGGCTTGAGCGGCAATTGATCCAACGGCTCTCGCTGCTTATGAAGAGCCGTTGCATTCGGCTCAAGGCTCGGGGCTCAGGGCTCACGCTCGTGACCGTGCTCGCGCTCGTCGTGACCCTGGCGCCATCGATCGGCGCGCAATGGCCGGCCCATCGCGACTCGAAGACACCGCGCACGGCGGACGGCAAGCCCGACATCGCCGCGGCGCCGCCGCGCACCGCCGACGGCAAGATCGATTTCTCGGGCATCTGGAACTACGCTGGCGTACTCGGCTTTCGCGGCGGGCCGCCGCCGCCGCCACCCGGCACTCCGCCCGAGGCCACCTTCTGGAACATAGAGGCTGGCATCAAGGAAGGGCTGCCGTTCCAGCCCTGGGCCGCGGAACTGCGCCGCCAGCGCATGGCCCGCGACAGCGCCGATAACCCCGACGCCGCGTGCCTGCCGCTCGGCCACATGCAGCTGCACACCCACTCGCAGCCGCGCAAGATCATCCAGACGCCGGATCTGATCGTGATCCTCTACGAGGCCAACGCCGGCGTCCGGCAGATCTTCATGGACGGGCGGCCGGCGCCGCCGAAGGACGTGCAGCCCTGGTGGTTCGGCTACTCGCGCGGCTCGTGGGAAGGCGACACGCTGGTGGTGGAGTCCACCAGCTTCCGCGACCTGGGCTGGCTCGACGTCAACGGCGCGCCGCTCACCTCGGATGGACGGCTCATCGAACGCTTCCGGCGGCCCACCGTCGGGCGGCTCGAGATTGACATCACGATCGACGATCCGAAGGCCTACACCCGGCCCTGGACCGTCCGCGTGAACCAGCGCCTGCTCGCCGATACCGATCTCATCGAGTTCGTCTGCGGCGAGAACGAACGGTTTTCGAGCCGGCTCAAGCCATAGCGGCCCTTCGGCCGCTCAGCATCAACGTGCACGGCGCCTGGGGAATCCCCGGACGCGGCCGATTTGCTCGCGGCAGATGCGGTCGGGCGCGGCCGAGCGCGTTATCATCGCGGGGATGCGAGCCCTGCTGAAGTTCCTGATGGTCGTCGTTCTCGTGGGAGCCGTCTGCCTTGGCGGCGCCTGGTGGTGGGCCGGACGCATGAGCGGTCCGGTCGTCGACCTGCGGCAGCCGGCCAAATTCGTCGGACAGGCGACGTCGATGGACCTGATGCTGCAGTCGCCCGGCGGCGAGTTCTCCAACGTCACCGCGACGCTGTCGCAGAACGGCAAGGACCACGAAGTGTTCGCGCTCGCGCAGCAGGCCGGGGCCGACGTGAAAAAGGAAGCGGCCGACCAGCTGTACGTGATCAAGCCGATCGGCCGGAAGGCGATTCCCGATCTACGCAGCGGCGCCGCGCGCATCACGGTGCGGGCGTCGCGGCCGGTGCTCTACGGCCTGCGCGAGGTCGAGACGGTGGTCACCCGCGACGTGCAGGTACGGCTCGAGCCGCCGCAGCTCGGCGTGCTCAGCACGTTCCACTTCATCAACCACGGCGGCAGCGAGTTCGTCGTCTACCGCGCCAGCCCCGAAGACGTGCGCTCCGGCGTGCGCGTCGGCGACAAGGAATACCCCGGCTTCCCCGCCACCGGCGTCGGCATCGCCGGAGATCCCGCCCTGCGGGTGGCGTTTTTCGCCCTGCTGTTCGACCAGCCGCTCGACGCGCCGATCCAGGTGTTTGCGCGCGACGAGGCCGGCAACGAGGCGGTGGCGGCGCTCGACAATCGTGTGTTTCCCAAGCCGTATCAGAAGAGCCGCATCGAGATCGACGACCGGTTCCTCGGCCGCGTGGTTCCGGCGATTGCCGGCAACACTCCCGGGCTGGAGGTCCCCGCCGGCGACCCATTGCCCGGGTTCCTCAAGATCAACGGCGACCTGAGGCGCGAGAACAACGCCTACATCGCCAGCCTGGCGCAGAAGACGTCGCCCGATCTCCAGTTCAGGGACGCGTTCCAGCAGCTCGGCGACTCGCAGGTAGAGGCCCGTTTCGCCGACACCCGCACCTACGTCTACAAGGGCAAGGACGTGGACCAGCAGGTCCACCTCGGCTTCGATCTCGCGGTGACGGCCAACGTGCCGATCCGGGCGGCGCAGAAGGGCATCGTGCTCCACGCGGCGTATCTCGGCATCTACGGCAACTGCGTCATCGTCGACCACGGCATGGGCGTGCAGTCGCTCTACGGCCACCTGTCGTCGATCGACGTCAAGGTGGGCGACCGGGTCGAGAAGGGCCAGGGGCTCGGGCGCAGCGGCATGACCGGACTGGCCGGCGGCGACCATCTCCACTTCACCATGCTCGTCGGCGGCCAGCAGGTGACGCCGGTCGACTGGTGGAGCCAGCAGTGGATGGAAGACCGCGTGCTGCGCAAGATCAAGGCCGCCGGCGGCCCGGCCTCCTAACGCCAGGGCGGTCTGAAGACCGCCCTCCACATCCGGGAGCCGGGAGCCGGAAGCCGGGAGCCTCCCCAAATGGGATAATGGATCGTTTCCCTGAGGAGCGGCCCCGCATGCGCATTGGTTCGACCACTCTGGCTCTCACGGCATTGGCCATTTCATTGGCGGCAGCCGCGTGTGGCGGCAGCCAGCCGGCCTCGGAGGGCGGCGCCACCCCGGCGGCGCCGGTCACCAATCCGGTCGATCCGGCCACCGCGGGCGCAGTTGCCGGCAAGGTCAGCTTCATGGGCACGCCGCCCGCCTCCGAGACGATTTCGATGTCGTCCGACCCGCGCTGCGTGAACGCCGGCGCCAAGACCGAATCGGTGATCGTCGCCGGCGACGGGTCGCTGCAGAACGTCTTCATCTACGTGAAGGACGGTCTCGGCAATCGACGCTTCCCGGTGCCGGCCACTCCGGTCGTACTCGATCAGAAGGGCTGTCAGTACGCGCCGCGGGTGCTCGGCATCCAGGCTGGCCAGAC
>Ga0190270_10001157_pt1 | contig 12093 bp, 9 predicted proteins | sample Popmic320T_FD_133748 | JGI IMG/M metagenome (GOLD analysis project Ga0190270, IMG submission 133748) | Populus adjacent soil microbial communities from riparian zone of Weber River, Utah, USA - 320 T | ecosystem: Environmental > Terrestrial > Soil > Riparian zone | place: USA: Utah | collected... | reverse complement strand
GATCTAACTTCGGGCTTGGCCGGTCGTCTTTTGCCTCAAACGTCTCGGGAGCTGCATGGAGGGGAGACTGATGCCGAAGGCGGGAGTCGAACCCGCACGGGGCAAAGCCCCACTGGATTTTGAGTCCAGCGCGTCTTCCAGTTCCGCCACTTCGGCAGAAGGCATCACGTGGGATGGTATCGGCACAGTTGCTGGACGTCCCTCACGGCGTCATAATGGCGCCCCACAACGAGCGGCTCGGTTCGGCGTGAGTCCGCGTCCGCTCCAGCAAGTCCCTTCACGGCGAATGCTCGCCATGGGCAGCGTCGAGAGAACAGTCGGGCGAACGAGGAGGCGCAGTTGAGAAGAAGGACACTTTTGTCGGTACTGGTCTTGGTGCTCAGTGCCCTGGCGCTCCTGGCCGCTGGATGCGGCGGGGACGACAACGGCACGAGCGGCGGGACCGGTGGCGGCGAGACAGGCGGCGGCGGTACGGCGGTCAAGATCGTCTCGGACCTGCCGCTGCAGGGCTCGTCGGCAGCTCAGACGGAAAGCATGAACAACGCGATCAAGCTCTACCTTGACTCGGTTGGCGGCAAGGTCGGGGACTTCACGGTCTCCTTCGAGGCATTCGATGATTCCACGGCCGCGAAGGGCGCGTGGGACGAAGCCACGTGTGCCGCCAACGCGCGCAAGTACGCCGAGGACGAGTCAATCCTTGGTGTGATCGGGACGTACAACTCGGGCTGTGCGGAAATCGAGGTCCCGATCGCGAATGACGCCTCGCTCGCGTACGTGAGCCCCGCGAACACGGCGGTCGGGCTCACCCACGTCGGCGTCGGGTCCCTGCCCGGCGAGCCGGAGAAGTACTACCCGAGCGGCGTTCGCAACTACGCTCGCGTCGTCGCGTCGGACGACTTCCAGGGCCAGGTCGACGCCGCGTACATGAAAGACAAACTCGGCGTCACGAAGGTCTACATCCTGGACGACAAGGAGGCCTACGGGAAGGGCGTCGCCGACGCCTTCGAGCAGGCTGCGAAGGACGAGGGCATGACCGTTGCCGGGCACACCGGCTGGGACGCGAACGCTCAGAACTACAAGGCGCTCATGACCCAGGTGAAGGCTTCGGGTGCGGACGGCATCTACATCGGCGGCATCGCCTGCCTCAACGGCGGACAGCTGGTCAAGGACAAGGTGTCCACCGTCGGCGACAACGACGCGGTGAAGCTGATGGTCTCCGACGGCTTCGTCCTCGACTCGCTCTTCGACGAGGCGGGAGCCGACAACCTCGCCGGCACATACGGCAGCGCTCCGGTGCTCAACCCGGAGGACCTGACCGGAGCGGGGAAGACCTTCCTCGACTCGTACACGGCGAAGTACGGCACGCCTGAGGTCTACACGGCCTACGCCGCGGCGGCGGCACAGGTGCTCCTCGACGCGATCGGCCGCTCCGACGGCAGTCGCGAAGACGTCGTCGCGAAGCTGTTCGAAACGAACATCACCGACGGCATCGTCGGGCCGATGTCCTTCAACGCGAACGGCGATCCGACGGCGGGCCTCATCTCGGTCTTCCTGGCGGAGGCAAGCGGTGCTCCGTGGAAGTTCCAAGAGGCTGTGAAGGTGCAGGCGGCGGAATAGTCGAGTAGTCAAGGAAACGAGGGGGCCGGTCTTGACCGGCCCCCTCGTTTCCGTCATAACCTCCGCCTGTGGCGACCGCTGACACTGCATCTCGACCAGCCTTCGAGCGTCGCCTCCCGATCTCCCAGATCATCCTTTGGGCCGTGGGGGCCGTTCTCGCGGCCGGCATCGGCTACTGGCTGATCAAGAACGCGATCGAGTCGCCGGACCGCTTCCTCGAGGTCACGTTGATCGGGGTCACGAACGGCTCGATCTACGCGCTCGTCGCGCTCGGTTACACGCTCGTCTACGGGATCATCGAGCTGATCAACTTCGCTCACGGGGACAACTTCATGCTCGGGAGTTTCCAGACGAACGGGATCGTCAACGCCGGGTCCTTCCAGATCCCCTTCTTCCCAACGTCGTTCGTCCTCGCGATCCCACTCGGGGCAGCGGCGACGGCCAACTCGTCGTCGGGACAGAAGATCTACACGATCCTCGCGTGTCTCTTCTTCTCGATGCTCTTCTGCATGGTCATCAACGTTTCGATCGAGCGCATCGGCTACAAGCCGCTCCGCGACCAGCCGCGGCTCGTCCCGCTCATCACCGCGCTCGGGTTCTCGTTCATCCTCCAGGACGTCGGTCTCATCTGGAAGGGCGCAGGGCCCCAGCCGCTGCCGAACATCCTCCCCACAGGCACGATCTTCCACTGGCGGGGTGCGACCTACTCCTGGGACGACTTCATCGTCATTGCGGTCACGATTCCGCTCCTCGTCGTGCTCACCTATCTCGTGCGGCGAACGCGCTCGGGCAAGGCGATGCGGGCGACCGCGCAAGACATGGATGCCTCCTCGATGATGGGCATCAACGTCGATCGCACGATCTCCTTCACCTTCGCGCTCGGCGGCGCGCTCGCGGGCGCCGCAGGCGCGATCTACGCCCTCTACATCGGGACGACGAAGTTCGACCTCGGCTTTCGCCTTGGCCTCTTCGCGTTCACGGCGGCCGTCCTCGGCGGCATCGGCAACCTGAGCGGGGCAGTGCTCGGGGGAATCGTTCTGGGGCTCATCCAGGCATACACCGAAGGCTTCTGGGATGCGCGCTGGACGACGACAGTCGTCTTCAGCGTGCTCATCGCGATCCTCGTGTTCCGACCCTCGGGCATCCTCGGAGAGCAGGTGCCGGAGGGGCAATGAGCGGCGAGGCCGGCCAACAAGCGCCAAAGGCGAGCGGGCCGCGAGCCACCACGTCCAGCTGGCGGGCTTCCTGGCGCCGCTATCGAAGAGAGCACAAGTGGCTTCGGTGGGCGATCCCACTCGCGATCATCGTGCTCGCTTTCTCATATCCCTGGTGGGGCCTCGAGGGCCCGCTCTCGTTCATCTTCAATGACGGGCTCGGAATCGACAACGACACGCTCTTCAACATGTCGGTCTACGTCATGCTCGCCCTCGGCCTGAACGTCGTCGTAGGCTACGCCGGCCTTCTCGACCTCGGGTACGTCGCCTTCTTCGCTCTCGGCGCGTACACGCTCGGCTGGTTCGGCTCGGGGCTCTTCTCCACGCGCGACATCCACTTCCTGGACACGAACGCGACCCGTCTTCCGGGCATCCACCTGTCTTTCTGGGCCGTCGTCATCCTCGCGGGGGCGGTGTGCGCGTTCGCGGGCGTGCTGATCGGCTGGCCGACGTTGCGCCTGCGCGGCGACTACCTGGCCATCGTCACGCTCGGCTTCGGCGAGATCATCCCCGATGTCTTCCGAAACGGGGACAGCATCGCCGGGCACAACCTGACCGGTGGCGTTCGCGGCGTCACCCAACTCGACCGCCCGGGTTTCGGCGACACCCTCCACAACGCGACGGGAGGGATCCTGCCAGTCCGCTACAACTCGCTCGAGCTCCGGCCGTGGTTCTGGACGATCCTCGTCATGATGCTCATCACGATCTTCGTCAACCTGCGCCTCCGTGACTCGAAGCTGGGGCGGGCGTGGATCGCGGTGCGCGAGGACGAGATCGCCGCCTCGGCGATGGGCGTGCCGCTCATGCGCACGAAGCTCTGGGCATATGCGATCGGCGCCATCTTCGGCGGCTTCGCCGGTGCTGTGTATGGCTCCTTCATCAACGGCATCTTCCCGACGGGCTTCTCGTTCCAGATCTCCGTGATCGTGCTCGTCATGGTCATCGTGGGCGGCATGGGCAACATCTGGGGAGTGATCGCCGGCGCGATGCTCGTCTCCTGGCTCAACTTCCGCGGCCTGGACAAGATCGGAGAATGGATCAACGGGGGGATCCCGGGCTCGGGCAACGACATCGCGATCGCGAAGTACAAGTTCGGGATCTTCGGCGGGTTGCTCGTGATCATGATGTTGTTCAGGCCGGAGGGCCTCATCCCGAGCTCGCGACGTAAAGCCGAGTTCGCCGAGGGCGAGGGCACAGCTACGCTCTACGACGTGAGGACCTGATGGCAGACGCCGGCGCAAAAAACATTCTCGAGGCCGTCCAGGTGCGCAAGGAGTTCGGCGGCCTGATCGCGGTCAACGACGTCGACTTCGTCATCCCGCAGGGCTCGATCGTGAGCCTGATCGGCCCGAACGGGGCGGGCAAGACGACCTTCTTCAACATACTCACGGGGGTCTACAAGCCGACCGCGGGCGGGGTGATCTTCGACGGCGCTCCGATCAGCGGGCTCCCCCCGCACAAGGTGACCGCGCTCGGGATGGCGCGCACCTTCCAGAACATCCGCCTCTTTCACAACATGACGGCGCTCGAAAACGTCCTCGTGGCCATGCACAGCCGCATCAAGGGCGGCGTCTGGCGCTCCATCTTTCGCACCCCGGCCTTGAAGCGGGAGGAGCAGGATGCGCGCGAGCGGGCGCGCGAGCTCCTGGCCTTCTCGGGGCTCCCGGGCAGAGAAGACGCGTACGCAAAGAACCTCTCGTACGGAGACCAGCGCCGTCTGGAGGTGGCGCGCGCGCTCGCCTCGGAGCCGCAGCTCCTGCTGCTCGACGAGCCGTCGGCCGGCATGAACCCGGAGGAGACGGCCAACTTCACGGACTTCGTCTCCAAGCTCCGCGCCGAGCACGACATCACGGTGCTCCTGATCGAGCACGACATGCGCGTCGTCATGGGCATCTCCGACCGCGTCACCGTGCTCGACTACGGCGAGAAGATCGCCGAGGGCCTGCCGAAGGAGATCCAGCACGACGAGCGCGTCATCGAGGCCTATCTCGGAACGGCGGCGACGGCATGAAGCTTCCCTGGCAGAAGGACGGCAACGGGAAGGAGCCCGCTCGCGTCGCAACGGGCGAGGGCGTCATCCTCAAGCTGGACGCGATCCACACGTACTACGGGACGATCCACGCGCTCAAGGGTGTCTCGCTCGAGGTGAAGGCCGGCGAGATCGTGACTCTGATCGGCGCGAACGGAGCCGGCAAGTCGACGACGTTGCGCTCGATCAACGGCCTCAACCACCCGCGCGAAGGACGGATCATCTTCCAGGGGACCGACATCACCGACACCGCGCCCCACGACATCGTGCAGATGGGCATCTCGCAGTCCCCGGAGGGACGGCGGATCTTCCCGCGCATGAGCGTCCTCGAGAACCTCGAGATGGGCGCGTACCAGCGCCAGAAGGGCCCCGAGATCCTGGAGGACCTCGAGCGCGTCTACTCGCTCTTCCCGCGCCTCAAGGAGCGCCTGCAGCAGAAGGCCGGGACGATGTCCGGAGGCGAGCAGCAGATGCTCGCCATGGGCCGCGCGCTCATGGCGCGCCCGAAGCTCCTCCTCCTCGACGAGCCCTCGATGGGCCTCGCTCCGATCTTCGTCGAGAAGATCTTCGAGATCATCCGGGAGATCAACGCGCAAGGGACGCCGATCCTCCTCGTCGAGCAGAACGCACTCATGGCGCTCGACACGGCCGCCCGCGGCTACGTGCTGGAGACCGGCCACGTCGCGCTCGCCGACGACGCGAAGGCCCTGCGCGACAACGAGCAAGTTCGTAAGACGTATCTCGGAGAGGAGTAACCCAGCGTTAAGGTGGAGGTGTGTCACCCAAGACGCTGACAGGGGCTGAGCTCCAGCTCGACGACGGCCCCGCGCGCGACTCCGAGCTCTTCCTCGTCGACGGGAACAACCTCGCCTACCGGGCGTACTACGCACTGCCGGAGGAGCTCGCGACGAGCGAGGGCTTCCCGACGAACGCCCTCCTCGGGTTCACGAACATGCTCTTCAAGCTCCTCGCCGACTACCGGCCCAAGGGCGTCGCGGTCGCCTGGGACACCCGCGCCACGCACCGCAAGGAGCTCGACCCGGAGTACAAGGTCGACCGCCGACCGATGCCAGACCTCCTGTCCGAGCAGTTCCCTCATTTCCGCCCGATCGTCGAGGCGTTCGGCTACCGGAACCTCGAGTTCGAGGGCTGGGAGGCCGACGACGTCATCGCCACGCTCGCCGCGCGGGCCGACGAGGCCGGGGTCAAGACCACCGTCGTCTCGACGGATCGCGACGCGTTCCAGCTCGTGAGCGACAACGTCTCCCTGATGATGACGCCGCGGGGGGTCGCGGACGTGCACGTGTACACGCCCGAGCGCGTCTTCGCGCGCTACGGCGTCACTCCGGAGCAGGTTCCCGACTTCATCGGGCTCAAGGGCGACGCGTCCGACAACATCCCGGGAGTTCCGGGCATCGGGGACAAGACAGCCGGCCAACTGGTCGCGCAGTACGGCTCCCTCGAGGGCGTGCTTGAGAACGTGGACGACCTCTCTCCGGCGCGCGGCCGCGCCCTCCGCGAGCACGCCGAGCAGGCGAGGTCGTCCAAGGAGCTCGCGACGATGCGCCGAGACCTGCAGCTCGACTGCGATCCCGCGGAGCTCGTCCTCAACCCGCCGGACCGCTCTCGTCTCAAGGAAATGTTCAGGCAGTACGAGTTCCGCAACCTGCTCCAGCGCGTGGACGTGATCGACGAGGCCCTCCCTGCGGCGCCGATGAAGCTCGAAGGCGTCGCCGTCCCCTGGCGCGAGGGCGATGTGTCGCCGCCGGCCGGAGAGGCGGGCATCGCCGTCGAGGACGGGCGCGTGGCGCTCGCCCAGGAGGAGGTAGTCGTGGCCGCGTGGGCGCAGGACATCGCCTCCGCGCTCCGCGAGTCCGACCTCGTCGCGCATGACGCCAAGCCGCTCCGGGTCGACGTCGTCGACGACACGCTCCTGATGGCGTACCTGATCGAGCCGGGCCGCGCGACCTACGCGCTGGACGACCTCGCCGCCGAGTACGGGATCGAGCTCCAGCCCGAGCCTCCCGCGGAGGAGGACACGGCGGCCCTCGTGCGCCACGCTGCCGCGTCGCTCCGCCTCGCCGGCCCGATGCGGCAGAGGATCACGGAACGGAGCCTCGACCCGCTCTACCGCGAGATCGAGCTGCCGCTCACCGAGGTGCTCGCCGGGATGGAGGACGCGGGCGTGAAGATCGACACGTACCGCATGGGCGAGATCACAGCGCGACTCGCCGACCGCCTCGAGGAGCTCGAGACGAACGCGCACGACCTGGCCGGCGAGGAGTTCATGCTCGGCTCGACGCAACAGGTGGCGCGCATCCTCTTCGAGGTGCTGGGCCTGACCGCGGGCCGCAAGGGCAAGACCGGTTACTCGACGGACTCACGCGTGCTCCGCTCGATCCGCGGCGAGCACGAGATCGTCGCGGTAATCGAGGAATGGCGTGAGTACTCGAAACTCCTGAACACGTATCTCGGCCCGCTGCCCGAGCTGATCTCGCCGGACGACGGGCGCCTCCACACGACCTTCAACCAGGCGGTCGCCTCCACTGGCCGACTCTCGACCACGAATCCGAACCTGCAGGCGATCCCCATCCGCACCGAGCTCGGGCGCGAGATCAGAAGCGCCTTCGTAACCGAGCCCGGCCACCGGCTCGTCTCCGCGGACTACTCCCAGGTCGAGCTGCGCATCCTCGCCCACGTCTCCGGCGAGCCAAAGCTCCGCGAGGCCTTCGCCCAGGGCGAGGACATCCACGCGGCGACGGCTGCCGAGGTGCTGGGCAAGGAGCGCGCCGAGCTGACGAAGGACGAGCGCAACGTCGCCAAGATGGTGAACTTCGGGATCATCTACGGCATCTCCGCCTTCGGGCTCTCGGAGAACCTCGAGATCCCGCGGGAGCAGGCGCAGGAGTACATCGACACGTATCTCGCCCGCTTCCCGCTCGTCCAGGACTTCATCCAGCGGACGATCGAGCACTGCACTGAGGAGGGGTACGCCACCAGCCTCTTCGGGCGGCGCCGGCCCGTTCCCGAGCTCAAGGCCTCGAACCGCCAGACCCGCTCCCTCGGCGAGCGCCTCGCCGTCAACTTCGTCATGCAGGGGACGGCAGCTGACATCATCAAGAAGGCCATGGTCGCGATCCATGTTCGGCTGCGCGAGGAGGGGCGCTCCTCGCGCCTCGTGCTCCAGGTCCACGACGAGCTCCTCGTCGAGGCGCCGGACGTCGAGATCTCGGCGATCAAGGACATCCTGCGCGAGGAGATGTCCGGCGCTTACCCGCTCGATCCGCCGCTCGCCGTCGACGTCGGGGTCGGCGACGACTGGAACGAAGCCAAGTCTTGACCACACGGAGATGGCGTGTCCTCTCCGACAGGGTTAGGATCGCCCGCGTATCCGACTGAGGGGAGAGGTACACATGAAACGCCTTGTCGCGCTCTGCGCGCTTGCGGCCTTCGTCCTTGCCCTCGTGCCGACAGCCTTTGGCGCAGCGGGCGGCAAGGAGCAGGACACATTCGTCCAGCTACTTGCGATCAACGACTTCCACGGCAACCTGCAGCCGCCGACGGGGTCGGGCGGGAGGATCGCCACCGGGCCCGGACAGACCGTCGACGCGGGCGGCGTGCAGTATCTGGCGACGTGGATCAAGAGCCTGCGCACGACGAATCCGAACACCATCACGGTCGGCGCCGGCGACCTCATCGGGGCGAGCCCGCTCATCTCGGGGCTCTTCCACGACGAGCCGACGATCGAGTCGATGAACGCGATCGGCCTCGACGTCAGCGGCGTCGGCAACCATGAATTTGACGAGGGAGTCGCCGAGCTCCTGCGCATGCAGTTCGGGAACCAGCTCGGCGGGAACGGATGTCACCCGGTCGACGGCTGCCAGGACGGGACGCCGTTCGGTGGCGCGCTCTTCCAGTACCTCGCAGCGAATGTGTTCTACGAGAACACCGAGGACACCATCCTTCCGCCCTACGAGATTCACAAGGTCGGCAACGCGAAGATCGCGTTCATCGGCCTCACGCTCGAGGGAACTCCGCTGATAGTGACGCCCGCCGGTGTCGCGGGCCTCGAGTTCCGGCCTGAGATCGGTGTCATCAACAACCTTGTCGCGGATCTACGGGCGAACCAGGGCGTGCGCGCTTTCGTCGTCCTGATTCACCAGGGCGGGCAGCAGAACGCGCCGTTCCCGCTCGGGTATCAGGATTCGGACCGCTGCGACAACTTCACCGGCGACATCATCCCGATCGTCAACGGGCTCTCGCGGGAGGTGGACGTCGTCGTCTCGGCGCACACGCATCAGCCGTACATCTGTCAAATCAACGGGAAGCTCGTCACGAGCGCTGCCTCGTTTGGCCGGCTGATCACGGACATCGATCTCCGCATCGACCACCAGACGAAGGACATCGAAAGCGCGACCGCGCACAACGTCATCGTCCGGCGCGACGTCGCGAGCGACGCGGATCAGCTCGCAATCATCAACAAGTACGACGCTCTCTCCGGCCCGATCGCCAACCGTATCGTCGGCTCGCAGACTGCCGACTTGACCCGGACGACGACCACGGCCGGCGAGTCCTCGCTCGGAGACGTGATCGCCGACGCACAGCTGGCCTCGACGTCGCCGGAGGACTTCGGCGGCGCGGTCGTGGCCTTCATGAACCCGGGCGGCATCCGGGCCGACCTCGTCTGCAGCAGTCCTTGCAGCACGGCCACCCCGGCGAATGTCACCTACAACCAGCTCTTCACCGTGCAGCCCTTCAACAACGTCATGACGGTGAAGACGATGAGCGGCGACATGATCTACCGGCTGCTGGAGCAGCAGTTCACCGTTGCCCCGCCGCCAAACTTCCGGATCCTGCAGGTGTCCGACGGGTTCACCTACAGCTGGTCGTCGAACCCCACCCCGCACGTGATCGACGGCTCCGTGTCGATCGGCGGCGTCCTGGTGGACAAGGACGCGACCTACCGCGTAGCGATGAACAACTTCCTCGCGAGCGGCGGCGACGGGTTCACCGTCTTCAACGAGGGAACTGACCCGCTCGGCGGCGAGATCGATCTCGACGCCCTGGTCAACTACTTCATGCACAACTCCCCGGTCGGCCCGGGGCCGCAGGACCGCATCACGCGCGTCCCGTAGACCACCGAAGGCAATACGAGGCAACGAGCGAGGCCGGGTGCAAGCCCGGCCTCGCCGCCGCGGCCTTCGGCGGCCTAAGACGAGAGCAGCTTGTCGACGTCGTGGACGACGTCCTTGGCCTTCACGCTCGAGTCGTAGATGACGCGGCCCTCGCCCGAGCGGTCGACGAGCATCGTGTAGGCGGTGTGGTCGACGAGCTCGGGGTCGCTCGCGACGGCGGCGACGTCGTAGTCCTTCCAGACCTGTGTCAGCTCATCGCGTGTGCCGATCAGGTAGTGGAACTCTGGCGGCAGATGGTGCGCCTTTGCGTATTTGTCGACTGCCTCGGCCGTGTCGCCTTCGGGATCGACGCTGACCGCGAGCACGCGCACGTCGTCGCGCTTCGCGCCGAGCACCTCAAGCGCCTGGTTCAGGTTCTGCGTGATGAGCGGGCAGACGTCCGGGCAGTTGGTGTAGAGGAAGGTGAGGAGAACGAGCTTCCCCCGTTGGTCGGCCATGCTCACCTTCTGGCCCGACTGGTCGGTGAGCGTGAAGTCGGGCGTCGGCTGCGGCGGGTCGAGCTCCCCGCCGGCGAAGCGGCCGCTGCCGCCCGTGACCGTGACTGGAGCGGCGGCGTCATGCTCGTGCCCTCCGCCACCGCCGCAAGCCGACGCCGCGAGCGCCGCGAGCAGGGCGAGGGCGAGGGGCGCGCGTCGCATCGTTCCCGAATCTACCTGCCGAGGCCGGCCTCGGTTTGCAGAATCGGCCTACGGGTTCGGACGCCACACCATCTGTGCGGCTGCAGCGGGCCAGGTGATGTCCAATCCGCCACCGACAACACGGTGGAATTGGATCTCGACGCCGTTCGAGGTCGCGACCCAGGTCCCGTCCGGGGACCAGGCGGCGGTGTTCCCCGCGAACGAGAGGTTGGTCAGTCCCGGCTTGCAGCCGAGGTCGACGAGCTGGACGGCCTGGCGGATCGGCAAGAGCGCGGCACAGTTGTCTGCACGAAGAATTGGAGTGACGCCCTGGTAGCCGGGTGGGATCTTCGTCGTCGTGAGGGAGCTTCCGTCCCAGCGCTCGAGCTTCTCTCCGTCTACGACGACCGCGAGCGATCCGTCGGACCCGAACTTCGCGTATGTGATGCCGCCGTCCGCGGTGAAGACGACCCGGTCGCCGACGAGAACCTGATTGCTGACCGCGTATGCGATCTCGTTGCCGCGCGTGTATGCGACCGGGCAACGCGGCAAGCGCATCGCCGGCCCTCCGATCTCCAGGTCGAAGCCGATGCGACTCCGCCCGCACCAGGCCACACGCTGGGCGTCGTCCGACCAGATGACGACGCCGAAGAGCGCGCGATAGCCGCCAAGCTCGTGGTTCGGCAACGCGAGGTCGGCGATGCGGAAGGGATGGAGGCCGTCCTGCGAGCTGGCGCCGAGCCCGTAGGCGACCCGCGAGCCTACCGGCGGTGCCCAGAGGAAGCAGTCGCTGCCGAAGTGGGCAACAGGCCGCTCGCGGCCTCCCGCGAGGCCGATGACCCGGATATCGCAGGTCTTCGCGTCGGTGAAGGTCAGTGCTCCGTCGAGGACGCCTTCCGGCCAGCCGGGGGGTGCCTCGGGCTGTGGCTGCGGGCCAGGAAGACGGCTCGGCGCCGTCTGGACGGGGATGGTCGGCGTCGAAGTCCGTTCAGGACGCGGGTTCCCGCGTATCGCGTCGGCTGCGGCGAAGCCGCCGATGACGACCACGGCGCCGATCACGACGAGTGTCAGAAGATCTCTGGGCTTCAAGATATGCCAGCTATAATGCGCGCTTTCTTATGGTTCAGAACGAGACGATTACCGAAGAAGCAGACCAGCAGAGGTCTGACGACGACGTCTGGACGCAAGGTCCGGACGGCGAGCTGATCCCGGACTACGACTCGACCTTCCCCATCATCAACGAGGGCGAGGTCGTGCGCGGGAAGGTCGTTCGCGTCGACAAGGACGAGGTCTTGATCGACATCGGCTACAAGTCCGAGGGGGTCATCCCTGTCTCGGAGCTCTCCATTCGCCGGTCGGTCAACCCGGCCGACGAGGTGCAGCTCGGCGACGAGATCGACGCGCTCGTCATGACGAAGGAG
>Ga0190270_10001156_pt1 | contig 12101 bp, 11 predicted proteins | sample Popmic320T_FD_133748 | JGI IMG/M metagenome (GOLD analysis project Ga0190270, IMG submission 133748) | Populus adjacent soil microbial communities from riparian zone of Weber River, Utah, USA - 320 T | ecosystem: Environmental > Terrestrial > Soil > Riparian zone | place: USA: Utah | collected... | reverse complement strand
CCGCCGCCCCGTAGCCGCTCTCCGGCAGGCTCGCCTCGGCCCGCTCGCGGGTCGCCTGCAGGAGCTCTTCACGGACCCCCTTGGCGGGGTCCGCGAGCCCGTAGAGCTTGAAGCGCCAGTCGCCGTAGGCCTCGTCGGAGACGTGCTCCGCGAGCCGCGGCTGGTACGCGTGGGTGATCTCGGTCTGGTCGATGTACTGAGGCTACTCACCGCCCCGCGATCACGTACAGCGTGTCGCCCTCAGCCGCGGAGGCGAGGAGGTCAGGCCTGCGGTCGCGGTTGACGTCGCCGATCCCGACCGCGTCGAAGCCGAGGTTCTCGCCCGGCGTGGTCGAGGTGATCGTGCGCAGCGTGCGCCCGCTGCGGCCGGAGAAGATCTGGATCCTCCCGGCGTTGAGGCCGCCGTCGCTGTTGAGGTACGAGCCGACGGAGATGTCGTTGACGTGGTCGCGGTTGACGTCGCCGGCGCCGCGGCCGGGGCCGAGTCCGTCCCCGGCCGCGCCGGTCCAGGAGCGCAGCAGCGTGCCGTCGCGGCCGGAGTACACGCCCGCGAAGCCGCTGTTGGCCCCGTTGTCGGCGGCGCCATAGTCGGCGCCGTAGACGTCCGGGACGTGGTCGTGGTCGAGGTCGCCCACGCCGGCGAGGAAGAACGTGCCGAACTGCCGCGGCGCGGCCGACGGCGGCAGCGGGTAGAGCAGCGTGCCGTCGCGGCCCGAGAAGACGAACGCGGCCCCGCCGCCGCCGACGATCAGGTCGGGACGGTGGTCGCGGTTGACGTCCTCGGTCATGCCGGTGCCGTAGCCGAACGTGTGGTCCGGGTCGGGAGCCGGGATCGTGTAGAGCAGCCGGAAGGTGCGGCCGGAGAACACGTACGCGATGCCGCCCCCGGGGTGGAACGGCGCGCCGACCACGAGGTCGTTGCGGCCGTCGCGGTTGACGTCCGCGCTCGTCACGGCGGCGCCGAAGCCGTCCCCGGTCACGCGCCCGGCGAACGTGTGCAGCAGCTTGCCGGTGCGACCCGAGTAGAGGTACGCGTGGCCCTCGGTGTCGCTGAGCTGGCGCGGGGCGCCGCTGAGGATGTCGTGCTTGCCGTCGCGATCGATGTCGCCGGCGTCGGTGATCGCAAAGCCGTTCTGGTCGCCGGTCCGGCCGACCAGCCGGTGGATCACGCGACCGGTCCGGCCCGACTGCACCCACGCGACGCCCGGGTCGTCGGAAACCGGGATGCCCGGCTCGCCGGCGATGACCTCGTCCGCGCCGTCGCGGTCGAGGTCGGCCAGCGGCGCGACACCCCACGCGTAGTACCGGCCCGCGTCGCCGGTGTGCTGCCAGAGGACCTTGACCGGTTCCTTGAAGCCGGCGTTCGCGGTCGCGGGGAGCGCGAGCGCCAGCAGGGCCGCGAGGGCCGAAGCGCGCTTGATCATGCGGCGGTTCTACGACCCGCCGCCCGCCTCCGCTTCCATGAGATTGCGCAGTTGCGAGGGCGGGGCGCCGAAGGCGGCGCGGAAGCGGTCGGTGAAGTGCGAGGGGCTGCAGTAGCCGAGGTCGGCGGCGATCTGCGTGAGCGGCTCGTCGCCGATGCGCTCGACGGCGGCGCGCAGCCGCAGGCCGTGCAGGTACTCGCTCAGCGTGCGGCCGGTGCACTCGCGGAAGACGTGGCCGAGGTGGAACGGCGAGACGTGCAGCTCGGTTGCGAGCCGCGTCAGCGAGAGCGGCGCGGTGAGGTTGGCGAGCAGCAGGTCCTTGGCGGCCTCGACGAGCTCGGCGCGGTCGCGGCGGGTCGTCTCGCGCCGGCCCGACGGCGCCGCCGGGCCGCGGACCGCGCGCTCGATCAGCTCGCCCGCGGTCTCCTCCACGAACAGCGCGTCGTCGAGGTGGCGGGCGAGCCGGCGGGCGAGCAGGAAGCTGCGCGCGTCGGCGCGGCCGAGCGGCGCGGCGGGCACGTCGAGCTCGCGCGGGGCGATGAACAGGCAGACGTCGCCCCGCGCGTCGCGCAGCGAGCGCTCGTAGGTCTCGAACGGGCGGTAGAAGACGACGTCGTTCGGCGTCGCGGTGACGTGGACACCGTGGCGAGTGAGGCCGACCGCGGTCCCGGGGAAGACCACGTGCGGCCGCTCGCCGATGTTGTCGTTCGTCTCGTGCCACAGCACGTCGCCCGGCGGGCAGCGGAAGACGCCGACTCGCAGGGCGGGCGTGCTGTAGACGCTCACGGTGCCGACTCTACGCCGGGACGGGCTCCAGCTGGGGCTGGACCGCGCTGATCCGCAGCGGGCGGATGAGTGCGGCGACCAGCACGGCGCCGACGGCGAAGATGCCGGCGGCGACCCAGAACGCGACCGTGTAGCCGTGCACGGCGGCGTGGCCGAGCAGCTCGGGCGTCGGGCGCTCGCCCGCCGTGTACGAGCTCACCGCGTGGGCGAAGATCGAGCTCAGCATCGCGGTCCCGAGGGAGCCGCCGACCTGCTGCATCGTGTTGACCATCGCCGAGGCGACGCCGGCGTCCTCATGCGCGACGCCGTAGGTCGCGGTGGAGAACACCGACGAGAACACGGCGCCGAGCCCGAGCCCGGTGACGACGAGGGCCGGCAGCACGTGCCCGGCGTAGCTCGAGTCCGGCGTGAGCTGGGCGAACCACACCATCCCCGCCGCACCCAGCGTCATCCCGGCCGTCAGCAGCGGCCGTGGGCCGAGGCGCCGCAGGAGCACGAGGTTGACCGCCGTGGCGGTGGTGATGATCGCGGCCGTCATCGGGAGGAAGGCCAGCCCGGTCTCGATCGGCGTGAAGCCCTGGGTGCGCTGGAGGTAGTAGGTCAGGAACAGGAAGACGGCGAACATCGCGCTGGCCGCGAGCCCGAGCCCGAGGTAGGCGCCGCCGCGGGTGCGGTCGCGGACGACGCGCAGCGGCAGCAGCGGATGCGCGGCGCGCGACTCGATCACCACGAACGCCGTCAGCAGCACCGCGCTCGCGGCGAGCATCGCGATCGTCAGCGGATGACCCCACGACTCCATCTCGGAGTTCGAGAAGCCGAAAACCAGCGCGGACAGCCCGAGCGAGGCGCTCGCGGTGCCGGGCAGGTCGAGCGGGGCGCGGTCGTGCCGGGCCTGGTTGACCAGCAGCCGGACCGCGGCCAGCGCGGCGGGGATCGCGAACAGGAGGTTCACGTACAGGCACCAGCGCCAGTTGAGCGTCTCGGTGAGGATGCCGCCGAGCAGGAGCCCGACCGCGGCGCCGCCGCCGGCCACGGCGCTGTACACGCCGAACGCCTTGCCGCGTTCGTCGGGGTCGGTGAACGTGGTGGAGAGGAGCGCGAGCGCGGCCGGCGCGAGCAGGGCGCCGAACATGCCCTGGGCGGCGCGCGCCGCCACGAGCACCCCGAACGAGCCGGCGGCGCCGCCGACCGCGGAGGCGGCGGCGAAGCCGAGCAGGCCGCCGATGAAGGTCCGCTTGCGCCCGAACAGGTCGCCGAGGCGGCCGCCGAGCAGGAGGAGCGATCCGAACGCGAGCGCGTAGGCGGTGATGATCCACTGCCGGGCGTCGTCGGAGAAGCCGAGGTCGCGCTGCGCCGACGGCAGCGCGATGTTCACGATCGTCGCGTCGAGGACGACCATGAGCTGGGCGATGGCGATCACACCGAGGATCACCCACCGCCGTGCGTGATGTGGGTTCTGAGTGGTGTTCATGCCCAGAGGACGAGGCGGGGCGCGAACGTGTGACAGCGCGGTCGTGTCACGATCCGGGGAGCCGCCTCGTCACACGGTCATGACCAACCACATCGTGATCACAGGAGCCACCGGCGTCGTCGGCCGGCGCGCCGTCCGCGAGCTGGTGGCGCAGGGCCACCGGGTCGCCGGCGTCATGCGGTCCGCTCGCGGCCGGCGGCTCGTCACCGGGCTCGGCGCCGCCCCGGTGGAAGCAGACGTCTTCGACGAGGCGTCGCTGACCACCGCGTTCGAGGGCGCCGACACCGTCGTGAACCTCCTCACGCACATCCCCAGCGCCGACCGCATGGCGACGCCCGGCGCCTGGGACGAGAACGACCGGCTGCGCCGCGAGGCGTCCGCCGCCATCGCGCGTGCGGCCGACGCCGCCGGCGCGGAACGCCTGGTGCAGGAGTCGCTGGCGTTCGTCTACGCCGACGGCGGCGACGCGTGGCTGGACGAGGACGCGCCGGTCGCGGCCGGCGGCCCGACCGCGACCGCGCTCTCCGCCGAGGCCAACGCCGCGGCGCTGTTCAGCGGCGACACCGTGGTGCTGCGCTTCGGCCTCTTCATCGGGCCGGACAGCGACCTCACCCGGTCGGACATCGAGGCCGCGCACGCGGGCATCTCCCCGAGCGTCGGGCGACGAGACGCATACCGCCCGACGGTGTGGCTCGACGACGCGGCCGCGGCGGTCGCCGCCGCGCTCGCCGCTCCGCCCGGCGTCTACAACGTCGCCGACGCCGAGCCGCCGACGCGTGCCGAGATCGACGCGGCGCTCGCGGCCGTCGCCGGGCGCGCCACGCTGCGAGCACCGGTCGCCGAGGTCACGCCGGAGCTCGAGCCGATCGCGCGCTCGCAGCGCGTCTCGAGCCGGCGGCTGTACGAGGCGACCGACTGGACGCCGCGGGTGCGGGCCGGGACCGACGGATGGGGATTGATCGCGGCATGGCCGACCGCGGCGTGACCCCGGAGGAGCGCTTCGCGAGGGCGCGGCCACGGCTGCTCCGCCTCGCCTACAGCCAGCTCGGCGACGTCGGCGAGGCGGAGGACGTGGTCCAGGAGGCGTGGCTCCGGCTCGAGCGCACGGGCGCGAGCTCGATCAACGACCTCGACGCCTGGCTGACCACCGTCGTCGGCCGGCTCTCGCTCGACACGCTGCGCTCGGCCCGCGCCCGGCGCGAGCGCTACGTCGGCCCGTGGCTGCCGGAGCCGCTCGTGTCCAGCCCCGCCGACGATCCGGCCGAGCGCGTCACGCTCGACGAGTCGGTCAGCTACGCGCTGCTCGTGATGCTCGAGCAGCTCTCGCCGCCGGAGCGGACCGCGTTCGTGCTCCACGACGTCTTCGGCATGTCGTTCGACGACGTCGGCGACGTCGTCGGCCGCACGCCGGTCGCGGTGCGCCAGCTCGCCTCGCGCGCGCGGCGTCACGTGCAGGAGCAGAGCCCGCGCTTCGACGCCACCCGCGACGAGCACGAGCGCGCGGTGCGCGCGTTCGCGCACGCCGTGGCGGACGGCGACCTCGACCGGCTGGTGTCGGCGCTCGACCCGGACGTCGTGTGGACGGCCGACGGTGGCGGTCACGCGGTCGCCGCGCTGAAGCCGATCCGCGGCGCGGATCGCGTCGCCCGCGGGTGGATGGCGCTGCGCCGCAAGCCGGCGATCGTGCCGACGCCGCGGCTGGTCGAGATCAACGACCGGCCCGGGCTGATGATCGTCGGCACCGACGGCTACCGCTCGATGCTGTCGTTCACCGTCGAGCGCGGCCGCATCACGCGGATCGACGTCGTACGCAACCCCGAGAAGCTGCGCCACGTCCGAGAATTCGCATAAGGTCGGCGGCCGATGCGCCTGATCGTCGCCCGCTGCACCGTCGACTACACCGGCCGCCTGACCGCCCACCTGCCGGAGGCGCTGCGGCTGCTGATGGTCAAGTCCGACGGCTCCGTGCTCGTGCACGCCGACGCCGGCGGCTACAAGCCGCTGAACTGGATGACGCCGCCGACGGTGATCGACGAGTCGGAGGACCTGATCGTGGTCCGCAAGCTCAAGGGCGAGGACCGGCTGGAGATCAGGATCGCCGAGGTGATCTCGGACTCGACGCACGGCATGGAGCTCGACCCGGGGCTGGAGAAGGACGGGGTGGAGGCGCACCTGCAGGAGGCGCTGGCGGCCGCGCCGGGCTGGTGCGGCGAGGGCTTCCGGCTCGTGCGCCGCGAGTGGCCGACGGACATCGGGCCCGTCGACCTGATGTGCCGCGACGAGGGCGACGGCTGGATCGCGGTCGAGATCAAGCGCATCGGGACGATCGACGCCGTCGAGCAGCTCTCGCGCTACCTGGAGCGGATCCGGCTCGACCCGGCGCTCGGCGAGTGCCGGGGCATCCTCGCGGCGACGGTGATCAAGCCGCAGGCGCGCGTGCTCGCGGAGGCGCGCGGGATCGGCTGGGTCGAGGTCGACCTGGCCGTGCTGCGCGGCGAGCGCGAGCCCGCGCTGACGCTGTTCGCGTAGAGCTTCTGGAATAACCGCCCCCGGGGCGCGTTCACAGGGGCATGAACCCCCGTGTCGTGGGCCGCTACGAGATCGTCCGCCAGCTCGGCCATGGCGGCATGGCCACCGTCCACCTCGCGCGCCAGCCCGCGCTCGACCGCGAGGTGGCGCTCAAGGAGCTCCACCCCGCGCACGCCGCCGACACGGCGTTCGCGACGCGCTTCCTGCACGAGTCGCGCGTCGCCGGCGCGCTCAACCATCCGAGCGTCGTCTCGGTGATCGAGTACTTCGAGCACGACGGCGCGCCGTTCATCGCCATGGAGTACCTCGAGCGCGGCTCGCTGCGGCCGCTGGTCGGGCGGCTGACGCTCGCGCATGTCGCCGGCGTGCTGGAGGGCGTGCTGGCCGGGCTCGGCGAGGCGCACGGTCAGGGGATCGTCCACCGCGACCTCAAGCCGGAGAACGTCCTGCTGTCCGCGCACGGGCGGGCGAAGATCGCCGACTTCGGGATCGCCAAGGCCCTGGACCAGGTGCAGATGACCACGCTGCGCACCGCCACCGGGCTCGTCGTCGGCACCCCCGCGTACATGGCGCCCGAGCAGGCCCTGAGCGGCCCGATCACGCCGGCCACCGACCTCTACGCGACGGGCCTGATCGCCTACGAGCTGCTCGCGGGCCACCACCCGTACCACGACGTCACCGCGCCGATGGCGCTGATGCTCCGCCACGCGAACGACGACGCGCCGCCGTTGGGGCTGGTGCGGGAGGACCTCCCGCCCGGCGTCGTCGCGTGGGTCCACGCGATGCTCTCGCGCGATCCGTCCGCGCGCCCGGCCTCCGCCGGCCACGCCTGGGACTGGCTCGAGGGCGTGGTATCGGACGAGCTCGGCGCCCGCTGGCGCCGCGCCGCGACGCTGCCGGAGGAAGGCGCCGCGACCGGCTACGTCTCGACCGTCGTCACCGCGCTCCCCTCGTCGCTGCGGGAGACGAACGGCGGGCCCGCCGCCACGCCGCCCACCGCGGCGCTCGCGCCGCCCGTGGCGTCGCTCGTGGCCACCCCGGCGCCCGTCGTGGCCACGCCACCCCCGGCCGCCGCCCCTCCGTTCCCGCCCGACGACGAGCCGTTCGCCGATCCCGACCCCGCGCTCTTCCCCGCTCCCTCCCCCCGACCCCGCCGCTCCCGCCGCCGGCCCCTCCTCGCCGGCGTGGCCGCGACCCTGGTCCTCGCGGCCGGAGCGGCGGGGTTCACGGCGGCGTCGGGTGACGACCCGCCGGTGGCGGCGAAGCCGGCGGGGCCCTCGCTCGCCGAGCGGGTGCGCGGCGTGATCACCCCCGCGCTCCAGGCCAATGGCCGCGTGACGGCCGAGCTGCGTGCGCTCGCGCCCGGCGCGGACCCGGACGACGCCCTCGACCGCGCCGATGCCGCCCTGCCGGTGACCCGCAAGGCGCTCGCACGCGCCGACGTCCCTGATGCCCGGACGGCCCTGCGCGCGCAGGCCAGCTATCTGAACGTCGTCCGCGACACCCTCCGCCTCGATCCCGGGCAGGTCGACCGCCTCGGCGGCGCGTCCGCGCGCCTGGTGACGCGGCTCGAGCGGATCGAGCCGCTCGTCCCCGGCGCGGCCGACTCGGTCGGCGGCGCGCGCAAGCTGAAGGCGTGGGCGACCGCCGAGCTCGCGCCCGCGCCCAGCCCGGTCGCGCCCGTGGCCGCGGGCGACCCCGCAGCCGTCGCACCGTCTCCCGCCCCGGTGGCGAAGGAGACTGCGGCGAGCCCGGACCCCGAGCCGACGCCCGCCGCCACCGCCGAGCCGACGCCGACGGCCACGCCGGCCGCCGTCCCGACCCCGGCCGCCACGCCTGACCCGAGCGCCACCCCGGCGCAGACGCGGCAGTTCCGTCCTCGCCGCGCGCTGCGCCGGATCCTCCGGCGTCAGGTCCTCAAGCAGCCTGGGGCGTAGGCTCGGGCTCCGGCAGCAGCCGCGCGATCCAGCCCGGCAGCCACCAGTTGCGGTCGCCCAGCAGCTGCATGACGGCGGGCACGAGGACCATCCGCACGATCGTCGCGTCGATGAGGATCGCCGAGGCCATCCCGATGCCGATGAGCTTCAGGAACACCTCGGGGCTCAACGCGAAGGCGCCGAACACCGCGACCATGATCAGCGCCGCGGCGGTGATCACCCGCGCCGTGCGCGCGAGCCCCTCGGTCACGGCCCGCGCGGTGTTGCCGCGGGCCAGGAACTCCTCGCGCACCCGGCTGAGCAGGAACACCTCGTAGTCCATCGAGAGCCCGAACAGGATCGCGAACATGATCACCGGGATGAACGGGGGCACCGGCGTCGGCGTGTCGATCCCGACGAGCTGCCCCGCCCAGCCGCCCTCCGCGAGGTAGGCCACGACGCCGTAGGCGGCGCCGATCGACAGCAGGTTCATCACGCCCGCCTTCAGCGCGACCGTCACCGAGCGGAACGTCACGGTGAGCAGCAGGATCGAGAGGATCACGACGCCGCCGATGAACAGCGGCAGGCGGTCGGCGGTGACGTCGCTCTGGTCGACGAACGACGCCGTCGTCCCGCCCACGCTGACCGGCACGCCGGCGCCCGGCAGCACGTCGGCGCGCAGATCGCGGATCAGATCGGCGGTCTTCGGCGACTGCGGCGAGGTCGTGGGCACGACCGTGAGCACCGCGGCGTTGCCCGACGGGCTGAACGCCGGCTCGCCGACCGCGGCCACGCCGGGCTGGTCGCGCAGCTGCGTCGCCAGCGCGGTCACGTCGCCGCGGTCGCCCGCGCCCTTCAGCTCGGCGGCCAGCAGCAGCGGGCCGTTGGCGCCGGCGCCGAAGCCCTTCTCGACGAGGTCGTAGGCCTGTCGCGTCATCGTCGCCGCGCGGTCATTGCCGGCGTCCGGGAAGCCGAGCCGCAGCCCGAGGAACGGGGTGGCGAGCACGAGCAGCACGGCGGCTGCCGCGAGTGCCGCCGTCCACGGCCGCCGCTGCACGGTGCGGCTCCAGCGCGCCGCCGGGGTGTGGTCGGGGTCGCGCGGCGAACGGTTCGCGCCCGGGATCCGCAGCGACTCGATCCGCCGCCCGGCGAACCCGAGCAGCGCCGGGAGGAGCGTCACCGACGCCGCCATCGTCACCAGCACCGCGAAGCTCGCGGACAGCGCGACGCCCTGCAGATAGCTGAGGCCCATCAGGAACAGCCCGAGCAGCGAGATCACGACCGTGGTGCCGGCCACGAGCACGGAGTGGCCGGCGGTGCTGACGGCCTCGACGATCGCGTCGTGCGGCGTCTTGCCGCCCGCCATCGCCGCACGGTGGCGGGTGAGGATCAACAGCGCGTAGTCGATGCCGACGCCGATGCCGAGCATGCTGGCGACCGCGGTCGACCAGTCCGGCACCTCCATGACGGCGGCCAGCAGCCCGACGAGCGCCGACGAGACGCCGAGCCCGAACAGCGCGGTGAGCAGCGGCAGCCCGGCGGCGATCAGCGTCCCGAAGGTGACCACGAGCACGAGCGCCGCGATGAGCAGGCCGACCGCCTCCGACGACAACTCGCTCTCCTGCGCGGACTGGATGACCTGGCCGCCCATCTCGACACGCAACCCGTCCTTGCTCGCCGCGTCGGCCAGCGAGATCAGGCTCTCGCCGGTGCGGTCGGGCACCGCGTCGGGCTTCTCGGTCAGCGACAGGCGCGAGACGGCGATCGTCCCGTCGCGCGAGACCTCGGCGGGCGCGGCCTCGCCGATCCCGTCGAGCTTCGTGGCCGCGGCGAGCAGCGCGTCGGTGCGTCCCTCGACGTCCTTGACGCCGGCCGGCGCCTGCCAGACGACGTCGACGGTCTCGGACGACCGGCCGGGGAAGCTGTCGCGCAACAGGTCGCCGGCGCGCTGGGACTCAGAACCCGGCGTCGCATAGTCGGCGGAGAACTCGCCGGCGAGCGTGGCCGCGGCGGCGGAGGCCACCACGAGCGCGACGATCCAGCCGGCGAGCACGACCCGGCGGCGGCGGAACGCGACGTCAGCCAGACGGGCCAGGCGACCGGGGGGAGGAGAGGTGTGGGGGGAGAGCACGTTTACCTCGCAAGCATTGCGTCGGAAACTCTTGACTCGGCAAGGGTACGCAGGTAAGAGTTGATCTGTCAACTGTTGCGTCTACAATTCAGGTATGGGCATCCCGCAGAAGAAGCCGTTCCTCGCCTGGTACGGCATGGTGCAAGCCAACACGCGCCTGCTCGAGCGCATCAACGCCGAGCTCGAGGCCGAGGCCGGGCTGCCGCTCTCGTGGTTCGAGGCGCTCGCCCAGCTCTCATGGGCGCCCGAGCACTGCAGCCGCATGGGCGAGCTCGCCGACGACCTGCTGCTCTCCCGCGGCGGCGTCACGCGGCTGATCGCGCGCATGGAGGAGGCCGGCCTGGTGCGCCGCGAGGTCCCCGCCAACGACCGCCGCGCCACCTACGCGCACATCACCGACAAGGGGCGCGAGGCGTTCGAGCGCGCGCTGCCGATCCACGTCGCCAAGGTCCACGAGTACTTCCACCAGCACCTCGACGACGACGAGATCGAGGTGCTCACCAAGGCGATGGCGAAGATCCTGCGCGGCCTCGGCGCCGACGTGCCCTGGCTGATAGAGGACCTCGAGACCGCTCGCTGAGTAGGCTGCCCGCCATGTCTGACGAGGCGGTGCTCACCGAGGCGGACGGCGGCGTCCTGCTCATCACGCTCAACCGGCCGGACCAGCGCAACGCGGTCAACTCCGACATCGCCAACGGCGTCGCGGCCGCGCTCGACCGGCTGGACGACGACGACGATCTCCAGGTCGGCATCCTCACCGGCGCCGGCAAGGGCTTCTGCGCCGGCATGGACCTCAAGGCGTTCGTGGCCGGCGAGAGCATGTTCGTCGAACACCGCGGCTTCGCCGGCATCGTCCAGGGCCCGCCGCGCAAGCCGCTGATCGCGGCGGTCGAGGGGTTCGCGGTGGCCGGCGGCTTCGAGGTCGCGCTCGCCTGCGACCTGATCGTGGCCGCCAAGGACGCGCGCTTCGCGCTCCCCGAGGTCAAGCGCTCGCTGGTCGCCGCCGGCGGCGCCCTGCTGCGCCTCCCGGACCGCATCCCCTATCACCTGGCGATGGAGATGATCCTCACCGGCGATCCGATCACCGCCGAGCGCGCGGCCGAGATGGGCCTCGTCAACCACGTCACCGAGCCGGGCGAGGCGGTAGCCGGCGCGCGCGAGCTCGCCGCCCGCATCACGCCCAACGGCCCGCTCGGGCTCGTCGCCTCCAAGCGGATCCTCCGGGAGGCCGCGGGCTGGAGCCCGGACGACGAGTGGCAGAAGCAGTCCGAGATCACTGGTCCCGTGTTCGGCTCCGAGGACGCCCGCGAGGGCGCCACGGCGTTCGCCGAGAAGCGCGACCCGGTCTGGAAGGGCCGCTAGCTCTCTTCACCCCAGAGCGTGGCGAGCAGCCGCCGCCCGCTCGGGCGGTCGCGGTGCTCGCAGAGGTAGATGCCCTGCCACGTGCCGAGGGCGAGCTGCCCGTCTGCCACCGGCAGGGAGAGCGACGGGCCGAGCACCGATGACTTGATGTGCGCCGGCATGTCGTCGGGCCCCTCGGTGGTGTGGGTCCAGTACGGCGCGTCCTCCGGCACCGCCTCGTTGAAGTAGGACTCGAAGTCCCGACGCACGTCGGGCGACGCGTTCTCGTTCAGCGTCAGCGACGCGGAGGTGTGGAGCATGAACAGGTGCAGCAGCCCGACCCGCAGCTCGCCGAGCTCGGGCAGCTCGCCGACGACGTCACGCGTCACCAGGTGAAAGCCGCGCCCGGGTGGGCGCAGCGAGATCTCCCGCTGGAGCCACATCGGCTCCAGAGGCTACTTCGAGGCCTCGTCCTCCGGCAGCGCGCTCGACAGCGCGGACTG
>Ga0190270_10001155_pt1 | contig 12110 bp, 13 predicted proteins | sample Popmic320T_FD_133748 | JGI IMG/M metagenome (GOLD analysis project Ga0190270, IMG submission 133748) | Populus adjacent soil microbial communities from riparian zone of Weber River, Utah, USA - 320 T | ecosystem: Environmental > Terrestrial > Soil > Riparian zone | place: USA: Utah | collected... | reverse complement strand
CGACCGAGCTTGGCGCGCAGGGCCCGCTCCGTGCGCACGATCTTGTTCAGCTTCTCGACGACGTGCACGGGCATCCGGATCGTCCGCGCCTTGTCGGCGAGGGCTCTCGCGACCGCCTGGCGGATCCACCACGTTGCGTAGGTCGAGAACTTGAAGCCCTTGCGGTAGTCGAACTTCTCGGCCGCACGCACCAGGCCGATCGTCCCCTCCTGGATCAGATCGAGGAACGGCAGGCCCTGGTTGCGGTAGCGCTTCGCGATCGAGACGACGAGACGGAGGTTCGCCTCGACCATCGCCTGCTTGGCGGCGTGCTCGCCGCGCTCGATCCGCTTCGCCAGCTCGACTTCCTGCGCCGCGGTGAGGAGCGGCACCTTGCCGATGTCCTTGAGGAAGAGCTGCAGCGTGTCGGTCGAGACCTCGCGCGCCTCCTCGACCTCGGCCTCGGGCTCGTCACGGTCGACGATCTCGATCTTCAGCTCCTCGACCATCGAGTAGAACTCGTCGATCTGGGCTGTGTCGAGGTCGAGCTCGTCGAGCGCGATCGCGATGTCCTCGGCGATCAGCTTGCCGGCGGCCTTGCCGCTCTCGAGCAGCGCTCGCGCCTCGCTGCTTGCGAGGACGTCGAAGCCCTGCTGCTCGACGGTGCTGGTACTTCCCCCTGCGCTCACTTCGGCTCCCCCTCCGATCGCGCTCTGAGAGTAGTCGCGACTTTGGCAATGCGCAACACTCTCCTCACAAAGCTGCGAGAGCTTGCCAAGAACTTCTCCGGAGCGCCATAGGCCGTTCGGCCCATCTTTCGATCAGGAGGTCCCCGCGTTGCGAACCGCATCGAGGAAGCGATCGGCCTCGCTGGCGATCTTGCTGCCCGGCTCGGCCGCCCGCGCCAGCTCGAGCTGACGGGTCGCCTCCTTCAGCTCCTTCTGCCAGAGCAGCAGCAGGCCGAGGTGGAAACGAACGGTCGCCGCGTCCGGGAAGCGGCGGCTGAGCGGGCCGAGACGGGAGAACGACGCCGAGGGATTGCCCTTGTCATAGCGGCCGACCGCGTCGGCGACGAGCGCGTCGACGTCGTTCGGCGCCAGCTCGCGCGCCTCCGCGAACGCGCGCCGCGCCGAGACGGGCCGGCCGAGGCCCTGCAGGGCGATCCCGTAGAGCAGGCGACCGCGCAGGGTCCTGTCGGCCGCGAGCAGCTGCAGCTGGTCGGCCGGCGTCTCGCCCTCGATCTCGTAGTCGAAGCTGACGATGAAGCCGGGCAGGCCAGGGGCGAAGTCCCTGGCGTACAGGAAGTCGCCAGCGCGGACGGCGTAGGGCGTGTCGGGCTCGACGTCACGAGCCTCGCGCCACGCGGTCAGCGCGCCCGAAGTGCCTGCCCAGAAGCGGGCGAGGCCGACGTGCAGCTGCACCAGCGAGCTACGCGGGTACAGCGCGCCGAGCTGCTCGATCCGGTCCTCGCTCGCCGGCCAGGCGGCGAAGGCGGATCCGAGCTTCGCCTCGAGCGAGTCGTAGCGGGCGAACACCGCCGCCGCCTGCCGCCGTTTCCCCTGCTGGTAGAGCGCGGTCGCGCGGCGCAGCTCGGCGGCCTCGGCGTCGTCGCGGATTCCCAGGTCGAGCTCGAGCGGCGGAAACCCCTGCCGCGGCTGCGGCGCCGGCCCGGCGGCGGCCGCTCCGGGCTCCTCCTCCGCGGAGAGCACGGCGGCGCCGACGACGAGGACAGCGGCGAGCGCGGCGAGGACGCCGACGACGAGGAACGTGCGCGAGCGGGCCGACACGCGGCCACACTAGCCGCGGGCGACGTACTCTTCGACCGCGATCGCGACGTCGCCCGGCCCGGGCATCGCGGCGATCTCCGCTGCGACCTTCTGCGCCGCGGCCGCGAACGATGGCTCGCCGGGCACGAGCCGCAGTGCGGCGCGCACCGACTCGCTCGAGAGCCCGTCCGGCATGACGACGACGCCGGCGCCCGCTGCCTCCACCCGGGCCGCGTTCTCGAACTGATCCGCACCCTGCGGCACGAGCACCAGCGGCAGGCCGTGCGCGAGCGCGGCGAGCGTCGACCCGGAGCCGGCGTGGGCGACGACGGCCGAACAGGCCGGGAGCACGTCCTGCTGGGGAACGACGCGCTCGATGCGGACGTGTGCCGGAACGGAGCCGAGCGCGGACAGGCGCGCAGGAGCCCGTCGAACTTCGGCGATGCATGACCGCGCCCGAAGAGCAGCGGGTAGACGAGCTGCCGGCGCTCGAGCGCTGGCAGCGCCTGGATCTCGTCGAGATGAGGCTCGAGCTGCCGCCGCGCCTCGGCGTGGGAGACCCCCGCGGTGAACAGGCGGAACCCCTCCCCCTCGAGGTGGCCGTGCCAGCTCTCGTGCGTCACGAACGCGACGTCGTGCCCGCGCGCTCGGAGCGCCCGCGCGAGCGGGAGCAGCGGCCTGATGTGGCCGTCCAGCGGCGTCGCCGTGAACAGAGTGCGCACACGCCAATCATCACCCACGGGAATCGCCACGCCCGCGCTACCGTTTAACGAAGCAGATGGCGACGTACAGGGAGCTGCTCGCCCAGGTCAAGCGCGAGATCGACGAGGTCGGCGCCGCCGAGGCGCGCGCACGCGTGGGCGAGGCGCTCTTCGTCGACGTGCGCGAGCGCGACGAATGGGAGGAGGGCGTCGTTCCGGGCGCCGTCCACATCCCGCGCGGCAACCTCGAGTCGCGGATCGAGGGGCTTGTCCCCGACCGCTCGCGCGAGATCGTCCTCTACTGCTCCGGCGGCTCCCGCTCCGCCTTCGCTGCGAAGGCGCTCCAGGAGCTCGGCTACGAGAACATCAGCTCGCTCACCGGCGGCTTCACGGACTGGAAGCGGAACGGCTTCCCGATCGAGACGCCTCGCTCCCTCTCCCCCGACCAGCGCCGCCGCTACTCGCGGCATCTCCTGATCCCGGAGGTCGGCGAGGTCGGCCAGGAGCGGCTGTTGGGCGGCCGCGTGCTCCTGATCGGCGCCGGCGGCCTCGGGTCGCCTGCATCGCTCTACCTCGCCGCAGCCGGGGTCGGCACGCTCGGAATCGTCGATGCGGACGTCGTCGACGACTCGAATCTGCAGCGCCAGATCGTCCATTCGACGGAAACTCTCGGCGAGGCGAAGGTGCTCTCCGCCAAGCGGACGATCGAGGCGCTCAACCCGGACGTCGAGGTCAAGGCCTACGAGGAGCGGCTCACGTCCGAGAACGTCGAGCGCATCTTCGGCGAGGGCTGGGACGTGATCGTCGACGGGGCGGACAACTTCCCGACGCGCTACCTCGTCAACGACGCCTCCATCTGGCACGGGATCCCGGTCGTGCACGGCTCGATCTACCGCTTCGAAGGCCAGGTCACCGTCTTCAACCCCGGCGAGGGCCCCTGCTACCGCTGCCTCTTCCCCACTCCGCCGCCGCCGGAGCTCGCTCCGAGCTGCGCCGAGGGCGGCGTGCTCGGCGTCCTGCCGGGCATCGTCGGCTCGCTGCAGGCGAACGAGGCGTTGAAGCTCGTGCTCGGGATCGGCGAGTCGCTCCAGGGCCGCCTGCTCCTGCTCGACGCGCTCGGGACGACGATCGACGAGGTCTCGGTGCAGCGCGACCCGGCGTGCCCGGTCTGCGGCGAGCACCCGACGATCACGGAGTACGTCGACTACGTCGAGTTCTGCCAGGGAGTTCGGGGATGACCAAGGTCCGGATTCCGCCCACGCTCCGCAACGAGGTCGGCGGCGAGCGCGAGCTGATCGGCGAAGGCGAGACGGTGCGCGAGGTGCTCGAGGATCTCTCGGGCCGCTACCCCGCGCTCGAGGCGCAGCTCTTCGAAGCGGGCGGCCTGGCGCCGTTCGTGAACGTCTACGTCGGCGGCGAGGACGTCCGCACGCTCGAGGGCCTCGAGACCCGCGTCAACGGCAGCTCGATGATCCTCCTGCCGGCCATGGCCGGCGGGTGCTGAAGACGGCCGACTCCCTTCTCGCCCTCGTCGGGAACACTCCACTCGTCGAGCTCTCCCGCTTCGCGCCGGGGCCGGTCAAGATCTACGCGAAGCTCGAGTCGGAGAACCCGACCGGCTCGATCAAGGACCGCGTCGCGAAGGCGATGATCGAGACGGCCGAGGCCTCGGGCGAGCTCGAGCCGGGCCGGCGCCTGCTCGAGCCGACGAGCGGCAACACCGGCATCTCGCTCGCGCTCGTCGCGAAGTTGAAGGGCTACCCGCTCACGTGCGTCATGCCCGCCAATGCGACGGCCGAGCGCCGCCGGGTGCTCGGGCTCTTCGGCGCGCACGTGATCGAGTCCGCGGGCGAGGAGGGCTCGAACGGCGCCGTCCGGCTCGCGCTCGAGCTGGCCGAGCGTGACCCGACCTACTTCATGCCGTTCCAGTACGCGAACGACGCGAACCCGCGCGCGCACTACGAGGGCACGGGCGCCGAGATCGCGGCTGCGCTCGACCGTGTCGACGTCCTCGTCGCCGGCCTCGGCACCGGCGGCACGCTGATGGGGACCGGCGCACGGCTGCGGGAGAGCTTCCCCGACGTGGTCGTCGCCGCCGCGGAGCCGCTTCCGGGCGAGGCGGTGATGGGCCTCCGCTCGCTGGAGGACGGCTACGTGCCGCCGATCCTCGACGTCGCGAAGCTCGACCGGAAGATCCTCGTCTCCAACGAGGAGTCGGTCACCGGCCTGCGGCAGCTCCTCGACGCCGAGGGGATCTTCGGCGGCGTCTCGTCCGGCGCGGTCGCGCACGTCGCTCGGAAGCTCGCCGGCGAGCTCGACGAGGGCGTCGTCGTCTGCATCCTCGCCGACGGCGGCTGGAAGTACCTGTCCGCCGACTTCTGGGAAGCTGAGGACGTGGCCGAGTCGATGGAGCGGACGGTGTGGTGGTAGCGGCCGGGTGGTGATCCCGCCTGAGGTCCGCGCCGAACTGCGTGCGCACGCCGAGGCGGAGGCCCCGAACGAGGCCTGCGGCCTCGTCGTGCTCAAGGACGGCGTCGCGGAGCGCTACGTCCGCGGTCGCAACGCCGCCGCGTCGCCGTACCGCTTCGAGCTCGAGGTGCCGCCCGAGACGTGGTTCCTCGAGGACGAGGGTTTCGAGCTGGCGGTCTTCCACTCACATCTCTCCTCGCCGCCGCGCCCCTCGCGCACCGACGTCGAGAACATCGGCCTCTGGCAGGGCAAGCCGTACCTGATCCTGTCGCTCGGCTCCGACGCGCTCGCAGGCTGGACGATCAGCGACGGCCGGATCGAGCCGCTGGCGGTGGTCGCGTGAACGTCGCCGAGCTCGCGCCCGGGCTCTGGCGCTGGACCGCGCCGCATCCCGACTGGAAGGAGGGCGACGACTGGGAGCAGGACGTCGGCTGCACCTACTACGAGGCGACCGGCGCGACCGTCCTGATCGACCCGCTCGTTCCGTCCGAGCGCGACCGCTTCTTCGAGGCGCTCGACCGCGACGTCGAGCGTCACGGTCTGCCGGTCGTGGTCCTGCTCACCGTCCCCTGGCACGACCGCAGCGCGGCCGAGCTCGTCGAGCGCTACGCCGCAGGTGACGAGGCGCCGGCCGGCGTGCTGTCGTTCAGCGTGCCGGAGGTCGACGAGACCCTCTGGTGGCTGCCCGAGCACGCAGCGCTCGTGGCCGGAGACGTCCTCGTCGGCGTAGCGGGAGGCATCGAGGTCTGCCCCGACTCCTGGCTCGACGAGCGCTCGTCGCACATGTCGATCCGGGCAGCGCTCGTACCGCTCCTCGACCTGCCGGCCGAGAGGATCCTCGTCTCGCACGGTGAGCCGGTGCTCGAGGACGGCCGCGCCGCGCTCGAGCGCGCGCTGCGCTAGCGACAGAACTCGGCGGCGACCGCGACGTAGAGGTCGCGGCAGCGCTCGACGCTTGCGAGCTCGACCCACTCGACCGCGGCGTGGGCGCCGTCGCCGCGCGGGCCGAACAGGACCGCCGGGATCCCCGCCTCCGCGAAGAGCGCGGCGTCGGTCCAGAACGGCGCCCCCTGCACCTCCTTCGTTCCGGTCTGCGCCTGCACGACCCGCACGATCTCCTCGTCGGTTGAGACCTCCAGCGGATCGCGCCCGAACGGGAACGCGATCGAGCCGCCCGAGTTGCCGAGCAGGCCGCGCAGCTCGGCCTCGACGTCCTCGCGGCGCTCGCCGGGGATCGTGCGCCGCTCGCCCCGTAGTAGGCACCGCGCCGGGTAGCTCGAGTACTCCTGGCCGCCCTCGATCAGCGAGGCGTGGACCGAGCCCCCGCCGAGGAGTGCGTGGCTGCGGCCGGCCTGGAGCGACCGGTCGAGCTCCTCGATCGCGACGAGGACGCGCCCCATTTTCGCGATCGCGTCGATGCCGAGATCCGGCCGCGAGCCGTGCGCGGCCCGGCCGGGCGTCTCGATGTCGAACGCGAGCCAGCCACGGTGGGCGATGCAGAGGCGCTCGTCGGTCGGCTCGGCGACGATTGCCGCGTCGGCACGCCGCCGCTCGAGCAGAGCTTCTGTTCCGATGCTCCCTGCCTCCTCGTCGACGACGGCCGCGACGATCACGTCCCCGCGAAGCCCGCGCCGCGCGCACTCGGCGCCCGCGCTCGCAATCGCCGCGAGGCTGCCCTTCATGTCGTAGGAGCCGCGCCCGTAGAGGCGCCCGCCGTCGACCCGGGCGTCGAGGCCGCCGTCCGGCTCGAGGAGCCCGACGGTGTCGAGGTGGCCGTTCAGGAGCAGCGTGCGGCCGCCGCCCGTGCCCCGCGCGACCGCGACGACGTTCGGCCGCCCCGGCGCGACATCCTCCACTTCGACCTCCAGCCCCGCGCGCTCGAGCCAGGCCGCCAGCACATCCGCAGCCGCGGCCTCGCCGGCGCCGCCCGGCACGAGCGTGGGATTGACGGAGTCGACGGCGACGAGCTGCGCCGCCAGCTCCGCCGGCATCAGATCCGGACTGCCTCTCCCGACTCCGCCGAGCGGTAGAGCGCCTCGATCACGCGCGCCTGCGCGACCGCGTCCTCGCGCCCGAGCAGCTGCTCGGCCTCGCCGGCGATCGCGGCCGCCAGGTTCGCCAGCTCGAGCTCGTACGGGTTCGCCGCGGGCACGGCGACCTGCTCGTCGTCGACGAGGACGCGGCCACCCCAGTCGGAGCGCCACGGTGCCTCGAGCACGAGCGTGCCCTCCTCGCCGACCGCCTCCAGCCGCTGCCGCTTCGGCAGCGTGAACGAGGCATCGAAGACGGCGACGACATCGTTGGCGAAGCGCATGGCGCCGTAGAAGTCGACGTCGACGCCCGTTGGGCCGACGACCTGCTCGCCGAAGACGTGCTCCGGCTCGCCGCCTAGCAGCCGGGAGCCGCTGATGCAGTAGCAGCCGACGTCCATCAGCGCGCCGCCGTCGAGGTCGGCCGCCATGCGGACGTTCTCGTGGTCGAACAGCGGGAAGCTGAACGTCGTCCGGATCTCGCGCAGCCGCCCGATCTTGCCCTGCTCGACGAGCGAGAGCGCCGCGGCAGCCTGCGGGTGGTGCCGCCACATGAACGCCTCCATCACGACGACGCCCGCGCGGCCCGCGGCCTCCCAGGCCTCCTCGGCCTCGGCGGCGCGGCGCGAATACGGCTTCTCGACGAGGACGTGCTTGCCGGCCTCGATCGCCTTCAGCGTCCATTCGTGGTGCATCCCGTTCGGGAGCGAGATGTAGACGGCGTCGAGCTCGTCGTCGCCGAGCAGCTCCTCGTAGCTCCCGTGAGCGCGTCCGATTCCGTGCTCGTGGGCGTACGCCTGCGCGCGCGCGGCGTCACGGCTGGCGACGGCGGCGATCTGGACGCCCTCCGGCACAGCGCCGAGCAGCGCCTCGTTGATGCTCGCGGTCGACATCAGGCCGAGCCTCATCGTGTCTCCAGCCCCGCGTCGGCCAGCGCCTTCCGGGCCAGCGCGTCGTCGTCCGCCCCCGGCAGCCCGCTGACGCCGACGGCGCCGACCCGCCGGTCGCGCTCGAAGGCGGCGACCCCGCCGAGGAAGAAGGTGAAGAAGGGGTCGAAGCTGGCGAGCTCGGCCGGCCCCTTCGAGCCCGCTTTCTCCGCGAGTGACTTGGTCGAGACGGCGTCGCTGCGCGCGGCCGTGTACGCCTTCCGCTGTGCGTTCAAGCGGGTGTCGGGCGCGGCGCCGTCCATCGTCGCCGCGGCGACGAGCTCGCCGCCGCCGTCGGCGACGAACACGGAGACAGGGGCCGGCGCTTCCGCGACCACCGTCCGTACGATCGCCTGCGCCTGTTCCAGCTTCACTAACCCTCCCGATCGTTGAGACTGCGCCAACGCTGCGCCAACCATATGGGACGGAGACATGACAGACGAAATCGGCATCGGCATGCTCGGCTACGCCTTCATGGGCAAGGCGCACTCACGCGCATTCCGGGAGATCGCGCGGCTCGACACGCCGCTGCAGCCGCGCCTCGTCGCCGTGGCGGGCCGGAACGAGGCAGCCGTGGCGGACATGGCGGCGCGGTACGGCTACGAGCGCTGGACCACCGACTGGCACGACCTCGTCTCCGATCCGGGGATCACGCTCTTCGACAACGGCGGCCCCAACTCGCTTCACGCCGAGCCGACGATCGCCGCGGCCGAGGCCGGCAAGCACGTCCTCTGTGAGAAGCCGCTCGGCCGCGACGCCGCCGAGAGCTACGAGATCTGGCAGCGCGTCGAGGCGACCGGCGTCAAGCACCTCTGCGGCTTCAACTACCGCTTCGTCCCGGCCGTGCGGCTGGCGCGGGAGCTCATCGAAGGCGGCGAGCTGGGCGAGATCCGGCACTTCCGCGGCCGCTACCTGCAGGACTGGGGCGACGACCCGAGCCTCGACACGTGGCGCTTCCAGCCCGACGAGGCGGGCTCGGGCGCGCTCGGCGACCTCGGCACGCACGTCGTCGACCTGGCGCGCTTCCTCGTCGGCGAGATCGCCACGGTCGCCGGCTTCGTCCACACGTTCCTCCCCGGCCGGCGCGTGGACGATGCGCTCGAAGCCGCCGTCCAGTTCGAGAGCGGCCCGATCGGGACGATCGAGGCGACGAGGCTCGCGCTCGGGCGGCGCAACGCCTTCCAGTGGGAGATCAATGGCTCGAAGGGCTCGCTCGCCTTCGACATGGAGCGGCTGAACGAGCTGCAGGTCTTCCGCGCGGACGGCGACCGGGCTCGCGGCTTCAAGACGGTGCTCGTCTCCGAGGCCGACCACCCCTTCTGGGACCTCTGGTGGCCGCCCGGCCACATCGTGGGCTGGGGCGACACGTTCACGCACGAGGCGCTCCACCTATTGCGGGCGATCGGCGAGGACACGGACGTCGCTCCGTACGGCGCCACATTCGAGGACGGCTACCGCGCCGCGGAGGTCTGCGACGCGATCGTCCGCTCCGGCGAGACCGGCGAGCGCGTCGACGTGACGTATCGGTAGCGGCAGGGCCGCGACGGCGGCCCCTTCAGGGGTTTTGCGCGACGAGCGTCCGCGTCAAGCGGATGCTCGTCCTGCGCGGCCAGATCACCGTCCGGCCTTGCGCTGGCGCCGGCGGAGGACGGTGTCGAGCGTGACGGCGAAGAGGAGGATGCAGCCGGTCGTGATGAAGATCACGCCCTGGGTCAGATTGAGCGTGTTTAGCCCGTTCGCGATCGTCGCGATCACGAGGGCCCCGAAAAGCGCGTCCTTAACCTCGCCGCGGCCGCCGAAGAGGCTCGTGCCGCCGATCACGGCCGCCGCGATCGCATCGATCAGGAGCGTGCCGCCGCCTGCGTTCAGGTCGACGCTGTTCAGGCGGGCAGCGAGGACGACGCCGCCGATCCCGGCCATCACGCCCGAGATCATGAAGACGATCAGGCGGACGCGCGCCACGTTGATACCCGCGCGCCGAGCGGCCTCGGCATTGCCGCCGACGGCGTAGACGTGCCGCCCAAAGGTCGTCCGCTTGGCGACGAACGTGAGCACGAGGAGGGACGCGATCATCAGGAGCAGGACGAACGGCACGCCGCGGTCACGGTTGCTGACCACCACGACGAAGACGGTTGCGGCCACGACTGCGATGGCCTTCGCGACCAGGAGCCACGGGTCACGGACCGCGACGCCATGACGCCGGTGAGACACGAATGTCCCCACGACGCTCGCTATGTAGATGCCCAGGACGACGGCGGCGAGAATCCAGCCGGCCTTCTCCGAGAAGAAGTAGTTGGCGGTGTTGTTGACCGTGTTGTCCTGGATCACGATGACACCCTCGGCCTCGATCGACTTCTGGATCACGCCCTGCCAGATCTGATAGCCGGCGAGCGTGACCACGAACGCCGGCACGCCGATGAAAGCCACGAACGACCCCTGGAACGCGCCGATCAACGCGCAGACCGCCACGGCGAGCAGGATCGCCACGATCCCCGCGACCTCGTTCCCGTCAGGCACGGTGAGCTTCGCCACGACGACGCCGGCGATGCCGCTGATGTAGCTGATCGAGAGGTCGATCTCGCCGATCAGGAGGACGAATACGACCCCGTACGCCAGCAGGGTCGTGCCGGCCATCTGCGTGATGATGTTGCTGAAGTTCCCCGGGCTGAGGAAGTTCTCCGCCTTGAAGGAGAAGAAGATCACGATCACGGCGAGCCCGATGAGCACGGGCCAGCTGCCGAGAGTGCCGCCGCGGATGTTGTCGAGCGTGCGCCCGACGAAGCTCTCGGGCAGCGCCGGCTCCGGCTGGACGGCCGTCGCGTCGGTACTCATGCAGGCTCCGGATTCGTCGACGCGATCCCCGCCACCTTCGTCGGCACGCCGGCGGTGATCGCCTGGACGACCTCCTGCTGCGTCGTCTGCTTGCGTTCGTAGAGGGCGACGTTGCGTCCTAGCCGCAACACGGTGATCCGGTCAGCGACCTCAAAGATGTCGTGCAGGTTGTGCGAGATCAGGACGACGGCAAGACCCTGCTCCGCCAGGCGCGCTACGAGCTCGAGCACCTGCTCCGTCTGCGCGACGCCGAGCGCCGCGGTCGGCTCGTCGAGGATCACGAGCCGCGAGTTCCACATCACCGCACGGGCGACGGCGACCGACTGTCGCTGGCCGCCCGAGAGGGTCGCGACCGGCTGCCGGATCGAGCCGATCGTCGTCACCGCGAGGCTCTTCATCGTCTCGGCGGTCTTCGCCTCCATCACAGGCTCCTTGAGCCGGTGCAACCAGTCGCGCGCCTCACGGCCGAGGTACATGTTCTGGACGACGTCGAGGTTGTCGCAGAGCGCGAGATCCTGGTAGACGACCTCGATCCCGAGCTTGGCGGCGTCCTTCGGCCCGTGGATGTGAACCTCGTTGCCGTCGAACAGCACCTGTCCACTGTCCGGAGTATGCGTTCCTGCGACGCACTTGATCAGGGTCGACTTGCCGGCGCCGTTGTCCCCGACGAGGGCCATCACCTCGCCCGGGCAAACCTCGAACTCGACCTCGCTGAGTGCCTGGACCGAGCCGAAGCTCTTCGAGATCCCGTGGAGCTGAAGGAGCGGGGTCGTTGCCTCGGCGGTCGTGGTCATGGGTGCAAAGAAGTGGGGGCGCGCCCTCGCGGGCGGCCCCCACCCTACGTCACTTCCTAGGTGCAGTACTTCTTGTACTCGCCGACGCAGACCTTCGACTTCTTCAAGTAGCCGTTGAAGAGCTGCTTGTAGTTCGCCTTCGTGATCGAGATCGGCGGGATGATGAAGGCGGGGATCGTCCTGTTCCCGTTCTTCACCGAGCCGGTCGTCCTCGGCGGCTGGCCCTTCAGGAGCGCAACGGCTGCGGCAGCCGTGATCGTTGCGCCCTTCCGCTGATCCTTCCAGACGGTCATCGTCTGCCAGCCCGAGATGATGTTCTGGACGCCCTGCTCGGTCGCATCCTGGCCGCTGAGCGCGATCGGCTTCAGCTTTCGCGCCTTCAGCGCAACGATGACAGCGTTCGCGAGCCCGTCGTTCGCCGCCGCGACGCCCTGGATGTTGTTCTTCGTCTTCACGAGCATCTGCTCGAAGATCGTCCCCGCCTTCTGGTTGTCCCAGCCCGGCGTGAACTGCTGCGGGCCCTTCTTGAGCGTCCCGTTCTTGTAGAGCGGGTTCAGGACCGACTCGTAGCCGCCCTTGAAGAGGAACGAGTTGTTGTCGGTCTGGCCGCCGT
>Ga0190270_10001154_pt1 | contig 12111 bp, 15 predicted proteins | sample Popmic320T_FD_133748 | JGI IMG/M metagenome (GOLD analysis project Ga0190270, IMG submission 133748) | Populus adjacent soil microbial communities from riparian zone of Weber River, Utah, USA - 320 T | ecosystem: Environmental > Terrestrial > Soil > Riparian zone | place: USA: Utah | collected... | reverse complement strand
TCGGTATCCTCGGGTCGCTGGTCGTCTGCACGATTCTCTACATTCTCGTCGCCGGCATCCTCACGATGCTGGTCCCGTACAGCTCACTGAACGTCGCCGAGCCGATCGAAGCGACGTCGCCGTACTGCGCGAGCCCGACGAGATCGAACGAGCGAACCGGCTTGAGGGTGGCAATCTTGATGGAGTCCCCGACCTTATAGCCCTGCTCGTCGGCGGTGGCGGCGTCGATGACGACCTGGTCGGGGCCGGTGGGCCACTTGCCCTCGAGGAGCTTGAGGGGGTTGAACTGCGGAAGGGCCGGATCGAGCCCGAAGCCGAACGACGGCGCCCCACCCGTGTTCACGGCGTCGCCATCCTTCTTCAGGATCTTCGTGTTCGTGTCGTCGATGACGGCTCCCGCCGCCGATTCCACATCAGGAAGAGCCCTGAGCTGCGGCAGCACACTTTGGTCGACCGGCGGCGTGTCCGCCGAGTCGCCTTCGAAGGAGATGTCAGCTGTCTTCCCTGAGACGACGGCATCCGTGTTCGCGTACGTCTCGCTGAAGATGTTGTCGAAAGCCTTGTCGATGGTGTCGGTGAGGACGTATGTCCCACTCACCATCGCGACGCCGAGGATGATCGCGAACGCCGTCAGCGTCGCACGGAGCTTACGCCCGGCGAGGCCCCGGAGGGCGACGCGGATCATCGCCGGCTCACTTCCTCCATCGCGCTCAGGATCTGGCCGGCATCGGCGCCGCGCAGCTCCTTGACGATGCAGCCGTCCGCGAGGAAGAGCACTCGGTCGGCGATGGCGGCGGCGTGCGCGTCATGGGTGACCATCACAGTCGTCTGTCCGTAGTTGGTGACCATCTCGCGGACGAGGTCGAGGATCTCGGCGCTCGTAGTGGAGTCGAGGTTTCCGGTCGGTTCGTCCGCGAAGATGACGGTCGGGCGCGTTGCGAGCGCCCGGGCGATGGCCACGCGCTGCTGCTGGCCGCCCGAGAGCTCCGAAGGCCGGTGGGTGCGGCGGTCGTCGAGGCCAGTCCGCTTGATGACCTCCTCGACCCACGCCTCGTCGATCTTGTTGCCGGCGAGCTCGAGCGGAAGCCTGATGTTCTCCTCCGCGTTCAGCATCGGGAGGAGGTTGAAGAACTGAAAGATGAAGCCGATGTGCTTGCGGCGGAGCTTTGTCAGCTCGTTGTCGCCGAGCTTCGTGATGTCCGTGCCGGCGATCGAGACCGATCCGGACGTCGGCCGGTCGAGCCCCGCCAGGATGTGCATCATGGTCGACTTTCCGGAGCCAGACGGCCCCATCACGGCCGTGAGCTCTCCGCTCACAACGTCCACGGAACAGCCGTTCAGGGCGTGGACCGCGGTGTCGCCTTCGCCGTAGACCCGCGTGATTTCGCTTGCCTGGACGACCGCGCCCGTCGTCCCTTCCGCCGCAGTCGGTTCTTCAGTGATCGCCGATGTCATCTCGGACCTCCAAGGGTTTTGTCCCAACTAGGGTGTCAAAACGGGGTCGAGAGTCAATGGCGGCGAGCGCGAGTCTTAACGTGCGGCTAACCGCACCTCACACGCCACCACCAGGGCTTCCAGATGCGCCGCTGGCAGGTCATCGAGCGGCATGGAGGAACTTGCGGGCTTCGGCGTTGAACCGGTCCGGGTCCTCGAGGTAGCACTCGTGACCCAACCCCGGAAGTACGACGAGACTTGACCTCGGGATCGTGCGGCGCAGGTCGTCGGCCACGGTCAGCGGTGATCGCTCGTCTGCGTCGCCATGGACGAGCAGCGTCGCCACGTCGATTGAAGGGAGTGCGTCACGCAAATCCGCCCCGGCGAGGGCATACGCCATCGCGCGCGTCGCGATTGGTCGGCTCTCTGACATGACCGTCCTCAACAAAGCAGCAGCCTCGGGCGAGAACTTGTCTGAGAACAAGCCGAACATCGACTCTGGGGCAAAGCCACCGGGCAGCCGATCCGCTGTATCGAGCGCGAACGCCAGGCGGCGTTCCACCTCCGCGGCGGGAAGCGATCCCCCCCAGCCGGCGTATCCGCCCGCGAGAATCAGCGACGCGACGAGCTCGGGATGGCGCCGGGCCAACTCGAGTGCGAGGGCGCCGCCGAACGAGTGGCCGAGCACGTGTGCCCGACCGAGCCCGATCGCCGCGATCAGTCCGGCCAAGACGTCGGCGTACTCGGGGAGCCGAAACGTCTCGGGTGGATCTGCAGACTGCCCGCATCCCGGCGCGTCCCATGCAACCACTGTGAACTCGTCGGAGAGCGCATCGAGCTGCCACCGCCAGACGCGACTGTCGCTCAGGGCCCCATGCACCAGCACCAGAGGCGGCCCCTCGCCAGCTCGCTCGAAGCCGATGCGAATCCCGGCGACCTCAATGCACGTCACTTAGGCGAGACTCTACGGTGGAGGGACTCTCGGCACCGTCATCTCTCGGCTGGTCGGGCGGGGCATAGGTAAAGGCCTCGGAAGACTTTCGTAAAGACTCGATCGCTGGGGTTGATGAGTGAATCCGATACGGGGAGGATCGGATAGTCGTCTAAGTCCCCCATGCGAAATCGCTTGAGCTCCCCACTGGCGCGCCGCGCAGCGCTCGTCGCCGTGGCGATCACGGCGTTTCTTCTTCCGGCCCATGCCGCCGTCGCCGCGACACTCGACTTGAAGCGGATAATCCGAACGTCGCCCTTCACCGGCAGCTCCGTGTCGATGGGTGACAACGAAGGGAGCGCGTTCGTTCCTTCTGACAACTCCCTCTGGCTCGCCGACGACAACAAGGACAGGATCTACGAGATCAACCCGAAGACTGGAGTCCTCAAGCGGACCATCTCACGGAGGGCGTTCAACAACGCCCCGAAGCTCGGTGGAGGGCCTCGGGCAGGGAAGAAACGCACGGGCGACTTCGAGGCGATCGCCTACAACCGGAGGAAGGACGCGCTCTACGTGTTCTCCGGCGCCTGCTGCAAGTCCTTGATCCGGGCGACGGCCTTCCGACTGACGCGTCGGTCGGGGCGCTTTCGGGTCGCGTCCTACCAGCCCCTCCCCCCCGACGCCGACTACACAGCTGCCGCCTGGAGTCCCACCGACGGCAAGATCTACGTGGGAAAGGGCAAGGAGATGCGATCGTTCAACTACGCGACGGGTACCACGAGCGCCCCGTTCGGCGTCGACGGGGTCGGGGGGATCCTCGGAATGGATTTCTCGCCAAACGGGGCGAATCTCTTCGTCACGGTGAACAGCAAACAGCTGATCCGGATCGACTGGGCCACGAGGGCGGTCGTGAGCGGGTGCACATTCGACCTGAAGCCGTTCGGCATCCGTGATGCTCGGGCCGTGGCGACGATCCGGGGCCGGTTCTTCGTGAGCGATGGCTTCAACTCACGCCGGCGCAGGTACGCCGTCTTCGTCCTCGACGTTACAACGTGAGAGCCGGCGTGTAATTGCTCGCACCGCCGCAGCAACGGATGCCGCTCAACGGTCGCGGCTCTACGCCTGCTGAGGTACCCGGAGTGGGAGAAAGCGGAGGCGGCGAGCCGGGGAAAGGAGTGCTTTCCAGTGGCCACACGCTTCCCCTCGACCGGCTGCTCTCCCCAGTGGGCCACAGGTGGGCCAGCCGAGGCTCGCTCGCCTCTCAGTCGCATTCTTCGGTCCCCATCGGACTAACGCAATGCGACATTCGGCCCCGGTTCCGCGGCGCTCCAGCCGCGTCGCGATTGCAGACCGCGTGCTCGAGGCCATGGTCAGGCGTCCGGTCGCCGTCGGTGCGGCTAACCACCCCTTCCTTTAGACGTTAGTGTCGGCCGTGCGTCTGCGGCGACCGGACGAAAGGAGAGGGCATGACGAAGCGCAAGCTCCTGGAGTGGGGCGGTGTCGCGGCGGGGGTGATCCTGATCGCATTCGGGATCGGCACGCTCGTCCTCAGCATTGCGGGCCACAACGAGGTCCGTTCCCAGCTCGAGCGCGAGGCGATCGTCGGCTCGCCGGACATGACACCCGACGAGATCGCCAAGGGCGCTGAGGAGGCGGGGCTGCCAGACTCGATCGAGCTGCCGACCTGCAGCGTCGCGGGCGAGGAGATCGACACGGGTTCCGAAGCGAAGTGCTTCGCGGACTACATGCGGATCCACGCGCTCGAGAGCACCGGCGGCCTGAGCTATGCAGAGATGGGCCAGTACGTGTCGGCGGCCGACCCGAGCGACAAGGCCGGGACGAACGACCCCGCCGCTGCGCAGAAGGACGCGGATGGAAACCCGGTCTCGAACGGCGCCCGCACCATCTGGGTGACGGAGACCTCGCTCTCAACTGCTCTCAACACGTCGTTTCTCGCGGAGAGCACCGCGCTCTTCGGAATCGTCGTTGCTATAGCCCTCATCCTCGCGGGTGTCGGGTTCATCATTCTCGCGCTGGGAGGGGCGCTCCGGCGAAGCCGAGCGGCCGAATGACGGAGGTCAGCGGTCGCCGACGAGGAGGAACGCGAGCGCGACCAGCCCGTAGGCGACGATGAGGGCGATGCCCTTCGCCTTGCTCGAGCGGCCGTTCGCGAGGATCAGGGCCGTGAACGCCGTCGCCCCGGCGAGCGCGAAGATCTCAACCTGCCGGAACGACAGGGCGAGCGGCTCGATCAACCACGAGAGGAGCGCGACCGCAGGGATGAGGAAGACCGCGACCTGCGCGCCCGACGCGAGAGCGATCTCGGCGGCGAGCTTGATCTTGCCGCGGTAGGCGACGACGACGGCGCCGCCGTGCTCGGCCGCGTTGCCGACGATGGCCACGATCACCGCGGCGACGAAGAAGTCGCTCAGGTGAGCCTTCTCGGCAAAAGCCTCGAGCGTGCCGACCAGGATCTCGGCCACGAGCGCGGTGATGACCGTCGCGCCCCCGAGGACGAGCAGGGAGGTGGTGAAGGACCACGCGGCCATGTCCGGCGACTCGTCCGAGACGTGCTGCTGACGGTGTCGGCGGAGCGAGAAGAGCGTGACGCCGACGTAGACGACAAGCAGGACGATCGAGACCGGCACCGAGATCACCGCGAGGTCGTGCCGGTCCGGGTCGCCGTGCCATCCCGGGATCGCCGGGATCAGGAAGAGCAGGACTGCGAAGCCGACGAGCCCGAGGGAGATCATGCTGGACCGGCGGTCGAGCTCCCCGCTCCCGCCGAAGGCGAGCGAGAAGCCGAGGACGAGGAGGAGGTTGCCGACGACGCTACCGGTCAGCGACCCGCGCACCACCTCCGTCAGCCCGTCGTGGACGGCGAAGAGAGCGATGATGAGCTCGGGCGCGTTGCCGAAGGTCGCGTTCAGGAAGCCGCCGATTCCCGGGCCCGTGTAGTGGGCGGCGTGCTCGGTCGCCTCGCCGATCAGCCACGCGAGCGGGATGAGCGCGAGTGCCGCGAGGACGAACAGCTCGATGTCGCCGAGGCCTGCGTGGTCGAGGACGACGACGAGTGGCCCGAGCGCGAGAAGAGCGAAGAGGATTTTGCGGATCACGGCCGAGGGACCCTAACGTTCGCCTAGGTGATCGACGCGGTTCTTTTCGACTGGGGCGACACGCTCTTCCGCTTCGAATACGACGACGCCCTCCTCGAGGCGGGGTGGGCGGCCGGGCTCGCGGCGATCGGACGCGACGGCCTGCCCGGACATGCGGACGCGGCCGAGCGCTTCCGCGAGCGCTACATGCCGCTCCTCTGGCAGCCCGGCTCGCTCGAGGAGGTCGAGTACCCGGAGCTGATCCGCGACTGCCTGGGGAGCCTCGATGTCGAGGTCGACGACGCCGAGCTCGAGCGCTTTCTCGAGGCCGAGCACGCGGCCTGGGAGCCGGCCAGGCTTCTCGGTGACTCGACGCACGCGCTCCTCGACGTCCTCCGCGAGCGCGGCCTCCTGACCGGGCTCGTCTCGAACGCCTTCGACCCACCGGCACTCCTCCATCGCGATCTCGCGCAGATGGGGCTCGGCGAGCGCCTCGATGTCGCGGTCTTCTCTTCCGAGACCGGAAAGCGAAAGCCCCACCCCGTCATCTTCGAAGAGGCGCTGGGGCGGCTCGGCGTCGATCCGGCGCGGGCGCTCTTCGTCGGAGACCGCCGCTACGAGGATGTGCGCGGCGCGAAGGAAGCCGGGATGACGACCGTCCAGGCCTTCTGGTTTCGGGCCGACGACGACGAGCGCGGGCTCGACCCGGACTTCGAGGCGTTCACGACGATGGACGTCCTGAACGTCGTCAGGCGCCTCAGCGGCGAGCTCTGAACGGGCCCCGGGCTTACACCCGCCAGTACACCCTGTCAAGTCTTGCGGGACGTATGAACCTCACCCACAATTCAGGCTGGATGCAACGGCGATTGCCGATCGTTCAAGAGCTCCCCCTGCGGCCACAGGACGAGACCGAGTGCCGCCGCTGCGGAGTCCACTGCGACAAGGTCGTCTATCCGGCCGCATGCATCAGGCGCTCCTGTCCCTTTGTCTATGCCTATGAGGAGTGGGGGCACACGTACATCGGCTGCATGCAGAAGGTGTACGACGTCGAGATCGATCTCGACGCCCTCGAGGAGGCGCAGAAGCGCAAGGGCGGATTCGGCGCCGTGAAGACCGTCCGTCAGCCGCTGCCGATGTGCAAGGCCGAAGTTGCCACGTGCTACGAACACCGGGCCGACGAGTTGGGCTGTGTCAACCCGGAGTTCTTCGAGCTCCCGCGCGGGAAGCCGTCTTTCCGCGTGGTCGAGCAGCAGCCTTCCGACCCGGCTTAGCGTTCTTCAAGCCGCGGCTGTGGAGGTCGCGGAGCTTCTGGATCTCGTTCGCGTCCGGTCCGTGGCCGTCCGGGCCCGGGACCTCGAGGATCGTCGGCAGCCCCTGCAGCTTCGGGTGGCCGAGGAAGACGCTCATGCCCGCGCCGATCTCGCCCTCGCCGAGATTCGCGTGCCGGTCGAGGTTCGAGCCGAGAGGCGCAGCGGCGTCGTTCACGTGCAGCGCCCGCAGCCGGTCGAGGCCGATGCGCGCCTCGACCTCGTCCACGCAGGCGTCCAGCGCCGCGCGGTCCGTCACGTCGACGCCCGAGACCCACAGATGGCAGGAGTCGAGGCAGATGCCGAGCCGCGGGTGTCGGTCGAGGCGGTCCACGAGGACTGCGAGCTCGTCGACCGAGCGGCCGATGGTCCCGCCGGCTCCGGCCGAGTTCTCGATCAGGAGCCAGGTCCTCTCCGAACAGCGTTCGAGCGCGCGCTCGAGAGCCGGAACGACGTGCTCGAGCCCCGCGTCGAATCCGGCGCCGAGGTGTGAGCCGACGTGGAAGACGACACCGTCGGCCTCGATCGCGCGGGCAACGTCGACGGTGTTCATGAGCGTCGACACCGACTTCTCGTAGATCACCTTGTCAGGGGTGGCGAGGTTGACGAGGTAGAGGGCGTGGCAGACGACGCCCCGCATTCCCGCCTCGGCACGCCGCTCCTTGAAGCGCTCGAAGTTCGCCGGGTCGTGGTTCGTCGGGCGCCAGGTGCGCGGGCTCTGCGTGAAGATCTGGAGGGACTCGCCGCCGATCGCCTCGGCGCGGTCGATGGCCGTGTGGATCCCGCCTGAGGTCGACACGTGGGCGCCCGGGATCACCCGACTACCATAGCCGCGTGCCACCGGTCGTCCGCTTCGCTCCGAGCCCGACGGGGTTCCTGCACATCGGGGGAGTCCACACGGCGCTCTTCAACTGGCTCTATGCCCGCCACGAGGGCGGCGAGTTCCGCCTACGGATCGAGAACACGGACACGAGCCGCGAGGTCGCCGAGGCCTCGGAGCAGATCATGGAGTCGCTCCGCTGGCTCGGGCTCGACTGGGACGGAGAGGTCACATACCAACTCGACCGCATGGAGCGGTGCAGGGAGGAGGCGCAGCGGCTCGTCGCCGAAGGATCGGCCTACGAGGACGAGGGCGCGATCAGGATCCGCATGCCCGACGAAGGCTCGACCGCCTGGGAGGATCTCATCCGCGGTCACATCGAGGTCCCCAGCGAGAAGCTCGAGGACCTCGTCGCGGTCCGGGCCGACGGGCGTCCGACCTACAACTTCGCCTCGCCCGTGGAGGACTCGCTCGACGGGATCACGCACGTCATCCGCGGCGAGGACCACATCTCGAACACGCCGAAGCAGATCCGCGTCCTCGAGGCGCTCGGCGCGGTGCCGCCGGCGTACGCGCACCTCGGCAACATCTACGGGCCCGACGGCAAGAAGCTCTCCAAGCGGCACGGCGCCGTCTCGGTGGAGGAGTTCCGGCACGACGGCTATTACGCGCCCGCGCTCCTCAACTACCTAGCGCTCCTCGGCTGGAGCTACGACGATCGCACCGAGATCTTCAGCCGCGACGACCTCGTCCGGCTCTTCACCCTCGAGCGGGTCGGCGCGAGCCCCGCGGTCTTCGACTACGACAAGCTCAACCACCTGAACGGCGTCTACCTGCGCGCTCTCTCTGCGGAGGAATACGCTGGCGCGCTTCTCACCTGGCTCCGGGAGCAGGGCAACGAGTGGGAAGAGGAGCTCGTCCGGAAAGCCGCGCCGCTCGTCCAGGAGAAGATTGGGACCTTCGGCGAGTTCCCGGCCTTCGCCGGCTTCTTCTTCGACCGCGTCGCTCCAGACCCGGCGCTCCTGGACGGCTCGGCGCCGCTCCTCGCAGAAGCGCGTTCGACGCTGGCCGAGGTGGAGCCCTTCGACTCCGAGCGGATCGAGGCGGCCCTGCGCGAGCTGGCAGAGCGCCAAGGACTGAAGCCGCGCCAGGCTTTCCAGCCGATCCGGGCCGCGGTCACGGGATCCAACGTCTCGCCCGGCCTCTTCGAGTCGATCGAGCTCCTCGGCCGCGAAGAGACGCTTGCGCGGCTCGATTCGGCTGCGGGCTAGGGCCTGTAGAGGATGAAGCCGCCGGCGAAGAGCGCGAGCCCGGCGGCCCACACCGGCCAGGCGACGAGCACGGCGCCGGCCGTGAAGAGGAAGGCGCCGCCGAGGATGAGCACGGTGGCGACGATCGCCGTCCACGACGCACCCTGATGGTCGGACGTGCGCCGCTCGTGGTGCGCGGCGGGAGCCTCGGCCGCGAGCGCGTTCGTCCGCTCGAGCGCGCGAAGGCGGGCGAGCCGGACGCGGAAGAGCGAGCCGCGCCACTCGGGGAGGAGCGGCTCGACACCGTCGACCTCGTCGATCTCGACGGCGTAGGCGACCTCGGCCGTCGCGTCACGCGCCTCGGTGAGGGCGGCCACGAGCTCCTCGTGCAGGTTCTCCGCGGTCGGCGGCGGCTCGATGCCGACGGCGAGCTCGGCGCCCGCGTGCAGCGAGTACTGGAGGCCCGGAAGCTCGTCCGAGTGCTCTTCCACGAGCACGTCGGCAGGGCTCTCGGCGATGCGCTCGAGGCGGGTCAAAGCCGTCCCGACGCGCTCCCAGAGGTCCGTGACTGCAGCCGAATACGTCTGCCGCCCGCCGGTCCGAACGGATGGTTCCATGCGCCTCGCAATCATACGCCGTTCGCCCGTCCCGGAAGTGCAGAGCGAGATGACGGGGCGGCCGGGTCCGATCCAGGCGGCTCGGAGCCCGTTGCGGCCTTGAGCCCCTCGTCGGCGAAGACGTGCTGCCGCCAGCGAAGGGTGCGGAGCATGACGGCGATGGCGCCGAAGCCGAGCACGACGTTCACCGCGGTCGTCACCAGCTGCATCCCGACGCTGAATCCGAGGACGTTGCTCGCGGCCGTGGTCCCGCTGAAAGCGAACACGAGGACGGCCTGCTGCGTCCCCGCTCCTCCCGGCGTGAACGGGAGCAAGGTGGAGAGCCCCTGCACGACGAGCACTGTGACCGTGGCCTGCACGCTCGCCGGAATGTGGAAAGCCTCGAGGAAGAAGTAGACCCCGGCGCCTCGCGCGAGCCAGCTCGCCGCCTGCCACGTCACCACTCCGGTGAGGAAGGCACGGCGGTCGCTGAGGATGGCGAAGCCCTGCCTGAGCTTCTCTCTGAACTCGTTCACCCGGTGCGAGGCCCAGGCCATGCCGATGATCGCGAGGCCGATGAGAACGCAGCCGATGAAGGCCGCGAGCACGGGGTGGGTGATGACGAACGACCAGTCGAAGGCCGGCAGGTGGGGTAGGTCCGGTACCCCGGGCAAGAGGCCGACCTCGATCGCCCAGATGAAGAGGACCGACGCGACGACGAAGTCGAAGAGCGTCTCGACGAGGAGGCTCGACCCGAGGGTCGGATAGCTCGACTCCCTCACCTGGCGCTTGACCAGGTAGAGCTTCACGACGTCACCGCCACGGGCGGGCGCGAGCGAGTTGACGCCGACGCCGGCCATGTACGAGCCGAACACGCCCCAGTACGGGACGCGTTCGCCCGGGTACGACGCGCGCAGGATGTTCTGCCAGGCGCGGCCTCTCAGGAGCAGCTTGAGGACGTGCAGCGAGATCGCGGCGAGGAGCGGCCAGAACGCGACCGAGGTGATCGTGTCGAAGAACGCCTGGCACGCGTCGAGAAAGCCCCTGACATCGTCCATGGACTGAATGTAGCGGGCGTGCCTCTGGGCCGCGATCCCGCCTTCGACTACTCGGTCGGAATCTCGAAGCGGGCGATGATGCCGGGGTCTTCAGCCTTCACGAGTAGCTCGGGATCGGGATCGCGAGTCGCCACCCAGGCATATCCGTGCTCCGGGTAGGCGACGACGTCCGGGAAGCTCCCGGCGCTGATCCCGAGAATCTGGGCGGGCTCCTCGGTGGGATTGCTGAACGCGTGCACTCCGGCACGTCCCTCGGGGCAGAAGACGAAGTCGCCCGCCGCGAGCTCCTCTTCACCGTCCTTGTTCCGGAGGACGGGGCGCCCGCTCAGCACGAAGAACATCTCCTCTGCTCCGAAGTGCATGTGCATCCGCATCCCAGGCGCGCCGGGACCCAGCTCGTACAGCGTTGCTCCCATGCGAGCGTAGTCCGGCCGCCAGAAGACCCGATGCCGGGTCCCGTCTTCTTCGTCGTCTCCGTCCCATTCGTCGGAGAACAGGTTCTGACGAATCATTCCTTGCACCTCCAGGTCGGTAGCGGTGGCAGCAGTGTCCACGCTTACAAAAGAGCCCCGCGTTTGCGGGACTCTTGGTAGCTCCTGGCACGGCCGCGTAATTTTCCCGCCCACCCCTCGTTCCTGTTCACCGGCGCGTTCACCTCCTGGATGAATCAATTGGGCTAGTGCCGCATCCGCGGTCGTGCATTACGGTGAAAAAGTGGACGCAGCCAGCCATAGCCGGTCCCGGACGGTCATGACCATCGTTCTGGGCCTCGTTGTGTTTCCGCTCAGCGCCGCCCCGCTCTGGGCGATAGGCAACGTCACCGACGACTACAACGCCGACCGCGGCTTTGCAGTCGGCCAGGCTCTCGTTCTTGGTCCGGCGGTTGGCACGATGGTCGTGGCGCGTTCCTGGGCCGCGTGGAGGTGGTTCCCGACCGTGGCGTTGTCGATCGCGTGTTTCTTCGCCTGTGGGGTGGCGCTGCTCATCACCTTTGTCATTGTCGCCCCACTGCTCTTCGACTAGCTGCCGCGTGTCGGATCGCTAAGCCGTTGACCTGATCCGACGTTAGACGGAGCCGAGGAGCGACCCCTGACCGGCCGATACGGGCACCGCCCACAGATGAAGCTCCTGGACGGGAAGCCCGTATGGATCGACGTCGAATCAACGATCCGTACCCGAAGCGGAATGCATTCATAGAGCCGCTCATTCGCGTCGGCGATTACCTCGCCTTCCTCGAGGCGAACACCTACGACGGACGCACCCGTGTGCGATGAGCCGTCCGCCGGGTCGGGCGTCAGTACGGCTGTGCGAATCGCGGGCTCGCTTCCCGCCACCGAAATCTGCCTCAGAATGCGGTGGCGGAGGACACCGGGCCGGCTGGCGCTGTCGGCACCCACGGACCTTCGATATGGGTTGCCTCCGCGTTGCCCGGCCAAGGCGGCATCGTGATGCACAGAAACCGCAGCGCTTCCGCCCCGGTGCAGCGGTACTGGAAGGCAGTGCCGACCGGGATGTCGATGGAGACACCCGGCGTCAGAACGGTCACTTCTTCCCCGCTCTCGTCCCGGCGCCAAATTTCCCCCCGGCCGGACAGGACGTGCCAGAACTCGCTCACCGTGG
>Ga0190270_10001153_pt1 | contig 12112 bp, 10 predicted proteins | sample Popmic320T_FD_133748 | JGI IMG/M metagenome (GOLD analysis project Ga0190270, IMG submission 133748) | Populus adjacent soil microbial communities from riparian zone of Weber River, Utah, USA - 320 T | ecosystem: Environmental > Terrestrial > Soil > Riparian zone | place: USA: Utah | collected... | reverse complement strand
TCGTCGAGGGACAACCAGGCGACGGAGGTGGTCGTGACGTCGTTCTCCTTGGGCGCCAGCCACTGCGTCATGAGGGTGGTCTTGCCGAATCCAGCCGGCGCCGAGATCAGGACGAGGCGGGGCATCGAACGCGGTCCGACCTGGAGACGGTCGAGCAGCCGGGGTCGAGGAACGAGCTCCCGACGAGGTGACGGGATGTGCAGCCTTGTACCCGGGACAGGCATTTCGTCACCTTAGAGGGTGGAGACCCGGGCCATCGGTTGCGGTGCGGGAACGTCCGGGCGAGCATGAGGGATGGCCCCGCCGCGCCGCAGGTGGCTCCTCGGTGGGCTGATCCTGGTGCTCGTCGCGGGAACGGTGGTGGTGATGCTCTGGGCACTGCAGCGTCGGCTCGTCTACCTCCCGGACTCCTCGCCCGTCCCACCGGCGGGCGACGTCATCGCCGGTGCTCGTGACGTCACCCTGCACACGGCAGACGGACTCGAGCTGGGGGCCTGGTTCGTCCCGGCGGACCCGACTGAGGACACGGGGATGGCGGTGCTGGTCGCGCCCGGAAACGGCGGGAACCGGGCCGGCAGGGCCGAGCTGGCCGAGGAGCTGAGCGGGCGCGGCCTCGCCGTCCTGCTCATGGACTACCGCGGTTACGGCGGGAACCCGGGAAGCCCGAGTGAGGACGGCCTGGCGGCCGACGCGGACGCCGGCGCGGAAGCTCTGGAGGATCTCGGCTTCCCGGCGGACAGCACCCTCTACTTCGGCGAGTCGCTGGGCACGGGTGTCGTCGCCGCCCTCCAGGCTCGGCGACCGCCGGCAGGAGTCGTACTGCGCTCGCCGTTCACCGAGCTGGCTGACGTGGGTGCGCACCACTACCCGTGGCTGCCGGTGCGCGCACTGCTCCGCGACCGTTTCCCAGTGATGGACCACCTCGCTGCCAGCGACGTACCGGTGACGGTCATCTACGGCCAGCGCGACTCGGTGGTTCCCACGGAGCTGAGTGCCCGGGTCGCGGACCATGCCCCTTCTCTGGCCGAACGGGTCGTGTTCGACGGGGCCGACCACAACGACGCGGTCATGTTCGGTCCGGAGGTCGCCGACGCGGTCGCACGCTTGGCTCGCCGTGTGGACTGAACGGCGAAGGTCTCCGGCACCGGGTGCCGGAGACCTTCGCCCGTTCGTCAGATCGGCTCAGCTGTGGTCCGTTCGCCGCAGCCGCGCGCCGAGGGCGTGCGCGGCGACGACCAGACCGGCAGCCACCAGCACCATGTCCTTGAACACGTACTGACCAGTGAGGGTCGGCCCGTTGCCGCTCCACATCAGGTCCGGGAAGAGCACCAGGGGCGACATGATGCCGACCATGGCCCCGGCGAGGACCAGCAGCCCGACCTTGAGGAAGCGACCGGTCACCAGGGTGAGGCCGATGATGGTCTCGGTGACGGCAGTGAGCAGCAGGGCCTCGCTGCCGCCGACGAGGCCGAAGGTCAGCTTGTCGATGGTCGCCACGGCCAGGTCCTCCGCCGGGCTGGCGCCGGCGACGTACTTGAACGAGGCGAAGACGAGGAAGACGACGCCGAGACTGACCCTGAGCACGGTGATGCTGTGGGCAGTGAGGACGTCGGTGAGCCGGTCGAGCGCAACGGTGATGAGGTTGCGCGGCGGAACGGTCGCGCCCGGAGTCGGCGGAGTGGTGGGACGCGGCCGGGTAGTGATGGTGGACAAGGTGATTCCTCTCGCAAGGCGATCCGTGGTCGCTGCGGAGGAGCACTGCCCCTCGCCCCCAGATACATCCACGGGCCGAGAGACCCGACCTGACTACACCGCCCTAGGTCCTGGGACCGGGCCCGGTCGGAGCGACGACGACCTTGCCGAGCGCGCGCCCTTCCCCGACGTGTGCGAGCGCGGCAGGAGCTTCGTCGAGGGTGAAGACCTTGTCGATGTGGATCGTCAGGTCTCCCTCGGCGCACAGGTCTGCGAGCGGCTGGAAGTGGGCAGGGCCCTGGTGCACGACGAGCACCCCCAACGAGCGACGGGTGAGCACTCCCACGGCGGAGCCGACGGTGAGCACGCGGAGGAGTGCGCGCACCGACCCGCCAACGCATCGATAGGTGCCGCGTGGTGCCAGGGCGCGCCGGTAGGCGAAGACCGACCTGTGCGCGACCAGGTCGAGGATCAGGTCGTACCCCTGGGCCGCCCGGGTGAAGTCCTGCCGCTGGTAGTCGACCACCTCGTCTGCGCCCACCGATCGCATGAACTCCTGCTTGGCGCCGTTGTCGACGCCCGTCACGTGCGCGCCGAGCCTCTTGGCGAGCTGGATGGCGAAGGAGCCCGACCCTCCGCCGGCGCCGTTGATCAGCACGCGGTCGCCCGCCGAGACCCTCAAGGTGCCGCGGAGGGCGATGGCGCCCGCCTGCGGGATCGTCGACGCCTGGTGGAACGTCAGTGACGCCGGCTTGTGCGCGAGCACGGACTCGGGCGCGAGCGCGTACTCGGCGAAGCCGCCCATGAGTGCCAGGTTGTCGCCGTACACCTCGTCCCCGGGCCGGAAGTCGGACACGCCGTTCCCGACGGCGTCGACCACACCGGCGATGTCCGACCCGAGAGTCCGATGAGCAGGACGGCGCAGCCCGCCGATGCGGGCGTACGCGGGCGATCCCCGAAGTCCCTCCCAGTCGCTGAGGTTGATCGAGGTCGCCGCGACCTCGATCCGCACCTGACCTGCTGCGGGCGACGGCACCGGGACGTCCACGATGCGCAGCACGTCGGGCGAGCCGTAGCGGTCGTGCACGACCGCCTTCACGGCCACGCCCGCAGCACCATCGGTTGCCTGCGCCAGGACGGCACCCTGAGTCTCACGTGTCGAGTATGCGACGCCGCGCTATCGGATCGTGACGACGCGGTCCACGGTGACCCGCTCGGTCCAGTCGGTGGCGGGCAGCACGACCCGGTAGCGCCGGGTCCCCGGCTTCAGGTCGGTCAGCCGTAGCGATGTCGTGCCCTGGCGCAGCGCCTTCTCGGCGAGCACGCTTCCGCGGGCTCGTACCAGGACGACGGCCGGCACCGCGTCGACACCTTCCGCACTTGCGGTGACGTGGACGCGAAGCCGGCGCTCGCCGCGCTCGAGACGGACCTCGAGAGTCGGGACCGTGCGCACCGGGGCAGGCTTGGCCGAACGCAGCACCAGCGGCGTGTAGCCGTCGCGCAGCCACTCCACCCTGGCGCGCACCCGGTGTCCGAGGTCTCCTGTGGTGAGGCGGTACTCGCGCTCGGTCTCGCCGGCGATGGGTCGCCCGTTGCGCATCCACTGCACGGACCTGGTGGCGTGGGGACTGACGTCGGGCAGGGAGACGCGCAGGGTCTTGCCCGGCCTCAAGGTCCCGGTGAGGGCCGGTGTACCCGTCGCGTCGAGTACGCCGGGCGCGACCCGAGCGGTCCTGTCGGTGGTGATGGCGACCCGCTCGTAGCCTGCCCGCCTTGCCGTCACGCGGAGGGCCAACGCCTTGCCGACCAGGTCGGCGCCGACGGACAGTGACAGATCGGTGCCCGCGGCCCCGGGCACCGGCTCACCGTCGGCGAGCCAGCGGTAGCGCACGCTGTCCGGTGCCGGGCTCCAGGTCCCTGGCTCCACGATCAGCGTCGAGTCGACGCGCGGCTTGCCCGTCACCTCGGGGGTGGTCGTGGCCCGGAGGACCCCGGGGAGCACCGGCTCGGTGCGCTCGGACCCGACCGTGCGGCTCGGGAACCCGGCCTTGGACGCGGTCACCCGGACGTGGATCCGCTTGTCCAACATCGCCTTCGTGAGCAGGAGGGCCGACTCGTCCGCACCAGGGATGTCCGCCCCCGCGGCTCGCCACTGGTACGACGTCCGCGCCGCACCGGGCTTCCAGGTGCCCGGCGTGGCGGTGAGGGTGGACCCGACCTTCGCCTGGCCCGAGATCGTGGGCCTGGCCTTGTTGACCATCCTCACGTCGTTGAAGTGGATGAAGCCGGAGGGCCACCCGCTGCTGGAGCCCGTCTTGGTGATCCGTGCCCAGGAGAAGTCCCCTCCCCAGCTGTCCTGGGACACGATGATCTCGGTCGGGGAGACGACCCGCTCGACGTACGCGACGTGGCCGGCGGACCCGGCTGGGTAGACGCCCGCGCGCCACCAGGCGATCGAGCCCACCTTCGGCGTCTGGTCGGTGATGCGGCTCATGTAGGCGCCCCAGTAGGTGGCGTTCCCCCCGCCGTCCCAGGGCCGCACGTTGGGCATGCCGCGCTGCACCATCCGGTACGCCGCGTAGTTGGTGCAGTTGTGCCCGGCATACATCCGCCAGTACATCGTGCGGTTGTGCTGGGGGTAGCCCGCCGTCGACATGCCCAGCTGGCTGCACGTGGTGTAGCCGTAGCAGAGACGCGACACCGTCGCCGAGGCGGGCGGCGGCATCAACGCAGTCGCAGTGACCGCGAGCACGAGGGTGCTCAGGGCGAAGGGCAGGCGTCGTAGGGCTCGACTCACCCGCGTGAGTGTAGGGGCAGAATGTGACTCGAGTGACAGGATTGACAGAAAGTCAAAGCGACACGCCGGAGATTTGTCGCCATTATGGGCGTGTCAGCCTTGCAATTCAGCCGGAACGGCGACTGCGTCGACCAGGGCTCCGTTGCGGAGCACGGTGATCTCCATCCGTGCCCCGATGGAGTCCGCGAACAGCTGGCGCTGCAGCGACTGGGCGTCGCCGAGCGGGGTGCCGGAGACCGCGAGGATGAGGTCGCCGGCCCGGAGACCGCTGGACGCGGCCGGGCTGCCGCCGACCACCTCGACCACCCGGAGGGCGTTCCGCTGGCCGGTTCGGTCGACCCAGGACGGGGGGAGCGGCGCCGGCGACGTCACCAGTCCGAGGTAGCCGCGACGGACCCGGCCGTCGCGGAGCAGCGCGTGGATGATCCGCCGGGTCGTCGTGTTGATCGGCACCGCAAGACCGAGCCCGATCCCCGCGACCGCCGTGTTGATGCCGACGACGCGCCCTCGCGAGTCCGCCAGTGCGCCACCGGAGTTGCCGGGGTTGAGCGCGGCGTCGGTCTGGATCACGTCCTCGACGATGCGCGTGGCGTTGCGGGTACGGACCGGGAGCGCGCGGCCAAGACCGCTCACGACACCGGCGGTGACACTGCCGGCCATGCCGAGCGGGTTCCCGACCGCCACCACGAGGCTGCCGATCCGGAGGTCGTCCGCGTCGCGGTACGTCGGGGGCACCGCGACCGGCCGGTCCGTGCGCACGATGGCCAGGTCGGCCAACGGGTCACGGCCGACGATCTCGAGCCGAGCCACGACGCCGTCCCCGAAGGTCGCTTCGCCTGAGTCGGCGCGCCCCACCACGTGCGCGTTGGTGATCAGGTGGCCCTCGGCGGTCAGTGCCACCGCCGAGCCCGACGCCTCGCCGGACCGACCGGTCCGGCGTAACCGGATCGCGGCGACGCGCGGCAGCAGTGACGCTGCGACGCCGGTGACGATCTGGGAGTAGGCGTCGAGCGCGTCGTCCTCGGTCGGATCCACGGCGTTCCTCCACTCGTGGGAGGAACGCCGTCGCGCGGACGCCTGTTCCGATGGGTTGTCAGCCCACGGCGAACAGGGCTGTCACATCCCGGGGATCGGGAGCGCCTCGTGGATCTCGATCGTGCAGCCGCCGGGCATGTCCAGGTGCGGGTGGTCCTTCGCGAACCCCAGCGCCTCGTCCATGCTGTCGGCCTCGATGAGGGAGTAGCCCGCGACCTCGCGTGTGCTGGGCGAGGTGCCGTCGGGCGTCACCTGGACACCGTGGTCGAGCGGCGTGCCGAAGTCGACCAGGCGGTCACCGACCTTCGCGCCCCAGTCGTTCCAGGCCTGCATCACGGCCTGCATCTGCTCCGGGTCCGGAGGCGTGGCGTCCGCCGGGGTCATCGGTGCGTGGTACACGAACAGGTACTTCGTCATGGTGATTCTCCTTGCCTTCAGGTGTCGAGTGGGCGCGACGTGGTCTGCTCAGCGGACGGGGACCGGCGTCCGGCCGGCGTACGCCGCGAGGCGGTCGAGAGCAGAGGCATCGGGTGCCGCCGCCTGCTCGTCGCCGAACGAGCCGCGCTTCCGGCCGTCGGGAACCATCGACTCGGCGAGCGTGGTCACGTAGGCCACCACCTCGTCGGAGACCTTGAGCGTCTGGCCGCTGGCCTGGGCCAGGTCCCACCCGTGCAGCAGGATCTCGACCGGCAGGATGCCGGCGGCGAACGAGGCGGGGAACGCCATCTCGCCCTCACCGACCGTCCCCTCGAGACCTCGGTCGCGCCAGCCGTCGATGGCCTGCTGGGCCAGCACCGAGATCCGGTTCTCCAGGTCGCCCTCACCGGGGTCGTCCACCTGGACGCCGGACATCGACCCGAGGCCTTGCAGGGAGGCGACGAGGTGCTCGGCCAGGTCGTGGCAGGTGAAGTGCTCGCACGGTGTCTGTCGCTCGCGGTCCTCGGCGGTGAGGTTGCGCAGCATGGGCTGGATCGCCGCGAGCACCGCCTCGGACGACGTCACGGGATCGAGCTGCTCGGGGGCCCAGGCCCACGGGTCCTGCCCGGCGTCGCCGGTGCGTGCCAACGCCTCCAGGCGCGTCAGGAAGTGCTCCCAGCCCTCGGCGTGCGCCGCCGCCTGGACCTCGTCGAGACCCTCGTGGGTGAGCGTCACGAGCGTGCCGTCCTCGGCGGGCTCGAAGACGACCGTGACGGTGGAGGCGTCGGGTGGGAGGGCGTCGTCGCCGTTCCAGCCCCAGCCGAAGACGACACGACGGCCGGGCTCGATCTCCCGGTAGGTGCCCTCCGCGACGTGGCCGGGGGTGACGGTCCAGCGATAGGCGCCCCCGGCACGAAGGTCGACCGTGGCCGACACCGTCTGCCAGCGGCGGAGTCGCTCCGGCTCGGTGAGGAGGGCGAAGGCCTCGTCCGGGGTCACCGGGAGGAGGGCTGACTTGGTGTAGCTCACTGCTGACTCCTTCGTGCGTGCGCGTCGACCACGAGCTGGTCCAGCTCCTGGGTCCAGAACCGGTCGATCTCGGCCTGGAGGTCGCGCAAACCACCGGGGAGCACCCGGTAGATGCGCTGGCGACCGACCTTCTCCGCGGCCACGAGGCCCACCTGCTCCAGAAGCAGGAGGTGCTGCGAGACAGCGGACCTTGTCACCGGGAACTCGGCAGCGATGTCGCTGACGGTCCTCGGCTGCGGCGCCAACAGCTGCAGGATGCGTCGCCGGGTGGGCTCGGCAGCAGCGGAGAGGGCGTCGGTCACGAAGATACGTTAGTCGTCACTAACGCATTTGTCCAGGGCGGTGCGCCCGTCCTGGTTGACCGTCACAATGGGGCGATGCCGGACCACCCACGAACCGTGCTCGTCACAGGAGCCACGGCGGGCATCGGCCTGGAGTCGGCGACGCAGCTGGGCATGGAGGGCCACCACCTCGTCCTCGTCGGCCGCAACGTCGACAAGCTCGAACGGGCCGCCTCCGACGTCGAGGCAGCGGGCGCCTCCGGCGTCGACACGCTCCTGTGTGACTTCGGATCGCTCGACGCCGTGCGCGGCCTGGCCGACGAGGTGCTCGCGACGTACGACGCGCTGCACGTGCTGGTCAACAACGCGGGCACCGTGCACGCCGAGCGGACGCTGACGCCGGAGGGGATCGAGGCGACGTTCGCGGTGAACCACCTCGGCCCGTTCCTGCTCACCGAACGGCTCAAGGACCTGCTGGTGGCCAGCGCTCCCGCGCGCATCGTGTTCACGTCCTCGGTCGGGCACTACCGGGGGACCATGGACTTCGATGACCTCGGGTTCGAGCGCGGCTACACCATCATGAAGGCCTACTCACGCTCCAAGCTCGCCAACGTTCTCTACACCCGCAGCCTCTCCGCAGAGCTCGCCGACAAGGGCGTCACCGTCAACTGCCTGCACCCGGGCACCGTGGCCACCGACATCTGGGACGGCGCGCCCTGGTTCGCCAGGCCGGCGCTGCACCTCGCGAAACGGCTGTTCATGATCTCGCCGGCGGACGGCGGTCGCACGATCACCTACCTCGCGACCAGCCCCGAGGTGGACGGGGTGACGGGGGAGTACTTCGAGAACAACCAGCCGAAGCGGCCGGCCGACCTCGCGCTCGAGGACGAGGTCGCCGCGCGGCTGCGCGAGGAGAGCGCCCGCCTCGTCGAACTCGACTGACCCTCGCGAACGGTTCAGGCGCGGCGCCGCCGCAGCCGCAGGAGGACGCCGGTCAGTGCGATCGCCCCGCCCGCGACCCCCATGGGCACCACGCGCACGGTGTCGAGGCCGCCGCCGGATCGGGCAGCGCGGTCGCTCCGTGCCGGCTCAGCGCCCCTGCCGTCACCGGGTACGTCGACGGCGTACACGTCGAGGCCGCGCACGAGGTCGATCGCGTAGACGACGTTGGTGCGCGCCCGGGTCTGGCGCCCGTCGCGGTAGACGGGGACCCACATGGCATCCCACACCTCAGAGGCGCCCCACACCGAGGACGCGAATGGCTTGATGTCCCTCGGGTTGCGCACGTCGAGGATCTGGGTGCCGCCGCCGTAGAAGCCGGCCGCGACGAGGCCACCGGCGCGGTAGTCGAACCAGTGGGCCGAGCAGAAGGCACCCACCGGTGACGGGAAGCTGCCGAGGTCAGCGAGCTCGACCTTGTCCAGCGGCACGATCGCCGAGTCGGCACCGTTGAGGCGCTTGACCCACCAGGTCTGGAACGAACCGGCCTGGGCGCAGTCGGGCTGCTCGTAGTCCTCCTCGGTGACGAGCAGGACGTTTCCGTTCGCGAAGGACGGCGCCGACCGCGGCTTGAAGGCGTTGGCGTTCGGCCGGAACGCGTTGTGCAGGATGAAGTCGTTCCACCCCTCGACCTCGGGGTCGTCGCCTCGCCCTGCGAGTCCGGTGGTGGTGACGAGCTCGGGGCGCCGAGGACGGTCGGTGTCCCACATCGAGGCACCGCCGAATCCGGTGTGCGTGCCGTAGCCGGCGGCGTCGAAGTTCCACTTGTGCCCGGCAGTGGGGGACTCGAACGGCTGGACGTCCGCCTCGCCGCTGTCGGCGTCCACCTCGTGCGGCTCGTCGAGGTCGCGGAGGTCGAAGATCGAGAACCCGACGCCGTCGTCGCCCGCGCTGTAGGCAGTGGTGCAGTTGACCGGATCGACGCACGCGACGGTGTGGGTGCTGGTCGAGCCGTCCGCGCGGGAGCGGATGGCGGGAGCGGTCGGGTCCGTGACGTCGACGACGATGAGCTCGCCACCGCCCACGTTGACGTGCTCGGGGTCGCCGGGGGCGGCCTGCACCGCGTCGACGCCGATGAGCGCGAACCGCTCGACGCCGTTCCGGGTGCGTCGCTCGCCGCAGTTCATGGCCTCGTTCTCGAACAGGACGTCCGGGAGGGTGCCCTTGAGCACGGGCGCCTCGGGACGGCGCACGTTCCAGACCTGCACGGAGTCGAAGCCACTGGTCACGAAGAGCTGCTTGGTTTGCATGAAGCAGCCCGAGATCGCGATCTGGCCGGGGTTCGCCTTCAGGTGGACGATCTTGTCGCTCTCGAGGGCTGCCGCCGTCGCCTTGAGGGAGGCGATGCGCTGCTTCGCGGCCTCGGCGTCGAAGTGGGCCGACGCGGGAGTCGCCACGGCGAGCGACGCCCCGATCACGGCAGTGGTGAGCAGGGCTTTCGTGAACATGTGCACGATGGTCCAACGATCCGGTCCGCGAGGGGTCACTCTCGCGCCCCCTGTCCGGGGGACGCGGCACGTGGCCCGGATGGTAAGAAGGCGCGTGGACCCACGCCTCCGCCTGCCCACCGCTCCCGTCGCCCGACCCGACGCCGTGGTGCAGGGCGATCGCTGGCGCATCACCGTGCTGACCGACGGTCTGCTGCGGATCGAGTGGGCCGACGACGGCGTGTTCGAGGACCGCGCGTCCGTGTTCGCGTTGCACCGCGACCTGCCGGTGCCCGACTTCCGGTGCGTCGACGGGCCCACCCTCGAGATCGTGACCGAGCGCCTGCACCTGGTCTACGACCGCGGCCCGTTCACGCCTTCAGGACTGAGCGTGCAGGTCCGGGGCAACGTGTCGGCGTACCACTCGATCTGGCGGTTCGGCGAGACCACGAAGGACGGCGAGGGTGGCACCGCGCGCACGCTCGACGACGTCGACGGTCGGATCGCGCTGGAGCCCGGCGTCGTGTCGCGGTGGGGGTATGCCGCCCTGGACGACTCGACGAGCCCGGTGCTCGAGGACGACGGCTGGGTCAGCCCTCGTGACGGGGGCAAGCAGGACCTCTACGTCTTCGCCTACGGGACCGACCACGCCGAGGCCGTGAAGGCGTTCTACGCGGTGTCCGGCTCGCAGCCCGTGCTCCCGCGCTGGGCGCTCGGGAACTGGTGGAGTCGCTACTACCCCTACTCCGCCGACGACTACCTCGCCCTCATGGACCGCTTCGACGAGGAGCGCCTGCCGTTCTCGGTCGCGGTGCTCGACATGGACTGGCACCCGGTGGAGGAGGTCGATCCGGCGTACGGGAGCGGGTGGACCGGCTACTCCTGGAACCGCGACCTGTTCCCCGACCCGGAGGCGTTCCTCAGCGCTCTGCACGAGCGAGGCCTGAGGACCACGCTCAACCTGCACCCGGCCGACGGGGTCCGCGCGTTCGAGGACGCGTACGAGGAGATGGCCGCCGCGCTCGGCCACGACACCGCCGACGAGGCGCCGATCACGTTCGACATCACGGATCCCGCCTTCGTCGAGGCCTACCTCGGGATCCTGCATCGCCGCCTGGAGGACCAGGGCGTCGACTTCTGGTGGATCGACTGGCAGTCCGGGTCACACTCGCGGGTGCCCGGCATCGACCCGCTGTGGATGCTCAACCACTTCCACTTCGTCGACGCCGGCCGCGACGACCGTCGCCCACTGGTGCTGTCGCGGTACGCCGGCCCGGGCAGTCAGCGCTATCCCGTGGGGTTCTCGGGTGACACGGTCATCTCGTGGGCGTCGCTGGAGTTCCAGCCGGAGTTCACGGCGACGGCCTCGAACATCGGCTACGGCTGGTGGAGCCACGACATCGGCGGCCACTTCGGCGGTGTCCGCGATGACGAGCTGACCACGCGGTGGATGCAGTACGGCGTGTTCTCGCCGATCCTGCGGCTGCACTCGTCGAGCAACCCGTTCCTGGTGAAGGAGCCCTGGGCCTTCGGTGCGGAGGCTCGGGCCCTCATGGGCGAGGCGCTCCGGCTGCGGCACCGGCTGGTGCCCTACCTCCACTCGATGAACATCCGCGCCGCCACCGAGGACGTCCCGCTGGTCCGGCCGATGTACCACCTCCACCCGCGCGAGGAACGCGCCTACGAGGTGCCGAACCAGTACGCCTTCGGCTCCGAGATGCTGGTCGCGCCGATCACGTCGCCGCGCGATCCCGTGTCCCTGCACGGCTCCGCGACGGCGTGGCTGCCGCCCGGGACGTGGAGCGACCTGTTCACCGGGGTCGTCTACGACGGCGGACGACTGCTGGACCTCCACCGCGACGAGACCACCATCCCGGTGCTCGTGCCGGCCGGCGGCCTCGTCGTGCTCGCCGGTCCCGATGAGCTGGACGTGACCCGCAACCCCTCGGTGGTCGAGGTCCTGCTGGTCCCGGGCGCGGACGGGTCGTTCACGCTGCTCGAGGACGACGGGTCCGGCTCCACGCCGGACGACATCCCGGTGGTCGCGACCTCTGTGCTGTGGGACCAGGGGAGCGGGGTGCTCACGATCGAGGCGTCCCGCGGGCCCGCCGGTGTGGTGCCGTCCACGCGGTCGTGGGTGGTGACCGCGCTGGCCTCGGCGGGACTGACGACCGCCACGGTCGACGGCGACCGGGTGGCGGGCTCCGCGGGGTCCGACGGGCGGGTCTCGTTCACGGTCGCCGACGTGCCGACCGACCGCGACGTGCGGATCACGCTCGGTCCCGACCTCGCGCCACGCACCCACGACGTCCGCGGGCGTCTGCTGCGCGTCCTCGACCGGTCACAGTGGTCGTACGAAGGGAAGGCAGCGGTCTGGGGGACGCTGAACCGGGACGCCCCGGAGGGGGCCGTGCTCGCCGAGCTCCAGGCGCTCG
>Ga0190270_10001152_pt1 | contig 12113 bp, 9 predicted proteins | sample Popmic320T_FD_133748 | JGI IMG/M metagenome (GOLD analysis project Ga0190270, IMG submission 133748) | Populus adjacent soil microbial communities from riparian zone of Weber River, Utah, USA - 320 T | ecosystem: Environmental > Terrestrial > Soil > Riparian zone | place: USA: Utah | collected... | reverse complement strand
TGGGTGTGGAACCGGGATGATAATGGGAACTCGCTCGAAATGACGGTTCGTGGAGAGGTCGAATTCAACGATGACTACACGGAGGTCAAACGCGTCGCAGATGGCGGCTCGCTCGAAATCAGAGAGACGCGCGGAGGCATGCGCCGCCGGCTCGAGATCGAGGCGGGGCAGGGCGGCGGCCTGAGCGTCTCCTACTTCGTTAATGGCAAGAGCCAGCCATACGACGCCGACGCCAAAGCGTGGTTCGCCAGAGTCCTGGACGAAGCGGTTACAGAAAGCGGTCTCAACGCGGGGCCGAGAGCGCAGAAGATTTTGAAGGAGCGCGGAGCCGGCGGGCTGATCGATGAAATCTCCCGCTTGAGGAGCGACCACGTCAAGCATCTCTACTTTCAAGAGTTGTTCAAGAGCGGAAGGCTCGATGCGACCGTCGCGACTCGAGCGATCGGGATAGCGGCGCGCCAGATGTCTTCAGATCATTACAAGGCCCAGGTCCTCTCCGGGTTGCAGGAACAGGGTACGCGCGATGAAGCGACGCGCGCGGCCTTTCTCGAAGCTGCCGGGACGATCCGCTCGGATCATTATCGCGCGCAGACGCTCCTGGCCGGATTGAAGTCTGACAAGCTTTCGAAAGAAGCTCTCGTGTTGGCGCTCAAAGGGGCTGGAGGGATCTCTTCGGATCATTACAAAAGCCAGGTTCTTCTGAAGGTGGCTGAAAGCGATCTCGAAGACGCCAACATCCGCTCCGCATACGTCGAGGCTGCTGCGACCATCGGCTCCGATCATTACCGCGCGCAATCCCTCTCCGCCGTTTTAAAGCGTGGCGACATTTCGAAAGAGGCTATGCGGTCGGTGTTGAAAGCGGCGGGCGGGATCTCTTCGGATCATTACAAGGCCCAGGTTCTTCTGGGCGTGGCAGGAAGCTCTCTCAATGACGACGCGGCGCGTTCCGCATTCGTGGAGACGGCGGCGACCATCGGCTCTGATCATTATCGCGCGCAGGCGCTGTCGGCGCTCTTGAGCAAAGGCGACAATTCGAAGGAGGCATTGCTCGTGGCGCTCAAGGCGACCGCCGGCATGTCTTCCGATCATTACAAGGCTCAGACGCTGCTGAAACTGGCTGGGGAGCGCCCCAACGATGAGACCGTTCGCGCGGCGTTGATCGAGGCCGCCCGCTCGATCAAATCGGATTACGAGCGCGGGCGCGTGTTGAGCGCTATTATCAAGTAATCTTTGGTACATCAGGTTCAACCACGGGAAACACGGGGAACACAGGGATGACTATGGTTATTGCCTTTCCCCGTGATGCCCCGTGCTCCCCGTGGTTCGGTTTGTCCCAATGTCTGTTGTTTCGATTTAGCGCGACTCAAGAACCATCCGCATCCCGTGTTTGGGACGAAGCGTGACCAGCGGCTGCATCTCGACCGGATGGCCTGGCGCGAGCCGCATTCTGAAGCGTTGCGCGATCGTCGCCAACACTAACGCGCCTTCCATCCAGGCGAAGCTCTCACCGATACACACTCGCGGGCCGCCGCCGAAAGGGAAGTATGAGAACTTCTGGCGCGACTCTCTCGCCTCCGGCGTCCAGCGTTCGGGATCGAAGCGGAACGGGTCGGGAAAGAACCTCGCGTCGTGATGCGTCACGTACTGGCTCATCAGCAGGATCGAGCGAGCCGGGATCTTGTAGCCGTTGATTTGATAATCGCCGAGCGCGCGGCGGCCGATGATCCACGCGGGCGGATAAAGCCGCATCGCTTCGGCGAAGACCATTTCGGTGTAACGCAGTCGCGGAAAGTCTTCGGCGGTCGGCAAGGCGCCTTTCAACACCTCATCAACTTCGGCGTGAAATCGGGCTTCGATTTCAGGATGTTGAGACAGCAAATACCACGTCCATGTCAACGCGTTGGCCGTGGTTTCGTGTCCCGCCAGGAAGATGGTCATCGCTTCGTCGCGCAATTGCTCGTCAGTCATTCCCGATCCGTCGCCTTCTTCGTCGCGCGCGGCGATCAGCATCGAGAGCAGGTCGCCGCGGTCTTCCCCGCTCGCGCGGCGCTCGTTGATGATTCGATAGATCGTCGCGTCAAGACGCCCGCGCGCCTTCTCGAAACGTTTGTTCGCGGGCAACGGCAAGCGATCGAGCAACTGCGCGAACGGTAACGTCAAACTGTTGAACAACTCGAAAGTTGTAGTCAGCGCCTTGCCGATTTCGTCAGCCTCGCCTTCGACATTGGCGTCAAAGAGCGTCTTGCCCGCAATCGCCAGCGTCAATCGCATCATCTCTCGCGCGACGTCGCGCGTCTCGCCTGCCCGCCAGCGGTCGCAATCGCGGGCGGCGTATTCGACCATCGTCGCGGCGTAACCGGCGATGCGCTGGCGATGGAACGCGGGCTGAGCCAACCGTCGCTGGCGCAAGTGAAAATCGCCCTCGCTGGTCAAAAGCCCTTCGCCGAGCAGACGCTTGGCGCGCTGCAGCCCTTCGCCCTTCATAAATTTTCTGTTGTGTGTGACCAACACGTCGCGGATGTAATCGGGATGATTGACCATGAACATCGGCTGCGGGCCGAACTCGAAATAGACCAGGTCTCCGTACCGCTCGGTCAAATGGGTCAGAAATTTGATTGGATTGCGGCGGAATGCGAAAACACTTTTGAAGGGGAAAACAGATTTAGGGCCTGGGGGAAGAACTGATGCGGTTGGCGTAGCCATACTGATTTGCTATCTCCATCTCTCTGCTTCGTAATAAAGATATGGGAAATGAAAAACGATCACGCCACAGAAGCCAACTACAACATCGGGAAAGCAATCTCGCTCGCCGGTTTGACGGTCACCGCGTGTTTGCCGGAACTGAACCCGTCGAGCGCGCGGTTGTGATGCGCGATGATCTGTTCGGCTTTCAATACCTCATTGTCAATCGTCGTGTGCGCGTCGCCGACCAGGGTCACGTCGAAACCGAGCGTGGTCGCGTGGCGGCAGGCGGTGTCAATGCAGTATTCGGTCATGGCCCCGGTCACGATCAGGCGCGAAATCCCGGCCTCGTCCAACATCTTCCGCAAAGGCGTTTCGTAGAACGAACTGCACGATTGCTTCTCGACAATCGGTTCGCCTTCGACCGGCGCGACGCGTTGATGGATCGACCAGCCGGCGGTATGGGACTCCAGCGGATCTCCCTCCCCGCCGTCGTGCCGAAGGTAGATTATCGGGACACGCGCGGCGCGAGCCTTTGTTAATAGGTCGTTGATGTTCGCCAGAACCTGATCTTTATTGTAAGACGGAAAGTGATCAATGATCCCAACCTGAACGTCGATCACCAGTAGCGCAGTCTTCATCGAAATTTCCTAGTTCAATGTTTGTAGTCCCGCCTTCAGGCGGAAACGGCTCGCTGATAAGAGCCTTCCCGCCTGAAGGCGTTTGAAAAAATAATGCGCGCAGCAGTGTAGGGGCGGGTTTTCCCCCCACATATTTATGATCCACGCGATGGGGCGGGGAAAACCCGCCCCTACACTAAATTGCGTGGGCGCCACTTAATTCTCAACGGCCATAAGGCGGGACTATGAACCTCTTCAGCGCCCCGGCTCTTTTTACGAGGCGATCTTCTTAACCTCTCGAAACTTCAGCTCAACAGGGGTGTCTCTCCCAAATATTTTCACTACCACCGCAAGCATCCGTTTATCGTCATTTACATCCCTGACCTTGCCAGTAAGTTTCGCAAAAGGTCCACTGATAATTTCCACCACATCGCCAGGTGTGAATGATTGTTCATCTTTCATTGCCCATCTCCTTTTAAAAGAGCCTTGTTCCCTGACGACCACATTATAACGGGCAGGCCGCATCGCATGTCAGAAACGACGCTCGATGCGGCCTGTTGTGCGGAGGCTATTTTCCAAGCATCTTCCTCACCCGCTCCACCGCGTTTGCCGCTGTGAATCCCAGCTGCTCCATTACCGCCTGAACGGGCGCGGAGGCCCCGTAGCGATCGAGTCCGATCACGGCGCCTTTTTCGCCTACGTACTTCGCCCAGCCCAATGTCACGCCGGCTTCGATCGCCAGTCGCGCATGAATATTCGACGGGAGGACTTCGTCGCGGTAAGCTTGCGGCTGTTTTTCGAACAACTCCCAACTGGGCATGCTCACTACGCGCGCGCCGATGTCTTCAGCCGCGAGTTTTTCCTGCGCCTCGACGGCGACCGAGACTTCCGACCCGGTGGCGATGATGATCGCTTCGATCTTGCCGGTCAGCGATTCGCTCATCACGTAAGCCCCGCGAGTCAGGCCTTCCGCAGAAGCATATTTGCCGCGGTCGAAGACTGGCAGTTTCTGCCGTGTCAGCGCCAGGGCCGTCGGGCCGTGGTTGTTCTCCAACGCCACGCGCCACGCGATTGCGGTCTCGTTGGCGTCGGCGGGGCGGATCATCGTCAGGTTGGGAACCATGCGCAGCCCCATCAGGTGTTCGACTGGTTGATGCGTCGGGCCGTCTTCGCCGAGCCCGATGCTGTCGTGCGTGTAGACGTAGATCGTCTGCAAACCCATCATCGAGGCCAACCGCACCGGCGGGCGCATGTAGTCGTAAAAGATCATGAACGTGCCGCCGAACGGGATCAGCGGATGAGTCAGCGCCATGCCGTTCATCACCGAGCCCATCGCGTGTTCCCGCACGCCGAAATGAAAGTTGCGCCCAGAGTAATTGCCCGGCTGGAATTCGCCCATGCCTTCGAGGAAAGTGTTATTCGATGGGCGCAGGTCGGCCGAGCCGCCTAGTAGCATCGGCAGGACTTTCGCAAACGCGTTCAGCGCCTTGCCCGAAGCCTCGCGCGTCGCCATCGGCTTGTCGGATGGGAAAGAGGGCATCGCCGCTTGCCAGCCTTCGGGCAATTTGCCGCTCGCCCACTGGCGCCACTCGGCGGCCTGCTCAGGATATGCCTTCGCGTAGGCTTCGAGCTTCGCATTCCATTCGGCCTCGAGCTTTCGCCCGCGATCAATCGCCTGGCGGAAATTGTTCAACGCCTCTTCGGGAACGGTGAACGGCTCTTCGTAAGGCCAGCCGAGGTTCTCCTTCGACAGCTTCACCTCTTCGACGCCGAGCGGTTCGCCGTGGGCTTTTGCGGTGCCCGCCTTGTTGGGGCTGCCATAACCAATGACCGATTTGACGCAGATGATCGAGGGGCGCGGGTCGGCCTGCGCGGCCTTGATCGCGTTCTCGATCGCTACCAGGTCGTTGGCGTTTTCGACCGTCTGTACGTGCCAGTGGTAAGCCTCGAAGCGCTTCGCGCGGTCTTCGGTGAAGGCCAGACTTGTGCTGCCGTCAATCGAGATCTGGTTGTCGTCGTAAAGATAGATCAGGCGGCCCAGCTTCAAATGTCCGGCCATCGACGCAGCTTCGGAGGCCACGCCTTCCATCAGGTCGCCGTCGGAGACGATGGCGTAAATGTAGTAATCGAAGATCTGATGATCAGGGCGATTGAATCTGGAGGCGAGATATTCGGCGCCGATGGCCATCCCGACGCCGTTGGCGAAGCCCTGTCCGAGCGGGCCTGTCGTCGTTTCTATCGATGATGACAGTTCCGATTCGGGGTGTCCGGGCGTCACGCTCCCCCATTGGCGAAATTGCTTCAACTGGTCAAGCGGGAAGTCGTCGTAGCCGGCCAGATACAAGAGGCTGTAAAGCAGCATCGAGCCATGCCCGGCCGAGAGCACGAAGCGGTCGCGGTTGCCCCATGAAGGATTCTTCGGGTTGTAGCGCAGAAATTTCGTCCAGAGCGTATACGCCGCAGGCGCCATTCCCATCGGCATCCCCGGGTGGCCGGAGTTGGCTTTTTGCACGCCGTCCATCGCGAGAGTGCGGATTGTGTTGATTGAAAGTTGATCTAGCGCGTTTTGATTCGACATCGAATTCTCCATCGAATCAGTACCGCGAGAGGTAGCGGGCGTGGCTCCCTAATAAGGCCGCGCCCGCTACCTCTCGCGGTATTGATTCACATTACCTGGTCACTTTCAGTGACCGTTTGTTGTTGATCGACCAGCATGACCGGGAGCGTCCGTTCGGCGAACAATGAAGAGTTGATCAGTGTCTGCACGATGTGATTGCCTGGCTGGTAAAAAGTCGTGTTGACGAAGACGGTGACGTTGTCGGCGTAACCGTCGGGCGGGACGACGAATCCGGACGGTTGCGACATGGCGACTGTCTGCATTCGGTCCGGCGTCAGGATGCGGACCTCGGTCATGAATCGCCCCTCGCCGCGCCAATGGTTGAGCACCGCGAATTTGATCATTGCCACGGGCAATTGAGGCACGACGATCTGATGAATCACGCCCATCAGGCTCAGGTGATTAGACGCCTCGACGCGCACGTCTTCGCAAAAGATTGTGTAATCAAGTATGAGGTTTTCCTTGGTTTCCATTTCTGATTCTCTGTAATTGAAGCGATGCTGCAGCGCCGGGGACTCGTTCGGATTGATTTTAACCGGGCGAACGGCAAAGTAATAGAGGGAGAGAGAATGGGAGAGACAGGGCGACGGAGGGACGGGGCGACGGGGCGAGTTTGGGTTTCACCATCTGTCGCCCCGTCGCCCTGTCGCCCTGTCTACGGCGATTTGATCTGATCGAAGCCGATGTTGACGATGGGATATTGCTTCCAGTCTTTGTAATCGAAGTGCCACCACTCGTATTCATAAACGGTAAAGCCCTCCGATTCCATCGCCTCGCGCAACATCTCGCGCAGGCGGCGCTGCTCCTCAGTCCCGCCGGAGTAATTCGGGTAGGCGCGCTCGGTCATCTCGTCGTAGCCGCTTGGCATCTCGACCTCCCGGCCAGAGCGCAGGTTGTAGAGCGTCAGGTCTACTGCGCAGCCTCGGTTGTGGCGCGAGCCCTGGCTCGGATCGGCCACAAACCGTTTCTTGTCCTGAGGCGTGGAGTCCCAGAAGATTTTTGTCACCGACCACGGGCGGTACCCGTCGAAAACCAGCAGCCCATAACCTTTCTCGCGCAGCTTGCGGTTTGCGCGCGTTATGGCTTCGGCGGCGGGGCGCTGCAAAAACGCGCGGGCCTCTTTGTAAACCGGGCGACCGAGGAAGTTGTTCGGCGTGGCGTAGCGAACGTCGAGTTTGATTGTCGAGTCGAGTTTGACAAGCTCGACCAGATCGGGTTCGCGGAAATCGCCCTTTTCTTTAGGCATTTCCTGCGTGGCTGCGCCGGTATACGCCATAAGCCTTATGGCGTATGCCGTATGAAAAATGACGCCCTTATTCGCAAACAGACCCAGGCTGAAGAACAGCGCCGAAAAGATCAGGAATCGGCGCATGCGCTGATGGCTGATGTGACACATCCTAACCTCTCAAAATTTTATATGACCTCAACCCGACCGAGACCGCCGAACCGGCCGCGAGCCTCAACCTCTTCGCCTCCCACTTCGTGCGGGCGGCTTTGATTACGAGGTTGCAGGTCCTGTCCGGGCCGCCGTCGCAATGCGAATTCGGCGGCGGGCCGGTGTACCCGCGCGGCAGGAGCTTGATCGTCAGCGACTCGGTCGCGCCGGCGAACGAAACGTCGATAATTTCGCCGCGCCCGAGATGGTGCGGAGTTTCGACCAGGCCGGTCGGGGCGCCGAGCGTGACGTCTTCCGGGCGGAAGACCATCTTAATTCGGTCCATACCCAGTTGGGGGCCCGGTTGGGGGCTCATTTGTGGCGCCGGCCTCGGCGCCCTCAAACATTGCTCGCAATCCAGCGCGATGAACCCGTCGCGCCAGGCGCCTTCAACCACGTTGGCGGCGCCGAGGAAGGTCGCGACGAATTCGGTCTGCGGATCGTTGTAGACCTCGTCTGGCGCGCCGAGTTGCTCCAGCCGCCCGCGGTTGAGAATGGCGATCTGATCCCCCATCTCCATCGCCTCCTCCTGGTCGTGAGTGATGAAGAGCGCGGGTATGCCCAGCTTCCTCAACAGAGCCCTGATTTCGCGGCGCAGCCCTGTGCGGGTTTGCGGGTCGAGCGCGCTGAACGACTCGTCGAAGAGCAGCAGGTCGGGCTCGTAGGCCAGCGCACGCGCAATGGCCACGCGCTGCTGCTGGCCGCCGGAAATCTGCGACGGGAATTTGTCGCGCTGTTCCTGCAGCCCGGTCAGGTCCAGCAAGCGGTCGACGACTTCTCCGCGTTTCTTCTTCCCCCACTTCCGGATGCGGAGGCCGAAGCCGATGTTTTCGGCCACGGTCATTCGAGGGAAGAGAGCGTAATTCTGAAAAATCACGCCGATGTTGCGATCGCGCGCGCGCAGGTGTTCGATGCGCTTGCCGCGAAGAAATATCTCCCCGCTGTCCGGCGTCTCCAACCCGGCGATCAGCCGCAGCGTGGTGCTCTTGCCGCTGCCGGAAGGGCCCAGCAGAACCAGGCTCTCGCCTTCGCCTATGGAGAAACCCACGTCGTCAAGGATCTGCTCGGGGCCGAACCATTTACTCAAGCCGCGTATGATCACGGATTGCCGCTTAGGTTCGAGAGCGTCCCAGGCCCGAGTCGCGTGGAGGGAGGCTACCATTTCTCCAGCCATTTCGTACCTCGCTTTGTCTCGTGGCAAGATGTCAGATGTCAGATGTCAGATGTCAGCGCGTGGATTGGTCGTAACCGCCGCCAACTGACAACTGACAACTGACAACTGACATCTGACATCTTTACTTTTCCAATCTCTTCCTCGTAAACAGTATCAGCGAGAAGATCGCGATCGAGAGCGCCGCTAGCACGGCCGCGATCGCGTTCGCGCCCTCGAAATCGCCCTCGTTGAATCTGGTATAAATGTAAAGTGGCGCGGTCTGCGTCTTCATCGCCAGATTGCCGCTGACAATGATCGTCGAGCCGAACTCCCCGATCGAGCGCGCGAAGGTCAACAGCGCTCCGGTGATGATCGCCCCGCGCAGGCTTGGCAGCACGACGAATCGGAACGCCTGCCACCGCGACGCGCCCATCGTCTCGGCTGCGTCCTCGTAACTCTTGTCCAGGTTGTCCAGCGCCGGTTTGATGACGCCGAACGCCAGAGGGAAAGTGACGAAGATGTTAGCCAGAATGATCGCGGCGGTAGTGAACATGATCTGGTAGTCGGTGTGTTCCAGGAATTGCCCAAGCAGCCCGCTGCGCCCCCACACCAACAATAGCGCGGTGCCCGCGACGGCGGTCGGAATCGCCGTCGGCAGACTGATGATGATAATTAGCGCCGCGCTGCCCTTGAATTCGTACTTGCTCATCACCCAGGCCGCGGTCAATCCGAACACGACGTTGCACAGGGTCGCCACGCTGCTCGTCGTCAAACTCAGCTTGAGGGAAAAGACCGCTGCGGGAGATACCAGCGCCTCCCAGAAGTGGTCAAGACCCTTGCCGAAACCGAAAATAAAGATCGAAGTGAGCGGCAAAATCACCAGCGGCGTCATCGCTATTAAGATGAAGCTGATGCCGATGGGCCGCGCAATGTCTCCCCCAGGATTCGTATGATAATTCAGGCGACGGCTCGGCGACGCCATTGTTTTTCCGTAAGCCATATTTCAGGTATCAGGTTCCAGGTGTGAGGTTTCAGGTTTCAGCGGACTTGGCGCAAGTCCCTTTCACTGACCCATGACACCTGATTTCAATTCGTCCCCGCGCCCGAGACCTGAATCTTATGTTTCCATACGCCCTCGACGATTTCGGGATAGGCTTTCGACCACCCGCCCAGGTCTTTCACGTAAAAAGGCATTTCGATCTTCGGGAATTTTTCATTCAATTTCTCATCCATCACCGAGCGGAAGTGGGAATTGACCCAGGCCGCTTGCGCCGCAGGCTCCCATAGCGACCGCACGAACAACTCCACCATCGCGTATTTCGGCGGACTCATCGCGTGATCAATGATCACCACCGGATGCTCGCTGAAGATCGTCGCCTTAGGCATGATGATCTCGACCGGAAGTTTTTTGTCGAGCAACTGCATGGCCTCCAGTTCATATGTGATCAGCGCCTCGCCTTCGCCGCGTTCAAACTGTGTCCGGGCCACGCGCGCCGATTCCGGACTCGCCTTCAAGTTTTTCCAGACGCGCTGCAACAGGTCGAAAGCCTTTCGCTCGTCGCGGAATCCAGTCCTCTTTTCGGACTTGATCAACTCCGAACCGTAAATCGCCAGCAGCGACCATTGCCCCGCGCCCGATGACGCCGGGTCGCAATGGATCAACCCCACGCCCGGCTTCGCAAGGTCGCTGAAATCACGGATGCCTTTGGGATTGCCCCGCCGCACGACGATCACCATCGGGGTCTTGTTGACGATCCCTCCGTAAGGCAATTTGCGCCAATCGTTCCTGGTCACCTCCGGCCTGATAAGGCGGTCGGCGTTTCGCTCAATTGCCAGGATGGCCACATCGGCCTCCGCGCCAGCAACTATCAGGTTGGTCACGATTTCGGACCCCGCGTACGAGGTTTCGAACGTCAACTGCTGCCTGGTTTTCTTCTCCCACTCCTGCTTGTAGTCCGGCAGGATCGAGGTTTCAAGCCCCTCCTTGACCACGCTGAAGCCGTAAATAGTGATCGTGGCTTCACGGGCCGCGGCCGATTTGCGCCTGCACCCGCTCGATTCAATTATCAATAACAACGCCAGACAGCCTGCGAAAATCGCGCGCGCAAGCTTCGGGAGATGATCCTGTGCCTGGTACACCATTCCCTCAATTTGCAAAATGACCCGTAGCGTGTATAAGAAAAGTTAGATTACGCCTCCGCCGGCGCGCAGGGATGCACGGCGCGAACAACGAGGCGTGGACGGACGGCTGGAGAATCGTTGTTGTGTCGATTTGCGCACGAACGATGCGGAATGGCATAGGGAAATGTTTTCGCAATCGCGTCTGACTCTCGTGGTTTTCATAATTCCAGCCGCGCTAGTTAATCGGTCATCGGCACGCAATACAATCTGCGATTAGCCGATTAATCTTTCAACTCAATTGTTTACGTTGATTTTTATTGAATCCCGTGGCGGTTATACACCCCGTTGCAAGACAAAGTCAATCTAACGATCCCTTAGTTTTCGACCAAATCCGAACAGTCGCCGACCGGATAAGGAAACCCGCAGAACGGACATGGATTCCTGTGCCCGCAAACGACATCCTTAACGGGGGTGTCGCATTGCACACAGCGCAATTCCTCATCAATTAATTCTCTGTCCGAATGAAATCTGGACGCGTAATATGAAGAATGATTCGCGCCCTCCTCACTCGCCTCTTTTTCCCGCTGATTCATATAAACGCTCCGCCTGCTTATGCGCGCGGCGCTCTGCGCGACACGTCGCCAGACGCCCGCCTCCCCCTCCGCTTCTATCATCGCGCGAATCTCATGATAAGCCATCGCATAGAGCTTGCGCGATTCGGTCGCTGAGGCCGGTCGCATCAATTTCCGTTCCAAATCGTCGCGCGAAAGCCTGCTTTTATTTTCTATTCGGGGAAGCGCCGCAGCCTCGCCGGCGACGTGGATGGCCAAACCTTCGGCCATCCACCGAGGCGCGCGCCCGCCGCCCAGCGCCTCGATCACCGCGTGGGTCATCTCGTGGCGCAAAGTTGTGTTCAAAACCCTCCGCCGCCGGAGAAGGTCGAGCGGCTGCAGTTCGATCCGCCGCCCGCGAGTCGCGCCCGCGGCCCAACCCCCTAGGCCTGTGGCCGCGATGAAATCGACGGTCGTCGCATGAACCACAACCTCGAAAGGCCCCGGCTCCGCGAGCCTTAGTGAAGCCGCCTCCAGACGCCGCAGCAGATCGGCGCGCGCGGATTCTAATTCGCGGATCATGTTTTCTATTAGCCGCTTGTCGGTCTTCGCCGGATAGGTTGCGCGGAAATGTTCACCGGAGATGGAGGATTTTTGAGCGCCCCCGATCCTCGTCTGGGGCTGGTTAAAACTCACAGGCGCCAAACTGATTGGTACGGTACCGGGAGCGTAAGCGACCTGAACATTGATCAATAAGCCCATTGATCTAGACCTTGTCGTTACCCAAATCTTTCGAGATAACCGATTCTTACTTTTCGCCCTGAAAGGGCGGTGGATATTAGCCGGCGGTGGAACCGCCGGTAACTGAGCGCCGACCTGTCGCGCCCCGGCAGGGGCGCGGGACGGAACTTCGAACTGCGAAACTTCTTTTCCC
>Ga0190270_10001151_pt1 | contig 12113 bp, 13 predicted proteins | sample Popmic320T_FD_133748 | JGI IMG/M metagenome (GOLD analysis project Ga0190270, IMG submission 133748) | Populus adjacent soil microbial communities from riparian zone of Weber River, Utah, USA - 320 T | ecosystem: Environmental > Terrestrial > Soil > Riparian zone | place: USA: Utah | collected... | reverse complement strand
GCGCTGCCCGGGTCGTGGCTCGCGGGTTCGACATGCACGGCGAGCCGGTGGTGATCGAGGGCTCCGAGACCGTCGCTCGGGCATTGCAGCATGAGACCGACCACCTCGACGGGATCCTGTTCGTCGAGCGGCTGGACGCCGAGACCCGCAAGGCCGCGATGAAGGCCATCCGGGAGTCGGACTGGTTCGGCGCCCCACCCACGATCAGGGTCAGTCCGCACCCCACCCGCGGTCTCGGCTTCTGACCGGGTCGACGGGAGGCTGACATGCGCGTCGTCTTCGCCGGCACCCCGGATGTCGCGCTGCCGTCGTTGCGTGCGGTCGTGGCGAGCGACCATGAGCTGGTCGGCGTGGTCACTCGTCCCGACGCCCGGGCCGGCCGGGGTCGTCGCCTGCTGCCGTCGCCGGTCGCCGCGGAGGCCGAGGAGCTCGGCGTACCGGTGCTGAAGCCCGACCACCCGCGCGACCCGGACTTCCAGGCGAGCCTGCGTGATCTCGCGCCCGACTGCTGCCCGGTGGTCGCCTATGGCGCGCTGCTCCCGGCTTCCGCCCTCGACCTGGCCCCGCACGGCTGGGTGAACCTGCACTTCTCCCTCCTGCCCGCCTGGCGCGGCGCCGCCCCCGTGCAGCGCGCGCTCTGGGCCGGGGACGAGGTCACGGGGGCAACGACGTTCCGGATCGTCCCGGCGCTCGACGCCGGGCCGACGTACGGCGTGGTCACCGAGACCGTGCGGTCCACCGACACCGCCGGCGAGCTGCTGGCCCGGCTGGCGGAGGCCGGTGCGCCGCTGCTGGTGGCCACCCTCGACGGGATCGAGGCAGGACATCTCGAGGCGCGCCCGCAGCCCCCTGACGGCGTCTCCTTGGCTCCGAAGGTCATGGTCGAGGAGGCCGAGGTCCGGTGGGACGAGCCGGCCCTCGCCGTCGACCGCGCGGTGCGGGCATGCACGCCCGCGCCCGGCGCGTGGACCCTCTTCGACGGCGACCGGCTGAAGCTCGGTCCCGTGCACCCCGAGCCGGACCTGGAGCCTCTCCCGCCCGGAGAGGTGGCGGTCGGCAGGAGCACCGTCCATGTCGGGACCGGCTCGGTCCCGGTGCGGTTGGGCGAGGTCAAGGCCCACGGACGTCGTCAGATGCCCGCCGCCGACTGGGCACGCGGCGTGCGGCCCGCCGTGGGCGCCCGGTTCGGTTCCTGATGGCGGACCCCAGGTCGCCCGGAGCCCGCCGTGCCGGCGGGAGGCGACGTCCGACCCGGACCTCCGACGCGCCGCGGCTGGCCGCGTGGGAGGTGCTTCGCGCGGTGGCCGAGGAGGACGCCTACGCCAACCTGCTGCTGCCCGCGCGGCTGCGGGCCCACGACCTCACCGGACGCGACGCCGCGTTCACCACCGAGCTGGTCGCCGGATCCTTGCGCCGACAGGGAACGTACGACGCGGTGCTGGGGGCTTGCCTCGACCGGCCCCTGTCGCGGCTGCACCCCCGGGTGCTCACGGTGCTGCGGCTCGGTGTCCATCAGCTGCTCGGCATGCGGGTGCCCACGCACGCCGCGGTCTCGACCTCGGTGGACCTCGTCCGGGCCGAGGTCGGACCAGCACCCGCCGGGCTGGTCAACGCGGTGCTCCGTCGCGTCGCCGCCCACGACCTGGCGACCTGGGTGCGCACGGTCGCCCCGGACCCGGCGGCCGATCCCCTCGGGTTCGCCGCGGTAGCCCATTCGCACCCTCACTGGGTGATGGACGCGTTCGCGGATGCCCTGGGGGATCGCCGGGACGAGCTCGACGAGCTGCTGCGAGCCGACAACGAGGCGCCGCGGGTCACGCTGGTCGCACGTCCCGGGCTCTGCGAGCGGGACGAGCTCCTGGCCGTGGAGGACGCGACGCCGACGACGTGGTCGCCCTGGGGGGTCCGCCTCGCCGGGGGAGACCCGGCATCGATTCCCGCGGTGGCCGACGGCCGTGCCGGCGTGCAGGACGAGGGCTCCCAGCTGGTGGCGCTGGCCCTCACGCGCGCCGAGGTCGGCGGGCGCGACGACCGGTGGCTCGACCTCTGTGCCGGTCCCGGCGGCAAGGCGGCCCTGCTGGGAGCGCTCGTCGCCGCGCGGGGCGGTCACCTCCTGGCGGTCGAGCGGCAACCACGCCGTACGGCCCTGGTACGCCGGGCGACGGCTGCTCTGCCCGACGGGACCGTTGACGTGGTCACCGCGGACGGGACGCGGCCGGCCTGGCCCGAGGGCTCGTTCGACCGGGTGCTCGTGGACGCCCCGTGCACGGGGCTCGGTGCACTGCGGCGCCGGCCCGAGGCACGGTGGCGCCGTGCCCCCACCGACCTGGAGGCCTTGGTGCCCCTCCAGCGTGCTCTGCTCGTCGCGGCGCTGCGCGCCGTACGCGTCGGCGGCGTCGTGGCCTACGCGACGTGCTCCCCGGTGCTCGTCGAGACCGGCGGCGTGGTCGAGGACGTGGTGGCCGGAGGGGTCACCGGTCGGGCCGTCCTCCAGGACACGAGGCGGCTCCTGCCGGAGGTGCCGGACGCGGTCGGACCGGTCGACGGCACCGTCCAGCTGTGGCCGCACCGGCACGGCACCGACGCGATGTTCGTGGCCGTGCTGCGACGCACGCTGTGAGGTGACCCGGCCGGGTCAGAGGTTGCGCTGGCTCTCCGGTCCGCGCGCGTCCCCGGCCCGGGGATCGGTCGCGCCCCCGGGCTCGTAGCCCTCTTCCCGGTGGTCCACATCGGGATCCAGCCGGTCCGCCTCACGGATCCGGTCCTCGTAGCGGGCGTGCTCCTGCTGTGCCGCGGTCTCAGCCTCGGTGGCCTCCCGCTGTGCCCGCTGCGCGTCGAGACGGGCTGCCTCGGCCTCAGCCGCCTTCCGGTCGGCGTCGGCGCGCTCCGTCACCGCGTGCGTGGCCTGCAGGTCGGACTCTCGACGAAGTTCCTCAGCGCGCGTCCGACGGTGCTCCTCGCGTCGCTTGCGGAGCACGAGCGCGAGCACAGCGGCCGCGATCACGACCGCCAGGACCAGGACGACGATCCAGACCAGGGTGCTGCCTTCCACGGTTCCTCCTCAGATCACGTGTACAAGGGCGTGACGTTCACCTGCTCTGTACCCGTTGGTCCGGAGCGGAACCGTTGCCCGTGCCGCGAGCGGAGGTGAAGGACTCAGGAGTCCCCGCCGGGCTTGCTGGGCTGTTCGTGTCGCTGCTCGACGTTCTCGCGCTGCGACGGCACCTCGTCCGTGGCCCTGTCACCGAGATCGCCCTCGATCCACGGGCGCTGAGGCCTGCGCGTCAGCGCGGCGGCCTCCTCGTGGCGTCGCTTCGCCTCGCGTCGGCGCACCACGCGCGACGCGACCAGCGCGAGCACCGCGAGGCACCCGAAGACAGCAAAAACCCAGATGCTTTCGATGACCATTCCCCTTGGTCGTGACCCGTTCCCCGTACGTCACTATCTACCCCGCGGCGCCAAATCCCAACCCCCCCTTACGGGGCGTCGCGACACTAGACTCACGACCGCCATGGAAATCCAGATCTCGCCGAGCATCCTCACCGCCGACTTCGGTCATCTCGCCGACGAGGCGGCGCGTGTCGCGAGTGCGGACTGGTTGCACGTCGACGTCATGGACAACCACTTCGTCCCCAACCTCACCTTGGGTGTCCCGGTCGTCGAGTCACTCGCCAAGGCCACGGACACGCCGCTCGACCTGCACCTGATGATCGAGGAGCCGGACCGCTGGGCGCCGGGGTACGCCGAGGCAGGTGCCTCGTCGGTCACCTTCCACGTCGAGGCGGCCACCGCGCCGGTCCGGCTGGCCCGCGAGCTGCGCGCGCAGGGGTGCCGTGCCGGGATGGCACTCCGGCCGGCCACACCGGTGGAGCCGTACGAGGACCTGCTGCGCGAGCTCGACATGCTCCTGGTGATGACCGTGGAGCCAGGGTTCGGCGGGCAGGCGTTCCTCGACGTGTGCCTGCCCAAGATCCGGCGGGCCCGGCAGCTCCTCGACCGGCACGGGCTCGACCTCTGGCTGCAGGTCGACGGCGGCGTCTCGGCGGAGACCATCGGACGCTGCGCCGAGGCCGGCGCCGACAACTTCGTCGCCGGCTCGGCGGTGTTCAGCGCCGACGACCCCGACGCGATGGTCCAGAGCCTGCGCGACCTCGCCGAGCAGGCCCGCTCGGCCGGCGCCTGACCGACCGCTCGGCCCTGGCGTGACCAGGGCCACGCGTGGGTGCGGCAGACGTGGCGCTGAGGGTTGTGGCACGCTTGGTGTCACGAGCAACAGCTCGCGTGCTCTGGGGTCGGTGAAATTCCGAGCCGGCGGTGACAGTCCGCGACCCGGTGACAAGCCAGTCACCGGTTGACCAGGTGGAACTCCTGGACCGACGGTGAGAGTCCGGATGGGAAGACGCACGCGGTGCCTGTCGTCGGCCGGGCCGTGCCCGCGACGACGGCGCACCTGTCTTCGCGCCCCGGGGTCCGTGAGCCGGACGAGAGGGGCACCCGCCCAGATGTCGCACGACGCCGGCGCCGCACAGGCTCCCGGGGCGTTCCGCCCGGCCGAGGAGCCAGCGATGCGTCGTGCCCTGCACGTCGCCGCGACCCCGGGGGTTCCTACCGGCCCCAACCCTCGTGTCGGCTGCGTCCTGCTCTCACCCGACGGCACGAAGGTGGCCGAGGGCTTCCACCGGGGGGCTGGGCACCCGCACGCCGAGGTCGAGGCGCTGGCCGCCCTCGACGGATCCGCGCAGGGCCTGACGGCGGTGGTCACGCTCGAGCCGTGCAACCACACCGGGCGTACCGGGCCGTGCACCCAGGCTCTGCTCGAGGCCGGCGTGGACCGCGTCGTCTTCGCCCAGCCCGACACCAGCGTGGAGGCGGCCGGGGGAGCGGCCACGCTCCGCGCGGCGGGCGTCGACGTGGTCGGTGGTCTCCTCGCGGCCGACGCTCGGGCACTCAACCGGGCCTGGACCCTCGCGGCAGATCGTCGCCGACCCTTCGTGACGTGGAAGTTCGCGACGTCCCTCGACGGGCGCAGCGCAGCCGCCGACGGCACGAGCCGCTGGGTGAGCAACGAGGCGGCCCGGCGCGACACCCACCGGCTCAGGGCCGCTTGCGACGTGGTCCTGGCCGGCACCGGGACGGTCCTCGTGGACGACCCCCGGCTCACGGTGCGGGACGAGACCGATGTCGCGTTGCCCCGCGACCACCAGCCACTGCGCGCCGTGATGGGGCTCCGGGACCTGCCCGGGGGCCGTCGCGTCCTCGACGACGCGGCCGAGACCGTCCAGCTGCGCACGCGGGACCCCCAGGAAGCGCTGTCCAAGCTGTTCGACCGCGGCAGCCGTCACGTCTTCCTCGAGGGTGGGCCGCACCTCGCCGCGGCCTTCCTGCGTGCCGGGCTCGTCGACGAGGTCGTCGCGTACGTCGCGCCGATGCTCCTCGGTGACGGCACGCACGCCGTCGAGGACCTTCCGATCAGCACCATCGCCGAGGCAGCCCGCTTCGACGTCGAGGACGTGGAGGTGCTCGGCCAGGGACCCGACCGCAACGTCCGTCTCACCATGACGCCCCGGCCCCGCGGAGTCGGCACCCACGAAGGGGAGGGATGACCGTGTTCACCGGGATCGTGGAGGAGCTCGGCACCGTGACCGCCCTGGAGGAGCAGGGTGACGCGATGCGGCTCAGCGTGCGCGGACCCCACGTGGTGGCCGACGCCACTCGCGGCGACTCGATCGCCGTCAACGGCTGCTGCCTGACGGTCGCGGCGTACGACGGCGAGACGTTCACCGCCGACGTCATGCGCGAGACGCTGCTCAAGACGAGCCTCGGCGCCCTGGCGCCGGGATCCCGCGTCAACCTCGAGCGCGCCGTCACGCCCAGCACGCGCCTCGGCGGGCATGTCGTGCAGGGCCACGTCGACGGCGTCGGGACCCTCCAGTCCCGCGAGCCCAGCGAGCACTGGGAGCTCGTCGCCGTGAGCCTCCCCGCGACGCTGGCCCGCTACCTCGTCGCCAAGGGCTCCGTCGCCGTCGACGGCGTCTCGCTCACGGTTGTCGAGGTCGACGACGCCGAACACCGGTTCACGGTGTCGCTCATCCCCGAGACCCTGGCCCGGACGACGCTCGGGCACAAGCAGGTCGGCGACCCGGTCAACCTGGAGGTCGACGTGATCGCGAAGTACGTCGAGCGGATGCTCGCGTCCCGTCAGGAGGAGGTCTGATGGATCGGCAGCACGAGATGATCCGGCTGGACGCCGTCGAGGAAGCGATCGCCGACATCGCGGCGGGACGAGCCGTCGTGGTCGTCGACGACGAGGACCGCGAGAACGAGGGCGACATCATCTTCGCGGCCAGCAAGGCCACCACCGAGCTGATGGCGTTCACCATCAGGCACAGCTCCGGCGTCATCTGCGTGCCCATGCCCGGCACGATGCTGGACCGTCTCGAGATCCCGTTGATGACCCCGCACAACCGGGACCGCATGCGCACGGCGTACACGCTGTCCGTCGACGCCCGTGACGGCGTCACGACAGGGATCAGCGCCTCGGACCGCGCACACACGGTCCGCACGCTCGCCGACTCGGCCACCGAGCCGTGGGAGATCACCCGCCCCGGTCACGTCTTCCCGCTGCGCTACCGCGACGGCGGGGTCCTGTCGCGCCGGGGCCACACCGAGGCCGCTGTCGACCTGGCCCGGATGGCGGGCCTGACCCCGGTCGGGGTGCTCGTCGAGCTGGTCAACGACGACGGCTCGATGAAGCGCGGCCAGCAGCTGCGCGACTTCGCGGACGAGCACGACCTCAAGCTCGTCTCGATCGAGCAGATGGTGCACCACCGCCGGCGTACTGAGAGCCACGTGGAGCGGGTCGCGGAGACCCGGCTACCCACCCGGTTCGGCGAGTTCACGGCGTTCGGCTACCGGATCTCGATCGACGGGTCCGAGCACGTCGCCCTGGTGTACGGCGATCCCGCTGCTGTCCGCGGCGGCGACCCAGTCCTCACCCGGGTGCACTCGGAGTGCCTGACCGGTGACGTGTTCTCCAGCAGCCGCTGTGACTGCGGCCCCCAGCTCGAGGAGGCGATGCAGCGCATCGTCGACGAGGGCGGCGGGGTGGTGATCTACCTGCGTGGCCATGAGGGCCGGGGGATCGGGCTGCTCGCGAAGCTGCAGGCGTACCAGCTCCAGGACGGCGGCCGGGACACCGTCGACGCGAACCTGGACCTCGGGTTGCCCGCCGACGCCCGGCACTACGGGGCGGCGACCCAGATCCTGAAGGATCTCGGAGTGACCTCGGTGCGGCTGCTCACGAACAACCCGGCGAAGACGCTCGGGCTCGAGTCGTACGGCATCGCGGTCGCGGAGCGTGTCGCGCTGACCCCGCACCCGAACGACCACAACCTCGTCTACCTGCAGACCAAGAGGGACCGGATGGGCCACGTCCTGCCGGGCCTCACGGTCGACCAGCCGGACGCGCCCGTGCTCCCGACCGTGGTCGGTGGCCAGGCGAGCGACCCCGAAGGGGACCACTCATGAGCAAGGAGGGCTCCCCGACCGCGGAGCTGGAACCGGTCGACTGCCACGACCTCCGGGTCGCGATCGTGGCCGCTCGCTGGCACGAGCAGGTCATGGACGGCCTGGTCGCGGGGGCGCAACGGGCGATGGCGGACTACCAGGTGGAGACTCCGGAGGTCGTCCGCGTCCCGGGCTCGTTCGAGCTGCCGGTGGTTGCCCAGGCACTGGCTGAAGGAGGGTGCCACGCCGTCATCGCGCTCGGCGTTGTGATCCGCGGCGGGACCCCGCACTTCGACTACGTCTGCTCGGCCGCCACGGACGGCCTGAGCCAGGTCGCGCTCGATACGAGCACCGCCATCGGGTTCGGCCTGCTCACCTGTGACACCGATGAGCAGGCACTCGACCGGGCCGGGCTCCCCGGGTCACGTGAGGACAAGGGCTACGAAGCCACCGCCGCGGCACTGCACACGGCGACGGTGCTGCGCCGGATCCGTCGCGGCGACAGTGACGAGCGCTGAATCTTCGGAGCGTTCTGATGAACACTCGCCCGCAGGGGTTCCCCAGGGGCTGATCGGTGTTGCAGAGTGACGACGGTGCCCTAACGTCCCGAAAGGCGCCAACCTTCACAAACTGCGCCCGACCCGGCGCCCGTCCCACGGGAAGGCCCCCCACGCATGCCCCGCTCCCGGCCCCACGCCTCGTTCCGCACCCTGGTCGCACTCCTCGTCCCCGCCCTGGCGCTTGCCGGGCTGGCGCTCGTCGGCTCTCCGTCCTCCGCTGAGCCTCGAGCCGAGGCCGACGGGCCGCCGCGGGTCACCGGGCACCTGCTCGCCATCAACGACTTCCACGGCCAGATCGACAAGCCGACCGGGAGCAGCGGCAACGTCAACGGCACCCCGGCAGGCGGCGTGGAGTACCTCGCGAGCTGGATCAAGGACCTCCGCGCCGACGCGCAGGCCCAGGACTCCCGCTACGTCTACACCGTGGCGGCCGGCGACCTCGTCGGGGCGTCCCCGCTCGTGAGCGCGGCGTTCCACGACGAGCCGACGGTGGACGAGATGAACGCGCTCGGCCTCGACGTCACCAGCGTCGGCAACCACGAGTTCGACGAGGGCGTCACGGAGCTCAAGCGCCTTGCCGAGGGCGGGTGCCACCCGGTCGACGGCTGCGCCGACGGCGACGGCTTCCGTGGTGCCAACTACCCCATGCTGGCCGCCAACGTCGTCTACAAGCGCAACGGCCGTCCGATCTTCCCCGCCTACATCGTGCGGCGCATCGGCGAGGCGAGGATCGGGATCGTGGGCATGACCCTCGAGGGGACGCCTGGCATCGTCAACCCCGCCGGCATCCGGCAGGTCGAGTTCCTCGACGAGGCCCGCACCGCGAACAAGTACGCGCGGATCCTGCGCGCGCAGGGCGTGAAGTCGATCGTCCTGCTGCTCCACGAGGGCGGGGCCCAGGCGCCGGCCCCAGGCGGCTTGAACACCTGCGACGGGTTCGGGGGCCCCATCGCGGACATCGTCCCGAAGCTCCGTGAGGAGTACCGCGTGGTCATCAGCGGGCACAGCCACCAGTGGTACAACTGCACGCTCGCGAACTCCGCAGGCGTCGACACGCTGGTCACCAGCGCCGGGTCCCTGGGACGCGTGGTCACGGACGTGACGGTCAAGGTCAACGAGCGGTCGGGGCGAATCGTGCGCGCCACCGCGAACAACGTCATCGTGGAGAACTCCGACCCGACCTTCATCGACCGCGTGGCCAAGCGCATCGCTGACGCGTACCGCGAGGCCGTGGCGCCGATCGCCAGCGAGCTGGTCGGCGACATCACGGCCGACATCGTCCGCGATCCTGTGCCCAGCGGCGAGAGCCCGCTCGGCGACGTCATCGCCGACGCGCAGCTCGCGTACACCCAGGACGCGGAAGCGCAGCTGGCACTCATGAACCCCGGTGGCATCCGCGCGTCGCTGATCTACGCGGACTCACCCGGCGACACCGACGGGACCGCGCCGGGCGAGGTGTCGTACGGCGATGCGTTCGCCGTCCAGCCGTTCAACAACCTCGTGGTCACCCAGACCCTCACGGGGACGCAGATCAAGAACGTGCTCGAGCAGCAGTTCGCCGGGTTCGCCGGCCAGACCACGCAGAAGATCCTGCAGCCCTCCGCGGGGTTCACCTACGCCTACACCGCCTCGGCTCCGCTGGGGTCGAAGGTGAGCGACATCGAGCTCGACGGCGACCCCGTCGGTCCGGCGGAGACGTACCGAGTGACCTCGAACGACTTCCTGGCCAATGGCGGTGACGGCTTCACGAACTTCACTGCGGGGACCGACCGCGTGGTGGCGCCGGGCTTCGACGTCGACGCGCTGACGGCCTACCTGTCCGACGGTCCGGTCGCGCCGGGACCGGCTGACCGGATCACGCTCGTGCCCTGACCGGCGCGCTGAGGCGACGCGCACGGCCGGCGTGGATGAGATCCACGCCGGCCGTGCTCTGCTCCGCCACTACGCTGAGAGGCGGCCCCACCAGTCCCTGAGGACCAGCGAAGGCAGGACATGAAGACGTTCGACGAGCTCTGGACCGAGCTCAGCGACAAGGCGCACACCCGGCCCGACGGGTCGGGCACCGTCGCGGCGCTGGATGCCGGCGTGCACGCGATCGGCAAGAAGCTCGTCGAGGAGGCGGCCGAGTCCTGGATGGCGGCTGAGCACGAGACGCCGGAGCGCGCTGCCGAGGAGATCAGCCAGCTGCTCTACCACGCCCAGGTGCTGATGCTCGCGACGGGCATCACCACCGACGACGTCTACGCACACCTGTGACCCCGAGGACCAGCCGATGAGCACACCGATGGCCACGTCGAGCGACACGCTCCCGGCCGCGCTGCGCATTGCGGTGCCCAACAAGGGCTCGCTCAGCCAGGCGGCGGCGGAGATCCTGCGCGAGGCCGGGTACAAGCAGCGCACGGATCCCAAGCGCCTCTCCGTCACCGACCCGTCGAACCTCGCGGAGTTCTACTACCTGCGCCCGCGCGACATCGCGCTGTACGTCGGGGAGGGGACCCTCGACGTCGGCATCACCGGCCGCGACCTGTTGCTCGACAGTGGTGCCAAGGCCGAGGAGACGCTCCAGCTCGGCTTCGGGCGGTCGATGTTCCGCTTCGCGGCCCCGCCCGGAGTGGTGACCGCGACGCAGGACCTGGCCGGCAAGCGCATCGCCACGTCGTACGACGGTGTGGTGCGGCGCTACCTGCAGACGCACGGGATCGAGGCGACCGTCGTCCGGCTGGACGGGGCGGTGGAGACCAGCGTCCAGCTCGGCGTCGCCGACGTGATCGCCGACGTCGTCGAGACGGGAAGCACCTTGCGCGCGGCCGGGCTCGAGCTGGTCGGCGACGTGATCATGGAGTCCGAGGCGGTTCTCGTGACCCGCCTCGACGCCGCGGAGCACCCTGGGCTCGACGTGTTCCTGCGGCGGCTGCAGGGCGTCCTCGTGGCCCGTGCGTACGTGATGATGGAGTACGACATGCCGCAAGCCCGGGTCGAGGAGGCCGTCGAGCTCACGCCGGGCATCGAGAGCCCGACGGTGTCGCCGTTGCATCGCGAGGGCTGGGTCGCCGTGCGGTCGATGGTGCTGCGCGACGACGCCCAGCGCGTGATGGACCGGCTCTGGGAGATCGGGGCGCGGGGCATCCTCACGACCGACATCCACGCCTGTCGGCTCTGACGTGGCCGACCACCTCGGGGGTGTCGAGCGCGGCGCCGTTCCGTCCCTGCCACGCCGGTTCCGGCCGCTGGGCGTGCGCGTGGCAGCCGCCGCGTTCGCCGTGGTGCTCGTCGGGACGACCGCAGTCATCTGGCTGGCTTTCTCCGACGACATCCGTGAGCAGTTCACCCCGGTGCAGAAGGCGACGGTGCTGGCCATCGGGTTGGCGATCTTCGCCGTCGGCCACGCCCTGGTGCGGTGCCGTATCGACGCCGACGAGGCGGGCCTGACCGTCGTGAACGGCTACCGCGACCGACGCTTCGCCTGGGCACAGGTCGTCGACGTGACGCTGCGCCCCGGGAGCCCGTGGGCCGTGCTCGACCTGACTGACGGGACCTCGCAGTCCGCCCTGGGGATCCAGGGCTCCGACGGCGGGCGGGCCCAGCGCCAGGTGCGCGACCTGCGAGCCTTGGTGGACGCGCACGCCGGCGCCGAGCCCCCATCTGCCGCGGAGGACGACGAGTCGGATGGCCCCGCCGGAGGGGATCAACCGCTGACGTGATGCCGTGTTCGTGGCGGAACGCGAGTAGTGTCTGTATTCGGGCCCCCGACCCACCCGGCATGGCTGGACGAGCGACTGGAGCAAACTTTGATCAGAAATGACGGTCCGGCCCCGGACCTCGCGGGGACAGGAGCGGCCACGAAAGGCGTTCGTTCGATCCGGGTGTTCGTGCTGGACGACCACGAGGTGGTGCGTCGAGGGCTGATCGGCCTCTTCGAGTCCCAGGAGGGCTTCGAGGTCGTGGGCGAGTCGGGCTCAGCGAAGGACGCCGAGGCTCGGATCCCGGCGCTTCGTCCTGACGTGGCGGTGCTGGACGGTCGTCTCCCGGACGGCAGCGGCGTGGACG
>Ga0190270_10001150_pt1 | contig 12125 bp, 10 predicted proteins | sample Popmic320T_FD_133748 | JGI IMG/M metagenome (GOLD analysis project Ga0190270, IMG submission 133748) | Populus adjacent soil microbial communities from riparian zone of Weber River, Utah, USA - 320 T | ecosystem: Environmental > Terrestrial > Soil > Riparian zone | place: USA: Utah | collected... | reverse complement strand
GTGCACGTCGCCGCGCGCATCGGAGCAGCGGCGGGTGCAGGCGAGATCCTCGTCAGCGCCGAGACGCTCGACGGCGTCGGCACCTCGTTCCGCCTCTCCGAGCCGCGTGAAGAGTCGCTCAAGGGCGTCGAGACGCCAGTCGAGGTCGTCTCGGTCGACTGGCGATGACGGCCAAGCGTACGGGCGTCACGCGACTCGACCCGCCGCACCACCCCTGAGCCGACGGTGTCGCTGCGGCTTCCGGGGCGCACATGAGTCGCCCGCGTTGGATGGCTCTCTGCTTCGCGCTCGGGTCGGCGTGCTTTCTGATCGGACCGTTCCCGGGCTATGCGCAGGTGGTCGGCGACTCCGCCGACGCCGTCACGTTCTTCATCGGCTCGATCCTGTTCACGGCGGGCGGAGGGATACAGAGCTGGATTGCTTGGTCCGAACGGCTCTCTTCGGAAGGCGGACGCGCGGCGTGGTGGGCCGCCATCGTCCAATCCGCAGGCACGCTGTTCTTCAACGTCACGACGTACCGGTCGATGCACACCGCCTTGACGAGCCCGGACTACGACGAGCTCGTCTGGCAGGCCGACTGGCGCGGGTCGATCTGCTTCCTCGTCTCGGGCGCGATCGCCTACCACGCCTCGGCGCGTCACGGCTGGTTGCCGGTGCGGGGCGACGCCGGCTGGTGGCAGCCGGCGGTCAATCTCCTCGGCTGCGTCTTCTTCGGAATCTCGGCCGTCGCCGGCTTCGTCGTCTCGCCGACCGGTTCCATGCTCGACCAGGCGGCCGCCAACTGGAACACCTCCCTGGGCGCGGCGTGCTTCCTGGCCTGCGCGCTCGACACGCTCCACACCGACAGAGCCTCGAAGATGCCGCTGGGTCGGCGCCTCCGAGAGCTCGAGCACGAGCTCGAGGCCGACCTCCGGAGGTGACCCGGACCCATCTCACGCGAGCTACCCGCAGGCGGAAGGCGAGCGGCCGAGATAGCGCAAGGTCCCGCGGCAGAGCCCGAGCGCCGCTCGGCGCTGATACGCCGTAGTGGCGAGGAGGCGATCCTCGGTCGGGTTCGTCATGAACCCCATCTCGACGAGGATCACCGGGACGTCGGACCAGTTGAAGCCGGTGAAGTCGGAGCGCTCTTGCAGTCCGCGGTCCGGGAACCCGAGCGCCGCACGAAGCTCGCGCTGCACGACGCGTGCCGCGCGCTTGCTGTCGGCGTAGACGTCGTCCGTCCAGCCGCGCCGCAGCGCGGGATGGAGCGCGTGCGTACCTCGAGCCGACGGATCGGTGGAGCCGTCTGCGTGAATCCGGAGGAACAGCGCCGCGTTCGCACGGTTCGCGATCCGCGCGCGGGCGACGTTCCCCATGCTCGTGCTAGCCGTCGTCGTCCGGGTCATGACGACCCTGACACCGGCACGCTCGAGCAGCGTGCGCAGCCGCAGTCCCACCCGGAGGTTGAGCTCGGCCTCGCGCAGGCTGCTGACGACGCCGCTCGTCCCCCCTCCGTCCTTGATCTTCCGCACGGCCGAGCCCGGGCCGATCGGCTCGGTGTCCGAGTTGGCCCACAGGTCGTGGCCCGGATCGACGACGACGACCGCTGCCTGCCTTCCCGCGGCTGCCGGCACGACGAGCAGCGCCACGACGAGAGCACCGAACGCGAGCCGCATTCGCGGCTCAGGTGGCGGCGCGCGCGAGCCGCCCGAGCGCCGCGCGCGAGCCGATCGTCGCGCCGCGGCGCGTGTCCGTGGCGGGGAGCTCGAGCGCGAAGCGGTAGGAGCGGCCGGGGTCGTAGATCGGGCAAGGATCCTTCCGGCACGGAACCATGGACAGCTTGCGGACACGCGTCCCGCTCGAGTCGAAGAAGACGATCGTGAGCGGGACGAGGGTGTTCTTCATCCAGAAGCCGCCCGACGTCGTCTCCGGAAAGACGAAGAGCATCCCGTCCTTCGGAGCCCGCGTGCGATTCATGAGCCCGCGCGAGCGCTGCGCCGACGTCCTTGCGACCTCCGGCCTGAAGGTCACACCGTCCAGCCGGAGGACCGTCGTCGCGCGCTCCGACGCACCGGCGCCGCTCGCGAGCGAAAGCGCGGCCGCGAGCACGGTTCCGGCGATCAGTGCACGGACGACCTTCACGCCGACAGGGTAGGTGACGGGTGTGCGGCCGACGCGAGTCGGCTCCGGTTCGAGTCCGGCGCCCTCCGAGCCCGCCCGCAAGGCGGGCTTCGTCGCTTCGGCTACGAGACGGTGACGCTGACGCGCTGCACCGCGTTGTTCAGGTAGCCGCCCAGATTCCAGGCCGGCTCCAGCGGCTGCTCGTTCCCGGCCGTGTCGCGCGTGCGACAGCAGAGCTCGTGCGCGCCGGGCTCGGCGTCCCACGCGAAGCGCCACGAGCGCCAGGCCCAGCGGCCGAGAGCCGCATCGCCAAGCTCGGCCGGCGCCCAGGTGCCGCCGCCGTCCGTCGAGACGTCGACCCCGACGAGCTCCCCGGCGCCCGACCATGCGCGCCCGACGATCTCGCACGGGCCGGGCTGTACGAGGCGCTCCCGGCTCCGGAACTCCGGGATCCCCGGCGGCACCATCAGCGACCTCGGTGCGATCGTCGTGATCGCCTCGCCCGGCTCGTCCTCCTCGAGGCGCACGCGGTACGCCTGCCGCATCTGGTAGCCGTCGAACAGCTCGTCGCGGACGGTGATGCGCGACAGCCACTTGACGCTCGTCATGCCGTACCAGCCGGGAACCACGAGTCGGAGCGGAGCGCCGTGCTGCGGCGGCAGTGGCTGGCCGTTGATCTCGTACGCGAGGAGCGCGTCGCCCTCGAGGAGCATCTCGACCGGAAGGCTCCGCTCGTACGCCTGCTCCTCCCCGCCGTCGATGCCGCGATCGAGGCCGGTGAAGAGCGCCTCCACGGCGCCATCTCGAACGCCTGCCTCCTCCAGCACCGAGGCGACGGTGACTCCGCGCCAGCGGGCCGTTCCCACGGCTTCGAGGAGCCAGGGCTGGCTGACGACGTGCGGCTCGATGTGCACGCGTCCGTTTCCCGCGCACTCCATGGTCACGGCGACCTCGACCGCCGGACGCGCGCGAATCTCCTCGAGCGAGAGCGAGACCGGGCGCTCGACGAGGCCGGTGACCTCGAGCCGCCATGACGCGACGTCGACCTTCGGGATGTCGAAGTGGGTCAGGAGGTAATGCAGGCCGATCGGCGTGACGTCCCAGCGAAGCGCCTCGAGCGGCAGTGCATGGTTACGCGCTGCGAGCTGGAGCTCCTCAAGGCTGATCCCTTCGCTCACGTGCCGAGGACGCTAACCGCTCTCGCCGTCACCAGCACGATGAGCACGAGCGAGACGAACTCCTCTGTCCCGACGAGCAGCTTCGCCTTCAGGGTCAACGGCATCGTGTCGGTCGGGCTGAAGGCCGTGGCGCTCGTGAGGGCAACGAAGATGTAGTCCCAGACGCGTGGATGCCAGCCGGGCCTCGCGACCTCCGGGGTCTCGTCCTGCGCGAAGCGGAAGTCCGGCGTCTCCCGCTCGTGCCGCGACCGCTCGAACGGACCTCCGTCGTCGAGATCCCAGTAGCAGAGGCCGAACACGACGATGTTCGCCGCCCAGATCACGCCGGTCGTGACGAGGAGCTGGACGCCGTCGAGGTCGTCGTTCTTCGTGGTGACGAGCGCCGCGACGAGCACGCAGACGCCGACGATGTTCCCGAGCACGATCAGCCCGAGCAGGACGATCGCCGCGACTCGCGTTCCGGCGAACCCGACGCGTCTCGCGCCGAGCCACAGGTCGGCACAGAGCACGAGGCCCGGCACCGCGAGCGCGAGCCACGACCACCAGGGGAGCCCCATGAGCTCCCACCCCTCCTGCCGGCTGAGGAGTGCGAGACCCGCGAGCAGGCCGACGGCGACGACAGCCGCGGACGCTGCCTCTCTCCGGACCTCGTATCTCGTCTCGTGCTCGCTCGGCGCCATCGGCGCGTCCTCCGATCCGGGTGGAAGTACCCGGTTCTGGTTGGATCGGAACGTGCAGCCCGATCGCGTCCTGACGAAGCCGTTCGTCCTCACGGTCCTCGCAGAGTTCGCGACCTGCATGTCGATCGGGATGCTGCTCGTGATCCTGCCCGTCTACGTCAACGACGACCTCGGCGCGGGCAGCTTCGGCGTCGCGCTCGCGATCGGCGCCGTCAGCCCGATGATCCTCCTCTCGCAGCCGATCGCCGGTCGCATCGGAGACCGGAAGGGCCGTCGCATCCTCGTCGTCGCCGGCGCGCTCATCGCGGCGGTCAGCGTCGCCGCCTACTCGTTCGCCGGCTCGCTCGAGCTCTTGATCGCGTTTCGCCTGTTCACGGGGCTCGGGGAGGCGATGGTCCTCGTCGGCGCGGCGACGATCGTCACCGACCTTGCTCCCGAGAACCGCCGCGGCGAGGCTCTGAGCCTCTACAGCCTCGGCCTCTGGGCCGGACTCGCGATCGGCCCGATCCTCGGCGAGCTCGTCCTCGGAACCGATCGCTTCACGGAGGTCTGGCTCCTCGCGGCCGGATTCTGCATCGTCTCCGCCGCGATCGGGACGCTCCTTCCCGAGACGACGCCCCAGCGAGCGCCCGGCGAGGCTGCCGCGCGCACGAGGATCATTCATCCGGCCGCGGTCGGGCCGGGGCTCGTCCTCGCCCTCACGGTGTTCGGATTCGCGGGGCTCGGCACGTTCGCGGCGCTCTACGCGCGCGAGCTGGGGATGGACGGCGCGGGTGCGGTCTTCCTCGTGTTCTCGATTGTCGTCGTCGCGACGCGGATCGTCGCGCGCCAGGCGCCCGACCGCCTCGGAGCGAAACGGGCCTCGGGCGCGGCGCTGCTCCTGATCTCGGCGGGGCTGCTGACGATCGGGTTCTTGAACACGCCCGCCGGCCTGTACGCGGGAACCGTCGTGCTCGCCTTCGGACAGGCGCTCGCATTTCCGGCGCTGATGACTCTCGCAGTTAACGGCGCGCCCGCCACGGAGCGCAGCTCCGTCGTCGGGACGTTCACGGCCTTCACCGAGCTCGGCTTCGCGATCGGAGCGTTGGCGCTGGGCGCTGTCGCCTCGGCGGTGGGCTACGACGGCGTCTTCGTCGTGTGCGCGATCGGGCCGTTGCTCGGCGCGCTCCTGCTCGTGCGCATCGCCGCGCCGCGCGCCATCGTCGCCGTCGACCCGGCCTAGGCGGCGGCGCTAGACGCGCGCTGACCGCGTGGCGGCGATGAAGTTGCGGTACCACGCGTAGCTCGCCTTCGGCACGCGCTCGAGGGAGTCGAAGTCGACGTAGACGATGCCGAACCGCTTCGTGTAGCCCAGCGCCCACTCGAAGTTGTCGAGGAGCGACCAGAGGAAGTAGCCGCGCACCGGCACCCCCTCGGCGATCGCCGCGCCGAGCGCAACGAGGTGGCGTTCGAGGTACGAGATCCGCTGCGGGTCGGGGACGTTCCCGTTCCGCCGATCGTCCGCGAAGGCGGCGCCGTTCTCGGTGATGTACAGGTCCGGGAGCTCGTACTCACGGTGAAGCCGGGCGAGGAGGTCCGTCAGCCCGTCCGGATACACCTCCCACCCCATGTCCGTGTGCTCGGCGCCGGCGGTCTCGACCACCGAGGTCGTTGCAGCCTCAGCCCCGGCAGACACGACGTTCCGCGTGTAGTAGTTGACGCCGAGGAAGTCGAGCGGCGCCGCGATCGTCTCGAGGTCGCCGTCCTCGATCGCCGGGAGGATGCTCGCGTACTGCTCGAGCATGTCCGACGGGTATCCGCGGCCGAGCACCGGGTCGAGAAACCAGCGGTTGCGAGAGCCGTCCGAACGACGGGCCGCATCGACGTCCGCGTCGGAGTACGTGAGGGGGTACATCGGCACGAGGTCGATTGTCACGCCGACCCTCGCGGTCGGCGCCTCGCGGCGTAGGACCTCAGCAGCCCGACCGTGCGCCAGCAGCACGTGGTGCGCCGCGGCGAGCGCGGCACGCTCGTCGGCGCGACCGGGAGCGTGTACGCCCAGTCCATAGCCGAGCCACGAGACCACCCACGGCTCGTTCTGCGTGATCCAGTTGCGGACTCGATCGCCGAGCCGCGCCGCGACGACCTCCGTGTACTCGGCGAAGGCCTCGACCGTGTCGCGCACGGGCCAGCCGCCCCGATCCTCCAGGGCCTGCGGCAGATCCCAGTGATAGAGGGTCACGTACGGGTCGATTCCACTCGCGAGCAGCTCGTCGACGACGCGGTCGTAGTGGTCGAGGCCGGCCTGGTTCACGCGTCCGGTCCCGTCCGGGAGGATTCTCGGCCACGCGATCGAGAGACGGAACGCGTCGAGGCCGAGCCCGCGCATCAGGCGCGTGTCCTCGCCGTAGCGGTGGTACGAGTCGCACGCTACGATGCCGCTGCTCCCGTCCACGACGTTCCCCGCACCGGCGCTGTACCGGTCCCAGATGCTCTCCCCACGACCGTCCTCGCGCGCGGCGCCCTCGACCTGGTATGCAGCGGTCGCTGCGCCCCAGACGAAGCCTTCCGGGAAGAGATCGAATGCTCGAGTCGTTGAATGCTCCATGACTGAACCGGTCAAGGCGATTCATCATAGATCGCTATCGTCCGCGAGACACAGGGAGGCGCAGGGAGTGTCCGAGCAACCGGCTCGCCGGATCACGATCAGAGACATCGCCGAGCGCGCCGGCGTCTCGAAGGGTGCGGTCTCGTACGCACTCAACGGCTTGCCGGGCGTCTCCGACGACACGCGCGACCGCATCCTCTCCATCGCCGACGAGCTCGGCTGGTACCCGAACCGCGCTGCGCGCGCCCTCTCGGCCGCGCGCGCCGATGCGTGTGGCTTCGTGCTCGCGCGGCCGGCGAGGACGCTCGCGCTCGAGCCGTTCTTCATGGAGTTCCTGGCCGGGGTCGAGTCGGAGCTCGCAACGCGGTCCGTCGCCCTGACCATCCAGCTCGCCCGCGACGTCGACGAGGAGATCCAGATCTACCGGCGGTGGTGGGGCGAGCACCGGGTCGACGGCGTGCTCGTTGTCGACCTGCGCGTCGACGATCCGCGAATTCGCGAGCTGCACCGTCTCGGCCTGCCGGCGGTCGTCGTCGGCGGGCCGCTGCACGACCGCTCGCTCGCAGCCGTATGGCATGACGAAGCCTCGACGGTCGAGGAAGCCGTGCGCTATCTCGCGGCTCTGGGCCACGATCGGATTGCGCAGGTCGCGGGCGTCGGCGACTTCGTGCACACCGTTCAGCGAACGGAGTCGTTCGTCCGGGTGGCGCAGGAACTCGAGCTCGAGTACCACGTCGTGGACACGGACTACTCGCCCGAGAGCGGCGCGCGAGAGACGCGCAGGCTCCTCTCGGCACCCGCTCCGCCGACCGCGATCGTGTACGACAGCGACCTGCTGGCCGTCTCGGGACTCGGGGTCGCCCAGAACATGGGGTTCGCCGTCCCCGAGCAGCTGTCGATCGTCGGCTGGGACGACTCGCTCATCAGCCAGGTCGTCCATCCACCGCTGACCGCAATCACGCGCGACATCACGGCGTACGGGATCACCGCGGCGCGACGGCTCCTGGCGACGCTCGACGGAGCCGCGATCGAGGACGTCGAGACGACCCGCGGCGAGCTCACGCCACGCGGGAGCACGGCGGGGCCGGCGGTTGCTTCGGGCAACCGCGGGCGACGAGCGACCGCGTAGGAGCCCGGCTCCATCTCGGCCGCGGGCGTTGCGGTTGACACTTAACCGGATAAGTGATTGGCTGTCGGCAGCCGATGCGACGCAGGATCGGGTCCGAGAACGGAAAGCCGGTGATGGCTGCCGGTGCCTTTCCGCTTTGGCTCGGGACGAACTACTGGTCGCGCGCAGGCGGCCCGCGGATGTGGTCGCGCTACGACGGAGCCGTCGTCCGCGAGGAGCTCCGCACACTTCGAGAGCACGGCTGCAACGTCACCCGCTCGTTCTGCTTCTGGCCCGATTTCGTACCCGAGCCCGGCCGGCTCGACGAGGATGTCCTTCGTCGCTTCGGCGACTTCCTCGCCGCGCACGTCGACGCGCGGATGGGAACGATCCCGACCTTCATTGTCGGCCACATGTCCGGCCAGAACTGGGATCCCGCGTGGCGTGACGACCGCGACCTCTACCGAGACCCGTGGCTGGTCGAGCAGCAGGCGTGGTTCGCGGGGGAAATCGCGCGACGGTTCGGCGAGCATCCTGCGGTCGTCGGCTGGCTCGTGTCGAACGAGATGCCGCTGTACGGCGGTCTGGCGAAGAGCCACGAGATCGTCGTGTGGGCGCGGGCCATCGTCGACGCCGTGCGCGCGACGGGCGCACGGCAGCCGATCTCACTCGGAGACGGGGCGTGGGGCATCGAGGTCTCCGGCTACGACAACGGCTACTCGCTCCGTGACCTCGCGCCCATCGTCGACTTCGTCGGACCGCACGTGTACCCGATGCAGGACGACCAGGTTCGCCAGTTGCTCACGGCGTCGTTCGCGTGCGAGCTCGCCTCCAGCCTCGGTCAGCCTGTGGTCCTGGAGGAGTTCGGCGTCAGCTCGGACTTCGCCTCCGACGAGAACGCCGCGGACTACTACCGGCAAGTCCTCTACACCACCCTGCTCGCCGGCGCCCGCGGCTGGATCGCCTGGAACAACTGCGACTACGACGACCTGCGCGCGGAAGATCCCTACCGCCACCACGTCTTCGAGATGCACTTCGGCCTGACCGACCGGCAGGGGCGGCCCAAGAAGCAGCTCCGCGTCTTCGCCGACTTCGCGCGAGAGGTCGGCCAGCTGGCGCAGGAGGGCTGGGAGCCCGTCAAGGGCGACGTCGCGATCGTCGTCCCCGAGCACTTCGAACGCGAGCTGCCGTTCACCGAGCCTGCCTACCGCGAGGACATCCGTGACAACCTGCTCCAGTCGTACGTCGCCGCGCGCGAAGCCGACCTGCCGGTCGAGTTCCAGCGCGAGCGCGACGGCATCGCCGCCTCCGCCCGCCTCTACCTCGTCCCGTGCGCGAAGCTCCTTACCGGCCCCGGGCTCGACCGGCTTCGAGAGCTCGCGCAGCGGGGCTCCACGATCTACCTCTCCTACTTCGCGGGCAGCACGACGAATCAGCGCGGCCCGTGGCTGACCTGGCTCGACGAGATCTTCGGGGTCACGCATCGCCTTCGCTACGGCCTCGTCGATCCGATCGACGACGAGCAGGTTGTCTTCCAGTTCGTCGAGGACTTCGGCGACATCGCCGCCGGCACGCGGCTCACCTTCCCCGTCGCGGGCGCGCACAGCGCTCGCTCGTATCTCCCCGTCGATCCGGTCGGCGCCCAGATCGTGGCCATCGACGCCCACGGGCGCCCCGCGCTCCTGCGGCACGGGCTCGGGCTCGGCACCGCCGTGCTCTGCACCTACCCCCTCGAGCACATGGCAGCGAAGCGTCCGAACGCGAACCCGGAGAGCACGTGGCAGATCTACTCCGCGCTCGCGACAGCCGCCGGCGTCGCGCGGCCCGTTCGCGTCGACGACCCGCGCGTTCTGGTCGGGCTGCTCCGGACGGGACCGGCCGAGATGGCCTTGTTCGTCAACTGCTCGGCCGATGCAGTCGCGGCCGAGCCGATCCTCGAGGGCCGGACGACCCTCGATCCCACGGATGGACACATCGCCCTCGACCCCTTCGGCGTCGCGCTCGTGCGTCGTGCGACCCCGATCGCCGATCGTGCCGCGGACGCCGAACGCACGGCACTTCAGGTGAGCACTCCCGAGAGGGGTGATGCCCGAGCCTAAGAGCGTTCGCGCTCGAGCGGCCGTGCAACAAACATCCAACTCCGTGCGTCGTACCGCTGGGGCACGGGGGATATGCACGATCACACCAGACAGGCAGGACGAGGAGGGAATGCAATGAGCTCGATACACCGAGCATGGCGAGCGGTCGGAGCCGTAGCCCTCGTGGCCGCGATCGGAACCGCAGCGCTCACCGCGGGCGGAGCAGGCGCCGGATCGCAGTCACCGCTGGCGCTTCCACGTCAGTCGACACTGTTCACCTCGGGCACAGCCTGGGGACCGTTCGCAAGCTTCAACCCGCTCCGCAACGAACGCTCCACCGGCACGGTCGGACTCCTGTACGAGACGCTCTTCCGCTACGACCCGCTGGCCGACAAGTACATCCCGTGGCTCGCCACGAGCGGCAAGTGGGTCGGACGCACGTACGTCGTGACGCTCCGCTCAGGCGTGAAGTGGAACGACGGCAAGCCGCTGACGGGTGCCGACGTGAAGTTCACGTTCGAGACCGGCAAGCTCGCGGGCTCGGAGTACTCGACGATGTGGAAGACGGGCCTCACGAGGGTCAACGTGAGGGGCAACACCGTCTCCTTCGTCTTCGCGGGCAGGCCCAACTACCTCGACTGGGACACGAACATGTACTCGATCCCGATCGTGCCACGGCACATCTGGTCGGGCTACAGCGCCACCGAGATCACGACCGGCAACGTCGACACCGTGTCCAAGATGGTCGGCACCGGCCCGTTCCGCTACGGCGCCGGCAAGGGGACGTCGGGCACCCTGCAGTGGAACCGCCGCAACGACTGGTGGGCCACGAAGGCTCTCGGAGCCAAGATGCCGATGCAGTACATCGTCGACATCCACAACACGCAGAACACCGCGTCGCTGCAGAACTTCCTGCAGAACAACATCGACCTGAGCAACAACTTCTTCCCGGGCATCGAGAAGCAGATCGGCGGGAAGGTGCAGACGTACTACACGAAGGCACCGTTCATGCTCTCTGCAAACACGGCCTGGCTCGTTCCCAACACGACGAAGAAGCCGCTCAACGACAGGGCCTTCCGTCGTGCACTCGCGATGTCGATCAATCTCGACCAGATCGTGAACGCCGGGTACGGGAAGATCGTCGCGAAGGCGAACCCGACGGGCCTCCTGCCCACGTGGAACAAGTGGATCGACAAGGCCCAGGTCGCCAAGCTGGGCTTCAAGTACAACATCGCGGGCGCCAAGGCACTGCTCGCCGCCAACGGCTATCGCGACACGAACAACGACGGCTACGTCGAGAACAAGGACGGGTCGGGCATCAACCTGCGGATCATCGTGCCGAACGGGTGGTCCGACTGGATGACGGCGATCCAGATCATCTCGGCGAGCGCGAAGAACGCGGGCATCCGGCTCACGCCGGCCTTCCCCGACTACAACGGGCTCGTTGACGAGCGGAACTCGGGCAAGTTCGACCTCGTCATCAACAACGACAAGCAGCTCGGCCCGACGCCGTACACGTTCTACGACTACCTCTTCCATCTGCCGGTCGCGGATTCGCAGACGTTCGCGAACTTCTCGCGATTCACCGGGGCCGGCGCGACGCCGTGGGCGCTGACGCTCGACCTCAACAAGGTGGCGCCGACGAACGTGGCAAAGGCCAAGCAGATCCACTCGAAGATCCAGAGGTACATCCTTCAGGATCTGCCTGCGATCCCGCTCTGGTACAACGGCATGTGGGCCCAGTACAACACGACGTACTGGACGAACTTCCCGACCGCCGGTGGCAAGGGGCTGCAGAACACCCCGAGCGTCTGGAACGGGTACCTCAACATGACGGGCATCGACGCGCTCGCGAAGCTGAGGCCGCGAGGCAGGTAGCACGACGTCGATCGACCGACCCGACGAGCCGGGGAGCGCACTCGTCTAGGGGGCGCTCCCCGACTCCCGGCCCGCCCGACCTACGCTTCATCCCACCGACGGAGACCTGGTGACCCGCTACCTCGCCCGGAAGAGCCTGCTCTACGTGCTGACGTTCTGGTTCGCGGTCAGCATCGACTGGATCATCCCGCGTCTCATGCCCGGCGACCCGATCGACGGCCTCATCGGGAGGATCCAGGCCGACTCGACCGCGTCACAGGAGCTCCACGGGTACTTCACCGAGTCGTTCGAGCTCGACCAGCCGCTCTGGCGGCAATACGTGAACTTCTGGCGCGGGCTCGTGCAGGGCGACCTTGGGCCGAGCATCACCTACGTCGGCTCGAGCGTCAGCGAGCTGATCTGGCAGGCTCTCCCGTACACGCTGGCACTGCTCGTGCCCGCGATCGTCCTCAGCTACGTCGCCGGTAACCGGGTCGGCGCGATGGCGGCGCGGCGGAAGAGCCTCGACAACACGGT
>Ga0190270_10001149_pt1 | contig 12138 bp, 10 predicted proteins | sample Popmic320T_FD_133748 | JGI IMG/M metagenome (GOLD analysis project Ga0190270, IMG submission 133748) | Populus adjacent soil microbial communities from riparian zone of Weber River, Utah, USA - 320 T | ecosystem: Environmental > Terrestrial > Soil > Riparian zone | place: USA: Utah | collected... | reverse complement strand
TGCTCCCAAGTGACGGTGAATTGGTCGAAATCGTAAGCGGCCACCTGATGATCAGGCGCGTCGGTTGTTTGAGCCTCTTTCGTGTTCACAATGGGACCGGCGATCGGACGGCCCCCGGTTGAAAAGATTCGCTTTGGGTATTTCTCGCCGGTGATCCAAAGAATTTGATCCATCCAGTGAATGCCCCAATCTCCGAGCGTGCCGTTTGCGTAATCGAGAAAGTTGCGGAAGCCCCGCGTGTGAATCTTTTTGTTGAATGGGCGCAGTGGCGCGGGTCCACACCACATGTCCCAATCCATCCCTTTCGGCGCTTCGGTGTTCGCTTCAGGCTTTTCAGGGCCGCCGCCGTAATGCACAAACGCCCGAACCATCCCGATCTTTCCCAGCTTGCCCGACTTGATGAATTCGCGACCCGAAACGTTATGAGGCGAGATGCGCCGGTGTGTGCCGACCTGCGCGACGCGGTTGGCGGCGCGGGCGGCGTTGACCATCGCGCGCCCCTCTTTGATCGTGTGGCCGATGGGCTTTTCGACGTAGACGTGCGCGCCGGTGTTAACGGCGGCGATCATATTGAGAGCGTGCCAGTGATCGGGCGTGCCGACGATGACGATCTCCGGCCTCTCCTTCTGTAGCATTTCGCGGTAGTCCTTGTATTTTTTCGCTTGATCGCCGGAGAGTTTTTCGACTTCGGCCGCGGCAGGGTTCAACAGGTTTTCGTCAATGTCGCACATTGCGACGACAGTCGACTCGCCCGCGGCCATCGCCTCGCGCAGTATGTTCATCCCCCACCAGCCGCTGCCGATGAGCGCGGTCCGGTATTTTTTATCTTTCGATTGAGCGCGGACGAAAGGCGCCGAGAACAGAGTCGCGGCGGCCGACGCTTTGAGAAAATCACGACGGTCGGTCAGCTTAGTCTTCATAGGCTCCACCAGGGTTTTGACATGTTGTTGGTTGATTTGAAGTAGCAGTTGAAATGTGGACGGGCGAATTCTTAGCTGCTCAAGGTTTTTAGTCAAGGCGCAGGGCGCCTCGGCGGCGTTCTGCGAACTTGTTATCCCTGATTCATGGGGGATTCATGGGGATTCAGGGAAGTTACAGCAATATTCAGCAAATTCGAGCGCACGATTTTGCATGTGCGGCATGCCATATCGTGTAGACGCCCGCTCAGGATAACTGTTTCAATCCAGCGAAGTCTTAGAAAATCAGCCCTATTTCATCGGTAGGTGGTCGCGCGAGGCGGCATAACGGTTGCTACATTGCAAAGACGGTCCCCTGATGTTCTTTCACTCTCCTACAACGTCACAAAAAACCATTTCGGGCCGAACCCGAAACTGCGCGGAGGTGATTATGACGATCATTCAAAAGGCTCCGGGTCAACTCTCCCGCCGCCGCGTCCAGTCAGCATGGCCAGTAGGGCCGGCAGCGACAGCAGTCCTGTTCTTAGTCGCGCTCTGTTCGCTGGCGCTGGCCGACGACCCCATCTTTCGCGTCGCTCGAATCAGCCTGGTCGAGGGCGAAGTCAGTTATCGGCGGGCCAACGAAACAGAAAAAGACTGGTTCGACGCGACTCTCAACTTACCACTGGAAGAAAACGATCAGCTTTACAGCGGCTCGGACGGCAGGGCCGAAATCCAGCTCAGCGGGCGCAACGTCGTCCGCATCTCCCGCGACACCAACCTGCGCTTCACACAATTCAGCCCCGGCGCGATTCAGATGGCGCTGCCAGTAGGCTCGGCCTATTTCCGAATCGAGAGCCTGGACAAACGCCAGTTCGAAGTCGTTGACGCTAACGACGCCGGAATCAACGACCCGGTCTATTTCGAGGTCGATACGCCGACCGTCGCCGTGACTTTCGTCAAAGAGGGCGTCTACCGCATCAACGTCAACGAAGACGGCTCGACCGAGGTCATCGTCCGCCAGGGACAGGCCGAAGTCTATGGCGAGGGGATCGGGACGATTGTCGTCAATAAAGGCAAGCGGGTCGAGGTCGAGGGCCGCGAAGATCACTATCGACTCGGCGGATTCGAAGATAAAGACGATTGGGATCGGTGGAACGACGGCCGCGACAACGGCCTCTTCTCCGGCGCGGAATCGTCCGACAGCGCGCGTTACATACCGGTCTCGGTTCCGGGCGTTTACGACCTGGACAATTACGGCGACTGGATAGATGAGCCTGAATACGGCCGGATGTGGCGCCCGCGTGGGGTCGCCGATGATTGGGCGCCATATCGCGACGGTTATTGGCGATGGTTTCCGTCGTACGGCTGGACGTGGATTTCGTATGAGCCGTGGGGCTGGACGCCTTATCACTACGGGAGATGGGCTTACGTGCGCGACCGCTGGTGTTGGGCGCCGGTCGTCAATATCGGCCCGGTGGTCGCCTGGCGCTGGCGGCCGCATCACGTAGTCTTCTTCGGGTGGGGAGGCAGTTACAACCGCGGCTATCGCGACGGTTACTACGACGGCTACTGGAACGGGTTCCGCGACGGGCGCTACGGGTACCTGGGCTGGTGCCCGCTCGGGCCGCGCGACCGGCATTACGGGCCGAGGGACAAAGCGCCTCGCCTCGAAGCGCTCGGGAACTTTCGCGCTCCGGGGGCGGTGAGCGGTATGGACGCGCGCAGGTTCGCCGGCGGTCGTGCGGCGGTCTCGCGTGACGCGCTGAACGCTTCCAGGGGAGAGTTATTCGCGCATCTTCGTGGCGAGAGGGACGGCGGGCGAAACCGCGATAGGGATAACGCCGCGCCGGCTTTCGTTCGAAATGAAGACCTGAAGCCGATGCAGAAAATCACCCCGACGCGGTCTGACGCGGTCGCCCGCGGCAGATTCGCGCGCAGGATTGAATCTCCCATTGTATTTCGCCGAACCCCGGGCGGCGGCGCGCCGTCCGGCTGGCGCCAGATCCGTGAAGGCAGGTCGCGCGACGGCCAGAGGACGTCTGCCCCGATCGGACGGGGCGATGACCCGAACCAGTCAGCGCCCACGCGCAATTCAAACGATCGGATCGAGCGGCCTTCTCGCATGCCCGATTACAGGCGGCCGGAACGCGTCGACACGCCGACGTCGCGTCCCCGGGAGTCAAAGGAGATAGACCGTGATCGCTCTGAACGCGCGAATGAACGCGACAAAGAAAACAATAATCGATCGCGCGATGAGGCGCCTTCGCGCAGTGAAAGGCGATCCGAACGCGTAATCGAACGCGACAAAGAAAACAATAATCCACCGCGCGATGAGGCGCCTTCGCGCAGTGAAAAGCGATCAGATGACGGCCCGCGCCGTGACGGCCCGCCCCCGTGGTGGCGGGGCGAGCGCCGCGAAGAGAAGCGCCAACCGGAGGCCGGCCGAGAGATGCGCCGGGCCGATCCGCCGTCTCAAGACAACTCGCCGCCGCGGGAGATGCGACGACCTGACCCGCCTCGAAACGATGATACTCCGCAACGCAACGATCAGCCCGAGTGGAAGCGCGGCGAGAGGCGCGAAGCGGATCATGATTCAAACCGGAATCGAGAGATGCGACGAAATGATCAGACGCGCGACAGTTCGCCGCCTCGAGAGACGCGACGAGATGATCAACAGCGCGACAATTCATCGCATCGAGAGATGCGACGAAATGATCAGCCGCGCGACAACTCACCGCCGCGAAACGCCGAGCGGCCGTCATCGCCGCCGCCTCAAAGCGCCCCGGCCCGACCTTCGTCGCCGCCTCCCACCCGCGAAAGCTCTCCGCCACGCGAACGGTCGCCGGAACGCCCGGCGTCTCCGCGCAAGCCGAATATTCAATAGCGGCGTACACAAACCGCTCGGGCTCGATCGCTCCCCTAAATCGAACAGGCCAACCAGTAATGGCTGGCCTGTTCGTTAAAGAGGATGATTGTTTTGAGAATCGCATCGTTGACGACGATCACAATCGCGTTGTTCTCACTGATTGCTGCGGGCGAGCCGATTCAGGCGCAGCAACCAGAACATCCGAGAAATCCTTTTACTATTAACACTGATCTCGTCATCACTTGGGCTCAGATTTTTGACGCCAAAGATGCGACTGTAGTAAAGGGATTAGGGCTCTATCCTTACTGGAAAGCCGGAGGAGGGTGACGAAATGCTCATCAAAGTGGCTGGTCTGATCCGCTCCAGTTACACGATCGGATACTATCCTGCGAACTCTGACTTCGATGGCAGTTTCCGACGCATCAGCCTTGAACTGAGTCCCAGTGGAAAGGCAAAAGCCGGCAAGTTTACGATCAAAACTAGAAACGGCTACCGGGCGCTTCGCCCTTCAGCGAAGGCTGTTTCAGAAACACAGCCGGAACGATGACCACTGTAGAGATGAACTGCTCATAAAACTGGCTGGCCTGATTCGTTCTGGCCGACCATCGCCAGAAATATCTGGCATAGGGCGGAAGTAATCACCGCCTCATTGAGATCACAGTCTCGCCGGGCAACGACGGTTCAAACAGCGCCAGCCTTTCGTCTTCGACCATCGGGCCGGTGACTTTGAATATCTCCTGCAGTCGCGGGTCGGACGCGAGTTTTTTCCACTTCTCGTCGAACTCCGCGACGGAATCGAATTCCCACAACTCCAGGTATTCCTGCGCGTCGCCGACGACGCTGCGCCAGATGCCCCAGAATCTGAATCCGTGCTCGCGGATCAACGGCAGCGTCCGCTCGGCGAACGTCCGGTCGTATTCGGCGACGTGATGCGCGCGTAATTTGTACGAGATTTTCAGCAATATCATAATCCGCAATCCGCAATCCGCAATCAAAAATTAGGAGGGCAGGCCTTTTTCAACCACGCGCTTCATAGCCTCGGCGAACATGTCCACTTCGCCGAGGGTAGTGTAAACGTTGGGCGTGACGCGCAGGCCCTGGAACTCCGGATGTTTGATCGGAGTAGTGATGATCCGATACTGGTCGAACAGGTAGCCGGACAATTTCACGGGATCAACGCCCTCGACGTCGACCAGGGCCAGTCCGCACGATTGTTTCGGGTCGTAACTGGTCAGTATCTTGACGCCCTTCTGACTTTCGAGCGGCTTCGCCCAACGGTGGAAGAGGAAACGCAAGCGGGCTGCCTTGCGCTCGGGGCCGATGCCCTCGTGGAAATTTAGAGCTTCGTTGATGGCCAGCGCGTTCGCCGAAGGGTGAGTGCCGATCTCCTCGAACTTGCGGATGTTGGCGCCGTTCTTCTCTTCCGAAGCCATCAGCGACCACAGGCCGGGGATTTTCGCTTTGCGAACATAAAGAAAGCCAGTGCCGTGCGGCGCCAGCAGCCACTTGTGCAAACTCGTGCCGTAGTAGTCGCAATCCAGATCGTCGTGTTTATAGGGGAAATGCGCGAAGGCGTGAGCGCCGTCGACAATCGCCTCAATGCCGCGAGCGCGAGCCAGTTGGCAGATGCGTTTAACCGGATAGATCTGCCCGCTTAGGTTGGTGATGTGGCAGAAATGGATGACGCGAGTGCGCGGCGTGATGTTGCGCTCGAAAATCTCGGCGATCTCATCCTGACTCTTCGGCGAAATCGGGATGGAGATTTTTTTGACGACGATCCCTTCGCGCCGCTCGCGCTGCCGCCACGTGGTGAGCATTCGCGGGTAATCCTGGTTGGTCGTCAGAACCTCGTCGCCCGGTTTCAGATCGAGTCCGAGCTGGCAGATTTCTAGAGCCTCGCTGGCGTTGCGTGTGATGGCGATCTCTTCCATGCCGCAGCCGAAGGCGAGCGCCAGGCGGCGGCGCACACTTTCGATCTGCGGGTCGAGGACGCGCCACATCGAGTAGACGGGCGCGTTGTTCGAAAATTCCAGGTAGCGCCGCATCGCGTCCTGCACGACGCGCGGGCTTGGACAGACGCCGCCGTTGTTCAAATTGATCAGCGTGCGGTCTACGGTGAACGCATGCTGAATCTCGAACCAGAAATCTTCGTCTCCGGCTACGTCATCGGCCCCGCGGCCCGAAACGAAGCGCACGGCGTCGAGCGCGCGCGCCATCCCCTCTTCATTGAAACTCGCCGCGCCGAGCGCCGCCGCGCCTTTCAGAAATGATCGTCGAGTGAACATGATTTGCCTCCCGCGTAAAATGTCTGAGAAGGACGAATTATTGAAGCCGGGCAGGCAAGGACGCCTGCGATTCCGGGGTGTCCAGCATCTCAGAAACCGTTTTGAACGAATATCCCTGGCCCTTCAATCCGGTGATGACGCCTTTGACAGCTTTGAGCGATTCGCTTCGGCTTTTGTACATCACGTGAAGCAGGATGATCGAACCCGGCCTGGTCTTATCCATCACGTGCGCGACGATTTTGTTCGAGTCGGCGGCGATCTCGGGATAGGAGTCGGGTTCGACATCCCACGTGATCGTCTTGCGTGAAGTTCTGGCCAGAAAATACGGGAGCAGGATCAGCTTCTTGCCGAAAGGCGGTCTGAAAAGTATCGCCGATTGATATCCGGCCTGACGAATCAGTTGATCCGTGCGCTCGATCTCGGACTCGATAAACGACGGAGTCTTCAAAACCATTCGTTCGTGAGAATAGGTGTGATTGCCCAACTCGTGTCCCGCCGCGACAATTCTTCGTCCCTCTTCGAGATTTCGTTCGAGGTCGGCGCCGATGACAAAGAACGTCGCTTTAACGCCCGCTTCGTTCAGGATCGAAAGAACCTCTTCGGTAACGCCGGGAGTCGGACCGTCGTCGAAAGTCAGGGCGACGACCTTTTGCCGCGTGTCTATGCGCGGAACGATCTCGCCGAAGAACTGAAACGTTCTTGACTTGCTGATCTGAAAGGCGACCGCCGTCACGGCCATGACCGCTATAACGGTTACCAGGAGCGCCTTCACCCATTTATTGATCATCTTCTTCGGATAAATCAGCGCCGCGTGCGGTAACGAGGGTAGCTACGCCAGCACGCTCACTGTTCAAGCCGCGCTCGCTACCGCTCGCGGCGCTGATTCGAGGATTGATTTGACGGTGTTACAATCGAACGCGGGGCGATACTACTACCGCGCTTTTTCGCGATCAAGAAGATCAACATGGTCGAAGAGATTCAAGCCAAATCAATCCTCAACCCGACGGGCGGCTTCCTGGCCACCTACACGCATTCGCTCAACGCCTATCAGGGCTGCGCGTTCGGCAAGAACTCGTGTCCCTATTGTTATGTGCGCGCGATGCCCGTCCAGAGATTTGCGGGCCGCCCCTGGGGCGATTGGGTGAAGGCGAAGGTCAACGCGCCCGAATTGCTGAAGCGTGATTTGGAGGCCGCGAAACGCAAAGGGACGTTCGGAAATCTGCGGATTTTCATGAGCACGGCGACCGACCCATATCAGGGGGTCGAGGCGCGGCTTAAACTCACGCGCGGGGTTCTCGAAGTGTTCGCCGGGAGCGGCGATTTCGGATTTCTGGTCGTGCAGACTCGCTCGCCCCTAATCGAACGTGATATTGAAGCGCTCGTGCGGCTCGGCTCGCGCGTCGCCGTCAGCTTCACGATTGAAACCAACCGCGACGAAGTGCGAAGACAGATCACACCCGCGTCGCCGTCCGTCGAACGCCGCCTGACGACGCTTGAGCGATTGACCCGCGCCGGCTTGAAGACGCAAGCCGCGATCAGCCCCGTCCTGCCGTGCGACCCGGAAATATTCGCTGAACTGGTAGCGGCGCGCGCCTCACGCGCCGTGGTTGACACGCTGATCGACGGCGACGGCGCAGGCGGGAGGCGAAGCGCCGAACTCGGGATGCCGCAATTGCTGCAATCGCTCGGCTACGGGGGATGGTTGAAAGGCGACGCGCACTTGCCTTTGCTGGAAGCCCTGCGCGAACGGATGGGGGCGGACCGCGTCGGGTTCAGCCAGGAGGGGTTTAACTTGCTCTAAACAGCGCCGGACGTATAAACGGCGCCCCGCGTAAGCAAGCAGTTGACCCTACATACGGCTACTTGCTCATACGCGGCGTTTTTTTTTGATTTGGCCTGTGGCGGCGTTGCTGTGGTATTATGCGCGCGATGGAAATACCCCCACTTCTAAACAGAGTCCAGTAACGTAAGCCCCTGAAAGTTTTCGGGCTTGCGCTTTTTGAATTCCCTGGGTGGGTCGTTTCCAGCGACGCCTACTCACTAGCATCAACGGTGATGCGCCGTCAGGCAGTTTTCGGCTTGCGCAATCGGTGATTAGAGAGCAGGAAGTGATAATCCTAGAAGCAGCTCTGCCAGTTGTCTTGTCAGTTTGCCCGTTCTTGTTTGCTTGCTGAGTGACGATAGCGTTAGCCGGAGACCGTTTCCGACGCCAGCCTGCTTCGTTAAGTTCGAGGAAAACCTATGTCAGTCAGATTGTATGTTGGTAATCTGCCTTTCAACATATCGGAGCACGAGGTGGAGGACATGTTCAGGCAGATCGGCGTAGTCGAATCAACTAATCTGGTAACAGACCGTGACACGGGCCGTTCACGCGGGTTCGCTTTTGTCGAAATGGACTCGCGCGAGGCCGCAGAGGCGGCGATTGCGACCCTCAACGGCCGCGAGATTGATGGACGAGCTTTGACCGTCAACGAGGCCCGTCCGAGGGAGAGCCGGGCGCCACGCGGAGGCGGCGGTGGAGGCGGCGGACGCGGATTCGGAGGCGGCGGAGGCGGCGGACGTGGTGGATTCAACCGTGATCGAGGCGGACGCGGTAATCGTTACTGAATAGAAGACCATACAGACGTATGGGAGCGGGGAATGGGGAGTGGGGAATGGAGAAGAACACTGCTCATTTTTCTTCTCCCATTCTCTATTCCACGCTCCCCACTATCCAAATCCCATCCCTGCTCTTACGTCCTACCGGCTCAGAGCGCATGGAAAATATATCTCAACAGATAGCGCATCTGCGCCACGAATACGTCTCTCAACCCTTCAATGAAAGCCAGGTCGCCGGCGACCCGGTCACCCAGTTTAAAAAGTGGTTCGATGAAGCCGTGCGCTCCGAGCAGCCCGACGCCGAAGCCATGACGCTTTCAACCGCGACGCCCGATGGGCGCGTGGCCGCGCGTGTAGTCCTCTTGAAGGGCTGCGACGAGCGCGGATTCGTCTTCTTCACAAATTACGAGAGCCGCAAGAGTCTCGAGATGATGAGCAATCCCCATGTGGCTCTGACGGTCTATTGGCACACGCTTCACCGTCAAGTCAGGATCGAGGGCCTGGCCGAGAAGGCGTCGCCCGAAGAATCCGAAGAATATTTTCAAACCCGTCCCCACGGAAGCCAGATAGGCGCCTGGGCTTCGCCACAGAGCCAAGAGATAAGCGACAGGGAGGAGCTTGAACGCAGAGTGGACGAGATCGAGGCGCGATTTAAAGGCCGTCCGGTCAACTGTCCGCCATTCTGGGGAGGCTTTCGCGTAAAACCTGAAAGGATCGAGTTCTGGCAGGGGCGCGAGAGTCGCTTGCACGACAGGATTCTCTATACTTTGCGCAACAACGAGTGGCGAATCTCCAGACTCGCGCCCTGATTGCCCCGGCGCAATCAGGCTGGTAGCAATCCCTTAATCTCCCGCACGACGCGTTCGACCTCTTCCTGGTCGGCGAGCGCGATCATGAAGAATTTATATCCCTCGCTGATGCAGACCATGCCATTGGCGAAAAACCAGATTCCATTAAGCAAAGGATTGACGCCGAGGATCAGGCTGACCGGAAACCCTGTGACTGTCGCGCCTGAAAAAGCCGCGCCGATCAGCGACGCCCCCGCCGCGACGCTGAACGCCCCGAGCAGCGGCGCGCCGACGTATTTCGTCAGGTTGCGCTGGAACTCTACGCGACCGCGTTCCGCCTCGTCGAGCTTGCCTTCCGCAAGCATTTTCTCCTGTTCTTTCAGGTAGTCGTTGTATTTTTCAGTCAACTTGCGAAGGCCGACTATGGGGAGCGCGCTGTGAAATAACCAGTTGTTGGCCGCGCCAGCGCCCAGAATCGTCACGCCGAGACTCGGCAGCGCGGCCCCCATTCGCACGCCGGCGATCATCGAAAACGTCACTACAGCGGATTTGCCCGGATTTTCTTTGATCCAGGCGCGGGCCTTTTCAACGCCGCTTAGCGCGGCTTCGACGACTCGCGCGCCGCTCGCGCTCAGGTTGTAAGCCTGCTCCGCGCGGTGATAATAGCTTTGAGCGGCGCCAAAGACATCTCGCGCGGCGTCTTCCGCCTTGGCTGCTTTATCACGCAGGTTGTCTGTAACCTTGTATTGTTCGTCAATCTTATCGAGCCGTTCGCGCGCCGCTCCTGTCGCCTCATTGATCTTGGTCTCTGCCTTCCGCGCCATGTCGCCCGCCGTGTCGATCCCTTGTTCGACCTTATTCTTCAGATCGAAGCGTTGGTCCAGGTCTTGCGCGGCGCGGCGCGCCGCATCACGCAGTTGATCAAATATGCTGTTACTCATCGAAAATCCCTCCACTGAGAGTCTATTTTGCGTCTATTTTGCGTCTATGATGATAGCTTACGCCGGCGTGGGAGTGAAAGTTCACAGCCTTATTCGGATCAGCCGGTTGTAAGGATCGCCCGCAAGAGCGAGCGCGCCGGCCCAAATCGATAGTAGGACAGACTGCAGTCTATCCGCCACGACTCCATCCATGTCATGGACAGGCTAGAGCCTGTCCAATTATTTTCGTTGACATACCGCCCTGCGCCGCGTAGACTTAGTGTACTTGATACACTAAGATTGTCTCTGATGACCAGTGAGGGGCGATGGAAGCGAATATCGACAATCCCGGTTTTTCAGGTCTGGCGACGGACCTTTATCAATTGACGATGGCCGCGGCCTATCACGCCAACGGCCGCGACGAACGCGCCAGCTTCGAGTTGTTCACGCGCAAACTTCCCGAAGGGCGTTCATACCTGATCGTCGCGGGCCTCGAGCAGGCGCTCGACTACCTGCGCGGTCTGAGTTTTTCGGCGGGCGAGATCGAGTATCTGCGGGGGCTGCCGGCGTTCGGTCATGTCTCGCCGGAGTTCTTCGACTACCTGCGCGACTTCCGCTTCACCGGTGACGTGTGGGCGATGCCCGAAGGGAGCTTGGCGTTCGCGGGCGAGCCTTTATTGTTGGTGACCGCGCCGCTGATCGAGGCTCAGGTCGTCGAGACCTATCTGCTCTCGACGATCAATTTTCAAACCCTGATCGCGACCAAGGCCGCCCGCATCGTCGAAGCGGCGCAAGGCCGCGGAGTGGTCGAATTCGGAACGCGGCGCGCTCATGGCTTCGGCGCGGCGGTTTACGCGGCTCGCTCGGCCTTCATCGGCGGCTGTGTGGGTACGTCGAACGTCGAGACAGGCAGGAGGTTCGGCATCCCGGTCTACGGCACCGCCGCGCACTCGTTCACGATGGCCTTCGACAATGAGATTGACGCCTTCCGCGCCTACTTCAAGGTTTTCCCCGAAAGCTCTACTCTGTTGCTCGACACTTACGACACGATCAACGCGGCGCGATTGGCGACCGAGTTCGGGCCGGAGCTGCGTGGCGTGCGACTGGACAGCGGCGATCTGGGCGAATTATCGAAGCAGGTGAGGGCGATCCTGGACGAGGCCGAAATGCAGCGGACGAAGATTTTCGCCAGCGGCGACCTCAACGAATATAAGATCGCCGAATTGATCGCGGCGGGAGCCCCGATCGACCTTTTCGGCGTCGGCACTGACCTTTCGACCTCACGCGACGCGCCCGCGCTCGGGGGCGTTTACAAGCTAGTCGAAATCGAATTCGACGGGCGGGTGTCGCCGAAGATGAAGCTGAGCCGCGACAAGGCGACCTATCCATACCGCAAACAGGTCTGGCGCGAGACCACGGGCGACGGCTCGTTCGCCGGTGACGTCATCGCCAGGGCCGATGAGACCGATTTGCCGGGCGCGCCCTTGCTCAAGCTCGTGATGCGCGATGGCCGGCTCGCCACGCCTCTTCCCGGCCTGCAAGAAGCTCAGGAGCGCGCGCGGCGACAACTGGCCAGTTTGCCTGAGCCGCACAAGAGATTGATCGAGGCGCAGTCGTACCCGGTTCGATATAGTGATAAGTTAGAGCAAAGCAGGATGGCCCTGCAGCGGGAATTTGAAAAACAGAGATGCGGTATTTAAGAATAAGAAATTCAGCCACGAATGAACGCGAATATTCACAAATGGGAGATAAAGCGCAAATGGATCTTGAAGATCAAGAAGG
>Ga0190270_10001148_pt1 | contig 12152 bp, 8 predicted proteins | sample Popmic320T_FD_133748 | JGI IMG/M metagenome (GOLD analysis project Ga0190270, IMG submission 133748) | Populus adjacent soil microbial communities from riparian zone of Weber River, Utah, USA - 320 T | ecosystem: Environmental > Terrestrial > Soil > Riparian zone | place: USA: Utah | collected... | reverse complement strand
GACTTCGATAAATCAATTTGCATCGGTTGCAAAGCGTGTATGGCAGCCTGCCCTTACGACGCCATCTTCATCAATCCTGAAGACCACTCGGCTGAGAAGTGTAACTTCTGCGCGCATCGAATTGACGTGGGGCTGGAACCGGCGTGCGTAGTTGTTTGTCCCACCCAGGCGATTTTGGTTGGCGACATGAACGACGGCGAGTCGTATGTGGCACAGATTATCAACCGCGAGCCGGTTGCCGTGAGGCGACCGGAAAAGGAGACGCTGCCAAAACTTTTCTACAAGGGCGCGCACCAGGCGACGCTGGATCCGCTGGCGGCGCGGCGACCGGATGGTGGTTTGTTCATGTGGAGCGAACAACAGGCGTCGACCACCACGGTCGTTTCGGGTAATCCAAACTTCAATAACAGCTCGGCGGCGGCACTACTTTCCTACGACGTGGCGCATTCGATTCCCTGGGACTGGCGCGTGAGTTTGTATACATGGACCAAGGGAATCGCAAGCGGGGTCTATCTGGTCGCGGCGCTGCTGGTTTTGTCTGGGTTTATGCGAGCCGATGGATTGATTTGGCTATGGGCCACGCCCATCGCGTCGGGTGCGTTCCTGGGTATCACCGGGGCTTTGTTGATCTGGGACCTCGAACACCCGGAACGTTTTCACCTGATTTTCACCAGACCGCAGTGGCGTAGTTGGCTGGTGAAAGGCGCATTCATCATTGCCGGATATTCGCTGGTGCTGCTCATTCACTTCCTTGCGAGTTGGCTCGGCTCGGAAACAGTGCAACGCTGGTTGATAATTCCCGGCATACCCTTGTCGGTGATGACCGCGGTTTACACGGCTTACCTTTTTGCGCAGGCCAAGGCACGCGACATGTGGCAGAACCCACTGCTGCCCCCGCACCTCTTAGTACAAGCGCTCTTGCTGGGTTCGGCAGTTTTGGTACTGGCTGTCGTGTTCCTTGAAGGTGCGATCCAATCAGACGACTTGAGCGGAGTGATTGATACCGTTCGTCTGGACCTTCAATACCTGCGATGGATATTGGTTGTTTCCAGTCTGCTGCATTTGCTGATGATCTGGGGTGAAGTTTCGCTGACACACCCAACAGCTCACGCGCGCCTGGCGATCTGGGAGATGGTCTATGGCCGCTACAAGAGCGACTTCTGGATTGGAACCGCGCTGTCGATTCTGGGAGGATTGCTGCCCGCGCTGGCGATATTCGGCTTGATATCCACGCCCGTTGGCGTCGCCGGCGCACCGCTGGCTTTGGTTGGATTAATGCTTTTCGAGAATGCGTATGTGCAGGCCGGACAGTCCGTGCCGCTGGCGTAGAACTTTCTATCCTGCCGAGCGTAAAATCCTTACCTGACGGCAGCTCTGAGCGGAGATAGTATGCAAGAAAGAATACGCGCTGTAATTAACGATGGGAGAATCGAGCCTCTCGAGAAACTCGATATGCCCGATGGAACTGAAGTTTTAGTTACCGCTTTGTCAAACGGCGATGACTTCTGGTTAAGGGCGAGCGAAGTCTCCCTACGGGCCATCTGGGATAATCCCGAGGACGATGTCTATGCCGAGTTGCTCGAAAGGTGATGTCGTTCTCGTCCGTTACCCTTTTTCAGATCGGTCCGACTTCAAGGTTAGACCGGCGGTCGCGGTGAGCACATCGCACGTTTCTCAGGACGTTTTCCTGGTTCCTCTAACAAGCAAGATTGACAGCCTTCTCGCCGGAGAATTCGTGCTGAAGGATTGGAAGGGAGCAGGTCTTAATATCGCTTCAGCGGTTAAGCGGGGGCTTCTCACGATTCATCAGACCTTAATCCTCAAAAACATCGGCAAGGTCTCTTCCGAAGACGCAGGCGAGTTAGAACGTTCATTGCGAGGATGGCTCGGTCTATGAGTAACAACGAAACCTTCTATCCTGGCCCGAGCCGCAGCCATCTCGCCGCGTTTCCACCAAAGGAGCGATGGGGTGATTGGACCGAGCTTGACTCGCAAGCCTGGCCCAGGCGCAAGGAACGCCATTATTCTTTGGTTCCCACCACTTGCTTCAACTGCGAATCCGCCTGCGGTCTGCTGGCTTACATCGACAAGGTCACCGGCGAAGTCCAGAAGTTTGAGGGCAATCCTGAGAACCCCGGGAGCCGGGGACGCAACTGCGCCAAAGGGCCGGCAACCCTGAATCAGATTACAGATCCCGATCGCATTCTTTATCCATTGAAGCGCGCCGGGAAACGTGGCGCAGGAAAATGGGAACGCACCACCTGGGACGAAGCACTCGACGACATCGCCTCTCGAATCAGAAAAGCGATTGTCGAAGACCGGCGCGATGAGATCATGTATCACGTTGGCCGTCCGGGCGAAGACGGATTCACCGAGCGCATCCTCGCAGCCTGGGGCATTGACGGTCACAACTCCCACACAAACATCTGTTCGTCGGGCAGCCGCGAAGGCTATCAACTCTGGATGGGCCTCGACCGCCCCAGCCCCGATCACGCTAACGCGAGAGTCATTCTGCTTATCAGCGCACATCTCGAGTCGGGTCATTACTTCAACCCACACGCACAACGGGTTATTGACGGCAAAGCCAACGGCGCAAAGTTGATCGTATTCGACACGCGTCTATCCCACACCGCCACGCATGCAGATTATTGGGTTGCTCCATATCCCGGCTCCGAAGCCGCTATGCTCTTGGCCATCGCAAACTATCTAATTCAAAACAATCTCTACAACCGCGAGTTTGTGCGCCGCTGGTGGAACTGGGAAGAATGTCTGGACCAGGATGCAACGATGAATGCGCAGGAAACCGCAGGCCCCCCGCCGCGTAGCGGCGAAATGTTTATAGATCCGCAGACACCAAACACCCCCTTCCGCGCGCGCGGATCTGGGGATGACGAATCGTCTATAAACATGTCGCGCCTACAGCGCGAGGCAGCTAACTTCGAGGAATTCGAGAGAACGCTAAAAGCAATCTACGCCCAGTACACATTTGAATTCGCAGCGCAGGAGTCAGGCGTCGATGCGCGGATTATTGAAGAGATCGCAAAGCTCGTCTCAACTGCGGGCACACGCTTTTCAAGTCACAATTGGCGCAGTGCCGCTTCAGGCATTAGCGGCGGATGGACCGTCGCCCGCTCGCTCTTCATGATCAATGCTCTGCTGGGGGCGATCGCCACGGAAGGCGGGGTCTTTCCCAATGCGTGGAACAAGTTTGTGCCTCGGCCCATTTACACGCCGCCGCATCCAAAGATGTGGAACGAAAAGACCTGGCCCCGCGAATATCCACTCTCGATGAACGAAATGTCGTTCCTGCTCCCACACCTCTTAAAAGATGGACGCGGAAAACTCGATGTTTATTTCACGCGCGTCTACAACCCTGTATGGACCAACCCCGATGGCTTCTCATGGATTGAAGCACTCACCGACGAAAGCCTGGTTGGTTGCCATGTGGCGCTCACACCTGTTTGGAGTGAAACAGCTTACTTTGCCGATTACATTCTGCCGATGGGACTCGGGCCCGAACGGCACGATCTACATTCGTACGAAACGCACGATTCGCAGTGGCTCGGCTTCCGCCAGCCGGTGATGAAAGCAGCACGCCAGCGCGACGGCGAGGAGATTGACGACACGCGCCAGGTGAATCCCGGCGAAGTTTGGGAAGAGAATGAATTCTGGATGGAGCTTACCTGGCGGATCGACCGTGACGGCTCGCTGGGTATTCGTCAGTTTGTTGAGTCAAAGCAGAAACCGGGCACGCGCCTGAGCGTGGACGAATATTACGGATGGCTTTTCGAAAACTCCGTTCCGGGTCTGCCTGAAAAGGCCGCCGCGGAGAATCTAACGCCGCTCGAATATATGCGACGGTATGGCGCGTTTGAAATAACGAGAAAGGTCGGCGCGATATATGAAGAGCCCGTGCCGAGCGTGGAACTCGATGACATCAGCGAGGACCGTTTCGGTCGGGTCTTCTCGCGGGCGCAGAAGCCGGCATCGCCAAACATCGTGCCTGTGCCAAGCCCCGACGGCGATCACGACGGCAGGCGTTTTGCCGGTGTCAGAGTTGACGGCGAAATACGTCGTGGTTTTCCCACACCAAGTGGCCGTTTGGAATTCTATTCGCAAACGCTTGCAGATTGGGGTTGGCGCGAACACGCGGTTCCAGGTTATGTGAAGAGTCACGTGCATCCTGAAAACCTGGAACCCGATCCGACGATCCTGATTTCAACTTTCCGGCTGCCCATTCAAATCCACACCCGCAGCGCCAACGCAAAATGGCTAAACGAGATCGCGCACACCAATCCGCTCTGGCTTCACACCAGCCATGCGGCAAAGCTCGGCGTCGTCACGGGTGATCTGGTGCGGGTCGAAACTGAGATTGGATACTTCGTCGTCCGTGCCTGGGTAACGGAAGGAATCAAGCCGGGCATCGTTGCCTGCAGTCATCACATGGGCCGTTGGAAGGTGCATGAGAATGGCCAGCGGCAAATGATGGCCACAGTCAATCTGAGTCACAAAGGAACGAAGTGGGGACTTGAACGCAAAAACGGAGCGGGCCCTTATGAGTCCAGCGACGCTGACACTCTACGCATCTGGTGGAACGATGTCGGCGTGCATCAGAACCTGACGTTTCCGGTCCACCCCGATCCGATCTCCGGCATGCATTGCTGGCACCAGGCCGTCCGCGTCGTCAAAGCAAAGGCAACGGACAATTACGGCGATATTCACGTGGACACGGCGAAGTCCCGCGAGGTTTATAAGAAGTGGCTCCGGATGACGCGACCCGCAGACACACATTCACCCGACGGCACACGCCGCCCTTACTGGATGCTGCGGCCTCTGAAGCCGGCGCGGGAGTTTTATAAGTTGCCCCAGACAACGGCACCCGGCGAAGAATAAGAATGGAGTAGTCCGCATGTTCGAGGTTCCACAAGTCAAGGTTGCGCGACCACTCATACTACTAAGAAGAACGTGTATTCTTGTGGTAAGTGCATATCTGGTAATCGGAATGATCGCCGCCTATCGCGCTTACTATCAAGTGCATAGCCTCGATCTACAATTGACTGACTCAATTCTTCGACCGGGTTCGGCCGTCGAAACTACGGTAGTTAGTTATGCACGCACGACAGTAGACGTTCGCCTGGAGCTGGTCCAGGGTCAGCGTTCGGTGACTCTGGGGTTCAACGTGTGCCAGGCAACAATTGGGTGTTTTTTGATCCGCGCACGCGAGAAGCTTCAAAGATGGCCATCGTCACGGAAGATGTGTTGGATCAATTTGATGGTGGTAAGGCCTGGCTGCGCGCCACGGCGGTCGGACGACCCCAGTGGACACGACTGCCGCCACCTGTGATCAAGGAACTTGTAGTCGAGATTCAACACAATTGAGGGTAACAGAACCCATATGTACTTTAAGCAATTCTATCTAGCCTGTCTGGCACATGCTTCCTACCTGATCGGGTCGGAAGGCGAAGCTGCGGTAGTTGATCCGCAACGCGACGTCGACGGATACATCAATGAAGCCGAAGCGCAGGGGCTCAGGATTAAGTATGTGATCGAGACGCACCTGCACGCGGATTTTGTCAGCGGGCATCGAGAATTAGCGGCACGAACAGGCGCAGAGATTGTGTTCGGCGCAAAGGCGGGGGCTACGTTTCCTCATCGGCCGGTGAAGGATGGAGACGAGCTCAAGATCGGTAAGGTCAAACTAACAATCCTCGAAACGCCGGGTCACACGCCTGAAAGCATTTGCGTGCTGGTGACGGATACCGAGATTGCGGAGTCCCAAAGAGGCTACCGGCGAGAGGGGGCGGGCGAGGACGCCCGCGGTCCCAATAGGAGCGGTCCCTCTCTGCGAGGTTTGAGTCCTCAGAAACTTCTTACCGGCGATACGCTTTTCATCGGCGATGTTGGCCGTCCCGATCTCGCGGGCGGCAAAGGCTACACACCCCAAATCATGGCGGGAATGATGTATGACACGCTGCACGAAAAACTGCTGACGCTGCCGGATGAAGTTGAGGTGTATCCGGCACACGGCGCCGGTTCGATGTGTGGCAAGAACCTCTCGAAAGAAACCTGTTCGACTATCGGCGAGCAGCGGAAGTTCAATTACGCCCTGCAGCCCATGTCGAAGGAGGCTTTCGTTCGAATGATGACAGCGGACTTGCCGGAGGCGCCGGCATACTTTCCGAAAGATGCTGAGATCAACCGCACCGGAGCGCAGCCGTTATCTCAGGTTTCCCTTCCTGCCGCTCTCACGCCGGAAGAACTCAGTGATCTCGCCACACATGGACACGTAGTCCTCGACGTTCGTTCCGCTCGCGAGTTTGGACTGGGCCACGTGGCCGGTTCATTAAACATTGGACTCGGAGGACAGTTTGCAAGCTGGGCAGGGATATTGATCGCAATGGGAAGCCCGATCGTAATTGTGGCGGAGTCCGACGAAAAAGTGGACGAAGCCGTAATGCGCCTGGCGCGTGTGGGTCTCGAGACGGTCCGGGGTTATTTACGCGGAGGCATTAACGCGTGGCGTGAATCCGGATTAGGAATGGCACACTTGCCGCAAATCAGTGTCGATGATTTGAACAATCTTCTCCGGACAGAAAACGAATTGCAGATTCTTGATGTGCGTCGTGAAACTGAGTATGAAGGCGGACATGTGCCTAAAGCGAAGCACGCCCCGCTTTCAAAACTGGAGCCGATCATTCCAAACCTTGGCCTCGACCCCACCAAGCCTACCGCCGTAATCTGCGCCGGCGGTTATCGTTCCAGTGCCGCCACCAGCATTCTCGAGCAGCACGGGTTTAAGAAACTCCTCAACGTAACGGGCGGCACGAGCGCCTGGATTGAGGCAGGCTATGAAGTCAGTACCACCCCTCGGTAGCGGGCTCTGGATTGAGAAGACCCGTCCGTGTGCTCTCAGGTAAGGAAGGAGGGCACACGGACGGGTCTTCTCAATCCAGCAGGCCACCCACCTGCTACCGCGAGGTGGTACTGACTTCATCGCCTACCTCACTTGGTTCTGGAATCTGAGTAATCCAGGGACGGTTTCTCCGAAAACGCACACGCGTTTTACTAATCCCCATTCACCCTTTACGATTTACCCACCTTGGACCCGTTCACATTCAAACTTCTGATTTCGCTGGCCATTATTGTGATCGCCACCCTGCACGGTTTCGGCGCGGCGTGGCTGGCCATCTGGATGTTGTTTCACCCATACAAGCCGGTGAAGCTTTTCGGCGTCACTATTTGGCCGCAAGGGATGATTCCACGGCATCGCGAAAAGCTGGCCCAGTCGATTGGCAATGCTGTAGGCAATGAGTTGGTTTCGCAGGACACCGTTTTCGATGCGTTGTTTGAAACCAGTTTCTTTCAGCGCAAGATCGAGGATTTCGTCAACTCCTACACCGAAGAGCTGCTCGGGAAAGTTTATCCTTCATTCATCGAAGCACTCCCCGTGGCTGCGCGCGCTCCGGTCCTGGAAACGATTTCTGAACTTAAACAACGTCTGGCGGACTACATTGCTGACCTGCTCAAAAGTGATGAGACCCGAGCGGCCATATCGAATTATGTCGATAGGCAGATTGATGAGTTGTTATCGCGCCGCGTAGGGGACACTCTCAGCGAAGAAAAGTTGAAGGAAATTCCGCGTTTCGTCGAGCAGGCTTTTCATCGTCTGGTAAAAGCTGAGGGCTTTGAACAAAAACTCGGCGAGTTTGTTTCGGGCCGCCTGGATGAACTGGCCCACAGCAACGCCACACTCGCTGAGACCTTCACGCCCGAAACAGTCGCGTTCATCAAGGAGCGCATCGATAGCCAGGTGCCGCCAATCGTTCATCATCTCGCCGACATTGCCACCAGCGAGAACACACGCAAGACAATCGGCGCCCTGATCAAGCGGGAAGTCGACGACTATTACGAACAGCTCTCCTTCATCAAGAAAATCTTCATCTCGCGCGAACGGATACACCGGGAAGTTGATGAGATGGTGAACAAAACGCTGCCGCACCGGATCGAGGAGTATCTGCGGGGGCCGGCATTTCTCCAGGAGGCCGAGGCCTTTCTGAATGACACGATCGATAACGTCCTGCGGCGTCCGCTCAATGAACTCATCGGCCAAATAGAGTCGGAAAAATTTGACTCGATAAAGACGCAGCTAACCGAACGCGCTCTCGAGTTTATCCAGAGCGAAGAGTTGACGGCTTCACTGTCGGCCTATGTCCACGACGGACTCGAGCGACTGCGCCCACAAACACTCGGAGAAGCGCTGCAACATGTAAATCCCGACACTATCCAACGGGCAAAAGAATTTTTGACACGAAGCTTGCTTGCACTTCTGGCGCGTGAGGACACGGCGCGTACAATCAATACGATTCTCAACGCTCAAATCGATCGATTACTCGAGGCGCCAATTGGACGGCTTGGCGATCATCTGCCGGAAGAGACGGCCAAACGTGCGGCCGAAGCGTTAGTGGAGCGCATCACTAGCACCGCACGGGAGCGACTACCTACCGCGATTGCAGAGTTTGATGTGGGTGGACTGGTGCGGAAAAAGGTTTCGGATTATCCCATCGAGAAGCTGGAGGCGCTGGTGCTTTCGGTTGCGTCGCAACATTTAAAGACGATTGAGTTGTTCGGCGCATTCATCGGGTTTTTTATTGGCGTCGGCCAGGCGATCTATTTCTGGTTAACGTATCTGCCTGGCAAGTAATTCTGTAGGGGCGGCACTCCGTGGCCGCCCCTTCGTTGCGAGTGCGCAATGTTTTGACACGCGCGCGGAATCGGGAAGAGGGGCGCCCACGGAGGGACACCCCTACAAAATCGGTTTCAAAGTGCCTCAACTGTCAGGTTGCGAATACGCTTCCATGCGTTTCTGCATCTCTTCAGGCGAGACGTCTTCGACATGCGTTGAAACCAGCCAGATATGTCCAAATGGATCTTGCAGCCTGCCTGAACGGTCGCCGTAAAACTGGTCCGCCACGGGAATCAATACCTTTGCTCCGGCAGCGATGGCGGTTTCAAAAAACTTGTCGACGTCTTCAACGTACATGTGGAGTTTCACTGTGGAGCCGCCTAAAGTTGTTGGGCTCACGTGATCTACATCAGGGTTCTCATCGGCGAGCATTACGAGAGCCTGCCCGATCCTGATCTCCGCATGCCCTATCTTCCCATTCGGATCAGGCAATCGCATTAGTTCGGTCGCGCCGAACCCTTTCTTATAAAATTCGATGGCCGCGGCACCGTCGTTGACACAAAGATACGGCGTTACCCCCGGATAATCCTTCGGGATCGGTTCTACTTTCTTCTGAGGTGTACTCATGATTTTCTCCTTGGTTTGGGCATGTTAGATAGTAAGACGCGAGTGGGATAACAGCCAACTGCCTATGCCCCACAAGGGGGCTACGTCAGTAAAGCCCAACGTTGCCGCTTCGGCTACGTTGGGGTAAGAAGCGTAGTTGGGATCCATCAACCGCAACGCGGTTGCGCCACTTGCCTCAGAGCCGAAAGCAGGCGCAACCGCGTTGCGGTTGAGGAATCAATGGTTTTCCGTTCCCACGGTAGCCGCCAAATCGCGGCAACCCTGGGCTTTACAGACGTAGCCCCGTTGGGGCAAAGAAAATGGGCGGCACATCGCAGGATGCACCGCCCGTCTCGCGTCGATTGGTTAGCCGCTTAATTGCCGGGCGTGATCAGTCCTGCTTGCGCAGCCTTCGGGTCGTAGGGAGTCGCCAAAAACTTCTTGGCCACCGTCAGCGCGTCGTCGTAATTAATTCCGGACGCCACCGCTTTGTTGTATTCATAAACGGCCTTGTTGCGATCGCCCTTCGCATCGTAGGCGTTGCCCCGCTTGATTCGCGCCCACACCTCAATCCACGAGGGCTTCAAGGTTCCGTTAAGAGCAGCTTCCAAATTGTCGAGGGCAAGCTGCCAGTTGCGTTGTTCCAGGTAAAGCAGCCCAAGGTTGTAGTACACCCACGAGTTTGAGCGATCCAACTTCAGGGCCGCCTCAAACTGCTGTTGAGCTTCCGCGTAGAGGCCTTCCTTCATCTGCTCAATGCCTCGTCGCGCAATAATCGAAACGCGCAGGTCTTCCGACATACGCAGAATTCTATAGTTGGGATCGACGACTACTTCAATGGGCTGTCCGCTCGATTCAAAATCGAAGTCTTCGCTGCGTCCTTCAATCCTAGTAATGATTGTTTGGTTGTCGGCCTCTGCTCGCAACATCAGTTGCACCGGCATGCGAAGCGTTTCGAGCGTTTGCTTCACAGTCCCACGCGTTCGGAATTTGCCCGAACGAGTGCGGATGATCTGGTAATCGACGGTAAACTCGGGCACGCCTGTTCCTTCGACCCATTGGGCGAAGAAATAGCGCAGGTTCTGCTCGCCGACCTGTGATGCCAATTTCTCGAAATCGTCGATCGACGCATTCTTCCCGCGAAACTGTTGCAGAAACATTCCCAGCAGATGATCAAACTTCTCTTTGCCCAGGGTTTCGCGCAGCATGCGAAACACCATTGCGCCCTTATGGAAAACGATCGACTGATAGGCCGCCGACTGATCGTCAAGTGCGCCGGGCGCACGGGCAATCGAGGCAGTCTGTTCAAAGGTGAGCGCTCGTTCCTGTTGTTCGCGTTGCGCCGCTTCCAGCGCGCCGCCGCTCAAGTTTGACTCGCGGAAAGCAAACGCGCTCCACTCCGCCAGGCCCTGAGAGAGCCAGGCATCGTCAAACGACTTGAGTCCAACCGTCTGTCCCCACCATTGGTAAGCCACTTCCCGGGCCAGCTTTTCGTCAGGCATGGGGCGCGAGGAATCAAAAAGTCTCGAGGCGAGAAAGATCATGCCCGGTCCGGAGTACGCATCAAGACTATCGTCGTCAACCTGGGCCACCACCAGACGAGTCCCGAACAGTGGTGGTCCATAGTGCTTGGAGTAAAACTCCAGCACCTGGCCCATCATCTCTGCATAGCCGTTAATCCTGCCTTCGCTGCCTGGCTTCGCATAAAACTGGATTTCGTAATTACCGAAACGAAGATTGCGATTGATGTATTGTCCGGCAGCAAAGTTTCCGATCAGCACCGGCTGGCGGTGTACAAAACGAAAACGCACGGCCCCTTCTTTCGGCGCCGACTGGGCCACCACGGGATCGTCGCTGGTGCCTGCTACCTGCACTCCCGCCGGAACGATCAATGTAATGTCAGACGTGGCGCGGTCCGCCGCATAGTCGTGAAACGGAAACCAGCGCGAGGCATACATCAAATACGAGCCTTCGTTACCCACATAAGCCAAACGCTTGGTTGCCAGGGGTCCGCCTTCAGGCGAGACGAGTGCGCCACTCCATCTGAAACGAAGCGTCATCGGTTGATTAGCCGGAACTACCTGGCCCAAATCGACCCTCACGCTGGGGCCAAGCGAACCAACTCCCACTGCGTCCTGCACAAAACCCGTCAGCGGTTTGCCATCGCGATCGATACTCTCGACGCGCAACGAACCATTGAGTTCGAAAACCAGCGAACGGGTGGCTTCCAACGGAACTACGGTAATGTCGGCTCCCGCGCGCAACATGTGTTGGTCTGGAATGAGCTGCGCCTCGATCCTGTAATTGGTGACATCGAATTTGCTGGCAGCCTGCTGCGGCGCCGGCTGCTGCGCGCTTGCGGAGACCGCAAGGATCATCAAGACGGCAAGGAAGGAAAAGGGAAAGATCGGCCTGAATATCTTCATATTTTCTCTGCTTTGATCGGGCGATTGGGGTCCGAATTATACAACCGCGAATTTAGGACAGCCAGCGTCCAGCACTTCGGTTTCCGCGCGGGCTCAGGTGGAGACTGGCAAGGGTGACCGACGTGGTGGAAGCCTTCTGCGTCGGGTTTTGGATGGTAAGAAGGCGTGGCCGGTTGGCTGATTCATCAAGAATCCCCTCGCCTCGCCCGAAGATTTCGCCCGCCAGGACGAGTCTCAGGCGAATCTTGACAGGTCTTTGAGGAGGGCTATAAAGTCTGTTCCACATTCGATTCATCACCCAATACAGGAAGCATAGGCAAAGCCATCGACCTTGGCGCAGCGGTTTTCGCTTCAGCCTTTATACCATTGATCGTTTCTGCGCCTGCGCTTGGCCGTTATACCTCCTTCGGAAACCTTTTTGCACGCATGGGCATTGG
>Ga0190270_10001147_pt1 | contig 12152 bp, 13 predicted proteins | sample Popmic320T_FD_133748 | JGI IMG/M metagenome (GOLD analysis project Ga0190270, IMG submission 133748) | Populus adjacent soil microbial communities from riparian zone of Weber River, Utah, USA - 320 T | ecosystem: Environmental > Terrestrial > Soil > Riparian zone | place: USA: Utah | collected... | reverse complement strand
GTGATCCTGCGTGCTGCCACTGCTCCTCCTTCGGCGTCCCCGAAACGGAGACGCACCTCGGGTGTCGTTTCGGTCGGCGTGTGCGCCTTCTAAAGGGCGCGTGGTCGCGTCCTCCCCCTTAGCGGGGGAGAATGGCGATGAGGAGAATGGCGAGGAGGCCGAGCGACGCCAGACCGGCCAAACCGGTGGCGGGCAACGCTGTCGCTCGTGCCTGCACGATTGGCCAAGTCTGCGTAAACCTCACGGGCCTGTCAACCCCCTATGGAGCAAGCTCGTGTTCCAACTGGCGCGCGAGATCCTCCACCCAGGGGGCCCGCTCCTGTGCATCCGACGCCCGCGCGACCGCAGAGCGCAGGTCGCGTGAGGCGGCTCGGCGGCCGGTCCCGAGCCGGCGTGCGCAGTAGACCGTGGCGCCGCGCCACGGGCCCCAGGCGACGAGCGCGGCCCTGATCTCGAGCTTGTCGCCCGTCGCGGGCACCTCGACGACCATGGAGCCGAGCGGGGCGACCGGCTCGATCCCCGGTGTCGCGTCGGCCGGCCGCGACCCGAAGGCGAGGAGCGTGGCGAGCGGGTTGCCGGGGAAGTTGGCGGGACGCTTGCGGTCTCCGACAGAGAGGCGCCGCTGGTGCTCGCAGCGGAGGCAGCGTGCGTACGCGCGCCAGCGACCGGAGACCGGGTCGCGGTAGGTGACCGACTCGTACAGGTGGCCCGGCGGCCAGCCGAGCCAGCAGGAGATCTTTTGCATCGTCACTCCACTTAGACGTCGTCGCCTTCAGTTAGTGTGGCCGATCGGCCAGTGAGCGCCTTCGAGCGACAGCGAGGCGTCATCCGCCGGCGGCGACGTTCGCAGGGCCTGGAGCGGGTGCTCGGGACCCCGGCGCTCTTCTCGACGGCGTACGGCAACGTCGGCTCGTCCATCTACTACGCGCTCGGCGTCACGGCGGCGTTCGCTCTCGGCCTGACCCCGGTCGTCTTCGTCATCGCCGGGATCATCTTCGCGGCGACCGCCGCGACCTACGCCGAGGGCACGGTGCGCTACCCGGAAGCCGGCGGGTCGTCGAGCTTCGCGCGCCACGCCTTCAACGAGCTCGTCAGCTTCGGGGCCGCCTGGGCCCAGATGCTGAACTACATCATCACGATCGCCATCTCGGCGTTCTTCGTCCCGCACTACCTCTCGATCTTCTGGCCGTCCCTCCGGGACAACCCGTGGGACATCGTCGTTGGCGCCGTCGTGATCGCCGCGCTCGTGCTCCTGAACATCGTCGGGATCCAGGAGTCCGCTCGGATCAACATCCTGCTCGCGCTCGTCGACTTCGCCACGCAGCTCCTGCTCGTGGTCATCGGCTTCGTCCTCATCTTCAGCCCGACGATCCTGACGGGGAACGTCCACTGGGGGGTGGCGCCCACCTGGAACCAGTTCTTCCTCGCGATCCCGGTGGCGATGATCGCCTACACGGGGATCGAGACGGTCTCCAACCTCGCGGAAGAGGCTCGCGACCCGCCGCGCTCGATCCCGGCCTCCATCCGCTTCGTCGCGCTGGCCGTTTTCGCCATCTACTTCACGCTGCCCGCGATCGCGCTCTCTGCGCTGCCCGTCAGGCTCGTGGACGGCGAGTACCAGACGCTCCTCGGGCTTCCGCCGGAGGAGGGCGGCTTCGCCAACGACCCCGTGCTCGGGCTCGTCGAGAACCTCGGCATCTCGGGCACGGCGCTCGACGTCCTGAAGGTCTACGTCGGGATCCTCGCCGCGACGATCCTCTTCATCGCGACGAACGCGGGCGTAATCGGTGCGTCTCGCATCACGTATGCGATGTCCGGCTATCAGCAGCTGCCAGGGCTCTTCCGCCGGCTGCACCCGCGGTTCAAGACGCCGTGGCTGTCGCTGGTCATCTTTGCCGGCCTCGCCCCGATCGTCGTCCTCATCCCCGGGCAGCTCGACTTCCTCGGGACGATGTACTCGTTCGGCGCGATGCTCTCGTTCACGGTCGCGCACGCGTCGATCGTGGCGCTGCGCTACCGGCGCCGGGACGAGGAGCTCGTGTACCGCGCGCGGCCGAATCTGAGGGTGCGCGGAGTCGACTGGCCGCTCTTCGCGATCTTCGGCGGGATCGCCACCGCGCTTGCGTGGCTGACGGTCGTCGTGCAGACGCCCTCGACCCGCTACGCCGGCCTCGGCTGGCTCGTCCTCGGATTCATCGTCTACTTCTTCTACCGCCGCAGGGTCGTGCGGGCGCCGCTGCTCGAGACTGTGCGGGCGCCGGCGCTGATCCTCGGCCCCTCGCTCGAGCTCCATTTCCGCACCATCCTCGTGCCCGTCGTGCGCAACGCCGAGTCGGAGGAGGCGCTCGTTGCCGCCGCGCGGCTTGCGTCCGAGCGGCGGGCGACGATCGCGATCGTCCACGTCCTGGAGGTGCCGCTGAGCCTCTCGCTCGACGCCGAGCTCCCCGAAGAGGAAGAGCGGGCTATCGAGCTCCTGGAGGAGGCCCGGGCCTTCGTCGACGCGTACGGCGTGCGCGCGGTGACCCGGCTTGCCCGCGCACGGCGGGCGGGCCCCGCCATCGTCGAGGAGGCCGTGCGCCGCCAAACCGAGCTCATCGTGATCGGTGCCCGGCGGCGAATCGCCCGCGGGCGGACGCCGATCTTCGGCCGCACGGTCGATCACGTCCTCAAGGAAAGCCCTTGCCGAGTCCTCCTCGCGGCGGGCCGGAAGGCCGCGTGACCCCCGAGCTGCGCCGGCGGACGACCGCGGTCCTGTCGAGCCTCATGGTCGTGCTGGGGATCGCGCTCTGCGTGGAGACGGCGGTTGCCGGTGGCGGGATCGGCTACCTTTTCGGCGCCCTGCTCGTCGTTGCCGGCGCCGGCCGGCTGTACGTTTTGTACCGGTAATGGCGAAGAAGCTCGGTCTGGCGCGGGGGCTCGGTGCGGGCTCGCTCGCGTCGATCGCCTACGGCGAGATCGGATCATCGATCTACTTTGCGCTCGGTGTCGTCGCGCTCTACGCGCTCGGCGCCACGCCCTGGGTGCTGCTCGGCGTCGGGGTGCTCTTCCTCCTCGTCGCGCTCTCGTACGCGGAGGGAACCTCTGCGCTGCCGGAGACCGGCGGCGCCGCGACCTTCGTGCGGCGCGCGTTCAACGATCCGGCGGGGTTCATCACCGGCTGGGCGCTCTTCCTCGACTACCTGATCGTCATCGCGCTGGCCGGCCTCTTCGTGCCGCACTACCTCGGCACGGCACTCGGCTGGGACGCCCTCACGGACTCGCCGTGGGATGTCGTCTTCGGCGTGGTCGCGATTCTCGGTGTGGCAGGGATCCGCCTCGTGCGTCGCGCCCGGATGTACACGGCCGCGATCTTCATCGCTGTCCTCGCCTTCCTCTCGCACCTCCTCATCATCGGCCTCGGGTTCGCCTTCCTGCTCTCGCGGGAGGGCTTCGGGAAGGGAATTGACCTCGGCACTGCGCCGACCTGGCACGCGCTCGTCTTCTCGCTTTCGCTCGGGATGCTCGCCTTCACCGGACTCGAGACCGTCGCGAACCTGGCGGCCGAGGCGCGCGAGCCCGGGAAGGCGCTGCCGCGGAGCCTCTTCGCGGGGATCGGCGTCGTCGTGATCGTCTCGTTCCTGATCGCGGCGATCGGCCTCTCCGCGTATCCACCGCACCCGGATCCGGCGGGGCCGGACGGCTGGGCGACCGACCTGGGGACGACCTGGATTCGCGCACCCCTCGTCGGGATCTCGGAAGCATTCGGCGGCTCGCTGCCCGACGCGGCGGTGGACACGATCAAGGTCTTCCTCGGCGTCACGGGCGCGATCATCCTCGTCTCGGCGATCGCCACGTCGCTCTCAGGAGCGGGCAGGCTCGCCTACTCGCTCGGGCAGCGCGCGATGCTGCCGCGGTCGTTCGGCCGCCTGAACCAGAGGACGTTCATCGCGCCCGCCTCGATCGTGAGCGGGGCCGTCATCGCCGCGGCGCTCCTCGTGATCGCCGACTCCGTTGGGCGCGAGGTCACGTTCCTCGCGAGCCTCTACAGCTTCGGCGCGCTCATCGCCTTCACCGCCGCGCAACTCGCCGTCATCCGCCTTCGCTTCAAGGAGCCGGATCTCGCCCGCCCGTACCGCGTGCCAGTGAACGTCCGCATCCGTGGTGTGCCCGTGCCGCTCGCGCCGCTGATCGGCGCTCCGCTCACGTTCGCGCTCTGGATCGCCGCGCTCTACACGCACGACGCGGCGAGGATCGCGGGCCCGGTCTGGCTCGTCCTCGGCGCCATCCTCTTCGTCGCCGTGCGGAGGGCTCGCCATGAGCGGCTCCTCGAGCACGTGGAGCCCGCGGTCGCCGATCTGGTGCCCGAGGAAGAGGGGGTCTATGAGCGCATCCTCGTCCCGGTCAAGCTCGGCCCGATCGGCGAGGAGATGCTCGCCACCGCGATCCGCCTCGCGGAGGAGCGTGGCTGCGCGGTCCGGGCGCTTCACGTGATCAAGGTCCCCCTCGACCTCCCGCTCGACGCCGAGCTGACGGACGAGGAGGAGAAGGCCGAGGCCTCGCTCGCCGATGCGAAGCTGCTCGCAGCCGAGCACGGGGTGGAGGTCGAGGGCGAGATCGTGCGCGGGCGTGCCATTGGCGAGGCGATCGTCGAGCGGGCCGAGGGCGACGGCGTCGACCTCATCCTCATGGGCTCCGCCCCACGTTGGCGGCGCCAGTCGCGCTTCTTCAGCCCGACCGTGGACTACGTGCTCCGCCGTGCGCCGTGCGAGGTGATGGTCGTCACGTATCCCCAGGGCGTCCTCGAGGAATAGGCTTGCCCCCGTGAAAGCCCTCATCATCGGCGTCGGAAGAGTGGGCTCGGCTGTGGCCGGCCGGCTGCACGACGAGGGCTGGGAGGTCGCCGTCGTCGACGAGAGCGAGGAAGCGCTCGGGCGCCTCGGGCCGAATTGGCCCGGGGAGTTCCACCTCGGGCACGGGATGGATACGTCAGTCCTCGAGCGCGCGGGCATCGCGGACGCCGACGCGTGCGTTGCCTCCACCGACGGCGACAACACGAACATCGTCGTCGCGCAGGTTGCCAAGCGGCGCTACGAGGTGCCCTTCGTCGCCGCACGCATCCTCGACCCCGCGCGCGCCGATTTCTACTCCGGCCGGGGCTTCGATGTCGTCTCGCCTACAAAAACGGCGATCGCCGAACTCACCCACAGCGTGCTGTCCGCAGGCGAGAGCTGATGTTCGTCGTTGTCGCGGGAGGAGGGAAGGTCGGGGTGAGCGTCACCCGGACGCTGCTCGCGCTCGGCCACGAGCTCGTGCTCGTCGAGCAGGATCAGCCGCGCTACGAGCGGCTCGAGGAGGAGTTCCAGCACCGCGCGATCCACGGCGACGCCACCGAGATCTTCGTCCTCGAGCGTGCGGGCCTCCGCCGGCCGCCTGACATCCTCGTTGCGGTCACCGGCGACGACGAGGACAACATCATCATCTGCCAGCTCGCGAGAGAGAAGTACGGCGTCCCAAAGGTGATCGCGCGCGTCAACGACCCGCGCAACGAGCCGCACTTCGACCTGCTCGGCATCTCGCCGACGGTGTCGGCGACCTCGATGGTCCTCGCCCTGGTCGAGCACGAGGTTCCCCAGCACGAGCTCGTCCACCTGCTGGAGCTGCGCAAGGAGAACCTCGAGATCGTCGAGGTCGAGATCAAGCCGAGCTCGTCGGCGGCGGGCAAGAAGGTGGAGGACCTCCACTTGCCGCGGACCGCGCGCCTCATCTCCGTCGTGCGGGACGGGCGGGCCGAGATCGCGGTGGGCTCGACCGAGCTCCAGGCGGGCGACCAGGTGCTGGCGATCCTCGAGCCGGGCAGCGAGGACGATCTCAAGTCCGTGCTGCTCTCCCGCTAGGGGCGCCTAGGCTCGCTGGGGCGGCGCTCGCAAGGGAGGCAAGCGAGCAGGCCGAGACAGTACGAGTGGTACGGCGAGGGACTGCGGGCGCTGGCTCCTGCCGCGAGTCGATTAAGACGCGAAGCGTTGGACCCGGGCTTCGCCCGGCGGGAGCCGCCGCCGGCCAGCGGGGCTAGGGCTCGTCCGGGTGGTGGCGCCCGTGGTAGGCGATGAGCGTGCAGAGGAGGCCGACGAGCCCGATCCCGGGGCCGACCTCGTAGACGAGTCGCTGGTCGTCCGTTCGCGCGACGTCGAGCAGGAGGCCGCCGACCCCGATCCACACGGAGGCCAGGATGGCCGGCAGGAGGGTGAGGATCACGGCCCAGTCGTGCCAGGGCCGTCCGTGCCGCTCCCAGTGGACGTACGAGACGATCGCGAGCAGCACGACGAGCGCCGCGGGGAATGTCCCGGTCCAGACCTCACCGGAGCGGATCGCCACCCAGAGGGCGAGGACGACGGCGCCCGCAGTGAGGTATTTGGGCAACTATCTCGTCCGCGAGAAGCGGTGGACGGCCTCGAGGAGCTCGCGGCTCTTCTCTGCCGCGACTTCGGCGTCGCCCGACTCGAGCGCGCCCGCGACGCAGTGGTTCACGTGCTCGTCGAGGATCTTGAACGCGACGGTCTCGAGAGCGGTCGTGGCGGCCGCGATCTGCGTGAGGATGTCGATGCAGTAGCGCTCGTCCTCGACCATCCGCTCGATTCCGCGCACCTGTCCCTCGATCCGGTGCAGCCGCTTGACGAGCGCGTCCTTCTCCTCCACGTATCCGTAGGTCATCTCTCCTCCCTCGGGCTCGAGAAGCTGCGGAGCCGCAGGCTGTTCGTGACGACGAAGACGCTCGAGAACGCCATCGCGCCTGCGGCGACGATCGGGTTGAGAAGCCCGGCCACCGCGAGCGGGATCGCCGCGACGTTGTAGGCGAACGCCCAGAAAAGGTTGCGCTTGATCGTGGCGAGGACGCGGCGCGAGAGCCGGATCGCGTCCGCAGCCGCCCGCAGGTCGCCCGAGACGAGCGTGAGGTCGCTCGCATCGACGGCGATGTCTGTCCCCGTGCCGATCGCGAGGCCGAGATCGGCCGTGGCCAGCGCGGGCGCGTCGTTGACTCCGTCCCCGACCATCGCGACCACCTCGCCTGCCGCCTGCAGCCGGCGCACCTCGTCCGCCTTCTCGCCCGGCATGACCCCCGCGACGACGCGCTCGACCCCGACCTCCTTCGCAACCTTCCGTGCCGCTTCTTCGGAGTCGCCCGTCAGGAGGACGGGAGCGAGGCCCAGGCCCCTGAGCTGCGCGACCGCCTCGGCGCTCGTCGGCTTGACCGTATCGGCGACCGACAATCGGCCGGCGAGAACGCCGTCGATGGACACGTTCCCGCGGTCGACCTCGACCCGGTGGCCCTCGACGATGCCGGTGACGCCGCGGCCCGCGAGATTGTGGAACGCATCCACCGGCGGCAGAGAGCCGAAGTGTCTCCGTGCGGCCTCGGCGACGGCGCGCCCGACCGGATGCTCGCTCGCGTCCTCGACGGCTCCGGCGAGGCGGAGGGCCTCGGGCGGCAGGCCGTTCTCCACGAGGCGGACGCGGCCCTCGGTGACCGTGCCCGTCTTGTCGAGGACGACCGTCGTGACCTGGCGAGTCCGCTCCAGAACCTCGGGGCCGCGAATGAGGATGCCGAGCTGGGCGCCGCGGCCCGTTCCGACCATGAGCGCCGTCGGCGTGGCCAGTCCAAGGGCACATGGACAGGCGATGATGAGAACCGCGACTGCCGCCGTGAATGCATCCGCCGGGTCGCCGGTTGCGAGGAGCCACCCGGCCAGCGTCGCGACCGAGATCGCCATCACGATCGGGACGAAGACCGCGGACACGCGGTCCGCGAGCCGCTGCACGGGCGCTTTGCCCGTCTGCGCCTGGGCGACGAGGCGTGCGATCTGGGCGAGCGTCGTGTCGGCGCCGACCCTGGTCGCCCGGACGACGAGGCGCCCGGAAACGTTGATCGTCGCGCCGACGACCTCGTCCCCGGGCGCCGTGTCCTCCGGCAGGGGCTCGCCTGTCAGCATCGAGCGGTCGACGGCCGACTCGCCCTCGATGACGATTCCGTCGGTGGGGATCCGCTCGCCCGGTCTCACCACGAACTCGTCGCCGACCTGGATCCCACGGTCCGGGACGGACAGGTCTGCGAGCGCGCGGATGGCCTCACCGGCGCGGCGGCGGGCACGGGCTTCGAGAAAGCGGCCGAGGAGAATGAGCGTCGTGATCACGCCGGCGACTTCGAAGTACGTGTCCGCCCGCTCGGCGAAGAGGAGCGCCGCGGTCGACCAGATCCATGCGGAAAGGGTTCCGAGGGAGACGAGTGTGTCCATGGTCACCGCGCGGTGGCGGAGGTTCCTGACTGCTGCCCGGTGGAACGGCCAGCCCGCGACGAAGACGACGGGAGTGCCGAGCGCAAAGGCGAGCCATTCCCACCCGTCGAATTGGAGCGGCGGCACCATCGCGACGAGCGCCAGCGGTACCGTCAACGCGGCCGCGAGGGCCAGCCGCGTGCGGACCGTATCCCGTTGCTCGTCCTCTCTCATGCCCGCGGCGGACGCGCGATACCCGGCGGCCTCGACCGCGGCGAGGAGCGCGTCCACGTCCAGGCTCGACTCGTCGTAGCGGACGGCGGCCTTCTCGGTCGCGAGGTTCACCGATGCCTGCACGCCCTCGAGGTCGTTCAGTTCGCGCTCGATGCGGCCCGCACAGCTTGCGCAGGTCATGCCCTCGAGCGCGAGCGTGATCTCCGTCACGCCCTGATTATACCCCCTAGGGGTTTATGACCTTGCGGTCGACGACGTGTCCGAAGAGGTTGACGGCCCTGAGTCGGATCGCGCCGGCCCGTACGACGATGTCGAGGAAACCGTGCCCGCGACGCGCGAATGCGCGCTTCGGGTAGCTGTCCGGGCACTTGCGGAGCGCGTAGAGCTCCTGGCCGCCGCCGCCATGGACCACGTAGGTGACACCCTTTCGCGGCGCGAAGCGCTGGTAGTTGTGGTCGTGGCCCGAAAGCACGAGGTCGACGCCGTAGCGCTCGAGGAGGGGCACCCACCTCGAGACGACCGCGGGATTGCTGAGGTAGCCGCCGCACGTGTAGGCGGGGTGGTGGAAGGAGACGATCTTCCAGGTCGCCGTAGAGGCGACGAGATGCCGCTTGAGCCAGCGAGTCTGCCGGTCGCCGACCGAGTTCGAGTTGAGGACGAAGAGGTCGAAGTTGGCACGGGAGCGCTGGTAGTAAGACGACGGCATCCGGAGCGCCTTGAACTCGTAGCGGCCGCCGTCGACCCGCACGTCGTGGTTGCCGAGCGTGCCCCGGGGCCAGACCCCCGCGGCCTCGAGCCAGCCGAACGCGTCGTGCCAGTTCCTGCGGAAGGTGGGCGGGCTCTCGGTGTAGTCGTTGTCCCCGAGGGTGAGGAGGAGGCTCGCAGGATGGTCGGCTTCCCAGGCCTCGATCGCCGCACCCGTCGCCCGCTCCGTCGAGCCCCCGACTCCGAAGTCGCCGACCGCCAGGATGCGCGTCGCCGCGCCGGCCGGAGCGGCCAAGACCAGGGCGATCGCGATCGCCGCCACTGCGGTCACTCGACGCACCCGGTCGGTTGTACCATGCCGCGCGCTCATGCGACTCAACCTCGTTCCACGTCCCGCCGAGTTTTACGAGCTCTTCACAGAGGCCGGCGCCAATGCCCTCGAGGCGGCGCAGAAAGCGGAAACGCGCTTCCGCGAGTTCCCGAACTCCACGGTCACCCAGGCGGACGTGAAAGCGACGGAGCACGAGGGCGACCGGATCACTCGCGACCTCATCCAGCTCCTGAACACCCAGTACGTGACGCCATTCGACCGCGAGGATATCTTCGCGCTCGCGACGGCGATCGACGACGTCGTCGACCACATCGAGGAGGCGACCGACCTGCTCGAGCTCTACGGCATCGAGTCCCCGACCCGCCAGTCCATCGAGCAGGCGCGGATCCTCACGGCAGCGGTCGGTCATCTCTCCGCCGCGCTGGGCGCGCTGAAGGCGCAGCGTGGGGTGCAGGACGAGCTCATCAAGCTGAAGGAGCTCGAGGACGAAGGCGACCGCGTCGTCCGCGACGCCATCGCCGACCTCTTCCGCGACGAGCGGATCGACCCGCTGACCGTCATCCGCTGGAAGGACATCTTCGAGGCGCTCGAGGACGCCCTCGACGCAGCTGAGACCGCCGCAAACGTCGTCGGCAACATCGTGGTCAAGAACGCCTAGCGCACCATGGACGACCTTACGCTCGTCGCAGTCGTCGTCGTCGCGCTCTTCTTCGACTTCACGAACGGGTTCCATGACACGGCGAACTCGATCGCGACGAGCGTCTCGACCCGCGCGCTCTCTCCGCGGCTGGCCGTCCTCATGTCGGCCGTCCTGAACTTCGCCGGCGCGTTCGTCTCCTTCAAGGTCGCGGCGACGATCGCGAGCGGCCTGGTCGACTCGGACGCGATCACGCTCGACATCGTCCTCGCCGGCCTGGTCGGCGCGATCACGTGGAACCTGATCACGTGGTACATCGGCCTGCCGTCGAGCTCGAGCCACGCGCTCATCGGCGGGGTGGTCGGGTCCGCGATCGCCGCCGCCGGCCTCGACGTGGTCCAGTGGCACGGGCTCGTCGACAAGGTGCTCGTCCCGTCGCTCCTCGCGCCGTTCTTCGGTATTGCCCTCGCCGCGGCGATCATGATCGCGCTCCTGTGGATCATCCGCAGGCGACACCCCGGGGTCGTGAACCGCGTCTTCCGACGTCTGCAGCTCCTCTCCGGCGGCTTCGTCGCCTTCACCCACGGGACGAACGACGCCCAGAAGACGATGGGGATCATCTCGCTGGCCCTCGTCGTGTCGGGGCATCTCGACGAGGGGTTCTCACGCCCGCCCAACTGGGTGATCTTCAGCGCCGCGACGGCGATGGCCATGGGCACGTACGCCGGCGGCTGGCGGATCATCAAGACGCTCGGCACGCGCGTCGCGAAGCTCGACCCGCCGCAGGGCTTCGCCGCCCAGACCTCGTGCGCGACCATCCTCTGGCTGACCGCCCACTACGGCTTCCCCGTCTCGACGACCCACACGATCTCCGGCTCCGTGCTCGGCGCCGGGGCGACGCGGAGGCTGTCGGCGGTGCGGTGGGGAGTCGCGGGCAACATCCTCGTCGCCTGGGTTCTGACAATCCCGTGCGCCGGGCTCGTCGGTGCGGGGATGGAGACGCTGACGCGGCTGCCCGGAGGGACGGCGCTCGTGTTCGTGCTGACCGGCCTCATCGCCGCGGCTGCGTTCCTCGGCCGCTCGTTCCAGGGACGCCGGCTGGCCGCCGAGGCCACCGCGTAACCAACCGGGTCTCGGGAGGTAAAACCCCTGTAAATCGCCCCTCGGCGCGGGTCTCCGGCAGCTACGGTCGAGGCATGCGAACAAACGACGACATCTGGCTCCTGGAGCACGAAGCCTGGGGAGCAGACAAGCTGGCCTGGGAGGACGAGCAGGAGGATTCCCAGGGCGAGACCGACGACGCCGAGACGCCGCCCGAAGACCCGCGCTACTGAGGGGCATATAGTCGCCTCGTGGCGACGCGGGCACCGCTTCCTCAGCTCGACGGCCGGGCGTTCATCACCGACGGCGGCATGGAAACGACCCTGATCTTTCGTGACGGGCTCGAGCTGTCGGACTTCGCTTCCTTCGTCCTCCTCGACGACCCCGAGGGCCTCGAGGCGCTACGGGGCTACTACGCGGCCTACCTCGCGATCGCGAAGCGCCACGGCGTCGGCATCGTCCTCGACACGCCTACGTGGCGCGCGAATCCCGACTGGGGCGCACGTCTGGGCTATTCCGCCGAGGCGCTCGACGACGTCAACCGCCGCGGAGTAGCCCTGCTGACGGACCTGCGCGTCGAGGGCGGCGACGGCGTGGTCATGGTCATCAGCGGCTGCATCGGGCCTCGCGGAGACGGCTACGTCGTCGGCGAGGCCATGACCCCGGACGAGGCCCAGGCCTACCACTCGGCGCAGGTCTCCACCTTCGCGGAGACGGACGCGGATCTCGTCAGCGCGCTGACGCTCAACTACGCTGACGAGGCGACCGGGATCGCGCGCGCCGCGGCGGACGCCGGGGTCCCGTCCGTGATCTCCTTCACCCTCGAGACGGATGGGCGGCTGCCGAGCGGCCAGGAGCTACGGGACGCGGTCGTCGAGGTCGACGCCGCCACAGGCGC
>Ga0190270_10001146_pt1 | contig 12175 bp, 12 predicted proteins | sample Popmic320T_FD_133748 | JGI IMG/M metagenome (GOLD analysis project Ga0190270, IMG submission 133748) | Populus adjacent soil microbial communities from riparian zone of Weber River, Utah, USA - 320 T | ecosystem: Environmental > Terrestrial > Soil > Riparian zone | place: USA: Utah | collected... | reverse complement strand
GCGCTCGCGCAGGTGGCGGCGCTGTTCCGGCGTGAGTTTCTTGTAATTCCGGTAGCCGTCGCGCACGCGCTGCTGCTGTTCGGGCGGAAGCTCACGAAATCGATGCCAGCGCTGGCGCGCCAGTTCGCGTTGTTCCGGGCTCAGGTCCTGCCAGCGGTCGTAGCGGGTGCGTGCCCGTTCGCGCTGTTCCGGTGTCATCGACAACCAGCGTCGCGTGCCCTTGACCAGCCGCTGCTGCTGCTCGGGCGCCAGCGTGTCCCAGCGCTCGGCGTGTTTGTTCAGCAGTTTCTGCTCATCGGCGTTCAGCGAATTCCATTCGACGCGCGCCGGGGGTTCGGCAGCGGGAGATTCGGCGCGCGAGCGCCCGACCAGCGCGAGATTCAGCCCGACCGCGAACAGCGCGGCGAGGGCTGCACGCCGGGACGGCACAAAACGACGCGCATCACTCATTGGTTTCACCCTTGGCCGGCGCCTGCGGCTTCGGCTTGCGTGTCCCGGCAACGCTCTCGAAGTCGCCGTGCGCCAGGAAATCGGAGAAGTCCTCGTTCTGCGACTCGTCGTTCACTTCGTCGATGCCGCCGAGGAACTCCAGGAGTTCGTCGTCCGGCTCGGTCTTCTTCGGGTCGCTCATGACTCCATCTCACCCGCGGCCCATTCGTAGAACTCGAGCTCCTCGCCATCCGTGACAAATTCCGCGGCGTCGGCGTCGGTCAGGAACTCCATGTCGTCCATCGGGCTGGGCGTTTCAATGGGCGCGCGACCCATCCACAGGCTGACCGCCAGCACGGCCACCGCAGCCGCCGCGCCGGCCGGCACGAAGGCCCACCAGCGCTGACGCGCTGGACGCTGCATCTGGTCAAGTGCCGCATGCCGCGCCTGCGTGAGCCGCGACAACGTGTGCCCGTCGAGCCGCGTAGCGCTCTCGTCGAGCACTTCGCGCGCGCGTTTTTCAAATGCGTCGTCTTTCGATTCCTGGCTCATATGCGGACCTTAAATTACATCGCCCAAGCGCGCGCGCAACGTCTCGAGCGCGCGGAAATAATGTGTCTTCACGCTGCCTTCGGAGCAACCCATGGCGCTCGCCGTCTCGCTGGTGTCGAGCCCTTCGAAGTTCCTCAGCAGGAAGGCCTGCTTCTGGCGTGCCGGCAGCTCGGCCACCGCGGTCTCGAGTACGCCGATGGCCTCGTCGATCTCGAGACGACGCGCGGGGTTCGGCTCGTGGCTCGGCGCCTGCGCGATCGGATCGAACTCTTCGTCGTCTTCCGCATCGCGGGCCGGCAACCAGGCCATGATCCTGCCGCGCACCGTTCGTCGGCGCTGCATGTCGCGGATCCGGTTGGCGAGGATGCGATAGAACAGTGGCCGCCACTCCTCGATGTTGCGTGAGGCGTACGACTGCACGAGCTTCATCATCGCGTCCTGAACCGCGTCGAGCGCGTCGTCGTCGTTGCGCAGACTGAGCTGCGCAATTTTGAAGGCACGCTTCTCGACACCGGTCAGAAACTGCTCGAGGGCGCGACTACTCATCCACTCCTGGTCCCGACTCCGCTCGGCCCCAAAATCAGACATGCGAAGGGGCGTGTTATAAACGCCGGCGAGCGTAACAAACGCGGTCATGAGGGGTGTAACGCGCTGCGCGCCGTTGCGTTGACCGAGCCCGTGACGTGTTGCGTTTCTGTGAATCAGGAACTTACGAACACTCTCGCAGGCTGGATGTCACTTCCGCGTCATGTGACAGAAGGCAGCGGACGTCCAATCCCATAACTGGTTGTTTCGATTAGAAACGCTCACATGTGCTCACGATTCGACCAGCGAAACGAGAAACTGCAAAAACGCCGCATTTTTGTCGGCTTCATCCGACTCCATCCACAGACTTATCCACACGCACTGTGGAAAACCCTAAAGGCCTCCAGTTGACGCGCACGATGGTGCGGGTCGCACTCGACACGCCGCTGCGCCGACTGTTCGATTACCTGCCGGCGCGGGACGCGACCTTCGACCCGCAACCCGGCGCACGCGTACGCGTTCCCTTCGGACGGCAGCGTCTCATTGGCGTGGTGCATTCGTGGGCCGAGAGCTCGGACGTCCCGCGCGAAAAACTCAAGCCGCTGCTCGAGATCATCGATGCCGATCCGGTCATCGATGCCGGAGTCATGGAGCTGATCGAGTTCGCGGCGCAGTACTACCACCACCCGCTCGGTGAGGTGATCGCGGCGGCATTGCCGAAGCAGGCGCGCGAGGGTGCGGCTTCACGCGCGCTCACCGAGCGCTGGTTCACCACCGAGGCAGGAGTGGCGGCACTCGATGGCAACACGCTTGGTCGCGCCCGCCGCCAGCGTGAGCTGCTGGAGATCCTGCGCGCGGCGCCCGGCACCGCGGCGGCTGACCTCGCGCAGAGATTCGACGATTGGCGTACGCCCATGCGCGCGCTCGTGGCTCGCGGCCTTGTGTCGTCGGCGGAGGTGGCCGACGAGGCGCCGGCGTCCGATCAGCCGTTACTTCGCACCACCGGTCCGGCGCTCAGTCCCGAGCAATCCGCCGCGGTGACCGCGATCGACGCCGCCGCCGGAAAGTTCGCGCCCTTCCTGCTTCACGGCATCACCGGCAGCGGCAAGACCGAGGTCTACCTGCACACGGTGGCGCACTGCCTGCAGCACGGACACCGTGCCCTGGTGCTGGTGCCCGAGATCGGACTCACACCACAACTCGTGGGGCGCTTCCGCGAGCGTTTCGCCGTGACCGTCGCGGTGCTGCACTCGGGCCTCACCGACAGCGAACGTCTCGCGGCGTGGCGAGACTGCTTGAGCGGCAAAGCACGCATCGTGCTCGGCACGCGCTCGGCGGTATTCGCGCCGGTGGCCGATCTCGGCATCGTCATCATCGACGAAGAACACGACGCGTCGTTCAAGCAGCACGAGAGCGGCTTTCGCTATTCGGCACGCGATCTCGCCATCCTGCGGGCGCAACGCGCCGGGGTTCCGATCGTGCTGGGATCGGCGACGCCTTCCCTCGAGACATTGCAGAACGTGGTCAACGGCAAGTACGCCCGACTGTCGCTGCCACGTCGCGCTGGCCAGGCACTGCCGCCGCGTGCCGCGGTCATCGATCTGCGCGCACACGAAGTGCGGGCGGGCATCGCAACCCCCGCGGTCGAGGCCATGCAGCGCCATTTCGCCGCCGGCGGCCAGGTGCTGGTCTACATCAACCGGCGCGGATATTCGCCGACACTGGCCTGCACTGCCTGCGGCTGGATTGCGCCCTGTCGCGACTGCGACGCGCGGCTCACGGTGCACCTGGCCGCTGCGAAGCTGCGCTGCCATCACTGCGGCGCCGAAGCGCCGCTGCCCGCGAAATGCCCGCAGTGCGGTTACGCGGTGCGGCACGTGGGCCAGGGGACCGAGCGCGTCGAGGAGACGCTCGCCGCGTTGTTTCCCACGATGCCCATCGCGCGCCTGGACCGCGACGTGGTGCGCAAGCGCGGCGATCTCGAGTCGGTCGTCGGCCGCGTGGCCAGCGGCGAGGCGCGGATCCTGGTGGGGACGCAGATGGTTACCAAGGGCCACGACTTTCCCAGCGTCACATTGGTGGTGGTGCTCAACGCCGACCAGGGCCTGTTCAGCACCGACTTTCGCGCCCCCGAGCGACTGGCTCAGACCATCATCCAGGTGGCCGGCCGTGCCGGCCGCGGCGAAAAGCCTGGCGAGGTGCTGATCCAGACCGAGTATCCGGACCATCCGCTGCTGCGTAGCCTGCTGGAAGAAGGTTACGACGGCTTCGCGCGCGCGGCGCTGGCCGAGCGCGCCGCGGCCGGCTGGCCGCCATTCGCGCATGTCGCAGCGCTGCGTGCCTCGGCCACGACGCTCGTGGCCGCGAGTGAATTCCTGCAGCAGGCACGCCAGCTGGCGCGTGTGCCTCGCGGCCTCAAGCTGCTGGGTCCGGCGCCGGCCGCGATGACCAAACGCGCCGCGCGATTTCATGCACAACTGTTGCTGGAAGCGCCCGAACGCGCGCCACTGCACCGGGCGCTGGCTGCATGGCTGCCGGAAGTTGAAAACCTGAAAGCGCCGCGCGACCTGCGCTGGTCGCTGGATGTCGATCCGCTCGAGTTGTTCTAGCGTCGCGCGGCTTTCCAACCCGCATCGCGGGCCTTTTCCTCCGCGGCAGGATCGAGGGGATCACCAGAGATCCGCGCTTCGATCACCCGGAGAACCGCGGCTGGCGGCGAGGCGGCCGGGCGCACGTCGCCAGAGCGCGCAGGAGTTTCGCTGGTCACGGGAATTTTCCATTCACCATCGACCTTGCAGCCCAGCCCCGCGGTGCCGGCATCGCGCAATTCGAAGCTGCGGCAGATGTGCCCGTCGCGGGCCTGGAACGAAAGCCCGATCCACACCGAGTCCGATTCGAGCTGTGTGCTGGCGAGTTGCCGGTCGAGCGCGGATGCCAAGGCCCCGCGAGCCACGAGCGAGTTGCCACTGGCGGCCATCATCGCTTCGGACGGCGCCAGCAATTTCCAGGAAATGAGCCCGCCCAACACCAGGCTTGCGGCGATGGCGCCCCACTCGCGGCCGCGCCAGGAAGTCGCTGGGTGGCGCGAACCGCGAACCGGGAACTGCACCACGTCGCCACCACGCCGGGTATTGGCCGCGGGTTGGCGCGCGCCACGCGCGGCATGCACCAGGCGCTCAGGCGAAGGTTCATCGAGCAAATTGCCGAATGCACCCGCCACCTGTGCGCGCAGCGCGCGGTGACGCGCGACTCGCTGCGCAAGCCCCGGATCGTTCTCCATTGCCGCCGTGATCTCGGCGCGTTGCAGCTCGTCGAGCTCGCCATCGGCGAACGCCATCAGTGTTTCGTCATCGTATTTCACGACGGGCCCCCCTTTCCTTCGTCGGAAAGGGCCGCGGCGAGCGCGCTGCGTCCCCGGGCCAGGCGGCTGGTCAATGTCCCGATGGGAATTTCCAGCACTTCGGCCGCTTCCTTGTACGACATCCCTTCGACCAGCACGCAGGCGATCGCCAGCCGCTGATCCTCGGGTAGTTTGTTCATGGCTTCCGACACCGACCAGAGACTGGCGTCGGTATCAGCGGGCGTCACCGCCGGGTGTTCACCGCTGTCCTCGGGCAACGCGACCTCGCCGCGCCGCGCGCGTGACCTGCGATCGTCCAGCCACGCGTTCTTCATGATTCCGAACAACCACGACGCGAGATTGGAGCCCGCGCGAAACTGCTGGCGGTGACGCAGGGCCCGCTCCACCGCAACCTGCGTGAGGTCGTCCGCGTCGTGCTGGTTGCGCGACAGCGAACGCGCGAAGCGCCGCAGCCGCGGCAACAGGGCGACGATGTGTTCACCGATTTCCTCCAGGCGTGCTGTCATGCTTTCATGACGAATAATACGTCCGGCAACTTCGTTTTCTTCCATGCCACTACCCGAGATGTATCGCGACGCCTCCAGATTCGTGCGCCTGCTCGCCTGCTCCCTGGGCCTGGGCCTGCCGGGGCTCGCCGTCGGGCAACTTCCGCAGGTGCAGGTGCCGCCGATACAGGGTCCGCCAGTCCAGATTCCAGCAGGGCCGGACGTACGCCGGGCACTCAATGGAACCGTGGAGCAACTCGCCGGCGCACGCGCGCTGCGCGTCGAACAGTTGGTGCGCAGTCATCGCGCGGAGCTCGATCGTGATCCGCGCGGCGAACTGGTGGTGCGAGCCCAGGTGGTAGGCATCGATGTCAGCGAGGCGGCGCTGGCGCGAGCGCAGCAGGCGAACTTCCTCGTGCTGCGGACCGAGGCGCTGCCCGATCTCGGCGTGAAGATCACCGTGTTGCAGACTCCACCGGGCATGAGCGCCAGCCGCGGCCTGAAAAAGCTGCGCAAGCTCGACCCCGAGGGCGCCTACGACTTCAACCACGTGTACCTGGACAGCGGCGGCGTCACGCCTGGCGCCGGGCCGCAGACCGCGACCGTCGAAACTCCGGCGACCGCGGGCGTCGCAGTTCGCGTCGGACTCATCGACGGCGGCGTCGACACGTCACATGTGACTTTGCGGGACAACACCGTGCACGTTTTCGGCTGCGGAAATGCGCGCGTGCCGAGCGCCCATGGCACCGCGGTGGCTTCGCTGCTCGCCGGATCCAGCGCAAATTTTCGCGGCGCCGCGCCGCGCGCCGAGTTGTTCGCCGCCGATGTGTACTGCGGACTGCCAGCCGGTGGTGCGGTCGACCGCCTGGCCGCCGCTCTCGGATGGATGGCGCGCGAACGGGTCGCAGTCATCAATGTGAGCCTGGTCGGACCGCGCAATGCCCTGCTGGAACGCGTGGTGGCGTCGCTCGTGAACCGCGGCTATCTCATCGTCGCGGCCGTCGGAAACGATGGCCCGGCAGCGGCGCCACTGTTTCCGGCCGCGTACAGCGGCGTGATCGGCGTCACCGCCGTGGACGCGCGGCATCACGTACTGATCGAAGCCTGTCGCGGCAAACACCTGGATCTCGCAGCGCCGGGGGCCGACATGTCCGCGGCGACGATCGGTAACGCGGATTCATTCGCAGCCGTGCGCGGCACCTCATTCGCAGCGCCGATCGTCGCGGGTTTGCTGGCGGGCGAACTGGCGCAGCCCGATGCGGGCGCACGCGAACGTGCCGTCGCCAGACTCACCGGCAGCGCGGAGGACCTGGGGCCGCGCGGGCGGGACGATATTTATGGAGCAGGACTGGTGGGCGCCGACCGCCTGAAGCTCGCCACCAGGCAATAACACATTGATGGATCAATAACTTACGGCCATGGGAAGAAACTGCGCTTCCCGGTCGTAGTACCTCCTGAGAGCTGCGGATGGCCCGCAGCGCAAACTTCAGGAGTCGATCATGAACCTCAAAAACTTCGGCAAGCCTTTCGTGAAAACGATGGCGGCGTTTGCGCTGGTCTGCGGCGCGCCGCTGATCCAGGCACAGGTGCTCGGCGGCGGAGCCGCCGGCGGTCTCGGCGGTGGTCTCAACGGCACCCTGGGTGGCGGAATGGGATCCATCGGTGGTGCGGGACAGGGCAATGCTGCCGGCTCGCTCGGCGGCGGGCTCGACGGCGCAGGCACGCTGCGTCGCACGACATCGGGCGCGCTGGATCACACCCGCGAGACGACTGGCCGCGTTCGCGACCGGGCCGCAAGCACGCGCGATACCGTGCGCGGTACCGCCGATTCCGCTGCGTCATCGACGCAGGCAACGGTGAACGGCGCCGCCAGCGGCGCTGCCGGTGCGGCTACCAATGGCATTGCCGGCACCGTGAACGCCACAGGTTCGACGGCGGGCTCGGTCACTTCGACGCCGGCCTCGGTGCCGAATCTGCCGAGCGCACCGAGTGCTCCCGGCACGTCACCGGCACATTCGCTGCCGAGCGTTCCCGCACTGGAACCGCAGGCGTCGGGCAAAGGCAATGCGCAGGGCGATCTCGCCGGCTCGCTGACGGCGAGCGACATGAAACCTGCGGCCGAGAGCGGCAAGTCGTCCGACTTCGCTGCACCGGTCCAGGCCAGTGCGAGCGCCAATGCCAACGCTGACGCCGCCGCGTCGGTGAGCACTGCGAATCAGTAACGCGGTGGACAAGAAAAACGGCGGGGCCCTCGCGGGTCCCGCCGTTCCTGTTTCTATTTTCGCTTTTTTTTTGCGGACTCAGCAGTTCAGGTCTTGGGTTCCGGGTTGCGGCGATGACCGCGTTGCAGCTCTTCCTTGCTCAGCATGCCGTTCTTGTCCTGATCGATCTTGCTGAAGCGCTCGGCCAGTTTCGGCATGTTGGTCTGCACCTCGTCGAGCGAAAGCTGACCGTCGCTGTTGGCATCGGCCGCCTTGAAGTGTTCATCGAAGGCTTCGCGCATCTCACCGCGGCGCGTCTCCCGCGCCTGGCGCGTTTCCTCCTGGGTGACATAGCCGTCCTTGTTGAGGTCCAGCTTGTCGAACCATTCATTGGTGCGCTCGGCGGCGGCGGCATTGGCTTCGTCACGTGACACGCGGCCGTCGCCGTCCTTGTCGGCACGCATATCGTCGCGCGGCGCGTCGCTGCGCGGCTGGTCGCCTGCAATGGCATGTCCTGCGAGCAGCGCAGCAACGGCCAGGGCGCAGGTCGAAAGGGTGGTCTTCATTCGGAGTCTCCTGTGAAAAATGAGCCCTGCAGGCGGATCAACGCACCGGCCGCGGTCCGGTTGACGACCCGGCTCGAGGGAGGCGCGGGAAAGCCAAGGTTCCTTGGTAAGATTCCGGCCGTTTCCCCGAGTTCCAGACAGGTTCCCCCGTGAAATCCGAGCTTGAGCGCCTGCTTCGTGAGGCGCTTCGAACACTTGTACCCGCCGTATTGCCTGAACCTGCCGACGAATCGCAGGTGGTGGTGGAGCGCGCGCGCGATGCGGCCCACGGCGATTTTGCCAGCAACATCGCCATGCGCCTGGCCAAGTCGGCCCGCAAGAATCCCCGTGAACTGGCCCAGAGCATCGTGGCCGCGTTGCCCGCCAATTCGCTGGTCGTGAGCGCCGAAATTGCCGGCGCCGGCTTCATCAACTTTCGTCTCGCGAAGGATGCGTGGTTCGCGGATCTCAAGTCGGTCGCGGCCCAGGGCGACACCTACGGCCGCAGCAAGGTGGGCGCCGGCCGCAAGGTCATGATCGAGTTCGTCTCGGCCAACCCCACCGGGCCCATGCACGTGGGTCACGGACGAGGTGCTGCGTATGGCGCCACCCTCGGTAACCTGCTCGAGGCCACGGGCCACGATCTCTACCGCGAGTACTACATCAACGACGCCGGCCGGCAGATCGACATTCTCGCGGTCAGTGTTTACCTGCGATATCTCGAACTGGCGGGCGAGCCGGTCACCTTCCCGTCGAACGGCTACAAGGCGGATTACATCCTGCCAGTGGCGAAGGCACTGCACGCCAGGCGCGGCGATGCGCTGAAACGTTCCGGTGCGGACCTGGTGCGTGGCGCGCCACCGGATGCGCCTGCCGGCGACAAGGACAAGCACATCGACGGTCTCATCGAAAACTCACGCCGCCTGCTGGGTGCGCAGGAGTTCGATGCCATCGTACTGTTCGCGCGCGACGCCATGCTCGCCGACATCCGCAGCGACCTCGACGAATTCCGCGTGCATTTCGACATGTGGTACTCGGAGCGCGATCTCAACCGCAGCGGCGCCGTGGATCGTGCCATCGAGGCGTTGCGCAAGTCCGGCCACATGTACACCAGGGACGGCGCCGAATGGTTCAAGAGTACGGACTACGGTGACGACGAGGACCGCGTGGTGATTCGCGCCAACGGCGAGAAGACCTACTTTGCCTCGGACATCGCCTATCACTACGACAAGCGCCAGCGCGGCCACGACATGCTGATCGATGTCTGGGGCGCGGATCACCACGGCTACGTGACGCGCGTGCGCGGTGCCTTGATGGCGCTCGGCGCTCCCGGCGACTGCTTCGAAGTCACACTGATGCAGCTGGTGAGCCTGTTCCGCGGCGGCGAGAAGCTTTCCATGGGCAAGCGCGAGGGCAACTTCGTGACGCTGCGCGACCTGCGCACCGAGGTCGGCAACGACGCCTGCCGGTTCTTCTATCTCATGCGCAGCCACGACCAGGCGCTGGATTTCGATCTCGAGCTCGCCAAGTCCCGCAGCAACGAAAACCCGGTGTACTACGTGCAATACGCGCATGCGCGCGTTTCCTCGGTAATGAAGGAGCTGGCTGCACGCTCGTTCACCTACGATGCGGCGGCCGGCGCGGCCAGCCTGGCCTTGCTCGCCAACACGCATGAACAGATCGTGATCACCGCGCTGTCCAAGTACCGCGAGATCGTCGAGCAGGCCGCGCTCAATCGCGCGCCCCATGCACTGGTGCACTACCTGCGCGATCTTGCGAATACGCTGCACACCTATTACAACGCGGAAAAGTGGATAGTCGAGGACGCTGCCCTGCGAAATGCACGCATCACGCTGGTGCTGGCCGTTCAGCAGGTGATTCGTAACGGTCTCGGAATCCTCGGCGTGTCGGCACCCGAGAGCATGTAGGGAGAGCCGCCCCTGGTCGCAAAAATCACCAGCCGCGATTTCAAGCGACCCCGTTCCGGCGGCATGCGTCTGGAGTTCGGCCGGTGGCGCGAATTCGCCGTCGGGCTGGCGCTCGGCCTGTCGCTGTCGCTGTTCGTGCTGGTCTGGCAGAACTATCGCGAGAAGGAAGCGGCCAAGGCCGTCGCGGCCGTGCCGCGCCCCGAACCGCGAACCGACAAGGCTGCGGCCGCCGGCGACCTGGAAGACGGCGCAAAGAACTACGACTTCTACGACATGCTGCCGAACTTCGAAGTCGTGGTGCCGGAGAAGGATCGCGAAGTCTCCGCCGAGCGCAGCAGTGCGCCGGTGAAAGTCGAACGCCCGGGCGTGTACGTGTTGCAGGCCGGCTCGTACCGCCAGCAGGAGGTCGCCGACCGCACGCGTGCGCAGCTCAAGCTGCAGGGCATCGACGCCAACGTGCAGCGTGTGGCCGTCGACGAGGACGTCTGGTACCGCGTGCGTATCGGTCCGATTACCGACCTCGCCGAGGTCAATCGCCTGCACGCGCGCCTGCGCGCCGCGGACCTGGATCCGCTCGTGATACGCGTCGGCGAATGACCCTGCGCGGCGCGCCCCTGTCAGTGTGTGCGGCTGGCGTCCTGTGGCTGCTGGCCGGCTGCGCCACGCCGCCAGCCGCGCCGACACCACCGCCGGCACCCGAACCCGCGCCCGCGCCCGCGGCACAACCGCTGCCCGCGCCCGCACATCCCGGGCTCACCCTCGCCGCGGTGGGCGACATCATGATGGGCACGGATTTCCCCGAGAACATCCTTCCCGACGATGACGGCGCAGGCTTTCTCGCAGCCGTGACGCCTTTGCTCAGCGCGCCCGACGTGACCTTCGGCAATCTCGAGGGCGTGCTGATGGACGGCGGTGAGCCGGTCAAGCAGTGCAAGAATCCGAAGATCTGCTTCCTGTTCCGCACGCCGACACGTTACGCCGCGTACCTGCAGCTCGCCGGTTTCGATGTCATGAGCCTGGCCAACAACCACGCGCGCGACTTCGGCGAGGAAGGCCGAGGTTCGAGCATGTCGGCGCTCGATGCCGTGGGCATTCGCCACTCCGGACGCGAGAGCACCGTTGCGAGCTGGATCGCCAACGGCCGACGCGTCGCCATGGTGGCCTTTGCGCCCAACGTGGGTGCGAACTCCCTCAACGATCCGCAAATCGGACTTCCACTGGTCGCGGACCTGGCGGCGAAACACGATATCGTCATCGTGTCGTTCCATGGCGGCGCAGAAGGGAACGGAGCCGAAGTATTGCCCTTCGCACGCGAGATTTTCGCCGGCGAGGATCGCGGCAACGTGGTCGAATTCGCGCGCGCCATGATCGACGCCGGTGCGGACATCGTGCTCGGCCATGGGCCCCACGTGGTGCGCCCGATGGAGCTGTATCGTGACCGGCTCATTGCCTACAGCCTGGGCAATTTCGCGACGTACTACGGCATCAGCGTGGAAGGCATTCGCGGCATCGCGCCGATCCTGCTGGTGACGCTCGATGACGACGGCCGCTTTGTGTCCGGGCGTATCGAGGCCACCACGCAGATCCGCCCGGCCGGGCCGTCGCTCGATCCCACGAACAGTGTCATCACGCTGCTGCGCACGTTGACCAGCACCGCGTTTCCGGACGGCATCCTGTCCATCAGCGAGCAAGGCGTACTGACCCGAAGCACAGGCTCGCCTTGAGCAGACGCATGCTTCGCTGGATCGCCGCCACCGTCGGCGCGCTCGCGCTGCAGCAGGCCGGTAGATAGACTGGCGCACGCCACTGACCCTGCGCGGTGGGCAGGCGCGTTATCCGATATTCTGAAATCGGAAAAGCCAAGAGGGTCTGGCATGCATCGCATCTTCCTGAGCCTCGCCTTGCTGGCGCTGGCCGGCTGCGTAGAGAGTCCCGTACCGCTCGAGTCAGGCGGCACGGTGTCCGATCCGGCACTGATCGGGACCTGGAAATCCGACCTCGACGGAGATCCGATGGTCGCAACCATCCGCCAGGAGGCCAACGGCGACCTCGTGGCGGATGTTCAGGCGTACTGGGAACCGGGCCCCAAGGCAGCGACGAAGCACTACCAGATCGTGCTGGCGAAATTCGACGGGCAGCGTTACATGAG
>Ga0190270_10001145_pt1 | contig 12177 bp, 16 predicted proteins | sample Popmic320T_FD_133748 | JGI IMG/M metagenome (GOLD analysis project Ga0190270, IMG submission 133748) | Populus adjacent soil microbial communities from riparian zone of Weber River, Utah, USA - 320 T | ecosystem: Environmental > Terrestrial > Soil > Riparian zone | place: USA: Utah | collected... | reverse complement strand
GATTGGGGGTCCGTCCAACCACGACCGAAGGATGGAGGTTGGATATGTCCAAACTCGCTTTGCGAGGCTTGATCCTGGGAACCGTGATCGCGCTGCTCGGCGTGGGCTCGTACGCCATCGCGGGTGGTGGGTCGAAGAATTTCAGTGGCAGTCCGATGACCGGATTCGAGGAGAACCCCGACCTGTCGACCACGGGGAACGGGTCGTTCACGGCGCGGCTATCCAATAGCGGCACCTCGATCCACTACAAGCTCAGCTACTCCGGGCTCGAAGGAACCGTGACGCAGGCACACGTCCACTTCGCGAAGCGGGCGCTGAACGCGGGTATCTCCTTCTGGCTCTGCGAGACCGCCACGAATCCGTCGCCGTCCGCCAGCACCCCGGCCTGTCCGATGCCGGGCGGCACCGTCGAAGGCGACATCACGGCGGCCGAGGTGATCGGTCCCGCCGCGCAAGGAATCGAGCCAGGAAACCTGGCCGAGATTCTCGCGGCGATGCGCGCCGGCCACGCGTACGCGAATGTCCACTCGTCCAAGTACGGGGGTGGCGAGATCCGCGCTCAGATCAAGAAGGGGCGCGGCGGCGACCATGACAAGGGCAAGAAGAGGCACGACGACGACGATTAGCCTCGTCGGCTCGAGGTGAAAGAGAGGGCGGCGCCGCAGAACACGGCGCCGCCCCGATCCCTCCCCCTCTACTTGATGTCGCCCCGGATTTCCCCGCTGGGGAACGCGACTGTGTGCACGTTCACGTAGGCACCGCCGTTGTTCATCCTCTCGATCACGTCCTCGAGGGTGGCGATGCCCCCGGGGCACGCCGCTGAGTCCGGACGGGCAATCACGTTTGCGTTGGTGATCGTGCCTTCGCTGAGCACGCCGTTGGGCGAGACGGTCGGGCCGAGGCCGTACAGAAAGACCACGACCGGCCCGTTGACGCCGGGTGCGCCGCAGTGGATGTGCGACTGGGTCACGTCGACGATATTCGAGGCGATCAGCTTGAAGTCTAGTGAGCTGCCGTCTTCCGACAGGTGGAAGACCGCCTGCGCCTGCCCCTGGCTGTCTCGAACAGGCACTTCGGTGTCGCCCTGGGAGTGGGTGCTCCAGTTCCGGTTCACGCCACCGACGGCGAGCCCGACAGCTGCCAGGCCGACCAGAAACGCTGCTGCGAGCCCTGTGCCTCGTTTCATGCGTCCCTCCCTTTTCCCCCCGCGGAAGTGAGTACGGACCACTGCTCCCTACGACTACGGGCGCGACCCCGGATCGGTTTGCCTATGGCGCGGCCTCTTCGAGTCGGCGGATCACGTCGAGCGTGAACGCCGCCGCCCGCGCCCCGTCGACGACGCGATGGTCGAAGGTGACCGAGACGTTGCCGATCTGGCGGACGACGATCTCTCCGTCGCGAACGACGGGGCGCGGACCGATCCGGTGCAGACCGAGGATCCCGACCTGAGGGTGATTGACGAGGGGGGTCACGAGCACGCCGCCGAGCTTGCCGGCACTCGTGACGGTGAACGTGCCGTCGCGGAGCTCCTCCGGCTTCAGCGTCCCGGCCCGCGCGGACTCGGCGAGCCGCGTGACCTCGGCGGAAAGCGCCTCGAGCGGCTCGGTGTCGCAGGCGTGCACGACCGGGACGACGAGCCCCTGGTCGGTCTGGACGGCGGCGCCGATGTCGACACGATCGAAATAGACGATCTCGTCGCCGTCGAGCCGGGCGTTCAGCTCCGGGAACTCCTGCAGCGACGCGGCGATCGCCTTCAGCGTCAGCGGCAGCAGGAGCTTGACGTCGACGTCGGTGAAGTCAGCTTCCTCCACGAACGTGACGGCGGGGATCTCGCGGTGGGCCTGGGTCAGGTGCTCGACGATCTGCCGGCGCACGCCGCGCACCGGCTCGCGCCGGCCCTCGGAGGGCTTGTGTCTATCAGACACAAGCTCCCCTCCGGCCGCGCCGCGGACATCCTCCTCCGTGACGCGCCCATTCGGTCCCGTACCACTCAACGACGCCAGATCGACGCCGAGGTCCTGGGCGACGCGGCGGACGACCGGGGTGGCCTGAACACGAGCTTGTGACTGATAGACACTTGCCGTCGGGGCCGCCTCGGGCATCCGCCGCTCCTGTGTCGGTGCTCGCTCGGCGGCTGGCTCGGTGGCGCCGTCGCCGCCGATCACGACGAGGACGGTGCCGACCGGAACGACCTCCCCTTCGGCGACGAGGATCTTCGTCACCGTGCCCGCCGCCGGCGAGGGGATCTCGACCGTCGTCTTGTCGGTCGCGATCTCGACGAGCGGGTCGTCCTCGGCGAGCTCTTGACCCTCCGCGACGAGCCAGCGGGCGATCTCGCCCTCGGTCAGACCCTCGCCGAGGTCCGGCAGCTTGAACTCGTACGCCATCGCGCCCGCAGGCTACCGGGGGGTGCCGATCCAGGCGCCGGCGGGTGCGATGAGGACGCGCAGTCCGCCCTCGACGCGCCAGAGCGAGAGCGCCTGCTCGTCGCCGGCCAGCTCGGGCGCGACCGCCGCCGGGACGTAGCCGACCTGCAGCGTCCGTTCCTCGTTCCAGATCGCGACCGCATTCGGGTCGTGCTCGTTCGACGGCTCGGGAACGAGCGCGAGCCGGCGCGGCGGGTCGAACGAGGGGTCGGACAGCGCCTCTGGGCGGTAGCTGACGCCGGCCGCCGCAACGACCCGGATCCGCGGATCCTCCCAGCCCACCGGCTCGCCGGTCGCCGCATCACGGAGGCGGTACCCGCTCGCGCCACGCTCGAGCCAGAGCCGCAGCCGCTCCGTCACAGCACGCGTGCGCCGGCGGCGTCGAACGCCGCGACCGGCGCCGCGGCAGAGGGAGAGCTGGCGTAACCGTCGCGGAAGATCGTGAAGACGACCACGTCGCGCGGCTCGCCGTCGCCGCCGGGGAGGCGCCTGCGCAGGCGCGCCTCCCGCTGGTAGCCGAGCTTGTGCGGGATCCTCGCACTGGGCTCGTTCGCCGGGTCGACGCGGATCTCGACGCGGTCGACGTCGCACACCTCGAAGGCGACCTTCGTCAGTGCGGCCGAGAGCTCGGTCGCGAGCCCGGCCCCGATCCGGCTCTTCCTGATCCAGTAGCCGATCTCGAACGCGCCCGCGCCCACCCTCGTGTGCAGGCCGGTGCCGCCGACGACCTCGGAGCCGTCCTGCGTGAAGACGCCGTAGACGAAATCCTGACCGAGGTCGAACTGACCTCGGAACCGACGCAGCAGCGACACCTTCTCCTCGTGCGGCCGCGGCTCGTCGCGCGCCCACGGCATCCACGGGCCGAGGTGGTCGAGGCTCGAGTCGATCGCGTCCTTGAGGCTCCCTGCGTCGGTCGGTTCCCAGCAGCGGATGAGCAGGCGCTCGGTACGAATCGCGTACGGCGGATCGACGACCTTCGCGGGCAGCACTAGAACGCGAGCAGCGAACGGGCCGCGTCGACCACCCGCTCGACGGACGGCATGTACGCGTCCTCGATCTGCCAGTACGGGTACGGGACGTCGTACCCGGTGACGCGGACGACCGGCGCCCGCAGGTCGAGCAGCGCCTTCTCGGCCAGGATCGCCGCCAGCTCGGCCGCGTAGCCGCACGTGCGCGGCGCCTCCTGCACGAGCACGACGCGGCCCGTCTTCGCCGCGGTCGCGAGCAGAGCCACTTCGTCGAGCGGCTTCAGCGAGCGGAGATCGAGCACCTCGACCGAGGCGTCGAGCGCATCAGCCGCCTGCTCGCAGACCGGCACCATCGCCCCGTACGCGACGAGCGTGACATCGGTTCCCTCCCGCACCAGACGTGCCTTCCCGAGCGGGACGACGTGCTCGCCGCCAGGCACTTCGCCTCGCTCGGTCCTGTAGACGAGCTTCGGCTCTAGGATCACGACCGGGTCCGGATCCCGGATGGCGGCCGCGAGCAGCCCCTTCGCATCGGCAGGCGTCGAGGGGACGGCGACCTTGATCCCGGGCGTGTGCACGTAGTACGCCTCGGGCGAGTCGTCGTGCAGCTCGGGCGCGCGCACGCCGCCGCCGTACGGCATCCGGATCGTGATCGGGAACGTCATCTTCCCGCCGGTCCGCCAGCGGTAGCGGCCGACGTGGGTGATCAGTTGGTCGAGGCAGGGGTACGAGAACGCGTCGTACTGCATCTCGCAGACCGGCCGGTAGCCCGCCATGCAGAGCCCGACCGCGGAGCCGAGGATGCCCGCCTCGGCGAGCGGGGTGTCGACGCAGCGGTCGGGGCCGAAGCGGTCGCGGAGCCCTGCCGTCGCGCGGAAGACGCCGCCGGCGCGGCCGACGTCCTCACCGAGGACGAGCACGTCCGTGTCGCGCTCCATCTCGACGTGGAGCGCGTCGTTGACCGCCTCGACGAGAAAGAGCTCAGCCACTCTCGCGCTCCTGGCCGGCTCCCGCTCCCGCCGGGCAAAGCCCGGCTCCGCGGGCCCCTCGCCACGCTGACGGCCCCGGGCTCTTCGGCCCCGTACCGCCGTACTGTGACCTCCGGCCCAGCCCCGTCAGCACGGCGCCAGGACCACAAGAGCTGCGTGACTCCGTCACTTGCCGAGGATCCTGCGCAGCTCGGCGAGATCGTGGGCGAACGAGTCGGGCGGGTTCGCGAGCGCATGCTCGAAGACGAGGCCGGCGTCGGCCGCGGGCTCGGCCTCTGCGGCCGCGATCCCCGCGCGCATGACGTCCGCCGCCTCGGACTTGATCTGCTCGTCGAGCGCGTCGTGCAGGATCCCCTGCCGGCGCAGGTAGCCGGCGAAGCGGCCGACGCACTCGTTCGCCCGCTCCTCCTCCACCCGCTCGAGATCGATGTACGCCTTCGGGTCGTCGGCGGTCGCATGTGGCGCCGCGCGATAGGTGACGGCCTCGATGAAGGTCGGCCCGTCCCCGGCGCGGGCGCGCGCAACGCCCTCGCGCGCGGCCTCGTAGACGGCGAGCACGTCGCCGCCGTCCACACGGGTCCCGGGGATCCCGTAGCCGGCGGCCTTGTCCACGAGCGCCTCCGCCCGCGTCTGGGCCGAGAGCGGCGTCGAGATCGCCCACTGGTTGTTGTTGCAGAGCAGGACCAGCGGCGCGCGCATGACGGCGGCGAAGTTGGCGCCCTCGTGGAACGCGCCCTCGGAGGTGGCGCCGTCGCCGAAGAAGGTCAGCGCGCAGGCGCTTTCGCCGCGCAGGCGCTTGCCCCACGCCAGCCCGGCAGCGTGGGGAACCTGGGTTGCGATCGGGACGCAGATCGAGGCGACGTTGTAGTCGGCGGGGTTCCACCAGCCCGCGGGATGCCCGCGCCACCAGGAGAGGATCGTCGCCGCCGGCATCCCCCGCAGCAGCCCGATCGCCGACTCGCGGTAGCTCGGAAAGATCCAGTCGTCGTCCTCGAGCGCATGCACGGCGCCGGCCTGGATCGCCTCGTGGCCCCAGAAGATCGCGTACGTCCCGATCCGGCCCTGGCGGTGGTACACCACCGAGCGCTCGTCGTAGGTCCGCAGCAGCACCATCGAGCGATAGAGCGCGAGCAGTTCCTGCTCGCCGACGCCTTCGACCTCTCCGTCCGGGATGGTGTCGCCGTCGCCGATCACGCGGCGGAGGTCTCGCTCCGCGGGCATCGTGCTCGCCATTCCGGCGCGGACGATACCTCTCAGGGAAGGGCCAGCGCCCGCGCGAGCACCGGATCCCTGCCGGCGAGGACGTCGGCCGCCGTGGGCTCGACGGCGACGTCCGGCTCGACCGCCAGGCGTTTGTCGCCGGGCGCGACCTCGACCCATTCGGCGGCGACGTAGGCGGTCACGCCGGCGCGGGGGAGCTCGATCGGGATCCGATCGCCCCACTGATTGGGAGCTCCTCCGGTCGGCTCGCCGACGAGCATCGCATTCGTCTCGTGATCGACCGACGCCACGAAGTTCCCCGCAGCGGAGAACGTCATCCGCCCGGCCAGGACCGCAACCTTGCCGCGCTCCCGGAGCGGCCCGCTCTTCAGCAGCTCGACCAGCGACCAATAGGTCGTGTTGTCGCCGCCGCCGTTGTAGCGGGCGTCGATCACGAGCCGATGGAAGTCGGGCCGCCGCGCCGCCGCGAGGATGCGGTCGAGCAGCTCCTGCGGCGCGCTCTCGACGTGCCGGTACCCGAGATACAGCGAGCGGCCGCGCTCGAGCGGCTCGAGCAGGAAGGACTCGTCGAGGCCGCGGTACTGAAGCGGGTCGCCCGGCACCGGCAGCGGGGCGAACGCGGTCCCGAGCGCCTGCGCATACACATGGGACTCCACCGGCTCGAGCGTGACGCTGCTGCCGTCGGCGAAGCGGTACGTCGCCGCGCCCTTGACGGTCCCGAGCCCCCGCAGCACCTCGGCGCAGACGAGGTACTCGGGCAGCAGCAGCCGCACCGTCGAGGCGTTGTCGCGCGGAATCAGCGGCTCGACCCGGTCGACGACGTCCTCGATCGGGACGCCGTCCACGGAGACGACCCGTTTCCCGACGTGTGGCGTCCCGTCCAGCTCCGCGACGACATGCACGCCGTCGGCGAAGTCGTGGACGCGCAGCGGGAAGAAGTGGAACGGCCGCGCGTGTGCCGGGTCGTGCAGGAAGATGCCGCCGTGGCCGTCGCGCTCCCCGAGCGTCGTCAGCCGGAGAAGGCCGACGACGAGCTCGTCGCGTGTGAGCTCGGGCGCCTTGGCGGCCAGGGCCCGCGCCTCCGCCCGCAGCTCATTCAGCGGCACCTGATGGTCGGCCTCCGGATGGAGGCTCGCGATGTCGGTGACGAGACCGGTGATCTCCCGCTGCAACGGCGTGGGCGCCGCCTGCTCCTCGTCGCCGCCGCAGCCCGCGACCACCAGTGCCAGCGCAGCGGCGGCGAGTGCGCGCATCTAGCGCGCCAGGTGTTCCCGGAGGAAGGCGAGCGTCCGACGCATGACCGCGCGGGACTTCGCGTCCTTCGTCGTCTCGAAGCCGTGCGGCCCGGTCGGTTGCACGACGAGCTCGACCCGCGCACCGACCTCCTTCGCCCGGGCGATGTATCGGTCGATCGACCGGTTGATCGCGGGGTTGTCGCGCCCGGCCTTGGCGACCAGCGTCGGCGGTGCATCCTTGCGCACGTACGCGAGCGGCGAGAGCTGGTCGAGCTCCGCGTGCAGGGTCCCGTAGTAGCCGACCGTGCAGCGGAGCGCGCCCAGCTTGCGCTGGAGCGCCGGCAGCATCGAGAGCTGGACGCCGGCGGAGAAGCCGGCTACACAGAGCCGGCTACCGTCGATCCCGAGCCGGGCGGCGTTGCGCCGGACGTAGCGAACGGCCGCCTCCACGTCGGCCGGATCCTGCTGGTGGTCGAACGTGACTCCGGCGAGCCCCGACGCGGCCGCGAACTGGCCCCAGCCGACGAAGACGCCGTCCGCCTTCGGGCTCTGCGAGCCGCGCGGAGTCCCATGCACGAACAGCACGGCAGGCAGGCGTCCACTCGCGCGCGCCGGACGGTAGACGTCGAGGGCGAGGCCCGCCTTGTAGAGGACGTTCCGCTTCACCTTCGCCAGGTGCATGCCGGGGACCTGGAGCGCGACGACGGCCCCGGCCGTCGGGTTGCGATAGTCGCCGGCGAGCGCCGTCGGCACGAGTGCGAGGAGGAGCGCGGCGACGAAGGCCCTCATGCGTCGAGCTCCCGTTCGACCTCGTTTGCCCAGTCGATCACCGCGCGCGCGTACGCGAGCCCGTACCTGCGCGTCAGCGCGGCGTGGAAGTCCGTCGATGCTCCGGCCGACCGGGCGTCGCGCTGCTCGAGATCCTCGCGGAGCGACTCCGCCTCCTCGCGCTGGGCACGCACGTGCCGGGCGAGCGCCTCCGGCGAGGCGAGCGCTCCGAGAAAGACGCGGAGCAGAAACGGCGACCGGTCGCCGCCCGGAGCCGGCGACGCCTCGAGCCACGCCGTCACCGCCGCACGGCCGGCCTCCGTCACCTCGTAGACGTGCTTGTCGGGACGGTCGGCCTGCTCGACCTGCTCGCGGGTCGCGAACCCCGCGTCGACGAGCCGCGGCAGCACGGTGTAGATCTGCGTCTTCGCAGGGCCCCAGAAGTAGCCGACACCGTTGTCGACCGCCTTTCGCACGTCGTAGCCGGAGAGCGGGCCCTTGAGGGCGAGCACGCCGAGGAGCGCTGCCTCGGTGGCGGTGAGCGTCGTCGTAGTTCGCGCCGTACTAGTCCGCACCGGACTAATATAGCACCGAGATCGCGTCCCGCTCCGCCTCGAATGCGACGTCGGTCACGTCGCCGAGATCCTCACCGTCGAGCTGGAGCGGCAGCGGCGCGTCGCACCGGATCGCGATCCGGTCGGCGTCGTGCAGCTCGACGAGCGGCAGGCGCGTCCGGCCCGTCACGAGGTAGCGCACGGCCCCCGGGAGCGAGCGGAGGCGCAGCGACTGCGGCGCGAGCAGGTCGAGGCCGCCTTCGAGCCGTGCGCCGCGCGGCAGCCGAAGCGGCAGCCGCCCGAGATAGGTGTACGGGTCGGCGTTCGCGACGAGCGCGAAGGCGGCGCGGCCGTGCCCCTCGACCTCGAGCGCAGGGTCGAAGCGGACGCGCGTCTCTGCGAGCGTCTTCACGGCCGTCCACGCGAAGACCGCATCGCCAGGTCGCTTGCCGTCGGCCCCCCGGCCACGCCTGTCCATGCGGCGGATGAGCTCGGCGTCGAGCCCGACCCCTGCGGCGAAGCCGAACCGGCGTCCGTTCGCGCGCCCGAGCCCGATCCGCCGCGTTCGTCCGATGGCGAGCTGCCGCGCAGCCGCGACCGGATCGCGCGGAAGCCCGAGCGCCCGCGGCATCACGCTCGTCCCACCGCCGGGGACGAAGCCGAGCACCGTCTCCGGCCGGGCGCCGTTCAGCGCCTCGTTGAAGCCACCGTCGCCTGAGAAGACGACGACCGCCTCGGTGTCGGCGTCACGCGCGAGCTCGGTCGCATGTCCGGCGCGCTCGGTGAAGACGACGGTCTGGGCACCGAGGGCCCCGGCGACGAGCTCGGCGAGCTCGGGTGTGACCTTGCTCGCATACGGGTTGACGATCAGCGTCGTCCGCATCAGCGCGGCGGCGCGTAGCCGCGGATCCCGTCGACGAGGATGCCCGCGAAGGAGTCCGCAAGGGCGTCCGTGTCGCGCCCGGGCGTCAGCCACGTGTACGCCCAGTTCGCGGCCGAGAGGACGAGCAGGGCGGCAGCGCCGTCGTCGAGATCGGTGCGGAGCTCGCCTCGCTCGCGGCCCTCGCGGAAGAGCGCCCGCAGCCGCTCCTCGTAGCGCCGGCGCTCGGCCACGATCTCCTCGCGGCGCTCGCCCTCGAGGTAGCGCCACTCGCGGATGAAGACGGTCGCCATGTCGAGCTGCTCGACGACGACACGGAGGTGCGCGCGGAGCGCGAGCCGGATCCGCTCGGCGGCGCCTGCGTCCTCGGGGATCGCGTCGAGACCGGCGTGGAACGCGGCCGCCCCCTCCCGCATCGTCTCGTAGAGGAGCTCCTGCTTCGAGTCCGTCAGCGAGTAGAGCGAGCCCTTCTGCACGCCCATCGCCTCGGCGAGGTCGCCCATCGACGTGCCGTGGTAGCCCTTCTGCGCGAAGAGCCTGGCAGCCTGGCGGGTCAGCTCGTTCCTGCGAGTGCCGATACACTCAATGCTAACGACCGTTCGGCAGGGAGGCCAGACCGTGGAAGCGCGTGAGCAGGAGTTTCTCGACTACGTCCAGTCCGGAGGCCTCGTCGAGACCGACGACTGGATGCCCGACGAGTACCGGCGGCGGCTGATCAAGTTCATCGAGATGCACGGCAACTCGGAGCTGATGGGCGTGCTGCCCGAGCGCGACTGGATCCTCCGCGCGCCGACGCTGCAGCGAAAGCTGGCGCTGACGGCGAAGATCCAGGACGAGGTCGGCCACTGCCAGCTGATCTACCGAGTCGTCGAGGATCTCGGCAAGCCGCGGAGCGCCTGCCTCGACGATCTGGTCTCGGGCACGTCGAAGTTCCACAACGTCTTCCACTACCCGACCAAGTCCTGGGGCGACGTCGGCGTGATCGCCTGGCTCGTCGACGCGGCCGCGATCATCTCCCAGAAGGCGCTCCTCAAGTGCTCGTACGCGCCCTACGCCCGCGTGATGAAGAAGGTCTGCTGGGAGGAGTCGTTTCACATCCTCCACGGCCGCGACACCGTGCTCGCGATGGTTACGGGAACGCCGGAGCAGCGCGAGCTCGTCCAGGAGGCGCTCAACCGCTGGTGGGAGCCGCTGATGCACTTCCACGGCACCCCGATCGCGGCCGAGGAGGATCCGATGGTGATCTGGCGGATCAAGAGCCAGGGCAACGAGGACGCGCGGCAGCAGTTCCTGGAGGGCTACGTGCCGCAGATCCTCGAGCTCGGCCTCGAGATCCCAGACCCGAAGCTGCGCCGCAACGACGAGGGCGTCTGGGAGTACACCGAGCCCGACTGGGACAAGCTGCTCGCCGTCGTCACCGGCCATGGCCCGGCGTCGCAGGAGCGGCTCGACTTCCGCCGCCTCTCGCGGGCCGAAACCGACTGGGTCTCGACCGTGGTCCTCCCGGAGGCAGCGTGACGTTCCCGCGCTTCCTGGCGCGTTCCTCGCGGTGCGCGGCGGGAGAGGACAGTACGGGAGTACGGACTCGGAGAGCCGCGTGCCGCGAGGGACGCGAGGCCGCGCCGGAGGTCGGCTTTGCCGACCGGGAGGCGCGGCCGGCCAGGGGGCGCGGGTGATCTGGGAGGTCTTCAGGCAGGAGCGCAAGGGGCAGCCGTTCACGCACGGCGGCTCGTTCCACGCGCCGGATCAGGCGTTCGCGGACGCATACGCGCGCGAGTTCTACGCGCGCCGGCAGGAGTCGGTCGCGCTCTGGGTCGTGCCGCGCGAGGCGATCACGACGATCGAGGAGTTCCCGGACGAGTTCGACCTCAAGTACCGCCGCGTCGACGGCTACTCGATCAAGGCGAGGCTGAAGGAGGCACGCGAGCGCGTAGGCTCGACGGAGCGCTCAGGCGCGGAGATGCCGGGTTTGCCGGCGTCGGAGCGGGAATGAATCGCGAGCGGGCACGGCTGCTGCTGGAGATAGCTGACGACGAGCTGATCCTGGGCTGGCGCAACTCCGAGTGGACCGGGATCGCGCCATTCCTCGAGGAGGACGTCGCGTTCTCGTCGATCGCGCAGAACGAGATCGGGCACGCGCGCGCGCTGTACGACCTCGCGGCGGCCGAGCTCGGCACCGATGCGGATGCGCTCGCCTTCGACCGCAGGCCCGCGGAGTACTGCTGCGCGCCTCTGGTGCAGCTGCGGCTCGTCCCCGACTGGGCCCGCACGATCGCGCGCCACGTCCTCTACGAGGCGGCCGATGCGATCCGGATCGAGCACCTGAAGGGGCACGAGGACGCCGAACTCGCCGGCATCGCCGCCAAGATCGACCGCGAGGAGGTCTACCACCGGCTCCACGCCGAGATGTGGCGCGAGCGCCTGCAGGGTGAGAAGCGCTACGTGGCGGCGGTCGACGACCTGTGGCCGTACGCGCTCGGCGTGCTCACCCCGGAGCTGCGCCCGGCGCTGGCCGAGCGGCTCGGCCGCGACGAGGTCGAAGCGGTCGAGCGCTCGACGCCGGGCGACGAGTTCGCGGCGCTCTGGGAGGAGATGACGATGGTGCGGCGCTCGGCCCCGGTCGGTGCGCAATGGTGACCGAGGCCGCGGTCTGGGAGGCGCTCGCCGGGATTCCGGATCCGGAGATCCCGGTGATCTCGCTCGTCGACCTCGGCGTCGTCAAGTCGGTCGAGGTCGAGGCCGAGCGGGTCCGGATCGAGTTCACGCCCACGTTCATGGGCTGCCCCGCGCTCGACGCGATGCGGACGCAGATGGAGGCGGCCGTGAGCGCGCTCGGCGGCGAGCCGGAGGTGGACGTCCTCCTCGACGACTCCTGGTCGACGGACCGGATCACACCGGTCGGCCGCGAGAAGCTGCGCGAGGCCGGCTTCGCGCCACCGACGCCGCGGGCCGAGGGAACGACGACGCTGCTGCAACTGCAGCAGGCCGTCCACCGCTGCCCGTACTGCGGCTCGACCGAAACGCGCCTCGACAATCTGTTCGGCCCGACGCCGTGCCGCTCGGTTCGCTACTGCACGAGCTGCAAGCAGCCGTTCGAGCAGTTCAAGACGATCTGAGAACGGCCGCGATCCGATCG